>Ga0255783_10001192_pt1 | contig 28411 bp, 36 predicted proteins | sample 011ome_22_FD_179981 | JGI IMG/M metagenome (GOLD analysis project Ga0255783, IMG submission 179981) | Coastal salt marsh microbial communities from the Groves Creek Marsh, Skidaway Island, Georgia - 011507BT metaG (version 2) | ecosystem: Environmental > Aquatic > Marine > Intertidal zone >... | reverse complement strand
CTTCATCAAGTATACCCGTGTTCAGTATTTCTTCAGGTGTGTGATGTAATAGGCTGTTAAAGTTCCTATCTAACCCCCGCTCTATATAAAATCGCTTGATCCAATCATTCATTTGTCCTGTTTTATATCCTACATCAACTTCATTAGGAATGAAACAACAGGGCCAAAGTTTTTTATCAGCGGAGAGATATATGTTGTGCAAATGATTTTCATCAATTATTGCATGACAATGTATCTTACCCTCTCTATTAACTAACAAATCGGTCCACAAAGACATGTGTTTAGAAGCAACCGGCGGATTGTGATACCAATTATCTAAATCATCAGATTCATTGATGCCTATAGGAACTCCTGGAGCTGGTTCTAATCTGTACCCGCCGTCTGATACAATCAGGTCTTTAAATATAAATCTTTCTGAATTTCTATGTCTGAATTCCCTGAAACCATACTCATTTGCCATTTTGTTAGCTTCAGCAAGTTGATGATGATTATGTTTAAACAAGGTCATATACCAAATAGCATTACCGCCTGCTTCAATATATGCTTTAGCATTTTTTAAAACAACATCAAGCCTCGTTTTTCTTCTATACATTGCATGGCTTTTTTGTTCAATACCTTCTATAGCGAATTCTACAGATACATTTTTTTGTGCGCCTAGCCATGACCAAAAAGTTACATTCAATGCCGCACCATTGGTGCTAATGTTTACCTGAATATCCCGGTCAAACAAAGTTTGTAGCAATTCTTTAGGTTGACTGTGCATTACAATATCGCCATAGTTTCCGTTTATATGTGCGGCGTGTACATTTTCACAGTAAGATGAAGAAATAAAATTCTTCATTTGTTCAGGAGTCCATTCATCTATTACGAGATGCGGATCCGTCTCAAGTGTAGTATCATGTGTTCTAGGACACTGCGGACATCTGGCATTACACTCAGAGGTTGGTTCTATCGTTAAAAAGTTGGTTGTTTTCAATTGTGGTCACACTCATACAAATCTCTTGCATGTAACAAGTTAGGTACATACTTATCTCGTCTTGCAATAAACACTTGAGGGTCTTCTTCTTCAACTGCAATCAAAATTACAGAGCGATTTATTGCAATGCCAGTACGTTCTTCATACATAATAGAGTATGCTGCTGCTTGTGAAAAGTAATTTGTGATCCACTCTTCTTTCTTGGGCTTCCTAGAAGTTTTAAAATCTATGACAGATAACTTACCATCGAATTCAGCAATGCAGTCAACCCGACCTGCAAGTCTCAGGTGATCGCTATATAGAGCAATTTCTTGTGCATGAATATTATCTATTCGTTCTAGTATAGGCTGAAATGATCTCCACATCTGCAAGTCTATCAGAGACATGTTGGTGTGGTCGACCTCTTCGTTGTCGAGTTTCTTCTCACACATATCGTGTATTTTAGTTCCGCGTGTAGATGCTTGACGGCTTATCTTGTCCGCTTCTTCTGCCCCTACTCGATTTCTCCATTGCAAAATAGAGTCACGGGTCTGATACCCTAAAACTGTAGTGACTGAAGGGTATGCCGCCCCAGTGTCAGTAAAGTATTTTCTACTTCCATCTGGGGCGGTCTTGTCGTTTGCATAGTCTTGCAAGTTTTTAACGTGTGTAAACATAATAATGATTATAACAAAATTGAGAAAAAGTGTCTAGCAGTCTTTAACCATACTGGTCTTCATACTGCATCCGTGCTAGTATATATTCCTTTACGATATCAGACCTGACAATATCGTCAACGCCAAATTCAACGATATTGAACGATTTCATCATATCAGCAATAACCATAAACTTTTGTAAGCCAGACATATCGTTCTTATTTTTGTATAGATCTGATTGTCTAAAGTCCCCACAGAAAATGATTTTGCTGTTTACACCTATACGAGTCATAATAGAATTCAATTCCATATCATTCATATTTTGGCACTCATCTACAATGACAATAGCATTGTCTAAGGTTATTCCTCTGATGTAAGATGTGATCATCCATTCTAAACTTTTAGCTTCTTGCAATCGTCCGAATGCATTGGCTTTTTTGCCAAAAAGATCCTGTACCATACTGATGTACGGTTGCATGTAAACTTCGGTTTTTTCTGCTTGATCACCAGGAAGATGACCTATATCTCTTGAGGGGACTGCTGACCTACAGACAATTACTTTTTCGTAAGGTGTGCTTGGGTCGAGTGATTCTTCTAATGCTTTGTATAGTGCGATGTATGTTTTGCCAGTGCCTGCTGCACCGTGTAGTAAAAATGCTAATCCTTTGTTGTATTGCTCGAAAAAGATTCCTTGATTCGATGTCATCGGTTCAATTATACCTAGATCATCGATTGATAGTTTGCAGCCTCCAGACTTAGTTGGTTTTGGGTCATTATGTACGATTTGAAGTTTTGACTTCTGCTTTGGCATTTTTTACCCTTATGTTGGTGAATGTAAAATCGGGCTTGTTTGCTATACGCGACTCTCCTTTGTTATTATTGGTTCTATGCTTGTTACTATTTTATTTATAACTTTCTTTGCGTCATCAGATAATAATCCACTATGATATCCTCGCTCAAGGCTAGACAAAACTTCATCAGATCCCAATCCACGTAGGCTATCTCTAGTGATTTTCAGCTCAGAATCAAACCAAGTATTCATACAGAAAAGCGTCATTTCAACTTCTTTTTCAGTGTATAGGTTTATCTTAAACCCCTGCGGATTTGTCTGGATGTATTGCTTTGGAAATTTTATAATACTCATAATATCTTTATTTATCTTTAAAAGACTTTTACGCCATATTCATGCTCAAATGCAATGCTATCTGCTAGATCGTTTACCATTGGCATTCCCTTAATATTCAAACTTGTATTGAGTAACATAGGGCAGCCGGTAGATGCTTTCCATTGCGTCAGGAGTGCATACAAGCCCGTGTGACTCTCTTTTGTAACCGTCTGCACTCTGCTAGTCCCGTCAACGTGTACAATGGCAGGGAAGTCCTCTGGCTGTGTACAGCGCACAACATACTGCATATAAGTGGATTCAAAGTCAGTCTCAACATCGAAGTACTCACTAACATGTTCTTGTAGAATAACAGGTGCAAACGGTCTAAACTCTTGTCTACGTTTGATTCTGTTAACTACATCTTTCATCTGGTCGCCTCGAGGATCAGCAAGGAGAGAACGATTGCCCAATGCTCTTGGTCCAAACTCAGCCTTGCCATTAGCAACGCCGACAATACCTGATGCTGTAAGTTCTTTAAGTAGTTCATTTACTGGGTACCTTCCTTCGATTTCACGCCCTAAATAGGGTCCTTGCCAATCTGCTTGTTGTTTAGTGTGTGCGAGAATTGCGCCTAGAGATGAACCAGCATCTCCTGGATTAGGCATTATCCATACATTTTCAAATTGTTCTGTTGCATATCTATTAGCCAAACAATTAAGAGCACAGCCACCCATCAATACTAGATTTTCTGACTGAGCTTTTGTTTTTGCACTTGATTTGACTTTAGCTAAAAGTTTTTTGAATTCTAATTCATATATTGCCTGTGTAGCGGCTGCTATATCGAAATAGTCCTCTTCGATAAGATCGGGTAAAAAGCCACGACACCCCTGATGAAAATTTGCGCCTGACTCATTGAACATATGATAAATCTGATGAAGATACTTATTGCTGTCCCCATATGCTGACATACCCATCAAAATATATTCATCTTCGTTTGCTTTCAATCCTATTCTATCAGTCATTGCAGAATAAAATAATCCTAAAGAAGCTGGGTAAGTGTCAGCGTATACTTTATATAACATGTCTTCGCTTTTGTTGCCGTGCCATATAGTTGTAGTGTCGAATTCACCTATAGCATCAATTGTAAGACAGCTTGCCTCATTGAAGGGGCTTGTATAAAATCCAGCAGCCGTATGACTTTTATGATGACTGCCCCAGTAAACTTTTGCTTTTACACCTAGCTTTTTCAACTCACTTGCAGGATTCGTAAACTTAAAGCCTTGCCCAGCGTAAAGTCTCCTAGCAGTTTTTAGCAAAGGATTTTCGTAGAAATGTACCTCTTCTGGATGACCGAATTCTAGCGCGTCATTGATCATAGGCTGATTCAAGTGTGCGTCATTTTTTACACCACTGTAACGCTCTGCATGGCTAGCAAACAAAATTTCTGAGTCGTCCATGACACACAATGATGCATCATGAATACCACTGGCAATACCCCATCTAATCATATATAAAAGGATCCCGCTTTTTAATTTCTTCTAAACGCTTCTTAACCAGTTTCTTATGTTTCCAGTTTTGATATTTCTGCTTAATCTTCTCTATTAATTTTTTCATAAAAGTTCTCCTATTTCTTGGTATATTTGTTCGTAAGTTTCCTTCTGCGGAATCTCTCCTGGGTGCATTAAGTCACGCGCTATTGGCGGGGCGCTGCCAGTAACGTCAACCTGCTTTAGCTGATATCCTTCTAATAACGGATTATCTGTATTCTCCGCTCTGTCAGCAGAATATTGCCAATTATATGTTGGCACGCCGTTCAAGTTGAATACTGTATTAGCTGTGATATAATTTTGAAACACAGTTTGCTGTGCTTCTCCTGAATACGCCACATATCTATTTTGATACCATTCAATATCAGCTCTTCGATATTTTGGAATAAAGTATGGCTTGTCCGCGAATTCACCGTCAATGCCTGCCGCTGGTGTGTTGGGATCTATGTGAAATACATCTTCAGAAGCAAACATTCGTCTATGATCCCCAGGCCATTGAAAGATCACTAATTTAGGTTTAGGAAAATTGTTTCTATTATACAATACGCTGTTTAGTCGTATTACATCACCACCAGTACCTCCTATAGCTAGATTCATGATAGGGCGCGCAAATTTCCTACTCAAATGACTGTGCCAAATATCGTGTTCGTGTAAACCAACTCCTTCTGTATAACTACAGCCAAAAACTAAAATAAATTCATTATCATTAAATCTATTTAGCGGACCCGTGCGGTATCCGAGAGAGTTGAAATTATATTGCAACGTCCCGTCTTTATACTTGTCTGCCATTCTAGGATTATCGTAATTCAAGTCAAACTGTTCTTTCTCATACTCAGAAAAGAATTCACAATTGCCAGATCTACTAAGACGCTGTATAATTTTATTAGGTAATATCTGTAGCTCCATAACTATGTCATCGCATCGTGTAGTGTTGAAGCCCAACGCGCATTCGACTCCACGCCTGCATGTAGCATATCTCTTGCATGCGTCTCTGTGTCACAAATAAAAGGTATGTCATGCATATTAAAATCTCGTAGTAGATAATTGTCCTCACGCACTGCATCTTTAGAAAGTTGAAAATGCACTACATCAATTTCCAGTAACTTCAGTAAATAATGAGATGATGTTATATTATGATATATCTCATAATTGAGATGTTCCGTATATGTAATATATCGATTTGTTAGCCACTCTTTGTCATATGTATCCGTTATCAAATCATGCTGATGATCTCGATTGCTAGGCTGCACACTGGTTAATTGATAGCAATCACCATACAATAACATTTGCGCAAACGCTCTCCTAAAAGCCCCAGGCCATTGCACAACAACAAATTTTGGTTTTTTTAGTCTCCCAGCGAGGACCAATTTTACGAATTGCAGTATATTGGTAGCCACAAGATTGGGTGCTGCACCTGCCATCGCCAAGTTCATCGAGTCCACACCTAATTTCTCTGCCAGCAAATAACTATAACATTCCTCATAGTTTATTCCTATAGCTTCAGTATGGCTACATCCAAATGCAACTAAATGTCCAGCGCCATAATCTCGTAACTCTTTTGAGTCACCATGTGTAGGATTACATCGATATCCTGTGCTATTGTAAGTGTAATTAACAGCATCAATTTCCATATATCTGTCTGGCATCGATTCTTTATTTTTTAGCCAGAGTTCTTTGCTATCATCCACCTGCCAATTACTATTAATGCCTGCGCGTTCAGGGCGAAATACTAATTCATCTTGGTGTATTATTGGCATATTATTTACGAGTATTTCCGTAGTGTACAACTAACTGATCTGCATGGCTAGAAACGTATGTCCTATGAGGATCAAAAATCACACACTGCGGGGAAAAATCCGAGACATCATCGTTAGCGTGAACTCTCACTACAACATCTGGGCAGACACCCGTGATGCGACCGCCGTGTTCTTTTACATAATGCTGCACTAGCAGACTAGGGCTACCGTCAGTATATTCGACCCCAGCTTTATAAGAGTCTGACGTAAACGTTACATATTGACCATAATTCACGATCTCCTTTGCCATATTTTCAGCTTGTATATCTCTAGCATTCATAATAGCGTCAAACATATCATAGCCTAAACCAAGATTCTCTGCCATATATCTAAGAGCAATGTTGTCTCTAGGGTGACATGCACCGCCATCACCGAAGCCAGCTTTCATATAAGCTGGACTCATAATTCTATGTGTGCTGTCAGCTAACGCCTTTGTTACTACATCAACATTAATATTACCTTGCTTCTGTGCAACGTCTTGTATCATGTTAACAAGGCTCAACTTAGTGCTAATAAAAGTGTTGTAAAATACTTTGATACATTCACATTCATCCCAAGTACCAACAACAATGCGAGGTTCATTCTCAAGAATGCCGTGATAGAAGTATATCAACTCCCCTACTTCAAGGCTATCTTCGCCATTCTCGCTACCTATCATTAACATTTCAGGATTTACCATATCCCATGCAACCGTCCCCATAGCAATTAGATATGGGTTATATAAAAATTTAGCGTTTTTGATTTGAGGTACAATATGAGATCTGACTGTTCCTGGAAGTACTGTAGAAATCAATACTAGAATTTGTCGGTCTGTCATATAAGAATCGACTTCTTTAATAACATCAACTGCGATACTATAGTCAAAATCCTTAGGCGGTAGATGACCTGTGGGTTCACTGCCACCGTATTCTGGTGAGTGGGGAGTAGGTACTGCGACGAATACAATCGTCGCATCCTTAACCGCAGCTTCAATAGATTCTTTTTTGTTCACTCTATTTGTTACAATAGTGGGGTCAATATCGTAACCATTCACCTCATGTCCTTTCTGTGCCATAACTTCTGCGCACGGTAACCCCAATTTACCTAAACCAATAAATCCTATACTCATTGCAAAAGATCCTTATATATAATTTATGTTTGATGCCATAACTAAATTTGAAAATCAATTATCCCATTACACCGGTGCAAAGTGGGTAGTCATGACAGACTGCTGTACACATGCAATCGAATTGTGTTTTATTTATAACAAAGTAACCAAGACATCGTTTACACCGTACACCTATCTCAGTGTTCTGATGCTTATGCACAAGTTAGATATACATTATAACTTGTTAGACGAACCGTGTCAAGAATGGATTGGAGAATATTCATTTGATAATACCAATATATGGGATAGTGCTAGAAGACTTGAAAGGGGCATGTACAGACCAGGTAGTATGCAATGCCTAAGTTTCGGTCATAGTAAGCCGCTTGAAATAGGTAGAGGGGGTGCAATACTGCTCGATGATCCAACAGCTTACAAGGCATTAAAAGAAATGTCATACGATGGCAGAGACTTGTCTATATCACCCTGGCAGGATCAGAAAGAATTCAGAGTAGGCTATCACTACAAGCCAACAATTGAAGAAGCAAAAATCGGCTCCAGACTGCTAACAGAAATTAAAGAACAAAGCCAATTCATAAAATATCCGGATTTAAGAAATGTACGCATCGTCACATAACGAGTGGGACCCATTAGAACATGTCATTATAGGAAGTGCAACAAACGCGCATTGGCCTGAGAGATGTGAAATATATCGTAAAAACGAAGAAACTTCATTATGGAAAGAGACGCCTCTGCCAGCTGGACCGGTAGACCCACTAGTCATAAAACAAGCAAACGTCGATCTATGGAATCTTGGAAATGAATTGCTGCATTGGGCTAATATATGGGAACCAAGAAAATTAGACTTCGCTGCGTTTGATGGTTTGTATAACTACTGCCCAAGAGATCGGGTATTGATAATAGGTGATCGTGTAATTGATGTGCCCATGACATATCCCACTAGAGAAAAAGAAATCGAAGCATTGGAGTGGATTTTTGATAACGAGATTGTAACTAGCGACAATCCAATGGCAAGATTTGATGCTGCAAACGTGTGTCGTTTAGGAAAGGATTTATTGTATCTTGTAAGTTCTACTGGCAATCTTGAAGGTGCGAAATGGTTGCAAGAGTATTTAGGCAAAGATTATAAAGTGCATGTGCTAGATGACATCTACAGCGGCGTTCACATTGATAGCACAATCAGCCCTGTGCGAGAAGGGTTAGTAGTACTGAATAAAGATCGAATCAAAAAAGTACCTGAAGTATTTAAGAAGTGGGATATTATTTGGATGGGCAAAGATGATCTAGTACATCAACCATTTGTAGATTATCCGTATGCAAGCAATTACATCGGGTTAAATTTCCTAACAGTGAATCCTGAAAATGTAATATGTGATCCTAAACAAAATGTATTGATAGATAACTTGCATAAATATGGTATAAACGTCACTGGTGTTGACTTACGACACAGCAGAACACTCGGCGGCGGTCATCATTGTGTAACATTGGATATTGTGAGAAAAAAATAATGTGGGTGCGTGGTCATATTACCAGGTCTTGGGGTGAAAATTACAAGCAGCTTAGATATTTGCAAGATCCAATAAGAGGTGCGCAAGAACAAGAATGGCGAAAACAGGGATACTACAACACCCGTCAATATGGTGAAATGTATGGATATCCAAATGAAATGCCTTTATGGGCTGAGTTTATTGCATCTGAACTAAAATTATTTCAGTGTGGATTTGTGTTATACCGAATGAAAACTCTAGACATAATGCCAATGCATACTGACCATTACAAGAAATACTGTGAAGTGTTCAACACGAATCCAAATGAAGTGTGGCGAGCAATTGTATTCTTAGAAGATTGGAAGTCCGGTCACTATTTTGAAATAGATGAAGAAGCAATTGTTAATTGGCGAGCTGGCGATTTTATTATGTGGCAAGGTGATGTGCCGCATGCAGCAAGTAATATAGGAATAGAAGATAGATACACTCTGCAAATAACAGGGCAAAAATGATACACTTTGAGCAAACTTTATATTATTGGAATGTACCAGGACACGATGATTACGCAGGGTTTTTTGAAAACCATAGAGAAGGTGGCTTCTTCAATAACTTCTCTGACACAAATCCAATATTTGTATTTACTGGTGTGCAAGACATCCCGTTTGATGCAACAGGAATTGATTTAAGCCAGATTGAAGAAATAGATTTTTACTTATATGAGCCTAGCACCTATTACAACATCAACGAAGAAAAGAAATCTTGTTATTTTTACCACGAAGATTTGTGGGAAGAGAACCACAACTTACGCTCACACGAATTAGACACATTAGCCGCGCTGAGTGAAAAGTTTGGCACTAAGATAAATGTCTTCACCTCTGATTACAACATCAACAAATATTACAAAGAAACATATCCTAACTTGACGTTGGCTACCTTTGATACCTTTTTACGACAAATAGGAAACGGTGGCATATACCCTGATGATCTGCTAAAGACAAAAAAATTCGTATCACATAACAAAAGATTTGCAATGCATCGCCTAGTTACTGTAAGTGCTTTACAAGACAAAAACGCAAACTATACATGGCCCTTCGTTATGGATTGTGATTTAAAATCTACTGCTTGGTACGAACATGAGAACCTACCGCAAGTACACGATAAAATAGTAACACCCAGACTGATTGATGTCCAAACACCAATGCATATTGCAGATTTAACGCATGCGGGTAGAGCGCCATATGTTGCAGAGTTTTGCCCAGGAGATCTTGTGACTTCTATGTCAGAAGCCTGCATCGCAGTAGTAAATGAAACTAGATTTGGGCAACCAACCGCATACTTCAGTGAGAAAACATTTGACGCAATGCGATGTATGATTCCGTTTATACTAGTCGCGCCCCCATACACACTAGAATATTTAAGACAGTTTAAGTTTTATACTTGGGGAGCTTTCTGGGATGAAAGGTACGATAAAATTGAAAATCACACTAAACGAATAGACGCTATAATAAAACTGATTGAACACCTAGATACTTGGACGATTGACGACATGCGAGAAGTCATTCGACAGGCAGAATGGGGAATCAATCGAAACTTACAGCAAGTCAATCAGTTCATCTCTAACTCAACCATCCTCTATCAATAAATTCCTTACGCATTTCATTTGCTATGTAAGCATGTCCCTTATAATTTGGATGACAGCATCTGCTAACATGTGGAGTGCCTTTAGGATACGCATCGTTATAGTTTAATCCGTCCCAATATCCTCCATTGGCGACATCATAACTAAACCCATCGTTGTTTAATAACATATGAAATGCAGAAGGGTGTCCTTCAGGTTTCCACATCTGAGAGGGCAAATCCCATGGAAGGTTAATAGTGTCCCAAACTTTACCTGGGGTCCATCTTGCTACATAACTAAAATCAAATCCTGAAACTAGCATCAACTTAGCGTTGTATAGTTTACACCAATCCTGCACCTGTTTGATAGCAAAGTAGGTGAGCAGCATAGTTTGCTTTTCACTGTACATGTCATTAGCATATGCGCGCCATAGTGGGTTGTCCGAATTAGGGTCAGGCCATATAGATTGAAACACGCCATGAAAACGTTCTCCCCATTCAGAGTTAATTATCGAATAGCGTTCAGGGCCCGACAACATAAAAACAACAATCTTTTCTTTACTAGTATCTTCCAAATTAAGTTCAGGGTAGAGAGAAGTAAGACTTTGTGCAGCCGCATAATTTCCCGCACCTCGCGCTCCTAAATTTATAGGAGTCCAATCAGGATAATGATTGTTACAAAATTGTGTTACCCAGCTTCCTTCTATTTCAACTGCTTCTAAATGAGTAATGCAATGTGTATTAGGAATGTTCCAGTTATAGGATTCCCATACCTCATCTTTAAGACCCCCCTGACCCTGAGTGAAGCTACAACCAGTGCCTATGAATAACTTATCATTTTTAGAATTCTTTTTAAGTTGCGCATAATTTTCAGGTGTCATGTAAGATAGTCCGTGTAGTATTCTTTCAATTTAGTAAAACTCGTATTTGGCTGGGAGCTATTTCTCATCAAGGTGTAATAGTTATAATCTAACACCTGTCGCATTTCTTCAAACAGTGACATCTTATCAGGAATTTTGTCGATGTCATGCATCAGTTTTATAATTGCGTTATAACGTTCCCATGTAGGAAGATCGTCGTAGCTCTCATCCCAAAAATCTGAAAACGTTTTGTAACCCAATTCTTTTAGTACCTTGAGCGAACCTCTGTTGCCAAATATAATAAAAGGACTACGCAGCCCAATTGCTTTGAAAGTTTTCTCACTGACAAACGTGGTGCAATCATTGTCAAAGAAACTAGCCTCGCTGATAACAGTGAACCACGTTTGCAATGTAACTTCTGAGTTCAAACGCTCAATGTAATACGCATCAGATTTGGAACTATTATCAGGACCACAAGGAAGTTCTTGCATCATATCTTCTAGATCGTAGGTATATCGTTTACCTTCAACTGTATAATCATCTGGGTGATCAAAGGGGATCTTCTGCATACTGAATATACCCTTTGTAAGAAACCCCTCATACTTCAATGTAGAATAAAACCAGCAGCGATGTAATCTAGGTCTTTTTTGCATCACATTGAAAGTCAACGTTTCATTGCTAGACTTATAATTTATGTGTCTGTTCACCGACAGCGGGGACGCTGAATTGAATATAAATTTATTTCCTATAGCCTTTTCAAAGTGACAGTGTCCTATAACTTTTGCAGTGTTTCCTTGTATGCCGTTTTTGAAAATCCACTTACGATACTGCGATTCTGCTTTATAATTGCCAGTTATAAAAACAAGGCTTTGTATCGGTAGTTCAGACTCTGCCATGACTTGATGGAACCAAGGCCAAAGTTTTTCATCATGATACCCTTCAAGTGATGAATCCAATACAAGAATGCATTTACCTTCTCGCATTTTTCTCTTTTGCATCTCAGACAAATATCGAGTGAATGGTTTTTGCCCTTCATTCCAACCAGCCCAATCATCTGGGTTAGTATTGACACCCACACAAATTGCAAAATGATCTTCTCTAATAAGACAAGAAGTGACCCCATACCCATTTTCCCATGCTTCATTTGCAACAGGAGCTGTGCCAAAACACAACTGACCACCTGATGTCTTTGCATCCGAGTTTATAAAATTGTGTAGGAGAGTAGGGTCATTTGTACCTTCATCATGCAACAGTGGGTGGTTATCAAAATATAGATTCATAGCATTGTATACATTCATTATTATAGAAGTCGTTCTTTCCAAGTTTCGGGTGCATTATCAGAAATCTCAAGCCCAAAGCTATAGTCGAATTCTTTAGGGCCTTTTTCTTTTATGTATGCGACAGTTTTTTCAATAGCCGTCTTAACATCTGTTTTAGTTTCGTAGCCAAGAAGAGTACGAGCCTTATCACTTGAGCATGTAGCGTACTTAACTTCCTTGGGTCTATCTGTAGTATGTATAGGCGTGTGTTTGAATTTGCATGCCTTAGCAACTAACTTAGCAGCTTCATTGATAGTTATAGGATTCTCATCAGGACCTATATTCACAATTTCACTTTGTATATTTGAATCTAGTGCGAGTTTTTCAATACAACTAATACAATCATCAATATAAGAAAAGCATCGCAACTGATTACCATCACCATATATGTATGAGGGAAGTTTTCGCAAGTTTCTGTTAGCCATAATGCTCAACACGTTTCTATACGGATCATCGTAACGCTGTCTTGGGCCAACGATGTTGTGAGGTACGGCAATATTCCATTGCATCCCATGCACATCGCATAATGATTTTAAAGTCTGCTCGGCTGCAACTTTTGCAATTCCATACGGGTCAACAGGAGCAGTTTGCATCTCTTCAGTAAAGGGAGCCTCTTGATTTCCGTACCTAGCCATGCTACTACAAAAAACAAATCTACCAACGTTAGCTGTTATCGCAGCCGACATTGTAGACACACTCGCCTCGTAAATGTTTCTTGTAATAAATGAGGGACTAAACACTGATAGCCCTTCATGAGCAGTCGCTGCACAATGCACTACTATATCATATCCGTGCAATATAGATGCCATCAAGTGACGGTCTCTACAATCAAAATCATACAGCATTACTTTGGGATTGACATTATCCCTGTAGCCACCTAGAAAATTGTCATTGCCACCGACTTTATATCCTAACGAGAGGAATTTGTCCGCCAGATGACTGCCTAGAAATCCCGCCACACCAGTTATAAAAATCTTCATACTCAGGGAATGTCTCCAAAAAGTTTGTATCACGCCGACGGTCGTATTCATTGAACCAGTTATAGAAGTCCGCCCACCCTTCTTCTAGCTTTTCATCTTCGTAGTTAGTGTTCTGCATATAATCATGCACACGCCTAAACTTTTCATATTCCATAGTTTGAAACATTGTAGGATCGTCATCATCTACATTTTCAAATATGAAAGCCAAGCACTCTGTAATATAAGGCATGAAATGTTCTTTAGGTAGAATATTCATGTCGTAGTGCAAAGGCTCTTTCAGATACGGTGTGTCAAATCTAATTGTGCGTCCTGTATCATGAGAATTTGAACTAGGTACAATAATGCCCTCATATGTTTTTCTCCATTCTAGAATCTTCTCAAGCAAAGATTTAAATGTTGTAACAGTCAACGCATTGAAAGTGACCATCAATGTTATAGGAGTTTTTGCTGTTCTTGCATAAGTGTCAAGATTCTTTTCCCACAACTCTAAGTCTAGTCCAGTGCGAATATACTCTGCTCTCTCGTTCCAACAGTCAATGCTTGTGTATAGCGAAAAGTCTTTAATCTTGTTTTCACTTCTGAGTTCATTTACAGCTTCTGCAAGTTTAACAACGCGCCTAGTTTGCACACCGAGATTCGTGTTTACGCTGATCTCCATATGAGGCTTTGGATTTGCCTTCAACTCTTCAAACACTCTGTAAGTAGACTTATGCAATAACGGCTCACCTCCTGTGATGCGGAGTATGTTCAACGTCTTAGAAACTTCAGGCCACCATTTCCACCAAGCAGTGACATAAGGATTTTCTTCTTCAACGCTGATCAAATCAGTACCCAGATCTAGTCGGTGATTCTTCACCATATCATACGGGCCAAACTTTTTAATTTCTTGCGCTAATCTGCTTGATGCATTGGGGTGACAATAACCACACTTGAAATTACACTCATTACTAAAAGAGATTTCGATGTAATCAGGATTCGCATCGAAGTCCCAAGGCTGTTCCTTGACTTCTTCTAAACGCTCAGGTGTATAGATGCTTGCTGATCTGATAGTTCTGTCAGACACATAGTCACGACCCATGTCTTCAACATTCCAACAATACTGACAACCCTCACACTTCTCACCATTGAGCATTTGCTTTCGCTCTTCTTTTTTGTGAGGGGTGTTATGTAACGATGAAGGGTTCGCGTCTAAATCCTCGAGAGGAATGTGATGCGGTGCTGGGTGATAGCATGAATGTGTCATGCCTGTTTGCAGATACAACTGAGTATGGTACCACTTAGCAAAACAGAATGTAGGACTCAATTCTTTGTCCGTAATATCACGCAAGACAAACGCTTTCTTCATATTGTCATCATTCATTTCTTCACACCCCAAACCATAAAACGTTCATATTGTTTATCATTAGGCCCAGCAAACGTCCACTGAGACATGCCTTGTATATACTCATTTCCCACATTACTTATGTACAAAAAATCCTCAATAGTTTTAGAGCATCTAACATGCTCTCCATTGTCGAAATAATTATTGCCTTGTAAAAAGAAGCTAGTACCCCTTGGTACATTGTTCCACCACATGTCATAATCATCCTGTCGCAAATGCTCAGTCACCGTATTTATCACAACAGAGGGTATGATAGGATACTTGTACGTTGCACAATCAGCAGTAACAGCGGTTGCATTGTGTTCTCTAGATATAACATCATTAAACACCCACTCACACTGCGGATCAATGTCTATACTATATATCCATTCAGGATTAAAGTCAAGCGAGTCTAACACCATTTGTGTCAGTACGCCATACCAACCACCGAAGATATACAACGGGCCTCGCATGTTAGGCATCTTTTCAAGTTCTATCAGCAAACGAGCCTTACTCTCTAGCTGACTTCCCCAGAAACAATCCATATATCGTTCTGCTAGATCGGGATGAAATCTAATAAACTTCATCCAGCTTTCAATTGTACTAGCCTTAATTTCCATAATTTACCTGAAATTCTTTTGCAACGAATGAATGATATATTGGTCCAGGGTGTAATAAATCTCTGCCTAAATTGCTTTGAGCGGCAGATCTGAATGGTTCCTCCCATGAACGAAGCGGGCGTGTGAGTCCTTCTATGACTTCTTCCGCAAAAGGTTCAAGAACATCTAGTGACACATTGTGAGAATCGCAAAGTCCTTTTATAGCATACAACGCTCTAGACTTTGATATAGCTGCTTCTCTTTCATTCAAGAACCTATGAGCATCTCCAGGAAAATAACGTCCAGTAGACCAAGCACTGAATGTGTGGTACATGTGAGGCGTAAAGTCCATGTTAAAGAATTCACGCCTCACTCCTGGATTTGTGAGTAAAAATACATGTTTCGATTTAAGTATAGGCAGCCAATACTGCAAGACTCTAAACATTGTTTCGACGCCACATGCTGGTGCGCCTAGGTTATAACCATGCATGTCAAGCGATTCACTTAATACGCTAGGCCAAGATTGCTCCTCTGTCACACCTACGCCAAATGTACAACTGCAACCAAGTGCAATGAAGCTATCCGATTTTATAGGATGCAAGTCATCCCCTCGGAATCCGTGCGAGTTTACTCTATACGTTATTGAATCTTCGTCCCACGGGAATCGTTCCAAATACTCGCTTTTGCTTTCTTCAAATTTCTTCTTGGTATCCGGCGGGTACCAGTCATAAGTTTTTCCATATTGCATGCCGTTAAATAACGGAATACAACTATCCGGATCAAGATCACTCATTTCCAAACCACACAATCTATAGGATTCATGCTATACCCCTTATCTTTCAAATCAATATAATAAACATTCTGCAACATAGTACTTTTTGGATCAACCTGAAACAACCATCTTTCATCATGCTTCAAGCGACTCCAAAAAGGATCATTTTGTAGATGTGTGTATCCTGCAGGCGTTCGCTTCTTTTGATAGATTGCATTCAACGCTCTGTTCTTAACATCGTGTGTCCAGTAGACACAATCATAATCTCTGTCAGTAGCCCAGTCAATCATAGCAGGTAATATAAACCGTGTACCTAATGCCTGATTGCGATATTGTTTCAATGCATGAAATCTGCATGCTCTTAAAACTTTAGCGTCTTTCGTAGCATAATGGTCTTGTTCAATTACACCAAGTGCGGCAATCTCATTTTCACCCGTAACATAGAAAGTCTGCCCATTCAGATTATCAGGATCGAATTTAGATTCTGCTAGTGCTTCATTGCCTTCTGCAAAAGTATTCTGTCTGAAATCTTCAACTTGCGATCTTACTTCGGAAGTGTATTCTCTAACCTCAAACATTCTATATCCTCTTGACCACCTAATGTACCTAATAAGTAGTATCTAATGTCGTCGCCATTGTGAAAAACCGCATGCTTATAACCAACGTTTAAAAAATACGCTTTACCCTCTTCCATCTCATAATCAAACTCTTCGCCGCGGTGATAAAATCGATTGACTACGCCACTGTTACCAGATATAGGTATTATAAAACGAACCGCGTATGTTGTGTTATAATCAATATGCGGAGGCACCACACACCCTGGTAGCATTCTTGACATTCGCAATCGTATGATAGGCGCATCAAATGATGCGCTCAACGTATGCATCAAATCAGTGCCTTCATAATGATCAAGCGGTTTGTGCCATCGATACTCATCCATTGTAGGGTGTATGTTTGCATTTCTACGCAACTTATCTTTTGGTGAGAAACTTGTGAACGATGCAGTGGTAGGTTCATCGTCTGCTTCAAAGTCAAGTCCTGTAAGATGGTAATGCTCGATAAGTCCAAGGGTAGAGTCTGCAACTTCGCCATTGTTCACACATAATCCGCCATGAGCGGTGTAATTGTCTTGCCATCTATGCATATTCGCTGCAAGATATGCGTTGAATACATCCATATTCACTGCAATAGGCAATTCAGCACAAAGAGGATAATCTCGTTTTTTATACTTTAGCATTTCGATCAATCAGTCTAATAAGTTGCCCGCCTATATCAAGAGGGTGCCAGAGAACCTTTCTAGGGTCTGCGTGATGTGGTGCATGAAAGCCTTCACCAAATGTAATTAAGCCAACCCAGATATCACTATGCGCCTGCCTATTCCGGTGCGAATATGTAAACACTAGAGAGCCAATAAGTTTAGCAAGTCCTGCAGGTGCTAACCAAGCGTATATCAAAGCAAACGGATCAAGTACAAACAATAAGTATGCCCAGAAAAATATGATAGGCCAGTAGTATGCTACTTGCAATCTATATCTTTTATTTCGCAGCATGTCTCGGCACAATGAAAAATCAATCTTTGCCATCACTTGTAAAAAGTAAGCACGAAACACGCCTCTGTAATACGGCGAATGTGGGTCAAGTTCGGTGTCTGTGTACTTGTGATGTTCTCTGTGATTTGCAACCCAGACTATCGCAGGACCGACCATCATAATATGAGCAAAGAATGCCATCGTAAACTCAAGCCATGCAGGGCAGACAAAGGAGCGATGTGATAAAAGACGATGATATAATATCGTAATTGATGACATTATACAAGCATAAATTGCAAATGTAATACCTAACTGCCAAGGCGTTGCATACATGAATAGAGGAACGACAGATAGCATTGCAACTAGCTGCCCTAACAATAAAGTCTGTGGTAAATATTTACCCATTACTGATCTCGTCTCATTGATTTAAATTTTCGTACTTTGCCATCATAAAAAAGCATCTGCCACCAAGGAGTATCTTTTTTCATTTTAGGAAGCGTGTATTCTACCTTAGTACCATCTGGTCGCACCCAGACAACATGGTATCCTTTCCATCTTTTAGATGGATACCACTCGGCTCGACCACCGTACTTTATGAGTTTCTCAAGCGTCCAAAAATAACAATTATTTTTTTTTGTAAACAACCTTACAGGCCATGTCCAAAAGAAAATCACCATCAAGATACATGTAAATACTTTTCTATTCATGTACCTATTTATCTGCCTATGTGACGAACATCCGTAGTAGGGATAACTTGATACGCGCCTTTGTTGTATGCGGGTGCAACTGTGAAATTCTTAGACACTTCCTGCTTGTATGATTCATCTTTTGCAGGCTGATATTTGGTAAGTGCGCCCGATTTATACTGAGGGCTATCTTGACCAATAGAATAACTAGTCAATTCTTTGAATTCAGCTTTGCGTTTTCTGGGCTTAGACCACGCTTTTGTCTTGCGCTTGCGACCAGAAGTAGTGTGTTGCATTGAACCTCGAAACGACTGCATGCCTAATGATCCTTTGTTATAAATACAGTATATTATTATACAGGAGGCGAGCCGCACTGTCAACAACTAAGTAACCAAAATTGACAAATAGGAGATAATTATCATGCGTCATGCATATATCCTTTCAATATGTCTAGTCATAATGTCAATATCAGTTAGTGCAGAGGAAACTACCACTAACATCAACAATACTACCGATACTACAAGTACGGTAAACTCCACTTCAGCGAACGCAAACACTAATACGAATACCAACACTAATACGAATGCTACAACGTATACCGGTGTGAACATTAGTACCAACAATAATACAAATGCAAATACAAATGTGAACACATCGACCTACACTGGCACGAACAACAACACCAATACTAATGCAACTACAATAACTGGCAACAACACTAACACCAATGCCAATACGAATGTAAACACATCTACTGTAACTGGTACAAATACCAATACCAATAATAACACCAATAACAATACAGTAAATTCTACTAGCAACTCAACGTCGAATGTAAACCAAAATCAAACTGTGAATAGCAACAGTACTAGCGACAACCGAAGCGAGTCTACTAGTGACAACAGAAACACGAATGTCAACACTAGCAATTCAAATTCCAATTCTTCTATAGAGTCTAAGAATGAGAATACGAACAGAAACGAGAATATCAACAAAACTGAAACAACTGTAAAATCACCGCCACCAAGTGCAATTGCTCCCAGTATCGGCAGCTCATACTCGCAAGACTTGTGTACAACAGGAATCAGTGGCGCAGTTCAGACTCAGATATTCGGTTTCTCTGGTGGCAAGGCTATAAGAGATGAAAACTGTGAACGAATCAAACTTTCCAAGACCTTGTATGACATGGGTATGAAAGTGGCAGCAGTGTCTCTCATGTGCCAAGATCAACGAGTTTGGAACGCAATGAGAATGGCAGGTACTCCTTGTCCGTTTGAAGGTACTATAGGCGATGATGCAAAAGACAAGTGGAAACTCAACCCTGAAGAATTGCCTAAAGGAGTGGAACCTAAAACAAATAGGTTAGCATCAAATGAAGACGTAACTTATAATATATACTCTAAGGAAGACTTCTGTGCTAAAAATCCTGAAGAAGCTGTTTGCATCTAGTCTAATTCTAGTAAGTGCAAACGCATACGGTGCCGCGGACTATTTAGATCCAAAAGGCATGATCCAAGTTATGGACGGTTACGATGACGGCACTGTCCATATCAACTTGGGTCACAACTTCCCCTATTTTGGACACACGTTTACCGATGTATGGATGTCTACCAATGGCTTCCTAATGTTTTACGATCCAACAGTCAATGTAGGAAATCCTAACTACAACAACAGTTATTGTTGCAGCGGACTAGATCTCGCAAATATGACAGAAATAGGTCGATTCAGTTATATGATGGCGCCGCTGTGGACTGACTTACTAGATAAAACTATTGGCGATGACTCTGGGTATTTTTATAAAACAAATGAAAATGGGTCAGCATTTCTTTGGTACAACATACACGAATTTTACAACGACAACACAAATACATTTCAAGTAGACCTTTACACGGATGGCTCGTTTGATTTCATTTATGATGAGGTTGATGTCACACAGCATGCCACGTTTATAGGATTCACTGGAGACGTTACCTCAAACGCGAATGATCTTACCACGCTACAGTATGAGGCGCAAAGCATCGACGAATTTGGACTAAATTTCATTGATCAAACATTCAGTGGTGGTAGAGCATGGTACGGAGATGACGGTGGATATGGTAGCATCGATTGTTCGGACCCTCTGAATGACTCTAGCTGTCCAGGGTACGATGATGCATATTTTGATCAACAGTGTACAAATAATTCTCTCTATGACTCACAATGTCCTGGATATGCAGATGCTTTTTACACCCAACAATGCAATTCAGATCCTTTTTACGATACTGGCTGCTCAGGGTACGATGATGCATATTTTGAGCAGCAATGCAACTACGACCAACAATATGATTTTCAATGTCCAGGTTATATCGAAGAAGTGTTCGAGGACCCGACAGAAATAGCAAACGAGTTTGAAAGTTCACCGATTGACAGTGGTATGGACACCGGAATGGACGACGGATCGACATTCAATGAATTTGGCATCGAAGAGGTAGATTTTTCAGAACCTCAGATGGAAGAAACGCTAATTATGGACGAATTTGCGCCGATGGAAGAGTTCAATGAGCCAATGGAACAACAATATGAAGAACCGCCCGTACAACAAGAACAAATAATGGTAGTCGAAGAGGCATTTGAAGAAACGATGCCAGAAATTGAAGAAATTTTCGAGCCGGAGCCAATTATTGAAGAAGAAATCGAAATTTTAGAAGATTTAGAGATTACCGAGGTATTTGAAGAAGACATAATCGAAAAACCAGTAGCCAAAACGCAAAAATCAGGTAAAAAACGAGATAATAGCCTAGCAATATCAGTTTCAGTCAGCATGGCTAACAATTTAGTGAGCAATTTAGAGCAAAAAGCGATTTCCGAAAGCGAATCGAGTGAAAATACAGTGTCAAGCAGTGATTCTTCGGCAGGTTATCAGAGTGCAAGCAGTTCACAAAGCGGTTCGGATAGTAATAGTACAGAAAATGACGGCTCAAGTCAAGGATCTTTTGCAGATAACAGCAATGGAAGCGATTCTGGGGCATCTGGAAACGCTTTTTCAGACATTTTCTCTTCCGACACAGCACTATTCATCAACATGACTGGCGAAACCTCGTCTACAGCGTCTGACGGCACTACAGATAGCGATCAACCATCGATTACAACAGAAGATGTAGGTCAGAACGTTGCATTGGGAGACGCAGCACCAATTGGATTTGCTATTATCCCACCCCCAGCACCAGAAATGCAGGTAGAGGTAGTTGAGGTCAAGTCGCTTGCTGAAAGAATTGCTGATCAAGTAGCAGCAAGCAAGCGAGAAAATTCAAATGAAATGGCAGTTGGGCAGACCTCACTGATAAAAACGCTTGCATCAGGTGTTGATGTTAGTGCATACTACAATGTAGAATATGCTCAAGGAGATCAGTTCTATACGAGCAAAGATATTTACACTGGGGTTATAATGAGAGATAATTTCAGAACACACTATAACATGTTCTCTAAAAGTTACGGGACCATGAACAAATTAATAAGGAGTCAATATGAGTGAACAAACAGAGATCGAAATTGGCGGCGTAAAACTCAAGGGCGGTAAAATGCTTGCAGTTGCGATGGCACTATCTACCGCAGTAGGTGCATTGTACGGGGGCTTTGAAGTCTACAAAGACTACATGGATATGAAAGAGCAGATATCTGCATACGTTGCCCCAGACTTGTCTGAAATCAATCAGGGTATCGCAGTGTTACAGGAAACTGTCACATCGCAAAATACTACAATTGAAGCGCAACAAAGTATTATTGTAGGATTAGAAAAGCAAATGAATACGTCAAACGAGAGCCAACTCAATTCGCGTACCATTATGCAAGAAAGTATAAATAGAATTGATGGAGATATGCAATCAGTGTTTAGCGATTTGCGAGACAATGGCAAACGACTATACGAATTAGAAGTGAACACCAACAAAGAAATGTTGGATATTAGAAAGTCTATCAATACACAAATCGAGGAAGCACTCGCAAACCCATTATCAGGTAGCTAACATGGCAGGCACATCAGCAGAAAGACAAGAAAACGCATTAGTCAAAATGATAAACGATGCGGTGAAAAAGAACGGTGTGGCCATCAAAGTTAAAGCTGGAAAGGTGACTGTAAACAATGTTGTAAAAGCTGAAAAGTTTGGTGGAAGACAAGTATCTGGTTCTGAACCTTATATTGACGTTAATCTTGTTTTGAAAAATGGAAAAACTGTAGGACTTTCCATGAAAGGTGAATCAGCTCCCTCGCTTGCGGGTGGGGGGTTGAAAGGAATAAACTTAGCGGTTCCTGGATTAGCAGATAGATTTATGAAAGCAGTGTTCGCGCACCTGATGAAGAAAATTCAACCAGGTGATAAAGTGCCGGATGTGTACGGAAAAATTTCTGTAACGTACAAAGAAAAAATTGTAGTAGGGAACAAAAACATGGGGGGACCTATAGACTACATGTATATTGGAAGTATGAATCCCACATCAAGTTATGATAAGAATAAAAACTGCTTAGAGTTTAGAAATGGTGATCTGTTTGAAGCAAAAGAATATGCTAAGAGCCATGATTTGTATTTTCGTTTAAGAGCAAGAAGAGAAGATCAAGTATTTGATCCTGAAGCGAAAGACAACAAGAACGTACCTAAGATCTATAGTAAGTCTCCTAGCAGAGGCGACAGCGCAGGTAGAATAGTAGTAACAGACAAAGTACCAACAAACGCTAGAACGAGCGGCAACATTGTGAGAGTCAACTAATCGTCGAAATTAAAAAGTTCCACGTCAGCTTGCTCTAAGAATTCGATCCCTTCAACAGTAGTATACTTTCCTTTATAGAATACTCTACTGATGCCTGACTGATAAATCAACTTCGCGCAGTCTATACAAGGTGGTTTAGTAACGTACAGATCAGCCCCGTCACCACTCTCAGAGGACCTTGCTAGTTTAGCTATAGCATTAGTCTCTGCGTGTAACACCTCCTTTCTAGTAACTAATTTGGTAGGTATATCGTCTTGGAATGAACCGCCTATAACTACTTGAAACTCGCACACATTGTCCCAACCGCTAGGCATGCCATTGTAGCCTATACTAATGATGCGTCTGTCTTTAACAATCACACATCCTACTTGTGCGCGTTTAGCAGTAGACAACTTTGCGTATGTCTCTGCAACTTCCATGTGGGCTTTTTGCCATTTATCCATACAAAAAAGGGGCGTTGCCGCCCCCTCTCCTATCACTCAAGATTACTGAGATTGGTTCTTTTGAGAAAGAGCCTTGTAACCAGCAGCAATTACCGCACGACTAGCAGTACCTAGACGATACCGTGATGCGCGACTACGACCACGAGAATCCCGAGAACCTTCATTCAGGTAAATCGGAAAACCTTGCTGACGTAGGCTTGACACCATCGCAGTAGGATTCTTCACGCCAAATTGATTGCTGATTTCACCAGCTGACAATTCTTTACCAGATTGAAACGCAGTCAACACGCGATCAGTTTTCGTTGTTACAACTTCAGTCATAATATATCTCCATGACAATATTTTAAATTAAGTAATGATCTTTCATTACAGGTTACATTATGACACACTAACTTCAGCATGTCAACAATGATCTTCAAGATTCGGTATCCTCTACCAATTCAACAATAACACCGTTGTGGATGAAGATTTTTAGATCTTCGGTATCAAAATCGCCGTCAACGCATAAGACATCATACCAGCCTTCTTCGTCAATGCGTTCCCTTAGAGCTTCTTCCTCTTCTTCGGTAAAGCCATAAAAAGTGTAATCTTCACTACACCCATCCCAGGTAGAATCAAGTTCCCACTCTACGTACCCAGTCACTTCAAAAACGTAAGCATCGTCAAGGTCTTCTGCCAGTAACTCAATCTCTTCCTCTTCATTGACAGGAGTGATATAAAAATCACCGGAACGCCAGAGAGTAGCAATAGAAACAGACCTACCCTTAGTGTCAGAAACAGTTTCAACTTCTTCAACTGACTTTTTGTACTTGTTACTGACGCGATATGTATTAAGCATCATATTCTCCTATCTGTTTGAATGTGCGGCGACTCTTGCTAAACTGTTTCATGGGCTTGCTAAAGGTAGTGAGTCCATAGTCATTCTCATGGGCAACTAGCCAACCCTTCTCATTGATATGATAGATTCCATTGGGAATGTTCTGTTCGCCCCAATCGGTTGTTTCTTGCAATATCTTAATCGACATAATCATAGATCCTATCTATTTCTGTTGGGCAATTGAGAAAAAAATCTGCAACTGCCACGTGCCAAGCTGTACCAGGATGTAAACCATCAGCAGCCGTCGGGTGCATCTCTAAATGCCTTGGATTCTCATCTAAGTTAGTAGATCGCATAACTCTGAGTTCAGCGCCATACCTTCTACACATTTCTATGATAGCATAGTAGTTCTTTTTCTTGCTCATTGCAAGTTCTTTTTTGCCTAAAAGGTCAACTAAGCCTCGCTCTTCAGCGTTCCAGCCCCCGATCACACTGAAAGGTGAAACATGATGCAGGATCTTCATTGTTGACTTTTCTAGCAACACTTCGCGTCGAAAGTCTGATGGTGTTTGAATGCAGACAATACGCGGCTGTACGATAGGAAGATATCTAGAGATTTGTCTGAATACCGAATCCGCTCCTCCACCAGGAACTCCTAGATTGTATACAGGTAGTCCGATCTTCTCTTGTAGTATTCTTGCCCAAGTGTCTTCACGCTCCATACCGACACCCCAAGTACACGAACAGCCTAGTGCAAAGACCGAATCTCTATTATACTCTATTGGATGATCAATACGCTCAACTAACTGATCATGATCTTCAATTCCAAACTCACTGGTCATTACTCATCCTTATCAACTCTCTCATTTGTGAAGTAGGCATCTCTTTACCCATTGTACCAATCATCTCATCGTAGATGCGTTTCTCTTCTTCTAACCACTTTCTGTCTTTCTCGTATAAGATTCTAACCAGAGGATCGCGGATCTTTTTAATCTTGAGAAAAAGATCATTTTCAACTGCGCTTCTATTCATATGCACATTATGCTGTAGAACCAGTGGTAAGTTCTCTAGTAATATGTATTTGAATTCTACCGGTTCGTTAGAAAAGTGCATCAACATAGGACCCACGTGATCATTCCAATGTTGCTCAAACGTCTGTTTACCTCCCATGCCATTTTCGGTTATATACTTAACTGCTTCAATAACACCAGAAGTCCAACGATGTATAGGATCTCGTATTACTACAGCAGCAGGGACAGACCCGTCATTCCAAGTAAGATGCGGCGACAATATATCTGAGTTTTCTCGCTCCAATTTATTGTGTAAGTTTAAAGTACCTGCTGATGCACCCTTGTGCTTGTAGTGGCTCATAAGATACTGACGAACAGAGCTAGAACCGCACTTGGTAGGTGCGGCTATAGCAAAGTAATCGTTTCTAAAATAAAACCCTTCAACTTTATCCTGTAGATTCACTTGATATGTCCGAAACAATAGTTTTCATCGACAACCTCTAGAGAATAGCGCATAAACTCAATGGTGTCTTTGACATATTCAATGAAGCCCTCTAGAGGTACCTCACGCTCAAACCATTCAGTGTACCAGTCACCCTTTAGAGTTCTTACCGTCCAAGTATCAGATAGGCGCTTTCGTTTGATATGTTTCTCAAGGCCAGTAACATGATGAGGAGTACCCCCGAACACAACAGGAAATTGAGATAACTCACCCATACCAGCAATATAGTCTTGATTTCGTTCTTTGTAATCGCCGGCTATACCATAGCCTACTCTACCCCAAGGGTTCTGCACTATATAGAAGTAACGCATTAAGCTGCCCTCTTATCGTCTGATTCAAGATACTTATCTAGTTCCTTCCTAGTACTTTCAGGTAGGAAGTCTGATACTCTATATGTTTTTGCCCTTCTCACAACATTATATGAATCTAGCAAGTACTGAGGGACATACTCTTCACCCCCAAGGTCAGAGTATAATTGCAACAGCACAGTAGGGACAACCTCATGTTTCCACCCAGGATTCTCAGTTTTGTAAAGTTTCTTATTAAAGGCTTTCCATGCTTTGTCGCAATCTCCTTTAAACGCTAACATGTCACCAAAGACTTTCTGCAATATACCCGCAAGTTGTTCAAGCAGCTTGTCACTAGGAATCATTTCTTCGTCTAAATCATATTTTGTAAAAAGATAGGTGAACATTGTAAAAACGTGTGAATCGATTTTATAATCCGGGAAAAATGTGTTACACCAATTAGTACACGCTTTATTCTGCTCCTCGGTCATTTTCAAGAATTTTTCAACGTGCGTGAACGTGCGATCCTCTGCATATTTCTTGCCTTTAGGGGACGCATAGCAATCATTTTGTTCTGCAATTGCAACCTTTCTTTCGATCTCAACAAACTCAGTTACTGTGCTGCCGTACTGGTCAGCAAGAACAACGGCAGTTTGCGTTGTTTTAAATTTATCTTGCGGTCTCTGACTGTAACCGTTCTGATGGCTGAACCAACGAACACCTACACCAATATCATCAGTTTCAATGTACCAAATGTTTATCACATAGTCTTCCCAGTCTCCATCATAGTCTTCTAGAAGACCTTCCTGAATAAAACGTATGATACATGTAAGAGTGTGCTGTTTGTCGCAAAGATACCACTCATCTTCAGATGTGTAGATAGCAGTAGCAACTCCCATCATTTGAGGATCAAAAAAGCCAAGCGTCATGATCCGAGTGCAATGATCCTTAGCCAGATATCGCTGAATATGAGGGTGAATCTTTATATCACCTAAACGAACGCTGCCTACCTTGGGCGCTCGGGTAAGATTGACCTTAGCCCCCGATGCTTTGTATTCATCTAACATCGCTTCGTGCGTAGGGTCTTGCTTGAGCATCTCAGCATTTTTGCCGAGATCATAAATCGCAGGTGATTTAGCACGAAAGGGATGTTCTTCGCCAGCAGGATTCGGCGTGCGTTGTGACTGAGGACGAATAAAAGCCTTGAATATTGGATTTTCTCTCACCCCAGCATCGAAGTCTAAAGTTAATTGTGCCATGATGCAGTATGCCTTTTTGTTTTGATGCGAGTATTATAGTCTATTTGGTGTAAAAGGATAACCTTTATTTCAATAAAACGGTCACATGATGTCCTTAAAAGAGTCAATGGACATATACGACACGTTACGATACTCATCAGTCCATTCAGGCTTCAGTCCACCACCGACTATAACGAAATGCACATTAGGATACTCAACGAAGTTACGGCAGTGCTGCGAACGCCAGTTTTCGGCAGAGTTACGCCGTTCATACACCTCATAAGCAGAATGCCCTTCTGGTACATAATTCAGAGTCCCGGCATAGACATTATTCACATCTGCTGATGTGCTACCCATATCAAAGCCTAGCAGATAGACTCTAATAGACTCAGCAGCGGCAAGCCGAATAGCTGTAGTACCAGTAGACCAGTCTTCACACCCAGGCAACACAATACGCTGAATATCTAAGTCTTTATCACACCAAGTGATATGCGTCCCCCATGGAGCACCATTCAGTGTGTACATAGCACAAGGCTCACCACGCACTATCAAAGGCTCTGTAGTGGGAAACATCCCGTATGTATCAGCAGGCAACTCTTCCCACACTCTGAAACGTATAGAAGCATTCCCAGTATATTCTGTATAGATCTCTTGCATCATGCCGTTGTCTACAGAGACTAGAACATCAGGATCAAAATCTCTGTATATAGCATTACACCCATACGTGCGATGTCGTAAAGAGTTCAGGTCTATTTGTTTACGGCTCTTGCCGTTTCCTATCACTACGCTCTGAAACAGAGTCTTCGGATTCTTTTTCATACACTATCCAAATGTTCAGTATAAAGTAAGTTATCATTACGAAGATCCCTAGGTGTGTGCCCGTTATCTTCAAGTGGATACTCCTTTGTGTGTGTCTCTTATAGGTGCTGTTTTGTGCCGCGAATTTTCCTGCGAAAAAATTTCTTAAAAGCGATCTACTTTTTGAGGTTCAAATTACAAGT
>Ga0255783_10001186_pt1 | contig 28440 bp, 25 predicted proteins | sample 011ome_22_FD_179981 | JGI IMG/M metagenome (GOLD analysis project Ga0255783, IMG submission 179981) | Coastal salt marsh microbial communities from the Groves Creek Marsh, Skidaway Island, Georgia - 011507BT metaG (version 2) | ecosystem: Environmental > Aquatic > Marine > Intertidal zone >... | reverse complement strand
GATTCAACCCTAAACAGATCTGGAGTTAGAATAGGTACTTCTGAGATTTACAGCGCAATTAAAGAGTTAAGTTACGTTGAAGATAGTTTAATTATACATTTAGATAACTCAGATAAAAACAGTTTAATTTTGTTTGTTAAATCCAACATGTTAATTAAAAAGGATGGATTAAGAGCTACAATTAGACAGAAATGCTCACCAAGGCACGTTCCAGATTTAATCTATCAAACTCCTGACATCCCCTATACAATAAGTGGTAAAAAAGTTGAAGTTCCTATCAAGAAGATATTGTCTGGTTTAGATCACAAAGATTCTGTTAGTAAAGATTCTTTAAAAAATCCAGAGTCTATAGATTGGTTTTTAGAGTTTTACAAAAATCAATTGTAAGTGTCTAAAAGATTTTTCTGTTCATTAATTGAAGATATAAATTCTTCTTTCAATGATTCAGCTAAATCTTTTACGGAAAGATCGTTTTCAATTGTTGTTACACCTTGACCTGCGGACCATATTGTTTTCCATGCCTTAGCTTCAGCTTTTGCTGCGTCCAACTCACTCCCAAAATCAATTTTTTTAGAATTCCCCCACATTTCTTCCGTAATTCCCATAGATTCTAGACTTGGTCTTAAAAAATTAGCGTTAACTCCAGAAACAGCAGCGGTGTATACAATATCCTCAGCTTTTGAATTAATAATCATCTCCTTATATTCATCGTCAGCTTTACTTTCTTTAGTATTTATAAACCTGGTTCCCATGTACGCTAAATCAGCACCCATTTGTTTTGCTGACGCTATGTCTCGACCGTTAGAAATACAACCCGAAAGTAATATTGTTTTATTAAAAAACTTCTTGACTTCAGAGATAAATGGGATAGGATTAAGAGTTCCACCATGTCCTCCAGCTCCAGCAGCAACTAAAATCAACCCGTCAACTCCAGCTTCTGCTGCCTTTTCTGCATGTCTTTTTTTGATGACATCATGAAAAACTAAACCTCCATAAGAATGAACAGCATCAACCAATTGACTCACTGCTCCAAGTGATGTTATTATAATAGGAACCTTATGTTTAACGCACAACATCAAATCGGCTTGAACTCTAGGGTTAGTATTGTGTACAATTAAATTTACACCAAAAGGAGCTGCTTTTTTTCCTGTTTTTTTTTCAAACTTATCTAGTTCACTTTTGATCTGAATTAACCATTCTTCAAAACCTTCAGATGTTCGTTGATTTAAAGCTGGAAAAGTTCCAACTATTCCATTTTTACAGCATTCTATAACAAGCTCTGGTCCAGAAATTAAAAACATTGGAGCTGCTACAGCTGGAATACTTAGTTCATTAATAAATTTAGGTTTACTCATCTTAATATTATGTTTAGTATAAATATACTATTTTATTCATTTGAAATTTATGTATCCATCTTCAATTTTTTTAAATTTTAGTAGATACATATCCTTGATGTAATTTTGATTTAATTTCCATGGATATTTTTTTCCTTGCTTTGGAAGAATTTTTGAAGCTCTTCTTACATACCCAGAATTTAATCCTATACTAGGTTCTGTCTCTAAATTTTCGTCATTTATTTCAGTCACAAATGACTTAAAATTATTTTTGTCCATGTGGTTTATAATTCTACAAAAATATTCACAAACCAAATCAATTTTTAAAGTCCACGAAGCATTTGTATATCCAAATACTATTGTTGTGTTTGGAATGTTTTGTAACATCATTCCCTTGTAGCTTACTAATTTTGATGTGTCAATGGTTTTATCATCTATTTTAATTTTAATTCCACCCATGAATTTTAAATTAAGTCCAGTTGCTGAGATCACAAGATCAGCTTTTAATTCTTTTCCGGATTCAAGTAAAATACTGTTTTCTTTAAAACATTTTATTTGATCTGTGATTACAGAACATTTTTCTTGGCTTATGCAATCAAATAAATCATTATCAACTACCACACAAACTCTCTCATCCCAAGGATTATATTTTGGATTAAAATGAGTTTCAATATCAAAATCCTTAGGCAGAAATTGTTTTATTTCGTTCTTAATAAAAGCTTTTACCTCTTTAGGTCTACGTTTTGAAATTTGATAAAAATAAATTTGTCTTAAAATATATTTCCACCTAGAAATCGTATGTGCAATTTTTGAAGGAATAAAACGAAAAAGAAAATTTGTGAATTTGTCTTTTTTAGGAAGGTTCATCAAATAAGTTGGGGATCTTTGAAGCATTGTGACGTGTTTTGCTTTCTTAGATAGTGAAGGCATTAGAGTTATTGCAGTTGCTCCACTACCAATCACAATTACATTTTTATTTGAATAGTCAATGTCTTCTGTCCATTTTTGAGGATGAATAAAATTTCCCTTGTAATTTTCAATGCCTTTAAAATTTGGTGTGTAACCACTATCATAATCATAATACCCAGTACAAGACATTAAGAATCTGCAATTATACTTTATGCTTTTGTTTTTATGTTTATCAATTCCGATAACTGTCCATTCGTTTTTTGTTGAGTTCCAACAAATTTCGTTAACCCAATGATTGTATTTTATCTTTTTATCTAAATCAAATTTTGAAGAAGTTTCATTTAAGTATTTTAAAATTGTTTTTCCATCAGATATTGTGTTTTCATTTGTCCACGGGTTAAACTTGTAAGAAAACGTGTGCATATCAGAATCTGATCTAACACCTGGATATTTAAATAAGTCCCATGTTCCCCCAAGATTATTTCTTCCCTCTAAAATCATAAACGATTTATTAGGACAATTTTTTTTCAGGTGACATGCTGCTCCAATACCAGAAATACCAGCTCCAAGTATAATTACATCTAAAAATTGATTTTCTGAATTTTTCAATGAAATATTTTTTAATTTATAAATAAAAAAAGAGTAATATTTCTATTACTCTTTTTTAAATATTTAATCTTTTAGCTCTTAAAAGTCACGTCTTAATGAGAACATTACTTGTCTTCCAAGAAGTGGTAAGTTTGGAAGGAAACTATACGTTTCATCTGTAAGGTTGACAATATTCATACTAAGTTTAGTTTTTGAGTTAATATCATATCCTAAATTAGCATCGTATACATTTCTGCTTTCAACCGTTCCAGAGTAGAAACTACCCATACTAGCTTCAAAACCTCCATCGTACTTGTAGCTAAGTCCTAAATTCCATTTTCTTCCATTATCATAGTTAAGACCTGCCTTAACTCTGTGTTTTGAATGGTTTAAATGCCAAGCTCCAACTTCAGTTAATGATCCTAAGTCATCTTTTTCAAATACTGTTTGGCTAACTGTAGAGTAATTTGTAAATAATGTTAAATTATCATTAGCTCTCCATTTTAATCCACCTTCAAATCCCCAGTAATTAACTTTTCCATAATTTCTGTAACCAAGCATAACGTTAGTTTCTCCATTATCAGGAGCTTGATCAGTTTGTACAGTTCCAATAGCTCCCATTGCTGCTAAACCGTTTCCAACTGCAGCGTATGAATTAGAAAGAAGTGTAGCATAATAAGGTCCAAAAACAGGTCCGTATACAGGAGTAAATGCGTTAGTAAAATAAGTGTTTACAGCAGCTCCTAAATCGGCACCTAAATTAGGTAAAGCTACAAGTGGACTTAATTGTTCAATTGCAACAAAATTTTCTTTAATTGAGTTATATACATTGAAACTAAAAGTCATTTTATCAGAAAGCATTCCTTTGTATCCAAATTCATAGTGAGTTTCTTCACCAAGAACAGCTTTGCTACCATCAGTTAGTGGTCCAAATGCGTTACCATTTAAATCAAGCATTGCACCTTGAGAAAAAGCACCTAAACCAGCTATTCCAGCTAACGTATTTTGTGAAGTTATAAATGGAATAAATGCTTGAAGCGGTGTTCCAGCCAGAAGAGGAGCTACAGTAGCAGTAGCAACTGCATATGCCGTAGCTACTGGCATTCCAATCCCTTCATTGGTTGGTAATCCTGGAACAAACCAAGATGTTGACGGATTAGTAAACGTTTGTGCATTCTTATTTCCATAAATCCAAACATTAATGCCAGGTCCTAATTTTTGAACAGGCAAATCAACAAACATATTTAAGGCAGAAGGAGCAATGAATGCTTTGTTAAAAGTTAATCTTAGGTTGTGTCTGTTGTTAGGATTGTAAACTAGTGCAGCTCTAGGAGCAAAGGATGACTCACCAACCTCTGGATATTTATCGTATCTACCAGCAAGTTGAAAATTTAACTTATCCGATAGTTTTGTTTTAGCAGAAAAATAAGCTCCATAAATTCTATAGTCATCATTGTCTTCATATCTCCCAAATGTTGCAGTCCCTGTGTCAAATTTTGAGCTCATGTGCTCAACACCAATGGATAAACCAGTATTAATTTGATCAAGTGCTATTTCATATTGTAATTGAAATTGAGATTGTTTACTTGCAACTCCAGATGTTACACCAGTTCTGTAGTTAAATCCTCTATACTTATCTTCCGTTGGAAGTGCTGTGTCAGTGTAATTGTATTGCATGAATAAATTTCCTGATTGAACTCTTGTTTGTACAAAAGCTGTTCTTTGCTGTGCTCTTGTCTCACCAGTCGAAGAAATAAAAATATTAGCAGCTACTTCATTAATTCCAGCTACAGTTGTTATTGACAAATCATTTGAAGGTCTGTAATATAGCGTAGCATCAGCACCTCTTTGCGAATTCCTTTCGATAAAGCCATCAATAGTTTTTACAACTCTTCCAGTTGCTGCATCTGTTATTGTATTGACAAAATTTGAACTTGCAGATTCTGCTAAATCAAAATCTTCATTTTCACCATATTTTAAGTTAAACTTGTAACCAAAAGTATCATCATCATTACTAACAGCATGTCTAAAGTTCATTTTAAACATGTTCATATCAAAGCTTCCGTTTTTCTCAAAACCACCTGTATGTAATTCAATAGAAGTTCCTGGGTGCTTGAAAGGATCTTTACTTAAATAGTGAACAACTCCAGCTCCAACACCAGGTCCATAAAGTGCAGATGCAGGACCTAATACAACTTCAACTCTTTCTAAGTCAAGGTTGCTTAAGTTACTTACATCAGCATCAAAGAAACCAATTCCGTTTACATTTAAAGTTCTGTAATCTAGCATAACTAATGTAGAAGTTGTAAATAAATCAACATTATCTCTTAATGCCACACCCGTTCTGTTAGCTCCATGTTTATCAATTTGAACTCCAACCATATCATCAAGTAATGTTAAGGAATTAAAAGCTGATTTATTTTCAATTGCTTTAGCTCCAAGAACTTGAATAGAAGATGCAGCATTAACAGCTTTTTCAGCTTTTCTTGATCCAGAAATAACTACTTCGTCTAGAGCTTCACCTGAATTTAACGATATAGAAATCACTTGATTAGCCGAATTAGCTACTACAGTTTGTCCTTCAAACCCAAGAGAACTAATTTCAAGAGTCCAAGGGAAGTCTTGGTCAGAAGATAAAGTAAAATTACCGTCGTCGTCTGTAATCACCCCTGTTGTTGTTCCTTGGATGACTACATTTACTCCGTAAAGAGCTTCAACACCATCAGTAATTTTTCCTTTTACAGTGTTAGTTTGTGCGTTTACCATCATAAAAGATGCAAGCAAAAAAACTAAACTGGATAAATAAAATTTAAATTTCATAATTGTTTTGTTTTTAATTTAATTTTTTGGTTTTGTTATTAATAATTTGATCATTATTAGATGTTAATATTACGAATATTGTAATATATGTGGCAAAATAATACTATTTATTCGATTTTTAAAATTTTTATTAAAATCGTGTCCCATCCCTTTTAATAAAACAAGCTTTGATCCATGAATTAAACTAGCAAGTTTTACAGAGTGACTGGCTTTGACTAACGGGTCATCAGTACCATGGATTAACAGAGTAGGAACTTTAATGGTTTTTAGTTTTCTATACCTAGAACCAGAATTTTTTATGGCTCTTCTGTGTTGAGTAAAAGCTTTTTTATTAAAACCCTTTCTAAATTTAATTTCGTAAATAGTTTTGTGAATTTGCTTATTAAAGTCACTCATATGGTTTTCTGATCCAACCCACAAATGATCTATTTTAAAATAAAGTTTTAGTACTTTATCAATATCTCTTTCTTTATTTTTATATGAGAAAATCAATTTTCTTAACATACCAATTTTTTTAGAATCTGGTTTTTCAGCCTTAGGATCAAATAAAAATCCAGATGACATTAAATTGGTTAGCGACAAAATTTTTTTTGGATGATTTATGGCTAAAATTTGTCCTATCATTCCACCTGTTGAGTAGCCAATTACATGAAATTTTTCAATCATTAGCTGATTAGTTACAGCTAAAGCATCTCTTGCCATTTCTTCTAAATTGTAATCGTTTGACCTAGACCAATTTTTTATCCAATCAGATTCTCCAACACCTCTGTTGTCAAACCTTATCACTCTAAAATCATTTTTTAAAATGATTCTAATCATCTGATCAGGCCATTGAATCAAGGATTCAGCGGCTCCATTAATTAATAAAACTGTTGCTTTGGGATTATTTACAAGAGTTAGGTCCTCATAGAATATTTTGACATCTGAATTTTTTGCAAATCCTGTTTTACCCTTAATGAAGTTAGGAATTGGTTTAGATTTTGCGATTGATATTAATTTATTGATATATGAATCGCTAATATCATCCTTCAATAAATTATTAATATAAAGACCTAGAAGTAAACTAGTGACAATTATTATAAAAATCAACATTATCTTATTCCCAAATAACGTCTTCTGTGCTTTTTAACCAATTATTGTACTGATCAGAAAATTTTTCATCAATTTTTGATCTTTTAATTTTTAAAGTAGGAGTGGTCATTCCGTTCTCTGGAAGCCAATCTTCTTTAACAAAAATCACCTTAGACATCTTTTTGTAGTTGTCCAGGTTGCTGTTAACTTTTTCTAGAACTTTTGAAATTTTAGATTTAGTAGATTCTTTATCATCTAACGCAGATTCAGATGGAACCGCAAGTAATAATGGTTGATCACATCCTAAACCAACTACACATATTTGAGCGAATTCACTTACATCTCCAAAATAAGCTTCCAATACACCAGGTTCAATGTATTTTCCTTTAGAAGTTTTAAACATATCTTTAATCCTACCAGTGATATACAAGAAACCGTCATCATCTATATAACCTTTGTCACCTGTGTGTAGCCATCCATCTTTTATTGTTTCATTAGTAACTTCTTCGTTTTTATAATAACAGCTTAAAATAAACGGTCCTCTCATTAATATTTCCCCTTGGTCACTAATTTTTAAATCCACTCCAGGTGTTGGTTTTCCAACTGATCCTACGCCTAGTGGTTGGTATGGGTTTAAGTTTGTACATGTAGCACAATTTTCAGTCATTCCATACCCATTGGTAATGTATATGCCTAAGTCTTTATACCAATTTAAAAGTTCAAGTGGCATTGCAGCTGCCCCAGTAACTAGAGCCTTAGCCTTGGACATACCTAAAGCCTTCTTTAACTTTCTTTTTATTATCCAAGATATAATAGGAATTTTTAAAAATTTATCAAGCTTTTCTTGTGGCATTTTCATTAAAATCTTTTCTTGGAATTTTGCATAGATTCTTGGAACTCCCTGGAATGCAGTAGGTTGAATGTCGTTAAGATTTTGGCCAAATGTTTCCAAAGATTCTACAAATGAAATAGTCCCTCCATATCTAAAAGCCACATGTTCTATTACAACTCTTTCAAAAATATGATTAAGTGGCATGTAGGAAATAAAGCTATTATTTCCTTTTAAATCAACTTTTAATGGGTTACCATCTTCTGTGATTCTTTTGGTATTAAAAAGTGTTTCGTATGTTAATACAACTCCTTTTGGATCACCAGTTGTTCCAGAGGTAAAAATAATTGTCCAAATATCTTTTAAATTTGGCTTGAAGTCTTCGGTTTGTGGCTCAAACTTATTTATAAATTCATGCCATTGGTGTCCAACTTCAACTTTTGAATGATTTTTATATTGTGGAAAGGCAATTATAGGCATTTCTGAATCTACACCTTTTTTCATTTCTTCCCAATTTTCAAGCTTTCCAACAAAAAGAGCTTTAACATCTCCAAAAGTTAGAAGATTATTAATTTCTTTTGAATTTAGAGTTGGAAAAAAAGGCACTGAAATATATCCTGCCATAGAAATTGCTAGATCAGCAATGATCCATTCTCTACAGTTTTTTGAAACCAGACCAATATGACTGTTTTTTTCTAGACCTAAGCTTTTTAAGCCGTTGGAAAGTTTCCTAGCCATTAATCCGACCTCATTCCAAGTATATGATTCCCAAAGATTACCAAATGGTTGCTTTAAAAATGGCTTGTCAGAAAGTTCTTTTTCCCATCTGTAAAAAGGAAAATCAAATAATTCGTTGTTCATATTATTTTTGTTTTGTTGTAATAATTTATTGAAAATAAGGTTTTTTTTTAAAACATATTTATAATTAATGCTAACTAAGTAATTTTTAAATTATTTATTCTTGTAACTTTTTTCTTATTTCAAAATATTTCTGTTTGTCGATAGGATATTTCAAAATAAAGAGAATTGAAAAAAAATAAATTATCATTAAAAGTGGGCCACCTATTAAACCAAGTTTTGATATAATTTCACTTGGAATATTTTCAATCTCAGTTTGAGTGGGGAATGAAATTAGTTTTAATAATATCCCAGCAAAGAAATAACCCAAACCAACTGTTAATTTATAAGCCAGCGACATTGTTGAAAAAAATAAACCCTCATGTCTTTGGTTAGTTATTGATTCGTATTCATCAACTACATCAGCCATCATGGAATTTACTAAACTCATCGATGTCCATAAAAATGTATAAGCAATTGTAGTAAATATTAAATAGGTTCCTAGTAGTAGAGGATCTCCATTTTCAGGAAATAATCCAAATATTCTAAGATTAAATGGGCTTGCCATAAATAATCCAAAAAGAAATGTGCTTATAATGACTCCAGTTTTTTTGTCAAATTTTTCTCCCATTTTTGGTGCAGCAAATAAAGAAATTACACCACCAATTGCTCCTGAGAAAATAATTATTCCTACTTCATTTTGATTGAGCTCAAAAAAGAAAGAGAGAAAATAAGTTATTAAAGAATTTCCAATTCCTAGTGCTATATATATCATCATTGTAAATAGAACTAAAGAATTAAAAGACTTCATTTTTGAGGCTGTAATTATATTTTTAAATAATGATTTTAACGACTCTTTTTTTTGCATTTTTGGAAGCCCAGAAATGGTATGTTTTGTTCCGTAAACACTTAATAAAATGGTTGATACCATAATTAATGCACAAAACATTGCAAATTTGGGATAAGCATCAACATTTAATAATCCTGTAGACATTCCTTCTTCTGGAATAAAAAAATAAACCAATCCAAAAAATGATACAAATGGAGAAACTAATGTTGCAAACATTATTCTATAACTTGTTATTACTGTTCTTTCATCGTAGTCTGAACTAAGTTCAGCTCCTAGTGACATACCAGGAACCAAAAAAATTGAAAGAAAAAATCTAATTAAAATTGAAAAAAAAGTCATCCAAAGAAATAATTCAAATTGGCTTAGGTTATCAAAAGGTGTAAACAAAAGATAAGTTGAGAGCCCAAGAGGAATAGCCGATATTGCCATAAATGGATGTCTTCTGCCGTATTTTTTTGATTTATAATTATCCGAAATTGTACCGATTATTGGATCAGAAACAGCATCAAATAAAAGAGCAATTAGAGTAGCAGTTCCAGTGTAAATTTGATCCAGCCCAAGAATTTGACTAAAGTAAAAGAAAACAAAAACAGCATACAAAATGTCTTTAATCCCAACTGAAATAAATCCCATACCATAAAAAAACTTTGTTTTAAAATCTATTTTCATTTGCAATTAATTAATGTTGTTTAAAATTTATTTTTCTTGATTTTTCAAGTTTAAACTGATAATCTGTAAAAGATACAAGTTAAAAGGTATGTAATTTTCATTAATTTTACATATGTTAGAACCTAGAAATTTATTTGATGAAAGTTCGAAAACCTAGTGTTGATGTTTTAAGTTCAAATTTTATTGAAAATGAAATTTCAATGAAAAAATTATTGAAAGAACTCAATTCATACTATAAATTATCTAAGCAAGAGGGTAGTCCTACTCAAATAAAAAGAACTAGAAGTAGAAAAAAACTACTTGCAAGAGAAAAAATAGATTTACTACTAGATAAGAAAAAACCTTACATAGAATTAATGCCTTTAGCTGGATTAAAACATGAAAAAGGTTTTGGTGCCGGCGGAACTACTGTTGTTGTGCTTGGATATGTATCAAATGTTCTTTGTTTAATAAATGCTAATGTAGCTACAAGAAAAGCAGGTGCTGTCGATTATGCAACAAGTTTAAAAAACTTGAGACTGTCTCAAATTGCTAAAGAAAATAAATTATTAACTATAAATTTAGTTGAAAGTGGAGGAGCGAATTTACCTGATCAAGACAGAGTATTTAATAATTATGGAAAGTTCTTTATGGAAATGTCAAGAAGATCAAAAGAAGGTATTCCGACAATTTCTGTAGTATTTGGAAGTGCCACTGCTGGTGGAGCCTATGTTCCTGGAATGTCCGATTATTCTATATTTCAAAAAAATACTGCAAAGGTGTTTCTAGCTGGACCTCCGCTCGTTAAAATGGCAACTAATGAAGAATCAACAGATGAAGAACTTGGAGGAGCACAAATGCATAGTAGTATTTCTGGAGTTTCAGATTTTTTAGCAAAAGATGAAAAAGAGGCCTTAGAGATTACAAAAAAATTAATTAAAAAAATTAAAAAACCAACCGTAAATAATTTTGAAAAAGAAGCTTCTGTTCCAAAATACGATGCTAAGGAAATTTTAGGAATAGTCCCTTCAAATCTTAAAAAACCTTTTGATATTAGAGATTTAGTAAAAAGATTTGTTGACGATTCTGAATTTGTCGAGTTTAAAGAAAATTATGGTAGAACTATGTTTTGTTGTTGGACTAAAATCAATGGATATCCTGTTGGAATTATTGCAAATAACGGTGTGATATTTATTGAATCCGCAAGAAAAGCTACTCATTTTATTCAATTGGCAAATAAATCTAATATTCCTTTATTGTTTATTCATAATACTACAGGATTTATGGTTGGAAAAAGATATGAGCAAAATGGAATGATCAATTCTGGTGCTCAGCTTATTCATGCTGTTTCTGGAAGTACCGTACCTCATATTAGTTTACAGGTAGGGAATTCATATGGAGCTGGTAATTATGCAATGTGTGGAAGATCGTTTGAACCAAGATTTTTATTTTCCTATCCCAACGTTAAATCTGGTGTAATGGGAGCAGATCAGCTTTCAGGAGTTATGGAAATAATTAAAAGAAACGCAGCATCATCTTCTAATAAAGTGATTAATGAAAATAAATTGAAAAAAGAAAAAAAAGCGCTCGCTGAAGATGCAGAAAAAAGAGCCAGCGTTTGGCACACAACATCTGAGGTTTGGGATGATGGGGTAATTAATCCTACTGACACCAGGAAATATTTATCACTTGCATTAGCTGCAGTTTACTCTTCAGAAATAAAGGGAACGGATTCTTTTGGTATTTTTAGAATGTAATAGTATTAATGAGTTACTTTAATAATAAAGATATAGTAAATATAAAATCATTCAAATTTGATTTTATTCAGTGGCATGAGAAAGATCATGTTATCATTGTAACTTTAGATCGCCCGAACAAGAAAAATGCCTTGCATCCTCAGATGATTAATGAAATAGCATTCGCTTTTCAATATGCATCATTTAATAAAAATATTAGGGCATTACTATTAAAAGCCAATGGAGATGTGTTTTGCTCAGGGTTGGATTTAAAAGCAATTAATGGAGATTTAGAAAAAAATAAATCAACAATTCCACAACCTAATTCTAAAATATTAATAGGAGAAATATTTAACAAGCTTTATAAACCAAAAATTTGTCAACTTGAAGGTGATGTTTATGCAGGTGGTTTATTGCTAGTTGGTGGATGTAATTATGTTGTTTCATTAGAAGATCTAAAATTAGGTCTGCCTGAGGTTAAACGAGGAATTTTTCCAATGCAAGTCATGCAATCACTTTCCAAAATTATTTCCTTTAGAAATGTAATTGATTGGTGTATTAGGGGTTATAATTTAAAAGTGAAAACCGCTCATTCTTGGGGATTGATTTCAGAAATTGTTACTAAAAAAAATATGGATTCATTTGTTTCAAATTGGCTTAGTGAAGTTGTTAGTAATTCTCCAATGGCAATTCAATATGGCTTAGAAGCTTTCGATAAGATAAATTCAAGTGAATCGAATCACAAGTATCTTTTGGAAATGTTAGAATTGGTCTTAAATTCTGATGATGCAAAGGAAGGAATAGCTGCTTTTAAAGAGAAAAGAAACCCTGACTGGAAATAATTTATATTATTTTTAATTTTATTATGCTTGCATAGTATTTTTTTATATTTTAGTATTTATATACTAATTTGTATATTATTTATTTACAATTACAAAACACATAACATAATGCTTGAAAATAAAGTTGTTAAATTATCATCTCGTCCTTCAGGTTTTCCATCCGAGGACACATGGATTCACGAAACTGAAAATGTAAGGAAAATTGATGAAGGTGAAGTTTTATTGAAAAATTTATATGTTTCTCTTGATCCAGCTATGAGAGGATGGTTAAATGAAACAAGATCTTATATTCCTCCGGTTCAAATAGGTGAAGTTATGAGAGCAGGAACAATTGGAGAAGTTATAGAATCAAAGAACCCAAATTTTAATAAAGGTGACATTCTTTCGGGATGGGGTGGTGTTCAACAATATTCAATTACTAATGGGAAGGGGTATTTTAAGGTACCTAGTTCTAAAATTCCTCTACCAACTTTTATTGGAACCCTAGGTATGCCAGGAATGACAGCATATTTTGGTATTCTTGAAGTCGGTAAAATAAAAGAAGGTGATACTGTATTGGTTTCTGCTGCTGCAGGTGCAGTTGGTAGCATAGTAGGTCAAATTGCAAAAATTAAAGGATGTAAGGTTGTTGGTATTGCAGGTGGTAAGGAAAAATGTGATTATGTTATTAATGAACTTGGTTTTGATGGTTGTGTTGACTATAAAAATGAAAGTGTAAAAAGAGGAATTAAAAGGGAGTGTCCCGACGGAATTGATGTTTATTTCGATAACGTTGGTGGTGAAATTTTAGATGCTGCCCTAGTTTTTTTGAGAATGGGAGCTAGAATTGTTGTTTGTGGAGCCATTTCACAATACAACGAAATGTCTGCAAAAGGGCCGAACAACTACTTATCATTACTTGTAAATAGGGCTTCGATGAAAGGAATGGTTGTTTTTGATTATGCTAAAAATTACCCTACAGCTACTAAAGAAATGACACAATGGATTTTGGATGGGACTTTAAAGTCAAAAGAAGATATTTACGAAGGAATTGAAAATTTTTATGAGGTTTTTAAAAAATTATTTAACGGAAATAAAAAAGGTAAATTAATATTAAAAATATAAATATGAGAGATGCGCTAATTGTTTCGACTGCAAGAACTCCTTTAACAAAGTCTTACAGAGGAACATTTAATAATACTACCGCTCCAACCATGGCAGGCTGGGCTATTGAAGAAGCAGTCAAAAGATCAGGTGTCGATCCAGAAAAAGTTGATGATGTGATAATGGGTGCAGCTCTACAACAAGGAACTACCCATTGTAATGTTGCAAGAAATGCTGCTTTGGCTGCTGGCCTTCCAGTAACTGTTAGTGGTATGACATTAGATAGACAATGTTCATCAGGAATGATGGCAATTGCAACAGCTGCAAAACAAATTATCAGTGATGGAATGGATGTTGTTGTTGGAGGTGGGTTAGATTCGATAAGTTTAGTGCAAACTGAAAAAATGAATCTAGATAGATGGGTTGATAAAAAATTAATTTCAAAACATAAACATATTTACATGCCAATGCTGAAAACCGCTGAAGTAGTAGCTAACAGGTATAATATTTCCAGAGAATCTCAGGACGAGTATTCTCTTCAGAGTCAATTAAGAACTGCAAAAGGACAAGAAGAGGGGAAATTTGATGATGAAATTATTTCAGTCACTACAACTATGGGAATAATGGACAAAGAAACTAAAGAAATTTCATTTGTTGAGAAAACATCGTCAAAAGACGAATGTAATAGACCTACTACTACTATTGAAGGATTAAGTTCTCTTAAGCCTGTTGTTGAAGGAGGATCAATTACTGCCGGCAATGCAAGTCAGCTTTCTGATGGTGCATCTGCATGTGTTCTAATGGAATCAAGTGTTGCTGCAAAACACAATGTGACTCCACTTGGAATATATAGAGGAATTGCAGTTGCTGGATGTGAGCCAGATGAAATGGGAATTGGACCGATTTACGCCGTTCCTAAATTGTTAAAACAGAATGGTCTTAAAATGAGTGATATTGGGCTTTGGGAACTTAATGAGGCTTTTGCTGTCCAGGTAATTTATTGTAGAGATGTTCTTGGAATTCCAAACGAAATTTTAAATGTTAATGGAGGTTCGATTTCAATTGGTCATCCGTATGGTATGAGTGGATCAAGAATGGTAGGTCATGCACTTATTGAAGGAAAAAGAAGAGGAGCAAAATACGTTGTTTCAACAATGTGTGTTGGTGGAGGTATGGGAGCTGCGGGTCTATTTGAAGTGATTTAAATCGAATAAATAATAAAAGTTTAATTAAATAATAATAATATGAAAAGATTAGAAGGTCAAGTTGCTATCGTAACAGGAGGAACTCGTGGAATTGGAAAAGGTATTTGCGAGGTTTTTTGCCGAGAAGGAGCTACTGTTGCTTTATGGGATGTTTTGGATGGAACTGAAACAGTTAATGAAATAAAACAAAATGGTGGAAAAATTTTCTTTCAAAAAGTAGATGTTACAGATCAGAATTCTGTAAATAATGCTATTGACGAGATTATTAAAGAACATGGTAAAATAGAAATTTTAATTAATAATGCAGGTATTATTAGAGATAGGTCGTTTTTGAAAATGTCCGAAGAGGAATGGGACTCAGTTATGAATGTAAATTTAAAATCTCTTTATGTAGTAACTCGTGCCGTAATTCCACACATGAAAGAAAACGGATATGGTAGAATAGTGTCAGCTTCTTCAATTAATGGAACAGCAGGTGCCTTTGGACAAACTAATTATTGTGCCACTAAAGCTGGAATTTCTGGTTTTACACGAGCTTTATGTAAAGAAGTTGGAAGATTTGGAATTACTGCAAACGCTGTTGCGCCTGGCTTTATTCAATCTGCTATGACAGATAGTATGCCTGAAGAGGTGATAAATGCTGGAATAAAAATGATCCCAGTAGGTAGAATTGGGACAGCTGAAGATATGGGGCACGCTTATTTGTTTTTAGCATCCAAAGAGTCTGGATTTGTTAGCGGAATAACTCTTCATGCAAATGGTGGCGCAATGCCAATGTAAATTTTAAAAATAAAATTATGGACAATAATAATGCTTACAGTACTAAAGTTAAAAATCTAGATGAATTAAAGAAACTGGTTGGTAAAGAACTAGGGATTTCAAAATGGATTGAAGTAACTCAGGAAAACATAAATGTTTTTGCAAAAATCACTGAAGATGAACAATGGATACATATTGACAAAGAAAAATCTGAAAAGTATTCACCATATAAAACGACAATAGCTCATGGTTTTATGATTTTATCTTTAGCTTCCAGATTTTCTTATGACACATTAACTATAGAAAGTGCAAAAATGGGTGTAAATTATGGAGTTGACAGAGTTAGATTTACAAGTGCAACTCCATCTGGAGGTTTTGTAAGGGGAAGAGTATCTTTAATTGAGTGTGAGAAAAAAGATGGTAATGCAAAATACAAACTTGGAATAACTGTTGAATTAAAGGGACAAGAAAAACCTGTATGTGTTGCTGAGACCCTAGCAATAGCATATGAATAGACAATAATTATGGAAAATAAAGCTGTTTTAATAGAAATTATTGAAAGTATTGCAATTATAACCTTCAATAGACCAGAAAGGTATAATGCAGTGAATCATGATTTAATTGAAGGAATAAACCATGCATTTTCTGTTGTTAAAAATAACGACAACATAAGAGCAGTAGTTTTGACTGGAAATGGAAAAGGGTTTTGTGCTGGAGCAGATTTAACAACTATGGGAACTTTATCTGCTGAAGATTCTAGAGATTACATAATTGATAATTACAAACCAATTTTAAATAATTTTTTAAGTCTAAGAAAACCAATTATAGGTGCTATCAATGGTACTGCTGCTGGTGTTGGTGCAGCTTTTGCTTTAGCTTGTGATTTTAGGGTCATGAGTAAAGAAAGTGCACTACTTTATGCTTTTATCAATATTGGTTTAGGACCTGATGGAGGTGCAAGTTGGTTGCTATCAAGACAAGTAGGTTACAGTAAGGCCTTGGAGATTGCTACTGGAGGTAAAAGAGTGATGGGTGAGGAATGTTTAAAATTAGGTTTGACAAACAAACTTGTTGAAACAAATGAAATTTTAAATGTAGCTAAAAATTGGGCTAAAGATTTATCACAGAAACCAACAATTGGAATAGGTATAACTAAGCAAGACATGATTTTTTCTTTGAATAATGATTTGTTAGACACTATTGAGTTTGAGGCGAAAGAACAAGTTGCAGCATTTCATAGTGAGGACTTAAAAGAAGGAGTCTCTGCTTTTTTGCAAAAAAGGAAAGCTAATTTTAAAGGAAAATAATTTATAATATGGAAACACAAGTTAAAGTTGATTTAACCGATTTTAGATTAGAAACTAGAAAATGGTTGGAAGAAAATTGTCCGATCTCAATGCGAGGACCTGTAACTGATGCAAAGCAATTGTATTGGGGAGGTAGAAATGGGAAATTTAACTCAGAAGATCAGAAAGTTTGGTTTGAAAGAATGCTTGAAAAAAAATGGATTGTCCCATACTGGGAAACTAAATATGGTGGAGGTGGACTTAGCTCTGTTCAAAACAACATTTTGAATCAAGAGATGCAAAGATTAGGTTGTAGAAAACCACATATTAACTTTGGTATTTCAATGCTTGGTCCTGCGCTTTTGAAGTTTGCAACTGAAGAACAAAAAATACATTACCTAAATCAAATATGTAGAGGTGAAATCAGATGGGTTCAAGGTTACAGTGAACCAAATGCAGGAAGTGATTTAGCTAACCTTCAGACAAAAGCTGAGGATAAGGGTGATCACTTTTTAGTAACAGGATCTAAAGTTTGGACTTCTTACGGAGATAAGGGAGATTTCATATTTTGTTTAGTAAGAACCAGTTCTGAATCAAAACATACAGGAATCAGTTTTTTATTAATCGATATGAGTTCTGAGGGAGTTTCAACAAGGCCTATAAAATTAATAAGTGGTAAATCTCCTTTTACAGAAACATTTTTTGATTCTGTTAAAGTTCCAAAAAAGAATTTGGTTGGAACTTTAAATGACGGTTGGACCATAGCTAAGTATTTATTGACTCATGAGCGACAAATGATTGGTGGTGTTGGAGAAACAGAAAAGAAAAAGGCATTAAGTCAAGTAGCAATTGAATCAATTGGAATTACAAACGGATTGTTATCAAACGATTCTATTCGATCAAAGATTGCTAATCTTGAAATGAATGAAAAGATTTTCGAGTTAACTATTCAAAGGGCTCTAGACGAGCACAAGGCAGGAAATAATTCTGGTGCAGTATCGTCATTTTTTAAATATTACGGTACTGAACTAGCAATGCAAAAGGAGGAGTTAAGACTGGAGGTTAATGGATTTAATTCAACCGAATGGACTAGTGAAGAATCAAACAACGGAGTGTATGCTAGATATTTCTGTCGTTCTAAAGGGCATTCAATTGAAGGAGGCACACATGAAGTTCAATTAAATATAATAGCAAAAAGAGTCCTTGGACTCCCATCAAAGTAAAATTTATGTCATTAGTAATAAATGAAGAGCAAAATATGCTCAAATCTTCAGCAAAAGAATTATTGGATTTAAAATCTCCAATATCTCTGATGAGAAAATTAAGAGATGATAATTACAATCAATTTGATTCTGATTTATGGAAGGAGATGGTTGAAATGGGGTGGACAGCATTAACAATTCCAGAAGAATATAATGGTCTGAATTTTGGTTATGTTGGACTTGGTCAAGTTATTGAAGAAATGGGAAGAAAATTAACAGTTTCCCCCATGATTTCAACTGTTTTAGTTTCAACCTCCATGATTTCTATGTCTAAGAATGATGTATTAAAAAGTAAACTTTTTGATGAAATAATGAGCGGAAATAAGCTTTGCACTCTAGCTCATGAAGAAAGTTCTCATCATAGCCCAAATATTGATTTGTCAATTATTTCAAACAATAATGAAAAGTTTATTTTAAATGGTAAAAAGAGATTTGTAATTGATGGTTCTATTTCTGATTATTTAATCGTTTCGGCCAATTCTGAATTTAATGGAAGTTTGGAGCTTATAGTTATAGATTCTAAATCAAAAGGGATTACTTTTAACAACAAAGTTCATATGGACTCTAAAATTTATTCTGATATTACATTTAACAATGTTGAGTTTTCAAAAGATAATTTTTTATCAGTTGATAGCGATGGTCAAAAAATATTAAATAAGACCCTAGACATTGCATGCGTTGGATTGGCTGCAGAAATGTTGGGTATTATTCAACAAGCTTTCGAAATGACAATGCAATATTTAAAGGAAAGAGAACAATTTGGAGTGAAAATTGGATCCTTTCAGGCATTACAGCACAGATCGGCAATAATGTTTGGTGAAATTGAGTTGTGTAAATCTATTGTTTTAAAAGCTTTACAAGCTATTGATTCAAACGATAAAAATTTATCTGAACTAGCAAGTTTAGCCAAATCCAAGTTGGGATTAACATCAAAATTAGTTACAAATGAAGCTGTGCAAATGCATGGTGGAATAGGAGTTACTGATGATGCTGACATTGGTTTTTTTCTTAAAAGATCTAGAGTATTACAAAGAATTTTTGGTGATTCAAATTATCACTTAGATAGAGTAGCAAAATTTAACAAGTACTAGTTACTTATTTACTTGTTTTTGATAAGTACTTTCAAATATTTTATCAGCATTTGATGTTTCAAAACCATCTCTTCTGTGTATGGATTCTATCTTCTTTAAGTTTTTAAACTGAGATAAAACTTTTCTCTCAGCAAATTCTACGTAGCTTCCTGAAATCAATGATTTTCCTTCTTCAAAATGTGCAGTAATTTTGTTAGCAACTGAACTACTTTGTAAAAGAAGACCATCTTTACTTTTTTTAATGATTCCGCCAGAATCATTTAACTTAATACCAATATTCAATAAAAAGTTATTGAATTTTTCAAGGGTGTTATAATTTTTATTGAGTTCGTGAACGCTTATTGTGTAATGATTTAAATAATATCTATTGTATATTACCCAAGATCCATATTCAGTCTCTTTTAAAAGTTGATTGTAATCACTTAATGTAGGAAGACTCCATAGAGGATTGCTTAAAAAATTTATTATTTCTTTTGAATCGTCTAAGTCTATTTGATCGACAGGATCTTTTTTTACTTGATCAGTATAGTTTCTTATAATTTTTTGAGATTTTTTTGAAAGATCATCAACTATTAATTCGCTAATAAAAATTCTTGGCATGTTTTTTCCCGGGTGTGAATACCAGAAAGCATTTAATTTCTTTTCTTTAAAAAAGTAATAATCCTTTTTTTTATAACCATGGTGAAGAAAAATTTTTTCAAAAGATTTAATTCCTAAATTCTTAACACCCATTGTTCTAAATGCAATATGATCATTAATGATTTCAGATTGATCAGAAACAATTTTTTTTAATACCATTGCATTGGTAATTTTCTTTACATCTGGAACTCTTTCAGAGTAAGTAGAAAAAAGAGATTCAAGAACAATGTTGATAGTATTTTTATCTTTGAACTTCATTACTTAAAGTTAATCTAAAAATAATTTTCCTGCATCTGTTTTTAAGAATTTATCAAATGGTATTTCCTCTTGTTTTATAAAGCCTTTTTTTTCTAGTAAGCCTTCTTGTATCATTTCGATTACTGAAACAAGAGATGCAGCTGTAGTCCAAGATATTGCTCGCCATATTTGACCATCAATGTCAATTGGGTAAAAGGCTTTGAAATATTCACTTCTAGAAATTTTATCTTTTTTCCATCCCTCAACGACTGCATAAACATATACTACATCTTCTTTTACAGGAGGTTTTGCATTACTAAGAATTTTTTCTAGCTGACTTTTATCGTTTTTTAGGATAAGTTCATACATTAAAAATCTCATTAGTTTTCCATGTCCAGGATACCTTATTGTTTTGTAATTCAATGTGTCAACTTTACCTTCATAAGTATCACACATGGTTCCTAAACCACCAGATGTTGCAAAAGCTTCAAATTCTTGACCTTCTATATTAATATATTCAAACCCATCCAAAGAGGGAACCGTTTTCTTTACACCATTTTGAATTACTTGTGCGTCATTAATATATTCATTAATTACTCCCTCCGGAGACCAAGTAAACGAATATGCTAACTGTCCATTTGGAAATCTTGGAAGAGCCCCAACCCTAAGTTCAATATCTCTTAACTTGTCAAATTCACTAGCTAGATTATTTCCGATAATTCCAATTAGACCTGGTGCAAGTCCACATTGAGGAGCCATAATTTTGCTAGTATTTTTACTAAGTTTTTTTATGTAATTTGTTGTATCAATATCTTCAGTAAGGTCAAAGTAGTTCATATCTAATTTACTTGACATTTTTGCTATTTTTTTGTTCAAGAAGAATGGTAGTGCTGAAACTACCGTATCATTTTTTTGAAATATTTTTTCTAGATCTTTTTCGTTTTTAACATCACATTCGAGAACTTTAAATGGTAGCTTGAAATCATAGTGTGGTTTTTTTTGATCAATTCCAGTTACATTGAATTTTTTACTTAATAACACACCAACTAGTGTTCCTACTTTGCCTAAGCCTAATACTACTATATTTTTCATTTGTAACAATAATTAAATATTTTGTTATAAATATAACAATTTAATGTGATAAATTTCAGCTTTATATTTATGAAATTAATAAAGTTAATTTGGGATTTTAAAGGTCCTGTTTCAAAAAAAACTGCTCTTCATTTTAATTCTCATCTTAGAGAATTTCTTTCGATAGAAAAAAAGACTGAATACAAAACTTGTTTAGAAGAAATTAGTGAGTATCATTCAATAGTATTTGTTACAGTAGATTTCAAAGATTTAGATTTTTTTAAACAAAGACTTAAACCTAATAGAGGACAAAAAGTATCATAATTTTTTTTCAATCTATCATTTTATATTTATTAACTTGTTTAAATAAACAATAGTTATGATTAACGAAAGAGAATTTGATGTTATAGTTTGGGGAGCTACAGGATTTACAGGTTCCTTAGTTGTTGGATACATATATAATAATTATAAAAATAAAAATCTTAATTGGGCAATAGCTGGTAGAAGCATTGAGAAATTAAAAAAAGTTCGTTTAAAGTCTGCTGATGATACAATTCCTGTTATTTCTGCCAACAGCGATGATTTAGATAGTCTTCAATCTATGGTTAAAAGAACTAAGGTTGTTTGTACAACCGTTGGACCATATGCACTGTACGGATCAAATTTGGTTAAAGCATGTGTTGAAAGCAAAACACATTATTGTGATTTGGCTGGAGAGGTTCAGTGGATTAGAAAAATGATTGATCAGTATCATGAAAAAGCTAAATCTAATAATGTCAAAATTGTTAACTGTTGTGGATTTGATTCAATTCCATCTGATATGGGCGTTTATTTTATTTATAAAGACGCTCTTAAATTAAACAAAACTATAAGTAAAATTGAAATGAGGGTTGCCGGTGCAAAAGGCGGTATTAGTGGTGGTACTTATGAAAGTTTAAGTAACGTTAATAAGGAAGCTCTAAAAGACAATGAAATTTTCAAAACTGTTATTAGCCCTTATGGACTGAACCCTATAGGAGAGCAGACAGGTCCAGATAAATATGACCTTAGAAAAGTAAAATATGATATGACATCAAAAAATTGGATAGGTCCATTTATAATGGCAGCTATAAATACTAAAATAGTGAGAAGAAGTAATGCTTTAAGTGGCTATTTGTATGGAAAAGATTTTGAATATGATGAGGCAACTTTGGGAGGAAAAGGATTTAGTGGAAGACTAAAAAGTATTTTAATGTCTATACCAATAGCTATTGTTATGCTCGCAAAACCTGGATCAATTATAAAGAAAATTGTTGATAAAATATTACCAAGTGCTGGTGAAGGGCCTTCAAAAAAAGATCGTGAAAATGGATATTTTAATTTGAGGTTTTATGTTACTTATAAAGATGGATCAAGTTCCATAGCTAAAGTTACTGGTGATATGGATCCAGGATACGGTTCAACTTCAAAGATGTTAAGTGAATCTGCAATATGTTTAGCCATAGATAAATTAGATACTCTAGATGGTGTTATTACACCCTCTACAGCAATGGGAGAAAATTTACTAAAAAGGTTAAAAAACAAATCAGGCTTAACTTTTAATATTAAACATTTATGAAAAATAGAAATCTTAGTTTAGTTGGTGTCTTAATAATATTTTGTTTTATAATTATTTATAGTAATTCGGAACAAGTTGATGATATTACAGAAATAAATGATTGGGAAACTATTTTTAATGGCGAAGATTTTGATGGATGGGAAATTAAAATTAGGGGTGAAGAGTTAGGTAATAATTTTAAAAATACATTTAAGGTTAATGATGGTTCATTGAAAGTTTCATATGAAAATTATGAAAATTTTGACGATAGATTTGGTCATATATTTTATACGAAATCTAAGTTCAAAAATTACCACCTTAGTTTAGAATATAAATTTAGTGGTGAACATTTGAAAGGTGCTCCTGGATGGTCAATTAAAAATAGTGGTATAATGCTACATTCTCAGCATCCATCTACTATGCTTTTAGATCAAGATTTTCCTGTTAGTTCAGAAGTCCAGCTTTTAGGAGGACTGGGAACCGGAGAAAGATCAACAGCAAACATGTGTTCACCTGGAATCGATGTTGATATTAATTCTGAAAAAGCAAAATACCACTGTATAAATTCTAATTCCAAAACATATCACAATGACGACTGGGTTAGAGTTGAAGTAATCGTTAAATCCAATAGTATTGTTCATCATATAGTTGAAAATGATACGGTAATTTCTTATTCAAATTTAAGAGTGGGGGGTGATAAAATTCCTGAAAATTACTTAAGCAGATTAGGTGAGCCTCTTGTAGATGGTTTTATTTCTCTACAATCTGAAGGACATCCAGTTGAATTTAGAAATATAAAAATTAAGAAATTAAACTTATAACATTCTGTTTTGAAGGTTTTTGTATCTTTAAAGAAATTTTAACTATTATATTATGAAAAATTTATTTTTATTAACACTTGTCTCAATTCTTATGTTTTCATGTGAAACAACTGTTGTAGAGGGTGTGGAATTAGGACCTGCTCCTGGCTATTTAGTATCTCAAGATGGTAAAATTGATGCTAGAGATGCAGACCCATCTAATTTAGCTATTTGGGAAAAATACATTGAAGCTCATAACAATAAAGATTATGAAACTATTTCAAGTATTAATCACGATTCAATTGTGTTAAATCTTTGGGATGGAAGAAATTTATTTGGAAATGAAGCTCATCTCGAGGTTTTAAAAGGATACATGGATGAATTTAGCCCAACATGGAATACCTTTTTCTCCTACACAATGCATGTTGATGGTCAAAAAGGTGATTGGGTAATCACCGGACACCAGATAGATCAAACTGTTGATGGAGAGGAACAATCAATTTCGGATATATGTGACGTGTTTATTGTTGATGAAAAAATTAGAAGAATCATAGTTTATCGTAAAGAGAACTAATATCAATTTATTTAAAGAAAAAAGGGGATTAATATAATCCCCTTTTTTTGTGACCTCGGCAGGATTCAAACCTGCAACCTCTTGAGCCGTAATCAAGTGCACTATTCAGTTATGCTACGAGGCCCGATATTGGAAATGCGAATTTAGCATTATTTTTGTAATATTAATTTCATTACGACTATTATTGATGAAGAAAAAAAAGCCTGACAATATCGTTTACGATCATGAATCTGACAGTTATAATGCTTCAATTTTACCCTACTCAACCTCAGTTGGAGCACCTTCAATACAAATTGAAGATAATAAATCATGGAAAGAAAGAGGTGTAGCTAAAGTCAATAAAAAAATAAAAACTAGATTCAACGAGCTAAAGCAAGAATACGATAAACTTATAGACGAGTTTAAATGGAACGATCTTATATATAATTCAAAGTTTTCTTTTGAACCAGTTATTGGTGAAACATATTATCTATATCTCAATAATTCAAACGATCATTTTTTGTCTTTAATTAGCCCAGAATCTTGGAATAAAGAATGTATTGGAAAGTTTGTTTTAAACAGTGAAGGTAGATGGGTAAAATCTATTTAAACTTTACAGCTAAAGTTTCATCTAATCCAAATTTTGCTTTCCATCCCCAATCTTTTTTAGCATGAAAGTCATTTATTTCTTTTGGCCATGTTTTGGCTATTTCGTTTCTATAATCAGGCTTATAGGTTACACTTCCTTTGCAACCATTTTCAATAAGCTTTTTTTCTAATTCATGAGGAGTTAAGCTGTATCCTGAAATATTATAAGAATCTTTAACATTTAAATCATTTTTGTTTGTGTTCATGTACCTAATCGTACCTAAAATAGCATCGTCTATATATAGCATTGGTAGTTTAGTGTTTTTTTCAAGAAAACATAGGTATTCATTTCCCTTAGACATAGAGTCTATCATTTCCATTACATAGTCTGTTGTTCCGCCTCCAGGTTTTGTATCAAATGATATTATACCTGGATATCTAAGTGATCTAATATCCAATTGAAACTTTTTGTTGTAATAATTAATTAATTTTTCACCAGCCAATTTTGAAATTCCATAAATGGTATTGGGATTAAGAATAGGATTTTGATCTACCATTTCTAAATTAGATTTTGTTCCAAAAACAGCTATAGAACTTGGCCAGAAAATTTTTTTGATATTATTATCAAGTGAAATTTCAATAATGTTGTGAAATGAATTCATGTTTATCTTCCATGAATCAATAGGTTTTTTTTCTCCAGTTGCAGATAAAACAGCAACTAAATGATATATGGTATTAATTTTATTCTTTTTAACTAGAAAATCAAGAGACTCTTTATCTAATGCATCTGCAATTTCAAAATCACAACTTAATTTTTTAGAGGGAAATTTAATATCTGTCGCCAATACATAGATATTATTTTTTTCAAAATACTTGATGAATTCAATCCCTAATTGTCCAAGTGCTCCAGTAATTAAAACTCTTTCCATCAAATAAAAAAATTATACTTTTATTATTAATTAATATAATTATGTACGAATCTATACAAAAAAGATTAAGTGAAGAATTAGATGAAGTTAAAAGTTCAGGTAGATTTAAAAACGAAAGAATAATTTCTTCAAAACAAAACTCTGAAATCTCTGTAAATAATTCTAAGGTTTTAAACTTTTGTGCTAACAATTATTTGGGTTTAGCCTCCAATCAAAATGTAATAAATAAAGCAAAGCAAACTTTAGATTCTCATGGATTTGGAATGGCTTCTGTCAGATTTATTTGTGGAACACAAAATATTCATAAAGAACTTGAAAATAAAATATCGAAGTTTTTAGAAAAAGAAGATACAATTTTATATGCTGCTGCATTTGATGCAAATGGAGGATTGTTTGAACCTTTGTTTAATAAAGAGGATGCTATTATCAGTGACGAACTTAATCATGCATCAATAATAGATGGAATTAGACTATGTAAAGCTCAAAGATTTAGATATAAACATAATGATATGAAGGATTTAGAGCTTCAGTTAATAAAGGCGAAAGATGCAAGAAGTAAAATTATTGTAACTGATGGTGTTTTTTCAATGGATGGAACGATTGCTCAATTAGATAAAATATGTGAATTGGCAAAAAAATACGATGCTTTAGTTATGTCTGATGAATGTCATTCTACAGGATTCATAGGTCCCAAAGGAAAAGGTGTTCCTGAAGAATTGGGTGTCATGGACCAAGTTGATATTATAACCGGTACATTGGGTAAGGCGCTTGGAGGAGCATCTGGTGGATTTACTAGCGGCCCAAAAGAAATTATAGAATTGTTAAGACAAAAATCTAGACCATATTTATTTTCAAACACACTAGCACCTTCAATTGTTGGAGCATCTTTAGCAGTTCTTGATGTTCTTGAAAAAGATTCTTCCCATCTCAAGAAATTGAAGGATAATACTAAATTTTTTAGAGAAGAAATTACTAGGCATGGTTTTGAAATTAAACCGGGAACACATCCAATTGTTCCAATAATGTTGTATGATGATCATTTAGCACAAAATATGTCAAAAGAATTATTGAAGTTAGGTGTATATGTAATTGGATTCTTTTATCCTGTTGTTCCAAGGGGACAGGCAAGAATACGTGTTCAAATATCTGCTGCACATGCAATGGAAGATATTCAAAAAGCAATTAATTCTTTTGTTTTGGTTGGTAAAAAATTGAAAGTTATCTAATCCAAACTATTTTTTGTTACAAAGTATCTCCATCCAATTAGTAATAATTGAAATTTTGAAGCTTTAATTGGGTCTAAACCTTTTTTAGTAAGACTAGGTAGCAAGATTTTATTTAGCTTGGCCAATAGTTTAAAGACGATTTTCATTTATTTAAAATACATTTCATGTTATCTTTGTAAAATAAATATATGGATTTTAATACTATCTCATTATTGTTTTTTGGTTTAATTGTTTTAATAATCGGAGGAAACTTGTTGTTAAAAGCAGCTGTATCAATTTCTTTAAAATTTGGTATTCCTAAACTTTTAATAGGGATGACAGTAGTGTCTTTAGCAACATCAGCACCCGAGCTTATAGTTAGTATAAAATCTGCATTAAAAGGATCTCCAGATTTAGCAATATCAAATGTATTAGGATCTAATATTGCTAATTTAGGTTTGGTTTTGGCTGTTACTATACTGTTCTCTCCAATTAACATATCAAAAAGTGTGTATAAAAAAGAATGGCCTATCATGATGTTTTCTGCATTATATTTTCTTGTAGTAGTTCTTGATGGAATAATTACTAAAACTGAGGGGGGTATTTTAGTTTGTTTTTTGATAATGACAATTTCAGCTTTGATAAAATTCAGAGATAAAAGTGAAATTGAACTGGAAATTGAAAACGAAGATTCAATTGTAAAATCACTAATAACATTAATTTTTGGAGGAGTTTTTCTATTTTATGGCTCAGAATGGTTTATTGATGGAGCTATTAGTTTAGCTAACTCATTTGGTATAAGCGAAAGAATTATTGGAATAACAGTAGTTTCAGTTGGAACTAGTATTCCTGAGTTAGTTACTTCTTTGGTTGCTGTATTTAACAAAGAAAAAAGCATTTCACTAGGTAATTTATTAGGTTCAAATATTTTTAATGTTTTTGCTGTTTTAGGTTTAACATCACTTGTAACACCACTTTCTGTTGTGGATAATAACATTATAAGTTTTGATATATATATTATGTTGTTCTTTGCAGCTTTAGTTCTCCCTCTTATATTTTTTCCAAAAAAATACGTTCTTGGACGAAAAGAAGGTTTGATAATATTAGTTTTTTACAGTCTTTATGTTGTAAACTTATTTCAATAAAAAAACCCTCTTAATAGAGGGTTTTTTATTGTATGTAATTTAAATTGAATTATATCTTTGCTGACTTTACAGTTTTAATGATTCTTCCAGCAATTTTATAAGGATCACCGTTTGAAGCAGGTCTTCTATCTTCTAGCCATCCTTTCCATCCTTTTTCAACAGTTAAAATCGGAATTCTAATTGAAGCTCCTCGGTCAGAAACTCCATAGCTAAATTCTGTGATTGATTGTGTTTCATGATCACCAGTTAGTCTTTGGTCGTTATCTGCACCATAAACAGCAATGTGTTCAGCTACAACAGGTCTAAACGCTTCACAAATTTTTTCATAAGTTTCTTTTGAACCACAAGTTCTTAAAGTCGTATTAGAGAAATTTGCATGCATTCCAGATCCGTTCCAGTCAGTTGCACCTAAAGGTTTTGGATGATATTCAATAGCTAATCCATATTCTTCGCCAAGTCTATTTAGCATATATCTAGCTACCCACATTTGATCACCAGCTTCTTTTGCACCTTTAGAAAATAATTGGAATTCCCATTGACCAGCTGC
>Ga0255783_10001184_pt1 | contig 28483 bp, 15 predicted proteins | sample 011ome_22_FD_179981 | JGI IMG/M metagenome (GOLD analysis project Ga0255783, IMG submission 179981) | Coastal salt marsh microbial communities from the Groves Creek Marsh, Skidaway Island, Georgia - 011507BT metaG (version 2) | ecosystem: Environmental > Aquatic > Marine > Intertidal zone >... | reverse complement strand
TCTCGTTCCGTGACGCCCGCGCCCTGGTGGCCGTGTCCTCAGGCCAGTCAGTCCGTGTTCCCCAGGGGGGCGTGGTCTCACTTTCTGATCTCGGCCCTGCCGAGATGTCTCTGCGCTGTCGCGCCACCCGCACCCGTCGCACTCGGATCAGGTCACCGACCCGACACAATCAACGTATGAGTACGTACTTTCCGTAATATTATACGTAGAAACCGAAAGTTCAACCCCCGAACGTTATTTTTTAAAAAAAAATATTACCGCGTTCGGATGACAAACGCATTAAGAATCCGTGCAATCACGGATACGACAGGGGGATCAAGGACACATCAATCCGTCTTAGCGACCGCTGTTTTGGCCTCGTCGAGGCTCACGTCGCTGGGAAGTCGACCCTGGCGGACCCCAAAGTGACCAAAACAGGTCATGCCCGGATCGACCGGGAATTTAACGGCCGCCTCAACTTCGGCCAAGAGCATACTGACCATCTTGCCGGACGGGTTCTGGCGCTCAAAGACCTCGATGTAGGGAGCGGGGCCGGTCGAGGCCACCTGCAAATCAAGCTCACAATACTCCAACCCGTCACGGCCCGGACGGACCGCGACGCGGTGGATTCCGGCCGGCAGATCGACCACCTCGACCTCGCCGATCGCCAGCTGCACGGTACCCGCCTCGCCGAGCTCAAGCCGCGTGGCCTCATCAGCCCATAGCCCGAAACCAGGTGTGCGGAATACCAGTACCGGATAGGTCTTCTCGGTCGTCGTGTTCAGTGGATTGAGTTGCGTCCAACCGGCCAAGAAAAACGGCTTCTCGACCGGCTCGAGCTGCTTGCAGCCAGCCAGCCACAACGCCGCCGACACAACTATGTAAGTAGAACTACGGATCATGGCCGAACCTTATCACAGGTGTACGACAATTGAGAGTCTGCTAGACGCAGATACCCAAATTCCATTCGCCAACTGGAGGAGACGCTTGACGAGGTCGTACTGGCTGTTACAGAGCTACTCGTAAGATTGAAGACGACCACGTCAGTATAGGAGTCATTAAGGTTGGGGACCGAAAAGATATTTGTCGGTAACCCAGAATTGATGATCAGTTTATATATCTAAAATGAGCGTAGGGTTTCGGAAACTAAGCCTAAATCAGACTCTTGGCCTAGGAACAAGTCCTTAAACTTAGCCGTCAATCCCCACCTCCAATGACCCAGATTTAGAGACTCAAACCCGTTCAGTGGACTCCTACTTTGCGCAGGGTCCAACACCATTCTTCAAAATTTGCAGCAGGAAAATATACGTTCGGATAGTGATTTGGCTGACTTCTTTTAGCTTATAAAAAAAGCCGCCCGAGGGCGGCTTTTTAAATTGGCTTTTGAAGCCTTTAGCCCAGTAGAGACAGAACCATTTGCGCGGACGCATTAGCCTGTGCGAGCATCGCCGTTCCAGCTTGTTGCATAACCTGCATCTTCGCTAAGTTTGCTGATTCAACCGCAAAGTCTGCGTCTTGAATCCGCGAGCGAGCGGCTGTCGTATTTTCAATCACATTTGTTAAATTATTAACCGTATGCGATAAACGATTCTCTACCGCACCGAGTTCCGAGCGGAGCGCAGACACGTACTCTAGCGAGTTATCGATCGAAGTAAGAGCCGCCTCAGCATCCGCTGCGGTAGAAACGGTGATATCAGACAACACCACACCAGTCGCATCACTCGCAGTTCCAGAAGCAGTCAACGTACCACCGAACTGCATTTGAGCGAGATCGTCTCCAGAGATGGTAATTTCACTGTCCGATCCAGTAGTTCCCGATACATCCAGGAATGTGAACGCACTTGTGTCGTTGTCATACGAGACTTGGACATTTGCCACACTAAGATCCGCATTCATCTGACTAACAACGTTATCCATCGTCGTAAAATCTGAGCTAGCAGCAGCTCCAGTCCCTGAAACCACCCCACCGAATGCGTCATCAACGATGTCACCACTCATCTGGAATGTGTAAGCACCCGCCTGATCGAGAGTGAAGGTAACGTCGTTGCCCGACTGTGAGCTACTGAATGAAAGACCGTTAGCCGCAAAAGCCTCATTAGCCTTTGTCAATAGCTCGCTAGTGAAGTCACTAAATGAGCGATTTACGTCTTGGGTCATTGCCAACTGATACGAGTAAGTATTGTCGGCGTCAGAGACCACAACCGACACCAGGCCAGAGCCGGCAGTCGTGTCAACACCACCATCAACTCGAGAGTGAGTTCGATAGTTAGTCTCGTCTGGCTCGATACCAAGCTCCTCAAAGATGGCCGTATCGTCAATGCGAGAGTCTGCTTCGGTACCTAACAGTGCGGAGGTTGCCTCAGTAATCTCAATTTGCTTACCAAACACACTCTGAATCGCTAGATATTTCATCGCTCCAGAGCCATCAGGTGCCTTTTCGCTGGTGTAGTTCAAAACAGTCGCTATCAGCGCGTCTTCGTCCTCAAACTGACCCGACGCATCAAGCTCATACTGAATCGCAGCAGCAACATCCTCTAGGGTATGGTAATCGGCCGTATCAATCGTGATCGCCGACTTGGCAACACCATCGAGGGTGATTGTGAACGTCGAGTTCGCAGCTACAGAAATGTCTGCCATAGTATTCCGCGCAATCGCAGCCGCACTTGTACTAAGGGTTGAATCGACCGCGGTGCCATAGAGTGACTGGTAATCAAATTCACCCGTGGCGATGCTATGAGTGGAGCCGGCGGCAACAGTAAAGGCCCTGCCGTCAGCGTGGGTGATTATAAGATCGTTACCACTCGCGCTGAAGGTGTAGCGCCCAGCAACAGCATCGGAATCACTTGAGGTCGCCGTCGTGACCGCTGAGTTCAATAATGTCACGGCGTTCGCAAGACTAGCCGCGGTAAGTGTCGCGGAAATAGTCGTTGATGCAACTCCGTCGTCTAAGACAAAGCTATAGACATCGGCAGCGGCAAAAGTAACAGCAGTACCAGTCCCGCCGTCTCCGTCTAGAGTTACGGCCCTTGATGAAATATCATCAAATGCTGCAACACGCGTAGATTCTTTCTGGTTCGCAAAATCTACCACCTCAATCGGCGTGCCAGAGACGAAGCTGCCGTATGACACATCCCCATAATTGACTACCGGTGTTGTCGCCGATGCCAGGGAAGCCTTAGCCTGATTTATTTCTAAACTTGTGCCTGAATCGATATAATTGGTGACAAACGTTCCGTCAGTCCCGTCAAGATCAACATCAGCTTCAGAGAGCAGAAGGACTCCGTCTTCTTTGGCAACAGAAAAGGTGAGGGAGCCGTCAAACCGCTGCCCAACCGTAATTGCGTCATCACCGGAGAAATTGTCGTCGAAGGCTGCCTGCAAGATCGATACGACTTCAGCACCAGTAACCTGTGTTGTATCTGCAGCTAGGTCCTGGATGTAGTCTTGGAGATCAATATCAACCTCTTGACCGCCGTTGACTCGGACATTGATGACGAAATTATCATCTTCAAACGCCTCGGTTAACGAATCAGTCGCTGACGCATCCTTCGTTGTGGAACTATTTGAAATAGTGGTGGTACCTGTTGTTACCGACGCTAAAACAAAACCAGAAACAAAATCACCCGCGGTCGACGTTCCGGCGTTGTCATAGGTTCCCTCAGCCATCAAGATCGTCCGTGAACCACCTGCGACACTGAAGTTCAACTGACCTTCTTCATCGAACGAGACCGTCACAGCATTGTCGCCTGAAAGTACCTCATCCAATTCCGCCTGAATTGCATTAACAAATTCATAAGCCATGACATTGTCACGATCGGCGACGATCGAGGTATCATTTAACTTATCCAAAAAGTCAACCGTGGTGTAGTCGGACGCACCATTTACCTTAACTTTAAAGACCGAATACTTATCGTCGGCGAGATCCAACTCGACAATACCTAAACTACGAGTAGTGTCTGCACCCACCGCGATCGATGTATCGACAAAATTGGCAAGGAAAGTCCCGTCGTAAGTGCTAGGATCAGATGTATAACCCTCACGAACTGCGACATCGACAGTGCTGCCCGCTGAATTGGCAAATTCAAGTAGCCCTTTGTTGTTCAACGAGACGCTAACTGCGTTATCACCTGTCATCCCAGCGTTTGCAATAGCCTCATTCAGCACGCTCACCAACACATCAGCCGTTACGTGCTCAGACAATGAAGCCGTGTCAAGTGAAGGTGTGTTGAGGGCGTTCACACTCACGCCATAGTGATCTGCCAATTCTTGCGTAAAGTCAACGTTTACAAAGGTATCACCCAAGCCACGGAGCTGAACCACACGATTGACTGCATCAGTCAGATCGACGGTCGCCTGTTGGAAAGAATCATTTGAGATGACCATTGATGTGGCAGGCCCAAGATCTTCACCTTGCAGCGTAGCGGTTGCAGTGGCCGCACTCGCAGATGTTTCGTCTGCCGTCGGCAGTGTCACCGTAGTTGACACACCGTTGGCTTCCACTACGAACGAGGCGCCTTGGTAATCCTCGGTATCGACCGATGCTCCTGAAACTACAAGAGACGCGGCAGATGCTTCACTGGCAAGGCCAGACACGGATTCACCCATGGCGTTAGTCGCAGTAGACGAAATCGCAAAGCTCATAGTCTGGTCGGCCTGATCACCAAGCTGCAGACTACCAGCGTAAGATCCACTCAAGATCGTTTGGTTGTTAAACCGAGTCGTAGTAGCGATTCGATCAATCTCCGCCAGCAGTTGAGTCACCTCATCATTCAAAGCGACCCGATCTGAATCGCTGTTTGTTCCATTGGAGGCCTGAACTGAAAGTTCGCGCATCCGCTGGAGCATATCAGTGACTTCATCAAGGGCACCCTCCGCTGTCTGAACGAGCGAAATCCCATCATTTGCATTCCGCACCGCCATCGCGAGACCCTTGACCTGTGAGGTCATGCGTTCGGAAATAGCAAGTCCTGCTGCATCGTCCGCCGCTGAGTTAATCCGGGATCCTGACGACAAACGTTCTATGGACTGCTGGAGTTCATTCTGGGTCGCCAGCAACGAACGCTGCGCGTTGACCGAGCTAATATTTGTATTTACCACTAGAGCCATTTTCATTCCCCTCTTCTTTAAGGTTTTCACTGCTCGTTGATGAGGGGATTTCCCTCTGCGAAGTTTTAATCGGCAGTAAAGAGGCAACCTTTAGTCAAAATCCGGATATCTTTTGCCGTACCGATGGCAACCGAGCGCCATATGCGAACATATCGGCAGTTAAGTGAGTGGTAAGAGGAAGAAGCAGGCCGCTACCCTTCGACATTTGCCGCAGGTATTGTCTCTAGCTCGCTGTGTTTTGAGCATCACATCGTTCAATCAGGCCCGCCAAAAGTGGCTTAATACTTGCTGTGAAAACTCGAATAGATCTGAAAAACGTTGTATGAGAGCCACAAATGAATCCAGACAAATTTTATGACTCGATTGTCAACCTGGGCACTTCTAACCACTGGGATATCATGCTCGGCCGCCTACCGGAGTTTTTAAAAAACAAAGCCCGCTTCACAACCCGAGCTAAGGAGGCATTACTTTCATACTTCGCCCAAAGCGCTCACAAGGCGGGAGAAAAACAGCTCGCCAAGACCTTGTTAGAGGAAGCCATTCAGATCGCACCTAATCGAATCGACTTAAAGACAGCCCTTTCCCAGGTTTGTATCGAAACCGATGATCTCGAGCGAGCCGAGGTCTATATTCGTGACGCGATACAACTTAATCCCGAGGATCCTAGTGAGCTTGTCATCGCGCTTTCTCTGGAAATTTTGTTTGGTCTTGGCAAGGTGAGAGAGGCCTCTAGTTTCGTCGATCGGCACGCAATAGCTATTCGAAAATCACCAAAAGCGTTGAGCATTGCCTCGAGTATCAAACAGGCAATGGGGTCATGGGCAGAAACAATCGCGTTTCTAAGACTAGCCGAACAAATCGATCCGACCGACCTCCACGTACAGTATCTCCTAGCCGGCCACTTTATTGACAAGACATGGTACGACGAGGCTGAAAAGACCATAGATAAGTTACTTCTTCGCGAGCCAGAAAACCCACTATTTATTGCCGCATTGGGGATGCTCAAATCAAAAATGGGGTATCAGCGCGAGGGGATCAAGCTGATGGAAGCCGCTCTCGACATACAGTCATTCCCATTTATTCATCATAATCTTGCCTGCCTCTATAGCCAGGAGGGAGATAAAGAACAGTCAACCAAGCACCTGATGATCTCTGCAAACGGTTCAACTGGAAGAATGCGAGCGCCGAGCCTCGCGATGCTGAGTGACAACGTTTCTGCGACACCCGATTCGCCGATCGCTGCCAAGCTGACAGAAATTCTGACGGATAGCCGTCAAGCCCCAGAAAATTGGACTCATGCAAGTTTTGCACTCGCTCGCATCTATCATCGTGGGAAAGATTATCCAAAGGCATTTGCTTTCTTCAAAAAAGGAAATCGAATTCAACGCGGCAATTTTCACTATAATATCGAGCAGGACCAAAAACGGATCCGCTTTTTTAGTGAGATCATCGAGCCGGCAGCCAAGATTAAGGTGTCAAGGAGCAACGTTTCACATGTCCCAATTTTTATACTAGGGATGCCAAGGTCTGGTACGACGTTAATTGAATCATTGGTTGGAAAGGTCTCTACGGTCGATCAGCTTGGAGAGCTGGAATTCTCAGGACAGATCATTCGCAAACAAATTAAACAAAATCAAGATTTGACGAGCGAACATAACCTCGCATTATTCCGAGAAATCTACTTTCGTCGGGTGCGAGCCATCCTAACTAATGAAAGCGGAAGTACTCACTTTACAGATAAGATGCCTCTCAACTTCATGCATGTTCCGTTGATACTCGCAAGCATTCCAGAAGCAAAGGTTATACACACTGTAAGACAACCTATCGCAACCTGTTGGTCAAATTTTCGTCATTTCTTCCCAGCCGATGGCAACGCATTCGGCTGCGACTTAAAGGATGTTGCCATTTTCTACAACCTTTATTCGGAGTATATGGATCGCGTAGAACGGAGATTTCCTGATCGTATTTTCCGGCTGAGTTACGAGAATTTTATCGATGATCCGGAGAAGATCGGGGAAAGTATGTTCAATTATCTAGGGCTAGCCTGGGATCCGTCACTCATTCGCAAACCAACAACCGGCGCAATAAAGACAGCGTCACAAGACCAAGTTAGAAAACCCATCTATACTGGGAGCAATGACGGATGGAAACATTATGAACAGTTCATTACCCCAATGATTGATATTTTGACGCAACGCGGGGCCTTTTGTGAACGCTGAATTTCAATAGTACTGACGTTACCCAAGTTCATCGAACAAAATGCCGCGCAGCGACTCAATATTCTTCACTGCATGTAAAACTTTATCGTCAGGTAACTGATGAACAACTTCACCCGTGTCTTGACTAATGACCGTGACGACTGGACGCTTTAGCGTTTCATCAATCCTAAACTGCAATCGAACGTCTTCCCTGCCTAAATTTTCATTGAGCGTCCGGACGGCCTGTTCGACCTCTTTGATAGTAGCTACAGGATCGATTGGCGTAGACGCACCTCCCGAGTCAAGGACAGAACCCTTCCCCTTAATTGCAGTCACCACGGTATCCTGAGCCTGTTTGGGACCAGCAAAATCACCAATATTAGTGTCAGCATTAATAACCGCCATAGCAGCCTCTCTTGTAGCATCTTACGCCATCACCTAAGAGTATCGGTTATTTGTTGAAAAACTTAAATGGATTAAGAATCTCTGTTCGTAAACGGAAGATTCTCTAACGTTGTTTTGAGGAAATCCCTTGTACTGTTCATCTGATCGACAAGAGACTCCATCGCTGAAAATTGATTGATGTAACGCTCATAGACACCTTCCATCCTCGCTTCCAATTCAGCTAATGCGAGTGTGTAATCGCTACTAGCGTTTTGAGCTTGGGTTGTTATCTCGTTAATCGTTCCGTCTGATGCCAAAAAATCTGCTATAGCTTTAGAGGCATCGCCTGCGATGCCACGACTAGCCTCACCAATTTCAGAGTCATCGTCAGTATCCGCAGATAACGCCGTGACTACGTCGGAAAAGCTGCTCGAAAGAGCGTCGCTTAAAACTTCTGTATCAAGCTCTAGGGTGCCGGAACGCGTTACTTGTATACCGATATCTGACAAATAATTTATATCGCCAGAGGCGGTGCTTGACGAACTTGTTACCATTTCTCGAATCTGATTCCGAATGAATCGTAAGGTTGAATCTCCGGACAACGCTCCGGAATCGTCGGTCACACCCCCAAAGGTAGCTAAATCAGTAAAAATGATATCGACATCGTTATAGACATCTACAAGTGTTTGGGCCGCTTCCTCAATCGCAGTTGTGTCACGTGTCACTGACAGTTTGGTGGCTTCTGTCATCGTCTCTGTAATGTTTATCGTAAGCCCAGTAATTGCGTCGTCGATTTGATTAGTCGATCTAAACAAAGCCAGACCATCAATCTCTAATTGTGCGTCCTGGGCACTAGATAAACGCGTTGAAAAATCCAAACTCGCTGAATTCGTTGACACAGTGAAGCTATTTTCAGACCCAGTGTCCCCGTTTAAAACGATCGCATATGGGTCAGAATCTGTTCCGGTATCGTAAAGTGTTGCCGTAATTCCAAGGTCAGCTTCGTTAATAGCCTCGATAATAGCTTGAGGGGTGGGCGAATCAATTTCTAAGCTTGTCACTGACCCACCCCCCGAGGGGGCTTCAATCTGGACAGTGATAGTTGCACCACTATTCAGGCTTACATCTGCCGCAGAAAATCCATTGCTGGCAAATGCATCTTTATCTGCAAGCTGCACAACTTCTACTGAAAAAGTACCTGGTGACGCGGACGATGATGCTGTAACACTGAAAGAATCGGTCGAGGAATTTGAAACATTGAACGCTGCAAAATCGCTGGCATCTTTCAACAAGCCAAATGCCGACCGTAGTGAGTCCAGAGTTGACGATACGATCCCATAAGCAGATATCTGTGCCTCGGTCTCTCGCAGCCCACGATCAATCTGGGATTGCTTGGGGGCTCGCTCAGCTGCTACCAAGGCGTCCACGATGGCTTTGGTATCAAAGCCTGAGCCGGCACCTAAGGCGCTTATAATATCTGAACCAGCCATCGCCTATTCTCAACCTAGTTATTTAAGTTATCGACACTTACTGTAGCAACTTGAGAACGTTCTGAGCCGATGCATTGGCCTGGGCCAGCATCGCCACTGACGCCTGCTGTAATACCTGAGCCCTCGCCAGTCGTGTCGACTCTGCCGCAAAGTCAGCGTCCATCACCCGAGACATCGAAGCCGAGGTATTCTCTGAAATATTCATCAGGTTAGAGATCGTCGACTCCAGTCGGTTCGCTACCGCACCTAGACTACCGCGAACGCTCGCGAGTGTCTCGAGCGCCGCATCGACTACGGTCATAGCCAAGGAGGCACCTTCACGCGTCGAAATATCGATCTGTGATACGTAGCGGACATCCTCTGCGATGTGGACACCCCCGCCGATCGCGTCAAGGGATCCACTGAATCCGAGCTCAACGAGATCGTCGCCAGACAGGGAGATCGTGCTCGTCGCGTCTGCTGGTCCATCAGTCACAGCAAAATGGAAGGTGTCTCCGCCGCGGTTGAAAGTCGCAGTCATGCCAATCCCGTTCGCCGCGAATTGTGCGTTGAGTTCTGACACCACGTCGTCCATCGACTCGAAGGTAGCGCCGTCCATGTTGGAGGCCTCACCCGTGGCCGATATTGGGCCACCGAACGCCTCGGTTACGCTTGTCCCACTGAACGAGACCTCGTAACCACCGGCCGGTTCAAAGGTCAGACTGTAACTGGTCCCCGACCCTGCCGAGGCAAAAGTAAAGCCTTCATCGATGAAACTGGCGTTCGCGGCCGCCTCGAGGTAAGACATGTACTCGTCAAATGAGACTGAGCTTGCAACTGACCCCAGCGCGACGGTCTGAGAATGAATCGCACCGGTAACCGTATCAATGACCTCGATGGTCACCTCGTTATCAGTCTCCAGGTTGATCCCGTTGGCGTAGGCGCCTGCCGATACCGAGCTACGATATCCGGCCTCACCAACCGGGGACGCCCCAACCGCAGCGATTGTGATCGGGTCGCCTGTGAGCGTGAGCGATTGATCGTCGGACCCCAAGCCATCTAGCGTGATTGCAGTTCCGGCAGTAGCGTTACCAGTAGAGCTCGCCAGTTGGATCGTGTTCGAGTCGACGACAATCGCGTAGTAGGTCGTCGCATCAACAAGCGGCAGGCCCCCATCCGCGGTTGTTCCATCCGAGTAGACTAGCGCGTCACCGGTCGTCAGACCGTGGTTGTCAATCGTAATCTGGTCGTTGGTGGCGTCAATATCAGCGCCTACATTCGCAAACGTCTGTGAGGATCGACCGAGCTGGGTGGCGTTGTCCGAGCCTGTACTGACAGACAGCGTCGATCCGAGGAAGTTACCGAATAAATCGACCTGTGAGCCATCCGAGCTCGCGAACGAGAGGCCCCACGTATCATCGGAGGTATCCTGGACAGCGGATACCGTGACAGTCACAGCGGCCGATGATCCAATCTGGACTGACGCATCGATCTGCGCCTGCACCGCAGTCGCCAGATCAGCCATGTTGAGATAATCGCCAGCCGGTATGGTGAGCAATGTCTCAGCACCGCTGTCAATTGAGATGTAAAGCTCATCCCCGGTATTAGCCACCACCTCAAGCGGGGCAATACCGAACGGCTTCACGTAGTTAGAATCTTGTGCGTCACCATTAGCGGTATTCGCAGTAGCCCCTAGAACAATTGAACCACCGGTTCCTGACTGGGCGGCGTCAGATGTACCAAAACCGTTCCCCAGATCCGAGGCGTTAGCAACCGTTCCCGTCAATGTCTCTGCGAGCCCACTCGAGACACCGAGGCCTCGGTAAGCACTATGCTCGGCAACGACAATCGTACCGTCACCGCCCGCGACATCGAGTTGAATTAGGCCAGCGCTCGTGACAGACACGGTGACCGCCTCGTCCCCTGTAAAGTAAACACTATCGTCGAGAGCCGCCTGAAGCGCCTCGACGAACTGGTCCTCCGTGACAGTTGTAGCGGTGGAGCCGACCCCGGCATCAGTGAGATACGACGCCAAGTTGATATCATAGAACCCACCGCCGTTCACATTAATCGCCAGCCGTGTCGCCGCCTCATCCACCGGACCGGCAGAGATTGTCAGCGTTTGCTCAGCAGAGACATCAACGTCAGGCGTCGACGAGACCGTCGATACGTTCATCGCCAGCACGTCGGTTAAGAACTTCGTCCCACCGAGCTGTATGCTGTAGCCGTCCTCAGACCCAAAAGTCAGACCCCAGTGGCCATTTTCGTCAGTCGTGGCCTCGACCGTAATCGGGAAATCACCGGTCTGAGCGAACGGGCTGCTGTCGATCGCAGCCTGAACCGCGACCGCGACTTCTTCCATCGCGTAGTAGGTACCCGCAGCGACCTCGATAATTGTCGGAGAACCATCGTTGATTGCTAACGTGAAGGTGTCGTTTGAACCGGCTACGATCACCCGGTCAACGATACCGAGCGGATTCACCGGGCCGTAGATGCTATCGGCCGCATCATTAATGGTCTCACCTAAAATCAGCGTACCGTCCGTAGCCGACTCGGTAATTGAACCATCACCAGGGGTGGCGTTCGTAATCAGCGCACGAGCAAGCCCGTCTCCGGCCGCCCTAGAAATCTGTTCACCGGTACCATCGCCGGTCAGCGCGACTGCCGTGCCCGCTAACGCATTGGCTGACGACGTCGCTAACTGGATCGTATTGGCATCGCTAACAATGACGTAATAGGTCGTACCCGTCAGACCGGTATCGTCGGTGGTAGAACTGTAAGTGACTTCATCGCCGGTCGTGTAACCGTGACCTGTCAACGTAATTGTGTCATTCGTCGCATCAACATCTGACGCGCCCGTCCAGGTCTCGGCATACGCTGTGCTATAACGTGTTGATTCTGCGAAGGTCACAGATCCGACGCCGCCGGCCACGCTCAGTTGGATCTGACCGTAATCGGTCAGCGTGACTGTGACCTGCTCATCACCGCTATCAAAATAAGCGTTATTGGCGATTGTTGTCTGCAAGGCGGCCGCGAAATCCTCAGCCGTCACCGCGTCTCCGCTCTCATAACCCAGATCAGACAGCGCATCGGCCATATCTAGATTCTGTGCAGTCCCACCGTTAACGCTAAGAGAGAACTGTAAATTGGCAGAGCCCCTCGCAGGATCAGTCGACGTATCGATCGTCGTCGCGGTATATGTGTTTCTGCTTAAAGCACCGATTTGCTCACCAGAAGGGCCCTGTGTCTGGGCCGTCGCTGTGAACTCAACCGCCATCACCGGATTGGTAGCCCCTGTCGGGACGGCAGGCGGTGGTGCAGATAACTCAATGGTCTTCGTCACCCCGCTGACATTGACATCAAAGCTGATATCTTGGTACGCGGAGGGGTCATTATTGACACCGACAACCTCAAGAGACGCTCGGGTTCCCTGTAAAATGGTATTGTATTCGTCATCCGAGGAGATCAAGAATGATTCGGGTGCATCGATGGTAATCAAACCGCCAATAATAGTAGCCGTTTCACCGTAGGCCCCTGTCAGCTCGTTTGACCCATCCCCGCCAAAATCGACTGTCGAATCACCTGTCGTCACATAATCCTCAACGCGGATATCATAGCCGTCATCTTGGAGGAGGCGCACGAACTCGGTTCCATCATCATCCACTTCAATTGTGGCTGAGATATTATGCTCCGAATACGCACTGTTCACTTCAGCGGCCATAGCAGCCGCCTGAGAACCAGCCGTCGCACCCACGGTAATCACGTCTTGGATATCAGGTGTCGCGCTTGAAGAAATCTTAAAGGTGAAGCTACCGCTTCCCCCAATGTAGACATCGACCTCGGTACGCGCGGTCGTATTGATCATCGCGCCGGCCTGGTTTAACTTGTCTGAGATTGTTCTCGCATCATCGCCTTGCTTCACGGCAACAGTGCGGGGTACTTCAGAACCCACGCCCACAATCAGTGTTTGCTGATTCACGCCGTTGTTAATCTCATCAAGGCTGGCGCCCTGGCTAATCAGGCCAACGTTTTCCACGGTAGATTGGGTATATGCCCCGATTCGCTCCGGCCTTACGTCACCAATATTTACCGTGATCTCTTCGTTGTTTGACTGACCGATCTGGAAGTCTGTCTCGACAAAGGTCCCGTTTAGCAATAATCCACCGTTAAAGCGAGTGGTATTCGCGATCCGAGATAATTCTTCTTGCAGCTGGACCACTTCTTTATTGAGGTTGACCCGATCCGCATTAGAGGGCGCGCCACCTGCCGATTGGATCGCGAGTTCACGAATCCGTTGCAGAATGTTTGTCGTCTCTTGTAGGGCACCTTCAGCGGTCTGAACCAACGAAATCGCGTCGTTCGCGTTCCTGACGGCCTGGTTCAAACCCGAAATCTGGTTTTCCATCCGTGCGGCAATCGCGAGGCCTGCGGCGTCATCCCGAGCACTATTAATACGCTTACCCGATGCTAAGCGCTCCATAGCGCTGGCCATCTCATTTTGCGAATCAAGGGTTGACCGCTGCGCGTTTAACGCGGACACGTTTGTATTGACAGTAAGTGCCATGAGTATCTACTCCTCATTTGCCGACAACGACCCCTGTCGCGTCGGAAAAATTCTTCCTCGCTAACGATCAAGCGAGATTTGTGCCAACTTTTACAAATTAGAACTTGAGAGGCTTGGAGGGCAGAGATTACAAGGCCCTGAGCTGCCTGGTACAAAACATCTATAGTGAATTCACGAATCAAAACTGAGTTAAAAATGTGGTTGCCGGTTTTTTGACAGCAGGCGGAAATTTGTTGCCAGGCCCTACCGAATATAATCAAACAGCGAGAGCTGCGAGATTTTTGCGAACGACGACTGCGCAGCCTCTAGGGCCATCATTTTCGCCTGTAATTCGGTGATCGCAGACGCGTAGTCGAGATCCTCTTTTCCAGCAAGAGTAGCTTCAAGTTGCAGCTTGATATCATCATTCACCGCTAGTTCATTATCGATCGAATTCATCTCGGCACCGATATCTGCCAATGAAAGCGTGGTGATATCAATCATCTGATCTAGGTGATCCAGCTTCGCCTGCATCTGGTCCTGGGAACCTGTGCGCAGGAGTAACGAGATCTCTTGCAAAGCCTCGAAAAACTCGATGCGTTCCGGTAAAGCTGGTGTCGGCTTTTGCACCAGTGCGATGGTCGATGACTGATCATTGATGTTGGTGCGCTCAATCGCATTAAGACTGACCACCCCAATATTCTCGCGAAGCGCCTGAATTTGGAGTTCAGCGGGTTCTGTCGCCGTCATCTGAAAACTCGCTGATTGCGAAAAGAGACCTGATGATTCCACCGCCTCTTTGAGAGCGGAAAGAACGGCCTCTGGAGTTGTCGGCGACAATCCCCCCTCGTCGCCCTTGATGTGATAAGTCATCGAACGGGCCCCAATCGAGAGTGTGAGTGCGTCACCGCGCTCCATCGTTCCAGACAGTGAAGCCACCGTGATCGCTGCCTCTGGATCAGTAACAGCAAACGCGTCAAGATCGTCAGTGACCATTGATCCATTCGTCGAATCCGATGAAATCGCTCGAGCGACCCCGTCAATGGCTCGAATCTGAAGAGCCCCATCAACGACTTGCGCCTCAATATTTTGAAGTTGACTTGATCGGTTAGCTTCATTGAGGCTAAACGCCAGTCGTCCGAACACTGCATCAGCGTCATCCCCGGGGCGCACCTCGTAACTAAAAGACTGATCATCAATCTGCAGATTGTAACTATCTCCAGGCTCAAGAGTCCCTCCGAAAGTCAGTTCGTAAATTGCAGGAATAGGATCTGAAAATTGTCCTGATAGGATAGGTTTAAAGACGTCTAATCCGTTTCTTCCAATCGACGAACGACGATTTGATGTGTAATCAATGTTGGGCCGATAATTATCTCCCTGATATCGAATGATTCCATCTTCTTCCTTGGCATAAGCCTCGGTCGCAACACGTGACCCAGCAAATAAAAAATTGCCATTTGCATCGGTTCCATTCGCCAGATTTTGAATCTCTGAGGTGAGCTCATCAATCTCAAGAGCGATCACTTCCCGATCTCGACCGGTCATGGAACCATTCGATCCTTGGAGGGTGAGCTGCTTCATCTTGATGAGCACATCCTTTGACCCCTCCAGATAACTTTCCTCGATCCTCAACCGATCATTGACTGAATTGAGTGAATTTTTATAGGCATCAAGCTGTCCGATGGTCGACTTAATACGAGCGATATTCACGGCTAATTCTGGAGAGTCTGAGGGTCGTACCAGCTCCTTGCCTGTGGCGACTCGTTCTTGAATGCTGGCTAGATCGCCTTGCTGTTTGGTCATCAATTGAACACTGCGATCAAAAAGAAGGGAAGTCGAGATGGTCATGATAATTACCTCACTTGCAGCACAGTATCAAAAAGTTTAGTCGCCACCTGCATCACTTGAGCGGACGCCTGGTAAGCCTGTTGAAATCGGATTAAATCAGCTGCCTCTTTATCTAAGCTCACGCCCGACACTCGATCTTTAGCCTCAATTGCCTGTTGTCGCACAATACGCAGCGCATCTCTGGCAATCTCAGACTGAGTCGTAACATTTCCAACGTCACCGACAAATTTGAGGTAACCCTCCGTAATCGTCTCGCCACCCGAGAGCACGCTCTTCGATTCAAGGTCGACAAACCGAAGGATATTGGAATTGTTACCCTGCCCGTCAAAACTACCGTTCGGGCCCAGGTTGTTACCGTCGACAACAAACCGATCTCCAATCACCGCTCGATTATCGAGATTGATATCGATTCCCTGATAATCTAAAGCCAACTCTCCTTGATAAGTTCTGTTGGCCAAAACTGTGTTAGTCACCAAATCTCGAATCTGGTAGGAGTTTTCCGAGTCAAAGTAGAACTCGAGCTGTCTACCCCGGAGTTGGTCAATCACGTCAGACTCTGAGGCTAGCGCAAATGCTTCGAGAGAACTTTGGCCATCACCCGTGAGGAAAACAACCAAATCTTCGTCAATATCCCCACTTAACTGAATCTGAGTATTCAGGCCCAAAAGGTTTAAATCAGAAGGCTCTCCGTCTTCTCCTAACTCAAAAACAACTGATTCTGCTGACGACGAGGTTAGCTCCAGCTCTAGCTTTCCAATGTACGTCTTACTTCCGATACCGAGTACATTTCCAGGAAGGCCTGAAGTTCCTCCTAGAACGATGTTCTCACCACCCAAATCTAAATTTTGAATTTGGAGATCACCTAACTGGTTTCGAGACGCAAAAACACCACTCTCATCAGTCACAGCGTTAATTGAAGAAACCAGATCATCGATGCTGCTGAAAGACGACTGAGTGTTGGTTGCCAGAGACAAGACACTGACGCCGTTGAGAGTCAATCCATAACCAGAACTCAACTGCACAAGCTCTGAAGGAATCTCCACGATATTAGATACTGAGACCTCAATATCTGTCTCAGCAGCATCCAACCAATTTTTAACATCTGAAGTGGATAACACACCTGAGTCATTAACAACGAGCTCTCCCAGATTGACACCGTTGAGCCGAAGATCACCGGCGTCAATCAGGACGCGTCCAGCACCAGAGGCATAAGCCACGTTTCGCGAAACGAGCTTGGCAACAAATTGATCTTGCCCTGTGACTATTTGTCCAGACGCAACGAGTTCTGAACTGACGAAGTCTCGACTCTCGATTAAATTGACAGAGAAATCGGCTGTAAATAATTCCCCGTTAATTCGCTTCTTGATAGGGTTCTCGGCATCAGTCAAATCCTCGCCACTCGAGTAAGTCACGAGCGATGCAATACGACCAGCCAGTTCATCAGTGACAAAGTCTGAAGCCAAATCTTCAGCAAACTGAACTCTCAAAGTCTGAGAATTTCCATCGTAAAAATCAGACGTTGACGCGATCACTGATGAACTTGCACCATCGCCCATGTAGATATCCCCATCAGCGACACTCAGAGCGCCAACGCTGGTATCGAGATAACGGCTGCTGAGCAGGCTGAGGCGGTCGTTCGCATTGGCTGGTTCAAGCGTAAAGTCGAGTCCCCCACCTGCAAAATCAGTCCCGACAGGTGCTTCAAAAAATAAACTATTCAGCGGTAAGAGTTGAGTAATGGGTGCCGCTTCCGAAGAAACTCCATAAAAAACGTCAAGACCTTTGTAGCCGCGCTGACCAGAAGTATTGAGGTATTCACTGCTGTAATTCGATCCGGCGGAAAACTGAGTCGACTGCCTCATTGCCTGCCCAAGAACTTCACTATTTGCTGCCGAACCAATCAGATGCTGTCCATCTGTTGTCATGATCTGCAAGACGTTTCCTGATCCTTGATTCAAGTCGAGTTCAAACTCAACCTGATCTTGACCCGCCGAAATCACAGTCAATGGGTTGAGCAAAGAGGAATCGACACCGATCGCTCTCCCAGAACCGAAGTCTTCAAAATTGACCAAACCGCTATCTGTGTTCGGAATACCGCTAAAAGTGGCAACAGGATCATAAATCCCATTGTTTTTGGCATTAGGTGTAATACGAAACATGGAGGCGGCAGCGATACCAAGGCCATCTTTTAACGCAAGACGTATACCGCGGGCAGCGCTCACATCAGGAACGAGCTGGAATCGATCACCTAACGCTTCATCTCCCGTGATCTGAATTGAAATATCATCCAGAACCAAAAATCCGTTTTGATTAGCAAACACCACGGAGCCATCGACGTTCTCTGCATACCACCGTTTCCGACTATCGTCATAAATCACACCCACCGGCCGCATTTGATAAGTCTCAGGATCAGTCACGGAGACCTCAACCTGAAAATCAGATGCTGAGGCATCACGTTGGACATCAAACGTAGGTTCAATTGAAAAAAACGCTTGTCCCTGTTCACCTTTGCCGTTGAGACCGGTTGTCTGAATATCATTGACTTCGGTCACCAAAACTCGCGCTAGTTCATTCAGCCTACTATTGACAGTGACTAAGGTTTTTTCGTAAAAATCTGCGTATCCAGATACCTTTCCACTAGGCACACCAGTTAAGGACTCGGTTCCCAAGCGGCCTTGGAGTCGATACTCAAGCCGATTTTTATCCGAAGACAATGGACTGACGTAAAGCTCCGACGATTGCAGACCTGCGACGATTTTTCCTTTCGCCGTTGATTCCGAAACGGAGACTGTCACTAGACCGCGATTATCAAAACTGGTTCGTATCTGAACGTACTCTGACAAATCCCTCAACAACTGATCGCGCCGATCGAGTAGTTCAGGCGGTTGAGCTTGTGCCGAGCTTTGTTTTTGTAACTGTCGATTCACTTCGGCAAGCTGGGAGGACAGCGCATTTGCAGACCGGACACTAGCCTCTAATGCTGACAGCGACTGCTCACCCAAATCACTCATCTGTTCAGATAAGCTCTGAAACCGAGTCGCCAATGCTTCACCATCGCGGAGCATCGAACCTCGCAGCGCTGGAGATGCCGGTTCTGTCGATAACGCTTTGGCCGCTGAGAAAAACTGATTTAGGGCAGTTGTGAGACCGATCTTTTCGTCCCCAAGAATATCCAAGAGCCGACTCGCATACTCAGCAGCAGCCCCCTCGGATTCTAAATCAGCTGTCGCCTGTTGCAGAGACGACTCCAAAAATCCATCATATTGTCTCGATACGCCATCAAAGTAGGCACCGGTTCCAATATAGCCATTACCAACTTCTACAGGCTGGTTTTGTCTAATCTCAGTGGTCTGTCTGCTGTACCCGTCGGTACTCAAATTCGCAATATTGTTGGACACGGTCGCCAGAGCTCGTTGGTAGACACTGATACCACTCGCGCCGATTGATAGGAGATCAGCCATTACTCAAGACCTCCCAGACCCAATCGTGAACGATTCAATAAAAACTGTTGTGTCGTCCCTTTAGAAATAGGAAATGCATCCGATTGTTTGATTAATGGAAGTGGAGATGACTGGTTGTTTTCTAGCGAAAAAGAACGGGGGCCATCGTCATCCAAAGATGGGTTCTGCGATTGTCGGATAAAGTCCTCAACCATCTGACTCAAGCCAGTTGATCTTCGGCCAGCCATCGCCATCGCGACCTGTTGGTCTAGCATCTGTTCAAATGTTTCTGTACCCGACGAATTCAACAAGCCACCATCAGGTATGGTGGCGCGCATTGATTTCATCATCATTTGCAAAAACATTGCCTCAAATTGACCGGCTGTTTTTTGAATCGTTGCCTCGTCCGTTTGATCGCGAGCGGCCTGAGCTCTTAACTCACCCAGTCCTCTGAAATCGTATGTTGATTTGACGTCAGCTTCCAAACTCATTAGATCACCACCAGTTCAGCTCGGAGGCTTCCAGAGGACTTCAACGCCTCAAGAATAGCGATTAATGACGAGGGCGTAGCACCTGTCTCATTCACAGCATCTACGATCTCTCTGAGATCAACGCCTGGCTGAAATAGAAACATTTTGTTCGCGGGCTCTTCAATGGCGACCTCGGCATTTTGGATCTCGACGGTCTCTCCTTGATCCGCAAACGGATTGGCCTGACTCACCTCGTTGGTTGCAGACACGGTCACTGTGATGGGACCGTGCGTGACCGCGGCTGCAGTCACTTTGACGTTTCGACTGATCACCACCGTTCCAGTCCGGCTGTTGACTACAATTTTTGCTGATGGCTCTCCAGGTGTAACGTCAAGGTTTTCCAGCAACGACAAAAATGAGACGCGACCATTGGGATCTTCTGGAGCTCTCACTGCCACTGAAACTCCATCAATAGCAGAAGCGGTTCCCTCACCAAAAATCGTATTGATTTTGTCGACAATTTCTTTAGAGGTCGTAAAGTCACCAGTCGAGACATTGAGAACGATGTGTTGTGATCGGTTAAATGGAGACTCGATCATGCGCTCAACAGTTGCACCATTGGGGATTCGACCCGCAGTTGGCACCCCGATCGTGATTTCATCACCGGCTGCATTCACCTCGACTCCAGTTGAAGTCAATGGACCCTGAGCCAACGCATAGACCTCACCATCGATCCCGCGCAATCGCGTCATAATCAAGGTGCCGCCGCGCAATGAGCTTGCAGCACCAATCGTTGAAATATTGACATCGATGTTCTGTCCAGGCTTCGCGAACGCAGGCAATGATGCTGTCACCATGACTGCCGCGACGTTATCTGCCGGAATGCTATTGGTCTGAGTGCCAGCCACGTCAAAATCGGATAAAACACCATCGACATTGACACCCAAACGCCCAAGGATGGATCGCAAGGATTGCCCAGTGTAGGGAACCGCTCCACCGTCACCAGTGCCGTTCAAACCAACAACCAGACCATATCCAATCAGTTGGTTGGAGCGAACGCCTGCGACGGTGGTCAAGTCTTTGATCCGGTCAGCGATCGCCGAACCCGAAACTAGAAGACTCATCAATAATACAAATATTTTCATTGGGTCTCCTAGAAGGGCCAGATGCTTAGGAGGAGATTGGTACCCCAGGGAATCTTCTGGACATTGGCATTTGGGCCAACACCTTTATACGTGATTTGGGCTGATGCCAATCGCTTAGATTGGACAGTATTATCAGGTTGAATATCTTGAGGTCGGATGATTCCCTTGACCTGAACCACTTCAGAGCCGGATGAAAAATTAACGATCTTTTCGCCACGAATCAAAAGGTTCCCGTTAGGGTACACTTCGACGACTTGAGCGGTCATCGTCCCTTTTAGAGTAGCACTTTGATCAATCACACCAGAACCGGTTGAAGACACCTCATTTTCTTCCTGCAGATCAGAAGAAAGCAGTCCACCTGGACTTCCCCACTTCGCAAGCTGCAGCGGTGACAAGACATCTGTTTTCGTTTTTCGTGAAGCGGTATTCTTTGTGGTGGTATCCGCATCGACTGATTCATCGAGCACCACGGTCACGATGTCACCAACTCGATACCCTTTTTTTTCTCCAAACCAACTATCCGAAAAAGCAGCGTTATACAAAGATCCAGTGGGAATCGAGGCTTGCTGACTGGCCACTGGTATGATCGGTGCAAATTCTGGAGACGGCCCAGCAACCTTTTGCGGTCCTGCGCAGCCGGCAAGCATTGCCATGCCGAGAATGATCCAATAATGCTGCATATTATCAAGCCTCTTACAAATTCTGATTCAAGAATCGCAACATCGAATCAACTGAAGAAATTGCCTTCGAGTTGATCTCATATGCACGCTGGGTTTCGATCATATTGACCATTTCTTCAACGACATTGACATTGGCCGCTTCAAGTGCACCCTGAGCGATACGCCCTGCGCCATCAGCATCTGGAACACCGATCGCAGCAGCTCCAGAAGCTGATGTTTCCCGATAGAGGTTTTTTCCCATCGCCTCCAAACCAGCGTAGTTGACGAAGCGAGTCAATAGCAGTTGCCCAACGATCTGTTCTTCGGCATTGCCGTATGGCTGAATCGAAACTGTGCCATCTTCACCAATACTGATTGACTCAGCATTTTGAGGAATCGTAATCGCGGGTTGTAGTTGCATCCCGTTCGAAGTCACTAACTCTCGATCAACAGATAGCTTGAATGAACCATCGCGAGTGTAGGCAAACGAACCGTCAGGCTGTAATACCTGGAACATCCCCTCACCCTGAATGGCTAAATCAAGTGCATTTTTAGTCTGGATCATGGATCCTTGCGAGTGTGATTTCTCGGTTGCCACAATCCTAACGCCGGTGCCGATCATCAAACCTGTGGGTGACTGGTTGTCAGCCCCAGTTGATCCTCCTGGTTGACGGATGTTCTGATACAACAAATCCTCAAACACCGCACGATCCCGCTTAAATCCAACTGTATTAACGTTAGCCAGATTGTTTGAAATCACAGTCATACGCATCTGCTGCGCATCGAGACCTGTTTTAGAAACCCAAAGTGACGCTTCCATTCTTTATCTCCTAAGACAACCGCATCATGGCGGCGCCAGATGTGTCGTTATCTTTCATTTCCCGAATAATTTTGGTCTGCATTTCAAATGAGCGTGTGTGATCGATGAATTTGACAAGTGTATGAACCGTATTCACGTTCGAACCCTCCAGGGACCCTGGTGTCAAAGAAGCAGCATTAGGGCCAGCCTCAAAATCAAATCCATCTTCTGTATTGTTCAACGGTCTAAACAGACCATCCTCACGACGACCTAGTTGTGTCTCAGAAGCGTCTTTCATGTTCAATCGCCCGATAGCGATAGGCCCCCCCTGAGGGTCTTCGGGATCGATAAATGAAACAACCCCATCTTCGCCGATTTCGTAATTATTGAAATCTAAAGGAACTTGGAAAGGAGCTGCCGATTCATCGAGAACCAAATAGCCTTCTCCGGTTCGCAAAAAGCCCTCCCGATCAATGCTCAGGTCCCCCCGTCGAGTCCACGCCAACTCACCATTGTCGCTCTGAACACCTAAGACAGTCGCGTTATCAAATGCCACATCCAATGAGCGCCCAGTAAATTGTCTTGAACCCTCCGAAAGATCGATTTGTGGCGATGTTGAGGCGCGAGGTAAGAATCGAGAATCGAAACCATCTCCCTCAACACGCACTGATCGATTGGCAACTTGAAAGGCTTTCTTGAATCCAGTCGTCGCCACATTCGCCAGTTCATGCGTAATATTCTGACGATCCAAACGGTACTCAGACATCGCTGTGTTGGCTGTGAAAACTAAACGATCCATAAATTTCTGCCGTTACTTATCTTTAACTTCTGATGTTGATAATCGTTGACGTCAATGTCGATGAAGTCTCGATCGCTTTGGCGTTAGCCTGGAAGTTCCGCTGTGCGGTAATCAGGTCAACCAGCTCCGATGTCAGATCCACATTCGCCCTCTCCCTTGCACCTGCACGGATCGTGCCAAACCCGGCTCCACCCGGCTCACCTAACGTGGGAGTCCCGGATTCATTGGATTCAAGGAAGGTTGAATCCCCGAGCTGCCGAAGTCCATTAGGTGTCGAAAAAGTGGCAAGGACAATTTTTCCTTTCAGATCCTGCGTACCATTGGAATACGAGGCCGTGACAAGACCATCATCTGCAATATCAACAGAGACAAGGGAACCATTGGGCTGACCATTTTGCCCTTGCGAATTGACCGAAAAATCTCCAGAAAATTGAGTCGAGCCAGCATAATCGATATCGATATTCAACGTATTACCTGATCCACCAATCACAACATTATTCAGTGAGATTCCATCTATCGGAGAAATCAAATTACCTGCAGTGTCAAAGGTCAGCTCACCTTTATCTAAAAATAAAGGTCGATACTCTGGGTCCGTGTCAAAGTCAGGAAATTCATCCGGTAGAGATGCAAGGGTGGTTCCTGATTCTGTAAATTCTTCGTATACACCATCAATTTTTGCTACGAGAATTGGATCACCATTTGACGCACGATCGACCACTGGACTGCGATAGGTGACAGTCTGACCCGCGTTCGAATCGATATTTTCCAAGCCATAACGTGCAGGTCCAGATATCTGCAAGAATGCAGAGTTACCCGTCGTACCTGAAGTAAAGGTGAATACCTCGTTTTCTTGGTCAAAGGTCACACTAACGCCTGAGATCGAATTACCGCGTGAATCTTCCATCGCATTGATTCGATTTTCTAATGCCTCACGAAATCTCGGAAGACTGTATGTCCCTACCGGAAGTCGAAATGTTTCGGTCACATTATCCACGGTGACGGTGAACTGATTGGTTGAATCATCCACAAAGAAGGTTTCATCTGGATCGATACCCACTTGACGACCGAAAACTTTGGCTGGGGTTGAATCAACACCGCGAACCGCTGTTGGTAAATCAACGGCAACCACTTCTAGATTGGCCGCCTCGTCGCCAGTAGCGTTGAATCCGAACAAGGTAGCCGCCGCATCAGAAATATTATCTATTCGAATGGCTGAACTGTCCCCGGTTGTCCCACTAGATATAGAAAAACGACCACCGGTGTCGTCCGACTCGAAATCTACCTTAATCCCATATCGCTGTTGGGCTTCCTCAAGGATTTGTTCACCGTTAGCGATTACCTCGGATGGGTATCGTCCCCGCGAGTCGAGCGTGTAATCTGCGGAAAGATTATTCAGGCCGAAAAGTACGTTGGGAGTAGCGCTACCAGTTAGGGATGCACTCTCTGGAATATTCGTGATACTCATCTGACTTCTGTCGTCGTCTGTCAGGAATACAAATCCTTTGGAAGCGCGGTTATAGCTAACTTCAACCGTCGTGCCTGTAGCAGCTTGTAATTGGCGTTCGATTTCTGCAGACAGTGAACTTTCGGTATAAACGGAGCTTGATGGTAGATATATGTCGACTATCTGCGCTGGCTCGTCCGATGACCGATCAGCTTTAAACGTCATTCTAAACTGACGATTTGCAGCCGAGCTGAGATCAAAGTATCGCTGGTCACCCAACTGACGATTGATTTCTCTAGTCATCAGTTCCGCTATATCTGATCCATGAAGACCATCGTTTGCAGGAATCGCCAAACTTGAGAGATCAATCGTAATTGAATCGGTCTCAAGCGGCTCATCAGGATCTTCATCGATTGTTATATCAAATGCTGCAGTTAGGTCTGGAGCAGTGAGTCCAGTGGTAGTCCTATCAGATGTAACTCCCTCGGCGACAGCAGCGCCACCGATCAACAATAAATCTGTCGTATTGTTAGGGAGCCTAGACATCGTCACACTAAAATTTGTTCCATCAGTGCGAGCGATCGACAATGTATTTGACGATACCGCGGATAATCCCACCGTATAGTTTGTTCCAGCAGATCCAGCAGTTAGTACAGAGGCCAACTCAGCGAGCGTAGGACTACCATCCAAGGTTTTACCATTCTGGGTCTCAACCGATGGAGTGGTAGAAAGAACTGCAGAGCCCGACGAAAGGTTCTCATAAATGGTTGCCTCGCCAGACAATGAGTGATCAGTACCTTCTGCGATCGAGAAATTCTTCCCATCATTTCGAGTAATGATTATTCGAGATGCCAGGTCAACCTCCCCGTTAACATCGGTCGACGCACTAAACAAATACTCACCTCGACCCGAAACTGAATCGAAGGTAAGTGCTGTATTCTCTGTGGTGTCTGTAATGGTGACTGCAGCGCCCGCTGTGGCATTCGAATAAGTAGAAGCAACGCTAAATGTGTCATCGGTCAATCTGATAACAAAGTAGGTTTGGCCGTCCGTCAACCCGGTGCCATGCGCAGCATCACCATGGGCATTGAATACGATCTGATCACCCGTCTCATAGCCATGATCACCTGATGTCACAACATTTGACGTCACGTTGTTAAAGACGATCGAAGTCGCAGCAGATGCTCGATTTAAAGCAGTAATAACATCTGTCACACTGGCATCTGCGTTCAAAGCGGCGGTTGAAATTACTCTTGAGGTTCCATCTTCATCGGTCAATTCGATAGATATACGATCATTAGTCTCGATCTCGTCAGTCTGAATTACGTCGATCGACGCAGATGCGGGGCGAAGAGAGCTGACAATTTCCTCTGAATCATCAGCGGTCGTCATCGTAAAAGTAACCACCTCTGTATAATCAAGCGATTGCGCCGTATTACCTCCAATGAAATTAATTCCCGTTCCGCTGAGTGCATTGGCGTAGGTTGTTGCTAATCGGACGGTGTCATCTGTTATTCCGTCGCTGTCGACGCTCTCTGAGTCTGAGTTGATCACGTAGTAGGTGGCACCATCAATCAGACCACTTGCCACTTCACCGTCATTCGCGTTGTACACTACGCGATCGCCGGTTCGAAGGCCGTGCCCCGCAGCAACGCTGAACTCAGACGAAGAATCAAAGGTCAATTCAGACATAGAATCAAAGGTCAATGTTGTATTCGCGGCAGTGTCCGTGATTGTCTTAACGGTTCCGTCCGATGCGTCTGCCGCCGTACTTGCGATGCTAAACGTATCGTCCGTTAAATAAATTGCGTAGTAAGCTGTGCCACTGGTGAGACCTGTTGCGTTGGCTGCATCCTGATCATTAAAAACAATCTGATCACCCGTTTCGTAGCCGTGACCAACCGCCGTAATCACATCGTCAGTAATGTCAGTGAAAACAGTCGCATTCGCTGGAATATCCGTGATTGTCTTGACGGTTCCGTCCGATGCGTCTGCCGCCGTACTTGCGATGCTAAACGTATCGTCCGTTAAATAAATTGCGTAGTAAGTTGTGCCACTGGTGAGACCTGTTGCATTGGCCGCGCCCTGATCATTAAAAACAATCTGATCACCCGTTTTATAGCCGTGACCAACCGCCGCAATCACATCGTCAGTAATCTCAGTGAACGCAAGTGACTGCGTCGTCGGTGTGCCAAGGGTAACACTATGAATCCCGATATTAGCTAGTTCCGAATCATCTATCGATATATCGATGGAAGGAACTGTCGGGGCAAAATTCACGCCGTCATTTCCATCAAGATAAGCTTCACCCAGTTTCTCACCCGAAGCCTTCGCTGGCGTTGATACGGTCGCATCGGCCAAATCATCAAGAATATATTTCTGTGAAATCTGGCGCTCGTTAATCACGGGTAGCTCAGTCTCCGGTACGATCGTTCCGTACTTGTCGACAAACAGCGGGGTTCCGTCTGCGGACGTAGCTTGACCCAATCCCGGAGTAATTTCCTGCCCATCAAGAAGAATATGCGTCTGCCATTTGTTAAAAGGATCGGCCGATGACGCGACACCAACTCGGCGATAGTAAAACGTGACCAGGAAGTCATTTCCGTTTTCGTCAAAAATTGTAACCGCGGCTGACTTCGCGTATGTGGTTGGATCATCCGGGTTGAAAGGCTTAATCGTTTCAACATTTGCATCATTGAGCTGAGTTTCAGGTAGTGCTTCGGCTGGAAAGTTAATCGATAGATCAATCTGACTAGTTGCGATGGCCTGACCCACTGTGCTTGGCGCTATCGTCAATGGGACAAGATCTGCTTGAAAATCCGCTTTACCCAAGGAGTCAACGCTTGCAACTCTCAAAAACTGACCCGCAGAGTTCACCACTGTGTTCTGCTCATCAAGTAAGAAAGAACCATTTCGGGTAAAGAGATCTTGACCGTCCGACGACTTTATAGGGAAAAATCCCTCCCCGGTAACAGCCAGATCAAGGGAGTTTCCGGATAACTCAATATTGCCTTGAGAAAATTCCTGAGTCACCTGTTTCAAGGCCGTTCCCTGACCAACAACGGTTGACGCCTTCTGAAGCGGTGACGTGGCAAAGATATCACCGAAATCTGAGCGAGATCGCTTAAAGCCAGTGGTGCCAGCGTTAGCAATGTTGTTCGACGTCACAGAAAGCTGAGTCGTTGCGGCATTAAGTCCTGTGAGTGAGGTAAAAAACGACATTATTTATCTCCTGCTTGATCAATTTGGCTTTTTGCATTGGCATTCATCGAATCGTCACCTATCCGATATACTTGGCTAATTGGAATAGAAACGTTCCCAGACAGGTTTAACTTCAGATCTGCCGTCTGCGCATCCCAAGAAACGGTCTCGACTTGCGTAAACGTACTCGGAACAAATTCTTGTGCTGACCCATTAACTGTTGCGATACCACGAATAATGTAGGTTCCAGCTGGTGCCACACTGCCATCGGCAATTCGACCATCCCAGTTAAACGATGCGATGCCAGATGTTTGAGGTCCCGACACGATCGATCGCATCAAGGCTCCCGAATCCGCATCGTAAATCCCAAGGTCTACTTGCTCAGCACCATAAGGTAGAGAAACCTCTATTTTCGATGGGGTCGATCCGTCTGTGGCAATACGACCCGTCTGGGCCAACACCGACTTACCAACTAAATTGGCACCCGCCATTATTCGATCCGAGCGCATGACATCTGCGACGTCTGCAAGCGACGTGGACATATTGGTAATGCCTTCGAGTTGTGAAAATTGAGCGAGCTGCGCAACAAAAGCTTCATTTTTCATCGGATCGAGAGGGTTTTGATTCTGAAGTTGCGTGGTCAGAAGCTGTAAAAATGCGTTTCTGTCCAACTCGTCTTCAGACGATTTCAATAACTGAGATTCTTCATACTCTGCCGTTGTCAGAGTCCCAGTCGACGCTAAAGAAAGATCTGTGTTCATCATCAAGCCTTCGTAATATCGAGTGTTCGCATCATGAGCTGGCGAGCAGTGGTCACCACCTCCACGTTATTTTGAAATGAGCGTGAAGCAGCAACCATTTCAACCATCTCAGTGACCTCGTTGACATTAGAGAGAAAGACGAATCCTTCCTCGTTCGCTTCCGGGTTGCCTGGATCATGAACTTTCCGAACAGGATCAGAGCTGTCAATCACCTCTTTAACCTTCACTCCACCCAATA
>Ga0255783_10001177_pt1 | contig 28556 bp, 20 predicted proteins | sample 011ome_22_FD_179981 | JGI IMG/M metagenome (GOLD analysis project Ga0255783, IMG submission 179981) | Coastal salt marsh microbial communities from the Groves Creek Marsh, Skidaway Island, Georgia - 011507BT metaG (version 2) | ecosystem: Environmental > Aquatic > Marine > Intertidal zone >... | reverse complement strand
AGCTCTTCGTTTTTGGAGCTTTCTTTGCAAAGAGAAAATTGATTCGAATTTAGAAAAAAAAGAGAATGGCAATGGCTGGGAGATTTGGATTTCTGAAGAAGATCAGTTGGACCAGGCATTGATGCACTATCGGGAATTCGCTGAGAAACCCAATGATTCCAAATTCAATTCTGAGCAGAGGGTTCTTCCTGAAAATGAATCTTTTTCGAGAAAAGGAAAAACGCGCTTTAAGGAATACAATCTCAGGGAAAGGTGGCAGTCCCGTGAGAGAACTGCCGGTGTATTCACCCTTGCCTTAATTATTACCTCAGTCGCAGTTTTTTTACTCTCAGGGATGGGTCAAAATACTGAAATTGTAGGCTCTTTTTTTATATCAGAAAAATTAGATGGCAGATTAAGCGAGTTTACATCTGGCCAAGTTTGGAGAGTAATTACGCCCATCTTTCTTCACCTTGGCCTATTCCACCTGCTTTTTAATATGTACTGGCTCTACGAACTTGGTAGTCAAATTGAACGAAAAAAGGGAGGAAAATTCTTCCTGACCTTCCTACTTTTCGTCGCTATTTTTTCGAACTTAACTCAATTCACATTGTCGGGGCCTAATTTCGGTGGAATGTCTGGTGTTGTCTACGGTCTTTTTGGATATGTATGGATCAAGAGCAGGTTAGACCCAGGGGATGGTTTCCTTATTGATCCCACTGTCTCAATGATCATGTTCGGGTTTTTCTTTATTTGTTTTACGGGAGTTTTTGGGGGTGTGGCCAATTGGGCCCATGCCGGCGGACTGGCCGTGGGGCTGGCGTGGGGATATGGCTCTGCGTTCCGCTGGAATCTAGGAAGCAGGTAAGTAGCTACGAATTTTTGCCAAGAGGTAGATACTCAAAGTTTTTCAATCTCATAAATTGCCATTCCAGCCCTAAGGTTAGGCAATATTCTACAATTTTTCACCCAATCGCCCCGGTAAAAAACTTTTCTACCCAACCGCACATTTAGCCCGTCGTGCTTCAATCTAAGGCAAAAATCCTCAAACTCTCGAATAGAAAAATGGTTGCTAAGATTGCTGCTTTCCCAGCGATGGGGGTAGACTTCATTGGATATTCGGCTTCCGTGAAGCAAAAAATTTAATCGGTTTCTCCAATACCCATAGTTAACAAAGCTGACTGCAACTTTGCGTCCTACCCTCAGTGCCTGCTGTAAAATTTCCCCAGGCTCTGGCAAGGATTCAACCATTCTCGAGAAAATAACCCAATCATAGGAATCGTCATTGAGTTTGGAGAGGCCGGCCAGTATCTCCTCCTGATAGATGGGGACCTTTCGAGAAATACAGGAGATCGCTTTTGCCAGTTCCCAATCTACTCCTAAACCTTTTACTTTCTTGGTTTCTCTTAAATGCTCAAGGAGCAAACCCCTTCCGCAACCAAGATCCAGTACTTTTTCTTTCTCAGAAACCCATTCGTCAATCGCCCGGAAGTCAGCCTCTTTTTTAACCTCGTAACGATTCCTTAATTTACGAAATCCATCGTTCTCGGATAACTCTTTCGCCTGCGGGGAATTCGGTTGCAGAAACCCCCGCAGAGCATTCAGAAAGGTATGGGAATTGATTAAAAAAGAATCGTGTCCGTGAGAATCATTGATCTCCAAATAGGATGCATCTTTCCCAGACTTTATCAGGGCGTCAACAATCCGCTTATTTTGCCAGGGCGTGTAAAGCCAGTCACTTGAAAAAGCGATAACGAGTGTCCGAGCCCTTACCTGGGCGAGGGAAGCCTCCAGCCCTTCATGGCCGACAAGATCAAACCGGTCCAATGCCTCGGTCAGCTTGAGATATGAATTTGCATCAAAGCGATCGACAAACTTTTTACCTTGGTGATCCAAGTACCGCTGCACACTGAATTCGAAATTCTCGTGAGGATCCAACCTTTGATCTCCCCCAAATTTTTCTTCCATGCCTATGTCCGAAAGATAGGTAATGTGAGCCATCATCCGTGCTACAGAAAGTCCCTTTGCCGGACCGCCTCCCTTCTGATAATTTCCATCATTCCATGACAAATCTCCGCGAATTGAACTTCTACCCGCTTCATTAAAAGCAATCGTTTGCACACTGTGCTGAGCCGTGGCCGCAATAATAATGGCATTCTCGGCAAAATCAGGGTACTCCACTATCCATTGCAGTGCCTGCATCCCGCCCATGCTGCCCCCGACCACGGCAAAGAGCTTATGGATGCCCATAGAATCGATAAGTTCCTTCTGGGCATGGATCATGTCGAGGATCGAAATTTCCGGAAAGGAATCCCCGTAAATCCCATTTCCCTGAGGTAAATCACTCGAGGGGCCCGTTGATCCTCGGCAACCTCCAAGGCAATTCGAGGAGATTACATAGAACTGGTCTGTATCGATTGCCTTCCCTGGCCCAACCACATGGTTCCACCATCCCGGCTTAGAATCCTCCTGATGGTAAACGCCCGCCACATGATGATCGCCCGTGAGCGCATGGCAGATATAGATGGCGTTATCTTTCTTTTCATTAAGCTCACCATAGCATTCATATTTTAATTGGTATGAATGAAGAAGTTGCCCGTTGGTAAGATTAAGCTCCTCGGAGGAAAAGAAAGTTTTTTCCTCCACTAGACCCACCTCGCCATGACCGTGTAGGTAGTCAGCTTGCATGGCACCTGGCATAGTGTGGGTATCAGAGGTATCGAAAAAGAAGAAAAGGCTATATTCTAGGAAGATATTTTCTCGAGCAAAGCCTTATCTATGTCATAATTTCCGTGAACAGACTTAACATCTTCTAGGCTCTCCAAGACATCGATAAGGTTGAGCAACTTCCTCGCAGTATCCTCCTCTTCCACCAAAACTAAATTGTTGGGTAGGTAGGCCAATTCAGAAGATTCCGGCTGGATACCGTTGCTCTCAAAAGCCTCAGCCAACCTGTCAAACTGGGAGGTCTCGCAGATCACTTCGTAATGGTCTTCTTCAACCACAACATCCTCCGCTTCATTCTCAATGGCCAGCTCGGTGAGTCCATCCTCAGATATTTTTTCCAAAGATAAAAGAAACTGTCCCTTGCGCTTGAAATTAAAAGCCAACGCCCCCACACCGGCGAGATTACCCCCGCCCTTGGAAAAGGTGCTCCTAACCTCGGAAGCAGAACGGTTTTTATTGTCTGTGGTTACCTCTACAATTAGACCAACCCCACCGGGTCCATACCCTTCATAGAGCAACTCCTCTATGGTCACACCCCCGAGTTCACCAGCACCCTTTTTAATCGCTCGATCAATATTATCTGCAGGCATGTTTGCTTGCTTCGCCTTGAGAATAAGGGTGCGGAGCCGGGGGTTAAACTCAGGATCTTTGCCACTGTCTCGGGTCGCCAAGGAAATTTCTTTGCTCAGGACGCTGAAAATTTTCCCACGCTTGGCATCAACGGCTGCCTTGTGCCTCTTGGTTGTAGCCCATTTACTATGCCCTGACATCTGTTAAGTCGAAAATAGTGAGAGATTGATGTCAAGAATCCTTGTTTAGGCTTTTCTGCAATCGTTCGTAGGCCTCTTGAAGAGTATCCCTTTTTCGTTCTGCACCTGAACGCTTTTGCTCAGTCATCTCCGCCAATCGGTTGGACGAATAATTTTTCATTCTTTCCTTGAATCTTTCTTTCAGTGCCTTGGAGTCAATTTTTCCCTTGGCTTTTAAACCGAGTAGGTTCCGATCCCTGATTTCTTGATCTGACAGTTCGTCTTCATTGTCATTTTTGGAAGAGATTCGCTGAAATTTCCCCTCCTGATCGCCCTCCTTGCTCTCCTCGGTTCCTAATGGGGGGGTTACATTCTTGGTTAGTAAAGTCTGTAAAATGGTCATCAGATTTTGAACCGTCCAATAGAGAACCAGTGCGGAGGAGAAAAAATAGAGAAACACTAAAAACATGAAGGGCATGAAGCGCATCATCTTGGCATTAATTCTTTGGGCTTCACTCATTTCGGGGCCAAGCTGCATGGGGTTAAGCCTCATCTGATACCACTGAGTGAGCACCATGAAAATTGGTAATATGTTCAGGGAAAACCCTTGCAGCATCGCCACGCTGTCCTGCTCAGAAAGATCTTTAGCCCAGAGAAACTCCTGCCCGTAAAGCTCTGCTGCAGATCGAAGCATCCAAAACATTCCCAGAAAAATAGGGATTTGAATAAGAATAGGCCAACATCCTGCGAAGGGATTTACCTTATGCTCCTTATAAAACTTCATCATCTCCTGATTGAGTTTCTGAGGACTGCCTTTGTGTTTTTCCCGCAACTTGGACAAAGGCCCTTGCAGGGCTTGCATTTTCTTTTGTGAGCGGGTCGCTTGGGCAGTTAAAGGCCAGAGAATAAGTTTAACGATAATGGTAAGTAAAATAATGCCCAGCCCGTAGCTTCCAAAAAATGAACTCAGCTTGTTAAGACTCCAGCTTAGAGGTTCAGATATCCACCAAAAGACCCCAAACTGCATAACCTTTTTCTGCTCATGAGCTAGCTTTGATAGTTCAACATAATCCTTAGGCCCGGCATAGAGAATGAATGAGTATTCCTTGGGTTCATTGGGTTTAAGAATCCCGAGTGGAAAAGAAAACGCACCACTGATTCCAAGGATTTCTTGCCCCTGATCATCCGTAGTTGTTTGCACGGATTCTCCCCAAACCCTCACATCCGAAAGCTCAGTTTCGGGCCGAAGTAAATTGACAAAAAACTGGTTATTTACACAGGCCCACTTAGCTTTAGATAGCCTTCGAGGCTCGATTCTGCCTGAAGGCCCCATTTCATTGAGGTGAAAAAACTCCTCCCTCTCGCCATCAATCCGCCCACTGCAAGTCGCACAGGAACATCCTTCCGCAAGGGGAGCCCCATCATTGTAATATCCGACGCTAAGGTAGGTGGATGCCTGATCAAATGGGTTGTACATCCGGGGGATTTGGAAGCTGGAACCCAAGGACATTCTCACCCGCTCGATTGCCATCGGACTACTCCTAAGACTGGTGAAAATAGTAGAATGCCTGATAACATAGCCATCTTCCTCCAAACGTTCATAGATGCGGTCTATTTGTAAATCCCCGGAAGAAACCGAGCGGTAGACCACCCGCGTAGGAGAATTTTCAATAAGCCTAAAATCTCTAGGCTTGGGCATGGCTTCCCGAATCAGCCTGCCTTGATCGTCCTCAAATGAGATTCCTAAAAGGGGCTCATCGGGATGATTGGCGGCAAAGGCTTTGTTCAGTCGGCTTGATTCATGCAACTCGATGGAACGAATGCTGCCTGTATGATTAGAAAAAGTGACGGAGGAGAGGTTCGTGCTCAATCCATCGGTGAAAACTTCCTTACCCAAATCCACAGAGGTGACAAAGGGTGAACTTGGTGAAACCTCCGCCCCAAGTACGGGATTCTTTTCTTCCGCTCGGGGAATCGAAATATTTGTATCTGCTTGATAATCGGTAGATAGACTTTCTTGAAGTTCATCCTGAAAACTCCGTTCTGCCTGTTCAACTTGTTGGCCACCTTGTTGCCAGAGCATATAAAAGGCGATGATCAGGAAAGTGGCTCCGAGGAGATAATTTTTCATAAGCGAGTGGATGCTTTGTTCAAAGCGGTAATAAAAGATGTTTCCAAATCAGAATACTGGGCATGAAAGAGCGAACTTCTAGCGATAATGACCAAATCGCAAGGGACGACCAAAGTACCATGATGAACTCGAAACAATTCTCTCAATAACCTCTTCGCTCGATTTCTTTTCACAGCATTACCCAGTCTCTTGGTCGCAATTATACCAACCCTAGAGAAGCGCCGATGAGATTTTTGTATTTGTACCCAAAAATGCTTCTCCCTGATGCAGAAATTGCTGGCTTTAATATTCAAAAACTCCGTATGTGCCAGCAGTCTTTGCTTGCGTGAAAGATCAAAGCTCACGCCGCTAACCTAAATCGCTAATTCGTCAACGAAAGCGCGGAAGCACAGAGGCGGTGAGCTTGGCTCGGCCTTTGCGTCGACGATTCTGAAGAACCTTGCGACCGGCACTTGTTTGGTTGCGCTTACGGAAGCCACACTTTCGGGCCCGGCGTAGTTTAGATGGGTTGTAGGTAGGTTTCATGACAAGGGATAAAAAGTAAAGATTCGTGAGCCAATGTCAAACTCCGAGAGATGGACTTGGGAAGAAGAATAAATTCGTCTTGCGAAAACTTGCTATTGATCCATAGTGGGTGGTCTGCGTCCCGTTCGTCTAGCCAGGTCAGGACACCGGGTTTTCATCCCGGCAACAGGGGTTCGAATCCCCTACGGGACGCCATTTTAATTGTTGGTTGTCTGTCCGTTTTTTTCCCTTAGGAATTACTGATGTCCAAAAAACTTCTCCCGATCCAGCTTCGTGGTGCTAAAGAAAACAACCTTAAAAATTTAGATTTAGACATCTATCCAGGCCAACTCGTAGTAATTACAGGGTTGAGCGGGACGGGAAAATCGACTCTGCTTTTTGACGTCTTGCACGCCGAAGGACAAAGAAGGTATGTGGAGACCTTCAGCCCCTATGTCAGGCAGTTTATGGAGGCATTACCAAGACCTAACATCCAATCTATGGCGAACGCCCGCCCCTCGATTGCAGTGGAGCAGAAAAATTCTGTCAAAAATTCAAGATCCACTGTTGGTACGATGACCGAGCTTTGTGATTATTTCAAAATCTGGTTTCCGCAAGTTGCTCAATTGCACGACCCTGATCATAAAAGCTCCGTCTTATCTGATGAGAACCCAAACAGTTTAACCAAGGCCCTCCTGAAAGAGTTTCCCGACCGAGTAGGCGTCTTTGGCTTTTGGATCGATCGGGGGAAGTTGCCACCCAAGGAATTTTTACAATTTCTCATAGCAGCCGGTCACACAAAGATTCTGCATGCCGCAAAATTCAAGCCAATTAAAGAATTAATTGGTTCCAACTGGAAGGAAGTATCTGCTTTCGTAGTGATCGACCGTACTCCGATCATTGCCCGTAACAGGGGGCGGGTGATCGAAGCAATCTCCTTGGCCCTAGAAAAGGGGCAGGGATTGGCTGAGACGAGAACGGAAAACGGAGACCTCCTCAAGGAGTTACATCTTGGGTTTCGGTCCAGCAAGACGGGTCGCAGGTTCAAAAAACTTGGAACGGGGTCTTTTTCATTTAACTCTCCAATCGGTGCCTGCTCCGAGTGTAAAGGTTTTGGAAGGGTTATTGAAATAAACCCTTCCTTAGTAATTCCCGATTCTTCCCTCTCTCTAGCTAACGGTGCAATCAAGCCATTCGCAGGAAAAGTTTATGGTCATTGCCTCACTGAATTGCTTCATTTCTGTAAATCTCAGGCAATCGACCCCACGGCTCCCTGGAAAGAATTACCGCAAAACGACAAGGACTTCATTTGGAATGGAGACCCCGATCATGAGGACGGGGATGATCGTTGGTATGGTATCCGCTCTTTTTTTGAATGGCTAGAAAAGAAGACCTATAAAATGCATGTCCGGGTTTTTCTCTCAAAATATCGTGGATACTTCAGATGCCCGGCATGCAATGGTAGCCGATTTAAAAAAGAGCCTCAACTGTGGAAATGGAAGATGCATTCTCTTCCCGAAATTTACTCCATGCCGGTCAGTGAATTGTTGGATTTTATAAAGGACTACCAATCCAAAAGAAAAAATTATACATCTCTGGCCCTTGATGCGATTTCCACACGACTTCAATACCTCAGTGATGTTGGGCTTGGCTACTTAAGTCTCGATCGCTCCGCCCGCACTTTAAGCGGTGGGGAAACCCAACGGATTAACCTAACCGCCTGCCTCGGCGCAGGGCTGACAGATACATTATTTGCCTTGGACGAGCCCACCGTAGGTTTGCATCATCAGGACATCGGTCGTCTGATAAAAATTCTTCGAGATCTAGCAGATGCGGGAAATTGTGTGTGTGTGGTTGAACACGATGAAACGGTCATTCAATCCGCGGATAAAGTGATCGAAATTGGCCCCGAGCCAGGAAATTGTGGAGGTGCGATCACCTTCCAAGGTACCGTCCCCCAACTTTTAAGGTCCAAAGTTTCCCCGACAGGCAAATGGCTTTCTCAAATTCAACATGCAGAAGCCGCTGACCGCGGCAGTAAATTTACTAAACCCTCTGGCTGGCTTCATATACAAAACGCAAAAATTCATAATTTAAATAAATTTAATGCCAAGCTCCCTCTGGGAAAATTCACTTGCATAGCCGGATTGTCCGGGTCTGGTAAATCAACTCTCTTACACGATCTAATTTACAATGAGCTTAGCCAGGGCTTCCCCAACGGATGGGTTTCTTGTACGCAAGTCTTCTCCGAAGTAGTAATGATTGACCAAAATACACTGGCTCGTTCTCCTCGTTCGAATCCAGTCCTTTTTGCTGATGCCTGGAGTCCTGTGAAGGAAGCTTTTGGCCGTACCGAAAAAGCAAGAAGTAGCGGTTTTTCTGCAACTGATTTTTCTTTTAATTCCGGACAGGGAAGGTGCGAAGCCTGCATGGGCCTCGGCTATCAGGTGGTTGAATTACAATTCCTCCCGGACTTGACGACACCGTGCCAAACCTGCTCCGGCAAAAGGTTTAAGGAGGAGTTACTCGAGATCACCCTCGATGGGTTAAATGTCGCTGAGGTATTGGATCTGCCCATCTCTGAAGCGCGAGGCCGGTTTTCTCATCTTCCTAAAACTCACAAGAAACTCTCTTTGTTATCCGAACTGGGCCTCGGGTACCTCAAGCTCGGTCAACCGCTATCGACCTTGTCGGGCGGCGAATCTCAGCGGTTAAAATTGGCCAAGTACATGGGCCCCCTCGATAAGAGTGAGGGCTCCGCGGTGCTTTTTCTTGATGAACCCACCACAGGCCTACACTTAGCCGATATAGACCGCTTAATTACTTGCCTCAGAAAAGTGGTTTCCGGCGGTCATACCCTATTTGTTATCGAACATAACGCGACCGTACTGCGACAAGCGGACTGGATTGTGGAACTTGGGCCGGGTGCAGGCAAGAATGGCGGCAAGGTAATTGCTGAAGGTATACCCAGTAAGTTTTCCGCTTTTCGCACACCAACAAGTAAGTTGCTATGGGGTCATTCCGTAGGCAATCCTGCTCAGCCCAGCTCACTGTGCTCTCCCAAAAAATCCGCATTCCATGGAAAGAGAGACTTAGAAATCTTTGGTGCCAAAGAAAACAACCTGCAAAACATCGATTTAAAAATTCCAGCTAATCAATTTGTGGTGATATCAGGTCCGTCTGGCTCTGGAAAATCCTCTCTAGCCTTTGATGTAATCTTCGCTGAAGGACAAAGGCGATTCCTTGAATCCATGTCTTCTTATGCGAAACAATTTGTTCAACAAATCGGCAAGCCAAGGGTAGACCATATAGCGGGCATTTCTCCAACTGTAGCAATCGAACAAAGGGTTACCCGGGGATCTAAAAAATCGACAGTTGGGTCGATTACGGAAATCTCCCAGTATATGCGCCTGCTCTACGCCCGTTTGGGGGTTCAGCATAGCCCAACCTCAGGCAAGGCGTTGGTCTCTTCCACCCCTCATGAGATTTGCCGCAGCCTTATCAGCAAAATTTCCGGACAAAGACATTTTCGGATTCTTGCTCCCTTGGTTACTAACCGCAAGGGGCATCATAAACCTTTAGTCAATTGGGCAAGAGGGCAGGGCTTCAGTGAAGTTTGCTGTGATGGCGAAATGGTATCCACCGAGGCCTTTGAGGGACTCGATCGATACAAGGCACATGATATTGAAGTTGTCATCCATGCATCTTCCGTCGCACCCAAGGGAACTTCTCTTAATCAATACATTAAACTCGCTCTAGAGATTGGTAATGGGCGGTGCCTTGCCGTGCTGGAAAATAAGGAAAGGCTTTGGTTTTCTATCCATAAATTTGATCCAGCAACTGGGGACGCTTACCCAGAACTGGAACCTGCTACCCTTTCTTGGAATTCGCCCAGAGGGTGGTGTGAATATTGTCGGGGTTATGGAAAAATCTACGACTGGATGAAAGACGAGCTCCCTGCATCCGGAGAGTGGTGGAAATTAAAAGATGGTGATCTTTGCCCCTCGTGTAATGGTGAAAGGCTGGGCCCAGTCGGCAGAAATGTATTTCTTCGTGCTCAAAATTCTGCCATTTACTCTTTGCCAAAGTTGCTGAAAATTCCACCCGCAGATGTAAAATCCTTCCTCAGTAACTTAAAAGTTCGCCCAAGTGAAAAACCCATCCTAGATGCAATTCTTCCAGAGGTTTTTGAGCGCCTCAATTTCATGGGCAGGGTAGGTCTAGACTATCTCTCCTTGGATCGGGAAACTTCATCTCTTTCCGGGGGAGAATCTCAGCGTATTCGACTGGCAGGTCAGTTAGGCTCAAACCTATCAGGCGTTTTATATGTCTTAGACGAGCCTTCGATTGGCTTGCATCCGTCAGATAATCAAAAATTGATTGATTCATTACGTGAACTTCAAGCCAGAGGGAACTCCCTGCTTGTTGTCGAGCATGATCAGGAAACGATCAATCAGGCCGATTGTGTGATTGAAATAGGTCCCGAGGCAGGCGAAAAGGGCGGTCGTGTATTGCAAAAAGGAAGCCCTCATCAACTTACCCAAAGAAGGTTGAAAAGTCCTGAAAAATTTTTACCGGAAGGGATCAAGCACCCCTTGCGTGAAAAGTGGCGAACCATCCCCCGAAAAAATGGCAAAAAAAATCTTTTTCTCGAACTCTCGAGAGTCAATGTACGAAACCTTAAAAACATAGATATCTCCATACCCTTGAATAGATTTATCGTGTGTTGCGGGGTATCTGGAGCAGGAAAATCCACCCTCATCAAAGGAGCACTTTTAAAAGGTGTCAAAAGGGCGATTGACGAAAATTCCTCAGTTGTTGACACAGAAAGTTACTCTCTTCGGCAGGGAAATGTATTTTCTAAAGTAATTGAGGTAAGCCAAAGTCCTATCGGAAAGACCTCTCGGTCTACTCCCGCAACATACCTAGGCGCCTGGAAAAGGATTAGGGATTTAATGATCACCCTACCTGAAGCTCAGGCGAGGGGATTTAAATCGAGTGATTTTTCTTTTAATGTGAAAGGGGGGAGGTGCGAGAATTGTCAGGGTGCGGGACGGTTGAAAATTGAAATGAACTTTCTGCCCGACTCATATATTACCTGTGAAGAATGCAATGGCATGCGATATAAAGATGAGGTGCTAGAACTAATGTGGAGAAATAAAAATATTGCTGAAATCCTAGAGATGACTTTCGAGCAAGCAGTTGAATTCTTCTCCTTCGAGGAAAAACTCAAGGAGACTTTTCAGCTTATGACGGATACAGGTTTAGGCTATTTGAGATTGGGACAAATTTCTCCCACTCTCTCAGGGGGAGAAGCTCAGAGGCTAAAATTGGCAACCGAACTAGCAAAGGGAATTGAATTAAAGGGGCGACTTTTGGGAAAAACGAAATGTAACTTATATATCCTAGAAGAGCCGACTATTGGGCTGCATTCCAAAGATTGTGAGAAGTTAATTCACTTACTTCACCGCCTAGTAGACGAAGGACACACGGTAGTGGTCATTGAGCACGATATCGATCTGATTGCAGAGGCGGACTACCTTATCGAATTAGGACCCAAGGGCGGAAACAAGGGAGGTCGCCTCTTGCACCAGGGTTCTGTAAAATCACTCCTTTCTAAAAAAAGAAGTCCGACGGCACCTTTTATTCAGAAAGTTCTTAGAAATTAAGTCTTCCACTTTTCCTAAGGCAAGATTCTTACAAAGATTTTTTTACCCACCTTTACCACATGCGATGGTCTGGTTAATTCCGAAAATGTAAATTCCGGTGAACTTACTTTTTCGCCATCAATCTTCACCGCTCCCTGCTGAAAGAGCCTTCTGATTTGGCCCTTTGATTCGAACAGATTTGATGCCTCCAATAGGTGTAATAATGTTACGGATTTATCTGCCATCATAGAAACAGATATTTCTGGCATTTCTTGAGGATCTTCCCCCTTGGTAAAAACCTGTGAAAATGCTTCCTGCTCATTATTCGCTAGCTCTTCTCCATAAAAAAGAGCGGTTAATTCTCTCGCTAATTGCTTTTTGCATTCCATTGGGTGCATGTTTCGAAGCTTTTCTATCTCAATAGTATCTTTGAGCAAAAGAAGCTTGTAATAATCCCACATGACCTCGTCAGAAATAGACATGGTCTTACCAAAGATGTCTTTGGGAGTATCGTTAAAGGCAATGTAATTGTCATAACTTTTGGACATTTTCTTTGTCCCGTCCAAGCCAACCAGTAAGGGAAGGGTTAAAACTGATTGGGCCCTCATACCTTTTTCTTTCAGCAAGTTTCTGCCTACCAGCATATTGAAAAGCTGATCGCTCCCTCCAAGCTCCACATCAGACTCAAGCACGACCGAATCGTAACCCTGAATCAGGGGGTACATGAACTCGACCATTGATATGGGCTGATTGGATTTAAAACGCTTCTCAAAATCATCTCTTTCAAGCATCCGGGCGACTGTCATGGACCTGGTTAGAGTAAGTGCATCAGCAAAGTTCATCTTCCCAAACCATTCACTATTTCTTCGAACCACGGTTTTCTTTTCATCCAATATTCGAAAGGCTTGCTCTAGGTAAGTGGACGCATTTTCGTTCACCTCTTCCTCAGTCAATTCTGGCCTCAATTCCGAGCGCCCACTCGGGTCTCCTATCCGGGCCGTGTAGTCTCCAATTAGGAGGATGGCTTGATGCCCCTCATCTTGAAATTGGCGGAGTTTATTAAATACCACTAAATGACCGAAAGTAAGATCCGGCCGAGTGGGGTCTACCCCGAATTTAATCTTTAACTTTTGGCCTTGCTTGATGGATTCAAGCAACTCTTCTTTGCCAATGACATGCTCAGCATTTTCTAAAAGATTGTTTCTACTCATATTCGCATTTCGTTTTACTAACTTTGTTTTCTTACTACGAGCGAAGAATTAATTCATACAACTGAAGGAACTCATGATTCAGCTTGCAAGAAACGAGGAGAACATTACCAATTTGAATTCACCCTTAAAACTCAATCAGGAGATATTCTCATGACCCTTGAAACAGGCAACAAAGCACCCGACTTCACTTTAAAGACTAAAACCGCTGATGGCTTAAAAGACATTACCCTCAGCGACCATCATGGGAACTCGAGCGTAGTACTCCTTTTTTTCCCATTTGCATTCACCAGCGTTTGCATGGCCGAAGCCTGTTCGGTAAGAGATGACTTGTCAGAATATGACAGTCTCAATGCCAAAGTTTACGGAATTAGCGTTGATAGCCCCTTTTCTCAAGAGGTAATGGCTCAGAAAGAGAGCTTAAATTTCACTTTGTTAAGCGACTTCAATAAAGAGGTATCCAGTTCCTATGGCGTTCTCTACGAGGACTTTATAGGATTTAACGGGGTGGCAAAACGCTCTGCATTTGTTATCACAAAAGAGGGGGAAATCGCTTACTCTTGGTCTTCCGATGACCCCAAGCAACTACCCGACTTTTCTGCCATCAAAGCCGCTCTTTGAGTGGTATTGGTAGTGATTTAAATTAAGGTCAGGCCGGTTCGATGCTCCGATCTTTTGAAAGACTCTCTGATTTAGCTACATCCTGGTTTTCCTGTTCTGAGATCAGCCCGATTGGCCAATCATTTTATGAAGTTCGCCCTCTGACTGAATGCAGTCCATTTTTCGCACTGCAAAGAACCCGAGGTGCTGTTCTCTGTTAATTTTGCTTGGTGTGGACACGCATTACAAAGTTCACATTACTCCTGAACGAGCCTTTGTCAAAGTACTCAACAAAGCTTCCTATCTTAATTGTGATCCCCTCCGTAAATTCTTTGAGGAACAAACTAAAAACGGCCAAAAAAACTTTGTTATAGATTTTCATTCCTGCTCCAGCGTGGATAGCACCTTTTTGGGAATCTTGGTGGGTGTTGCTCTTCAAATTCGACAAGGGGAAGATCAGGGAAGCCTCGTGCTGCTTAATCTTAGAGGGAGAAACCTGGAAACAGTTTGTAACCTTGGTATTCATCAAATCGCCAATGTCTGCCAAGATGAGTTATCCAGTGACCGTCAGTTAGAGGACATCAGAGCGGGCTCTCGCGGGGATGCTACTGATGCTGAAACTATTTATCATGCTCACAAGGCCTTGATGAACCTCAATGAGAAAAATATGAAAGTATTTTCCGATGTCGTGAGCTACCTGGAGCAAAAAAAAGAGCCATAAGCTTCTTTTTCCCTTAAGCTATGTGGACAATTCTTTGCTTTGTTGCTGGGCTGTTGATTGGTTTATCTGCCTTGGCTTTTTTTAGGTTGGGCTGGATTAAAAGGCATAGAACCCTCATTGAACAAAAAACCCAACTTTCTCAGGAAAAAAAGATCGCGGTGGAATTCATGCATAACCTTGCTGAAGCCATTGGCGAAGGAATCGATAGAAAAGTTCTTTACCAAAGAATCATACATACTGCTGTTATCTCGACAGGAGCAATGAGTGCCTCCATCTATGAAAAACTTCCCAATGGAAGACTAAAGGGAGTCGCGGTGGAAGGGCTGTTCCCACCCCAAAGAGCGATCAAAACAAATCCTGATGAAGAAGGTGCACCCAGGGCCCGCTTTATTGAAAAGATTTTGAGCTCCGAAGTACTAGAGGCAGGAGAGGGTGTCGTCGGTCAGGTCGCCCAAACTGGAAAACCGGTCTTTGTACCCAATGCACTTGAGGATCCTAGGATAATTAAGCACCAAGATGCTTCTTTATCTGTACGTTCCATGATCTTCGCACCCTTGGTTCACCATGATCAGACGCTGGGTGTCCTAGCTGTCGCAAATCCAGCAAATGGATTACCTTTTTCCGAAACAGATTTCTCGATGGCCAGCTCACTTGGCGAACAAGCTGCCCTAGCGATTAAAAATTCAGATGCAATGAACCTTCGGTTTGAAAAAACCAGAATGGATGCAGACCTTCGCCTTGCACATGATGTACAGGAACTCTTCCTTACCAGGGAATTTCCCCCAATCAAAGGACTTGAAATTGGGGCAAGATATGTCCCCTCCGCTCAGGTAGGCGGTGATTTTTATGATTTTTACAAACTTTCAAATCACAAATTTTGTCTTTGTGTGGCCGATGTTTCAGGCAAAGGCGTTCCCGCTTCTCTTTTAATGGCACTTTGCCAAACACACCTAAAGCACTTGGCTCAAAAAAATCGTTCTCCTGCAGAGGTTCTCAGTCTGCTCAACGAAGAGCTTTATCCTCGGATCAGAAAAGATATGTTCATTACTCTTTTCCTCGCTGTTTTAGATACCAAATCAGATAAAATTACCTATTCACGAGCAGGTCATGAACCCGCCCTTCTTTTAAAAAACAGGAAGGACGAGTCAGATCAGGCTGAGGTTTTGGAGCTAAGAGGAAATGGAATGGCATTAGGCATGGTAAACCCCAAGCTCTTCAACGACCTTGCTTCAAACGAAGAGGTCGATTTTTCGTCTGGTGACCTTCTTTGCTTATTCACCGATGGAGTGACCGAGGCTGCAAATCCTGAAAAGGAGGAGTTTGGGTTAGAAAGGCTCAAGGGTGAACTCATTGAACACTGGCAGCTTGATCCTGAATCATTAAACCAGAAAATTATCCAAGATTTGAATAAATTTAGTCTGCAAAGCCCCGATAGAGACGACTTGACCCTGCTTACCATCAAGCGTTTGAAAGGATAGAAAATCTAAGTACCGCTCAGGGGATTTTTTTTTCGTCATAGTCAATCACATCGGCAAACGATCTAAGATCTTCCCGGTCTGCTGCCCCGAGGCCGCTCTTAATTTCCTGCAACTTCTCAAGTGCCATATCGGACATCCCAATCTGCACGACTCTTCGATTCCACTCATGAGCCCTCAAGTCATCAGGGAAAAGTTTTTCTAATTTTCTGTTTATTTCTTTTTGATCGGCAGCTCCTTTGACAAGATCGATTATCTCCTGGGGCTCCACTCCCAGATGAAGACAAAGAAATCCATCAAATCCTTTGGTGAAGTTTCTCTGATAACTCTTGGGTAGGGCTCCTGCTAAGTGTTTCTTAATCTTGGCAAGAAATCGGGGCAGATGAAGCAAGCCATTGGGGTGGGCTTGGTAAGGGGAGGGAAGACCTATGAGGGTATCCCCGGTGGGTCCATGAATGATTTCGGCGTCCAAGTTTGTAAAAATGATTAAAAAAGTATTAGCTAATTGTTTTTATTTTTAAAGATGTGCCAAACCAAAAAAAATAGAGTCATTTCTCGAGTGGGCTCTTACTTATTTCAACACAAAGTATTGTTTTGCGGTACCCTTCTGCTGGCATGTGCGATGACGGCTCTTTCCGTGCTGGCACCATCCGTGATTCAGCAAGTCCTCGACCAAGTATTAAGCGGCGGCATTGGCAATGGAAGAGTTCTTTTACTCGGGGTTTTACTGATTGCCTCAATTTTTTTCTTTAAGGAGGTGCTGAATTGCTTACGGATACGAATCAACAACAAATTGGAGCAGAAAGTAATCTTCAAATTAAGGGAGGACCTACACAATAAATTACTTAATTTACCGATTAATTTTTATGACCGGCGAAAAAGTGGCGATATTTCGTCTCGAGTCATTGAAGATGTGCAAAGTGTGGAGCGGGCAATTTTGGATGGAACCGAACAGGGAGTAGTCGCTGTTCTTACTTTGGTCGGGGTATCTGGAATGATGTTCTGGCAGGAACCCAGGCTTGCTGCGTTGGTATTTCTACCGCTTCCCATACTTTCATGGATGGCCATTCAGTATGCCCGGGTTTCAAAGAGGAATTGGCGGGCAGTAAGAGATAAATCCGGTGAATTGAACTCTCTTTTATTGGAAGATATTCATGGAAATCGACTGATTCATTCTTTTGGCTTGAACCATCGGGAAAAAAATAGATTTGCCAAAATTGCCCGCGATTTGGAAGAGCTATCCCTGCGGGCAATGTATCGGTGGTCCATTCAGGGGCCTAGTGCCAGCTTTACTTCATCACTGGGCATTCTCGCCGTTGTTGGCATGGGGGCATACCTATTAGAGAAGGATCCACATTTTACCACTGGCCAGTTTTTCGCCTTTTTACTCTATGCAAACATGTTTTATGACCCAATTAGACAGCTTGTTGGCATAAACAACCTCATTGCTGCAGGAAAAGCATCTGGAGAACGTGTTTTTGAGATCCTAGATGCCCCAATCGAGGTACATGATCCACTCGATCCAGCTTTCTTTCCGAGCAACAACCAAGAGATTAAATTTTCAGAAGTTAGTTTTTCCTATCCTGAGCGAAGTGCTGTGGTTGAGGAGCTTTCATTCACTATACCTCACGGATCTACCACCGCTTTGGTGGGACCCACTGGTGCCGGCAAAAGCACCATAGCTAACCTTTTACTTCGTTATTATGATGTGGATAGCGGATCAATTACCATTGGAGGAGTGCCCATACCCCGTCTTGCACTTCAGGATCTGCGCTCGAATATAGGCTTGGTTTCTCAAGATCCCTTTCTCTTCGACACGACGGTCAGAGAAAACCTCTTGCTTGCCCAAACAAATGCCTCAGAAAAGGCACTTGTAGATGCCTTGCGGGCTGCCCACGCCTGGGAATTCGTGAACTTGCTGCCAGCCGGGTTAGACACACTCATTGGAGAGCGAGGGATCCGGCTAAGCATGGGAGAAAAGCAGAGACTTACCTTAGCCAGGGCCATTCTTAAATCGTCACCGGTCCTGGTACTCGATGAAGCCACTGCAAGCATAGATGTAGAGACAGAAAGACAAATTCAGCACACACTCCACCAATTAATCAAGACCCGTACCACTCTCATTATTGCTCATCGCTTGAGCACCATACGCGAAGCAGACATGATCATATTTTTAGACAAAGGTAAGATTATTGAAAAAGGAACGCACCAAGAACTTCTTCTTCTTAATCGTGCTTATGCTAACTTTTGCAATTTACAGGAAAGCCTTACCTAGGACACCAGCCTGTTAAACGGATGATGAGTTCTTTTTTAGGATAAACCGAATCAGGCTAAACGCAAAGTAGGGAAAACATAAGAATAATAGGCTCCGAAGCGTAGTAAGGTTCATTCTCCCAATAGGTCCATATACGATGTCTTCCGCCCAAACCCTTAGAGTGGTGCTTAAAAAAAAGTCAAAGGCCATGGCCAAGCCAAGGTAGTAGACCAACAACGGCCATATGGTAAACCCGACGGTTAGAAAAAGCAGGGCAAACCACAATTCTTTAGACCAATTCATTACCCTTTGCTCTTCAATAAGTTTGCCTCTGATTGTAGCATACTTTCTGTATAGCCAATAATATGAATGATGTAGAGAAAGAAGTAGTAAGGATTTTTGAGGATACCCATGCGTTACTTAAGGGGCATTTCATTTTGAGATCCGGATTGAGAAGCGAGCATTTTTTCCAATGTGCCCAAGTTTGCCAATATTTGGACAAGGTTACCCGGCTGGCTGAACTATTGATTAATAAATTAGATTTCGGAAAAGTGGACCTCGTGGTCGCCCCCGCGATGGGAGGTCTTGTGATCGGTCAAGAAATGGCAAGGCAGTTGGGTGCGAGATTTATCTTTTTAGAAAAAGTGGATGACCGTCTTGCATTAAGGAGAAATTTTTCTATCCAAGCAGATGATCGGGTCCTTCTAGTTGAAGATGTGGTAACCCGGGGAGGGCGGGTACAGGAAGCGATTGCAATAATCGATCAGCATCCCTGTCACTTTTTAGGTGCAGTCAGCTTAGTTGACCGCAGCACCTCCCCAGTAAATTTTGGCGTGCCATTTCTCTCCTTATTGAAAATGGACTTTCCGACTTATCAGGCCGATGAGCTGCCCGATCACCTCAAAAATATACCTGCGGTCAAACCGGGAAGCTGAAACCCCAATCGCCCCTAAATCCCTAGGGTATTCGGTATGCCAAGAATCTGTACTTTCCTCGATACCAAACATAAAAACGGTTAATTCCAGAATACAGGTTTTCAGATACATCTGACACATCGAGAATTTGTGTGCCATTGATTTCAACTAAAACCACCCCAGTTTTAAATGTTTCCATCTGGCCATTGGACTCTGCAACGAGCACACCCCTGACATTGGCGGGAATTTCGTACCTTTTTCGATTCGCTGGAGAGAGTACCTCTAATTGAATGCCCGGTATCGGCACCATTTGCTCTGACATGGAACCGAGCACGACATAAAGGGTTAAGGAAGTGCTACCCCGAAGCACTTCAATCGGCACCCTCTCGCCTGGCAAAGTCTGGGAAATCGCAACCCTTGCTTGGTTCACGGAGGAAACGGTTTTGTTTCCGACTTTTATGATTCGGTCATCCTTGATAAGACCGGCTCTTTCCGCAGCACTTCCCTGTACAATGCTTCCAACGATAGGTATCCCTGTATCCAAATCAGGCTGGAGGGCAACTCCAAGAAAGCCCCTGCGAATATGCCCTTGTTCAAGATAGTCTGTCAGCGCCCTGCGCACCATATTTACCGGGATTGCCAGACCAATCCCAATATTTGCTCCGGTTTGAGAGATAATCGCTGTATTGATTCCTATCAACCTTCCCCTTGCATCAAGAAGAGCACCGCCAGAATTTCCCCGATTAATTGAAGCATCTGTCTGAATAAAGTTTTCGTATGCTCCCTCCTCCCGTAACACTCCTAATTCTGACTTCCGAGTTGCTGATACAATACCCATGGTTACTGTCATCCCAATTCCAAGTGGGTTGCCCACGGCAAAAACTACATCTCCTACCTGCAAAAGATCACTATTGGCAAGAGTAGCATAGGGGAGTTGGTCCGTTGACTCTATTTTTAGCACAGCAATATCAGTGCTATGATCGAAACCTATGACCTCAGCAGGGTAATCATCTCCCCCGCTAAGTTGAACAACTACCTCCTGCATAGGCTCTCCTGTGCGAGGGTCCGTGATCACATGTGCATTGGTGACCACATGACCTTGAGGGGACACAATCACCCCTGACCCAATTCCTGCAGGTACTTTCTCTTCCTCGATTCTTCCTTGGTTGAGCCTGGGGAGCCCATAATAACGCCGAAGAATGTCCTCAAGCGGATTGCCCGCTCCAGGATAAAGTCTCCTTACAACCTGTTGGGTTGTCACTGCAACCACCGAAGGTGTTGCTTGGTCTAATATCGGAGCGTAACTTTGAACCGGATTATGGTCATTTCGATTCAGGTCTGATTCCTCAACCTTTAAGGAAAAGCTGTTTGATTCGGAAAAACAATTCAAGCTCGCCGTAAAAAGCAAAATACCAAAAGACCATATTTTAAAGTTCATTCTTAGGGACCAATTATAAAGAAGAGCGTGCCTAGGCACTTTCTTTGTCTTTCTTGGGCAAACGTGAATTCTAAAATCCTTTTACTTCAAACAAACTTGAAATACTACTATCCGTGTGAGTTCTCTGAATGGCTTCACCTAGCAGCGGGGCGACACTTAATTGGGTAATAGGGAGGCCATCGACAGGTGAGTTGACTGAGTTTGTGGTAATCAATTCATCCAAGTGACCTTGCTCCAGCCTCTCTTTCCCGGTTTCGTTTAGCACACAGTGGCTTATTACCGCCGTGACTTTCTTTGCTCCGCGAGATTTAAGTAATTTTGCAGCTGCGGTAAGAGTGCCTGCGGTTTCTGTCATATCATCAATAATCAAGATTTCGCGTCCCTCTACCTCGCCCACCAGATTTGTTGCCTCAACCGTACTTGCACCAGTTCTGCGTTTGGCAACAAAGCCGAGAGGGCATCCTAGGACCTCAGAATAAGCATTGGCCATTTTCATTCCTCCCACATCGGGAGTGAATACGGTCATATTGTCAGTATTTCTGTTACGCAAAAAATCAAAAAATACTGGAGACGCGTACAGATGATCTACCGGAATATCAAAGAAGCCCTGGATTTGCTGCGCATGCAGATCCATGGTCAAAACACGATTGGCACCGGCTGCAACCAATAGATTGGCAATCAGCTTTGAGGTAATAGGTACCCTTGGTTGATCTTTACGATCCTGCCTCGCGTAACCGAAGAAGGGGAGAACCACTGATATTCTGGCTGCTGAGGCACGGCGTGCGGCATCCACCATAATCAGCAATTCCATAATATTGTGATTTGCAGGAGAATTGGTTGATTGTAAGAGGAATACATCCATTCCCCGAATGTTTTCATTGTAACGAACAAAACTCTCACTATCGGGAAAAGAAGTGACGAGGGCATCGCCTATTTCTGTATTCAGATAGGTGCAAATCTCTTTTGCCAGGGGAAGATTAGAGTTTCCGCTAAAAATTTTAAGGGTTGTTCCGTTACGCATCACTTTTGTCTAATCGTTCATTTTTTCCTGAGCAAACCTATTGAAAAGGTCGGGCAATTTTCTTTGCAAAACTGAGATTCTTTGTGACAAATGAAAGGGCAGGGCAGGATTTCCTTTCAGAAACTCCCCGGGATTTACATTTTTAGTAATGCCCGCTTGGCCCGCTATTTTTGCTCCTTTCCCCACCTTGATGTGCCCGGCAAATCCCGCTTGTCCACCAACAATTACTTCATCCTCAAGTATTACGCTCCCACTTATACCTACTTGGGCAACAATTAAGCAGTCGCGCCCGATTTTTACATTGTGCCCGATCTGCACAAGATTATCGATTTTGGTGCCATGGCCAATTCTTGTTTGATCAAACCTCGCCCGGTCTATGCAGGTATTTGCCCCTATTTCGACATGGTCTTCCACGATTACCTTACCTAGGTGCGGAATTTTTTGATGACCTTGATCGCTTTGGTCAAACCCATACCCCTCAGATCCAATCACTACGCCAGCGTTCAGAGTCACATAATTGCCGATCTCACAATGGGGCAGTATTTTAACACCCGGGTGCAATTGGCTATGGTCTCTTAGGGTGACATTATGCCCCAGATGACAATGGCTTCCCAGGGTTGTATTTCTGCCGACCTTGCTATTTTCCCCAATATAACAAAAGGGGCCAACGGATGCGGTGGGATCAACCTCAGCGGTTGGTTCAATAAAAGCGGATGGATGTACGCCGACCGGCGACGGCGGGAAAATCTTTTCCTCCAACAACCGGCAGACATAGGCCAAGCCTGCGGAAGGGTTTTCAAGATAAATAAAAAGTTGGCCATCCTTCGGCAAGACTGGTTCATCCAAGGGAACCAACAAGATACCCGCACGAGTTTGCTCGAGATGCTTCCTGTACTTTGGATTACCTAAAAAAGATAGATCCCCCTCCTTGGCTTCGAGCAGGCTTGATATTCCAGAGATTTTACCCGACCTAAAGTTTCCTGTGGTATGTGCATCAGGAAAGAGGCTTATGATGTCAGCGAGATCGAGGATTAAGCTCATTTGAATGAAGCCTTTCCCTCTTTAAGCTGTTAATTTGACTCAGCGTTTAAGGTAATGATGACTTCCTCGGTGAAATCAGTTTGGTCAGATGCAAAAAAGACCCCAAGTTGGGTTTCGGAAGAATTCAGAACCAGATCCAAGCCCTTTACTCCCGCTACTTTTTTAATAGCAGTTCTTATGTCCTCAAGGTGTTCCACGAGTAAATTTCTTTGTCTTTGGGCAATCGTTGCTTTGGCACGTTTGTCATAAGCTACCATGTCATCCTGCTTTTCTTTAGCAACCTGAACTTTTTCCTGGTACTTGGTTTTAAGTGATGAACTGTCTATGTTTGGATTTTTTAATTTGCCCTCCATCTCTTTTAGCTCGTTGACTATCTTCTCTAGTTCGTCTCTAAAAATTTCCAATTCCTCCATGGCAATCTTTTGGGACTTTTCAAGCTTCTCCCGAGCCTCCTTTACTTTCTGATATCCATCAAAGACTTTTTGGACATCAACCACTCCAACTTTTTGGCCAAATGCAAGGGAGGTCGTAATTAAAAAAACAAATACGCTGAATCGTCTGAATGCTCTCATGATTTTTATTTATATGTATCTCGTAGAATTGTCACCCTAGAACCTTGTTCCTCCAGAAAAATGAAACTGCGAGGAGGAATCCGTTCCGCTGGGATCAGATAGAGGGAAGCCTAGATCGAGGCGTAAGGGCATACCCATTACCATAATCCGTATGCCCAATCCCCAATTGTCATGCCAATCCTCATTTCCGCTTCCAGGAGTGAGTTTGAAGTCACCCTTCCTAAGATATCCTGCATCATAAAAGAGAGCAAAACGCAAGGGGTCTGCAATTTTGAAAGTGTACTCCAAACTAGCATATGTAATCGAATTTCCACCTATCGGTTCCTCTTGATCCGTTTCATCCTTAGGTCCCGCATCTCGATAATCCCATCCCCTCAAATTGTAAGGACCTCCAAGGAAGAACCTATCAAAAAAGGGAACATTCGCATCATTTCCATCAAATTTACCCAGCGTTCCCGTTTTTCCAGAGATCGTAAGAACCTGCTCCATTGCATCAAAGGTCTGGAAAAAGCGTGCACCCTGAAACTCAAGCCTACCATAGTCAGCATCTCCTCCAAAAATTCCTCCAGCAAACTCCTTGCGAACTGAAACAACGCTTCCCTGAGTAGGAAACAAAATAACATCTCTGGTGTCCCGACTCAAGGTCAGCCCAACCTTGGAGATAGTTCTTTTTATCTCATTTCGAGTGGAGTCATAATTTGGGTCTCCATTGATAGGATCAGTAATCCAATTAGTACGGCTGGAGACAGTGTCAATATCCTCAATCAAAACATCCTCAAAACTGTAAAAAAGCCTACCTTCCACCAATTCAAAAAGTCTTTTTCGGAAGTAAATTTCAAAGCCTGCACGCAGTTCATCGTAATACGAACTTTGATAATCTGATTTTTCACGAAACACCTCAAAGCCTGCGGCTACCCTACGATTCAAAAACCAAGGCTCTTCAAGAGCCAAACGAGCCTCGTTACTTTTAGAACCCAGCTTGAGCCGAAGCCTGAATTTTTGACTATCTCCCTGCAGCCTGTTAGGGGCACGCCACCTCATGATATCAAAATTTCCCTGACGAAACTCCGCGAACATCATCGCTTTTTCGAGGCTACTAAATCCTACACCAAAACCGACATGCCCCGTCCTGCCTTCCTCCACATCAACCACCAAGTTTCTTCTCGAATTACGCAATTCTGCATCCTCGGACGAGATGGGCTCATCCGAAAGGCTAACCTTTTCAAATAGCTTGGTATTCTTCAGGGTGTACTCATCATTTTCCATTCTCTTCAGGTCAAATGTTTCTCCAGGGGCGAGAGAAAGTTCACGGATTAAAACTACGGTTTTTGTCTTTTCATTTCCACGAACTTTTATCGTATTAACGCTAAATTTATTATTTTCAGTAATTTCGAAAAGAAGGTCTATCTCCTTGGTGTCAAAGTTGGGCGTCCGAATTAATCTTACCTGTGCATCGAGGTAGCCTTTTTCCCCATACAGTTTGGTCAGTCTACTTCTTTCGCTTGAAAGAATGCTAGGAGAGTAAGGTTGTTTGTGCTTAAGCAAGGTATTCTCTTGGAGATCTTCAGTGGATATCACTGCATTTCCTGTAATAGTGGACCTCCCAAAAAATGACCTTTCGCCCTCCCTTACAGGGATTGTGATATCCAGTCGATTCTTGCCCGCAGGGCTAATTGAAACCGCTTGATGGTCAATAGAAGCTTCAAGAAATCCGCGGTCGCCATAGAGCAAAAGTAATTTCTCTATATCTTCCTCAAGAATTTCAGGTCTGTACTTGGATCGGTTGGACCAAAACCTCCAAAATCTCCATGGTGCGGTTTCCATTTTGTCAAGAAGATCACCCGATGGCAGATTCTCGTTTCCTAAAAATTCAACTCTCCTAATCTTTCTCTTGTCATTCTCAGTAATGTCAAAAACGACCGATACTCCATTACCCTCCTTATTGGTTTCTACCCTAGTAATCACACTGCTGTCCCAATATCCTTTCTCCAGGTATAAATTCTCCAGCATTTTTTGATCTTTTTTGAGATTTGGTTCACTCATCAAATCGCCAACCCGTTGCAAGATGGAACCCTTTAATTTCTTGTTAGATAATTCTTCATTGCCAACGAATCGTACCTCAGTGATTCGGGGTTTTGTTCTAATCTGAAAAACCAAAGATACCGAGCCTTCGTCTGACTCCTTGGGGTTGATGTAAACTTTGACATCATTAATCGTCCCCGTGTCCATTAAATTACGGATGGATTTATCAATCGCCAGTGCTTCGTAGGGCATACCTGTTTCTACCTGCAAGTTCTGCCTAATGTATGATTTTCCTACGGTTTGAGGTCCATCAATTTCAATAGCAATTGAAGAAATCACTCGGGCACCGGCAGAGTTTTGGAAGAAAACAAAATTGACTGATAAAATTGCACAAATCAGCCAGAGGGTGTGTTTTAAAAAGTTCATTAATTTTTAATTTAGCCGATGCTCTGATTGCATACTTTCAAATCGGGTAAACTTTCTCCGAAAAGCAAGATTCACCTTACCAGTAGGTCCGTTTCTTTGCTTGGCTAAAATCAATTGTATTGGCTCGTAATCCTCCTCGGGTACTTCTGCCTCCCCCATGTCTGCTTCTCTTACATCTTCCCCCTTGCGATGTTTTCCTAGTAATATTACCACATCAGCATCTTGCTCGATCGCCCCGGATTCACGCAAATCTGAAAGGCGAGGCTCCCTTTTTTCTTTTTCAGAATCTCGATTAAGTTGGCTTAAGACCAAGACTGGCACATCTAATTCCTTCGCCATGGCTTTTAACCCCCTTGAAATATCAGAAATCTGGTTTTCTCGTGACTGCAGTCTGCCATCCGCCGAAATAAGTTGCATGTAATCCACGACCACGAAATCCAATTTGTTCCGCATTCTCAGGCGTCTTGCTTTTGCCCGTATCTGGTTGATGCTCAGCCCGCTGGTGTCGTCAACCCAAAGAGGAGCTTGCTGAAAATCCCTACTTGTTTGATGGAGCTTTTCGGCAAGGCTTTTGGGCACAAATCCCCGTCGTAAGTCGTTCATGTTAACCCGAGCCTTTCCGCAGATTAATCTCATCGCCAACGAGGTGGCACTCATTTCTAAACTAAAGACAAGCGAATTTTTCGGGTTCTCGCGATACCTTGTTGAGAATGCCACATTCTCAACAATATTCATCGCTAAACTGGTCTTACCAACGGATGGTCTGGCTGCCAAAACGATCATTTCTCCTGGCTTAAACCCATTAGTTAAGCCATCTAAATCATTGTAGCCAGTTAATATGCCATCTGTTTCTTCCCGGGACAGCATCCTCTGAATTTGCTCCATCGCGTGCTGTATAGGTTCCCGAAAAGGGATGGATGCCCGTAAGTTCTGCTCATCGCCAAGGGAACAAATTTTTTGCTCCATTGTGGAAAGAAACTCTTCGACATTTCCTTGCTGGCGATTCGCTCCTTCAATCATTTCAAATGCCATCAAAATGCATTTTCTGAGCAATGATTTTTGCTTGACGATATCTAACCAAAATCCTGCATGGGCAGTCGTATCAATCCTTGATGATAGAGAAGTAATGGTATCAGCACCACCAACATGCTCAAGTTGCCCGTTTGACTTCAATTTTTCGATGAGGACAATCTCATCGGCTTCAATGGTCGCTTGATGGAGGTCAAGCAGGGCATCAAAAATAAGCTGATGCTTAGTGAAATAGAAATCTTCGGGGCGCAGTGCTTTTTCGATGCATGTGCTTAAAACCTCACCGGAAGAATCAACTAGGCAGGCAGCCAGCAATCCCTGTTCCGCATCTTGGTTACTGGGTAGCGGTTGCCCCTCAATTTTACCCATGCCCGCAGGATTAGACCGGGAGGATGGGGGGTTGGAGAGGTTTGAACTTACGGAATCTGACAATGGAGGAGAAATGGACGACATTGCAATAAATCCTTTTCCTCCAGAATAAAAGCGGATTATTCGTCTTCCTCAATGGGGTTCTCCGAAACCACCTCGACATTGAGCAAGCTGGTCACATCACGGTGGAGTTGAATAGATAATTCTGATTTACCGAGAGATTTTATCGGAGAGAAATTTACAAAGTGCTTTTTGTCTAGGGAGAATCCTTGCTCTTCAACTTTCTCAATAATTTGAGGAATGGTAACCGAGCCAAACAATTTGCCACCCGATCCTGTCTTGACTGCAATTGCAATACTCAACCCACCCAGTTTTTGGGCAATTTCTTGAGCACCTTGTAATTCGCCAGCCTCTCGGGCCGCCCTTGCGATTTTAAGAGCGTCCAAACGTTTCTTATTAGCGAGGTTCAAGGGAACTGCTTTTTTCCGAGGAAATAAATAATTGCGGGCGAAACCAGGTTTCACCTTAACTACATCACCTTCCGCGCCGAGGTTATCAATATGATCCAAGAGGAGTATTTCTGTTTGAGCCATTGCTTCTATAAGTTGGGGTTAAAAGGGTACATCTTCGTCCAAATCGATGTCGTTTTTAGTCGGCTCGTTTTGTGGAGAAGAGGGGGGAGGGGTGGATGGAGAAGAAAGGGAAGGTGTTTCGTGGGAAGAATGGTCAGATTTTCCAGAATCAACAAACTCAAAGTTGTCTAGGACAACCCTGAGTGCACTTCTTTTTTCACCTTCCTTGGATTCCCATTGATCCAGTTTAAGACGACCTTCCACAAAAATAGGTCTACCTTTGGAGAAGAACCTTGCGACCGCTTCCGCTCTGGGGCCAAAGCATTCTACATCAACAAATGTGGTTTCTTCTTTTCGATTTCCTTCCGAGTCTTTGTAGCTTCGGTTCATTGCGAGCCCAAAATTACAAACGGGCCTACCGCTCGACATCATCCTGACTTCAGGGTCCCGAGTAAGGTTACCAATCAAAAGAACTCTGTTGAGGGAAGCCATGGGATAAATTTAGATTAGTTCGATAATTAATCGGTCCACTTTTTTCTCAAGCCTAAGCCTCTCTTTTAAAAGGCGAGGTGAGTTGGTTGAGCCCTTGAATTCAAATTGGATGTAACTTCCCGAAGAGATTTGCTTTTGCTGAGGGTAGGCGAATTCAAAACTGCCCTGCTCTTCGACTTTAAGAACCTCTGCTTCAGACTGAAGAATGGCTTCGCTGAGCTTGGGGATAATTTCATTGCTGGCACCTTCTGCACCTCTTGGATCTACAACGATTGTGGCAAGGTAATTTCTTGAGTTCATACGGCGGGTTTAGTGTGATTGGTTAAATTCATGGCTTTATCTAAACCATGATCAAGGAAATTGAATATGGACTTTAAAAAATCTGGCAATTTATGTTGGAGTAACTTCATTTCATCTGCAGAAAAAGAGGATAAAACAAAATCGGATAAGCTTATTTCGGGCGATCTCTTAGCGAAAATCCCTACTCGAAGACGGGCAGGCATGTAACCTAATGACTCAAAAACACTGACCACACCATTGTGACCACCTGGTCCCTTCTTGCCTGACAACTTGGCTTTCCCCAGTTCAATGTTGAGTTCATCGTGCACCAAAAGACAAGAAGACTGATCAATGCCAAAAGAGGAGAACAATTTTGGAAGATCTG
>Ga0255783_10001175_pt1 | contig 28579 bp, 41 predicted proteins | sample 011ome_22_FD_179981 | JGI IMG/M metagenome (GOLD analysis project Ga0255783, IMG submission 179981) | Coastal salt marsh microbial communities from the Groves Creek Marsh, Skidaway Island, Georgia - 011507BT metaG (version 2) | ecosystem: Environmental > Aquatic > Marine > Intertidal zone >... | reverse complement strand
AAGAGCCTCTGAGCCAATAGCCGTATTTTGAATGCCTGTTGTGTTTGCAGTAAGACTATCCTTACCAAAAGCAGAGTTGTTAGTACCTGTACTAGTGTTTAGCGCAGACTCTCGACCAACAGCCGTATTACCATTACCTGTTGCGAGTTTAAGTGCCGAATAACCAATAGCAGTGTTATTTAGACCAGTAGCATTTGTATATAAGGCTTGATAACCAACAGATACGTTATTTGATCCAGTGGTATTTGAATATGCCGCCTGATAGCCAACAGCAGTTTGACCTCCTGCGGTGGTGTTGGATTGACCAGCTTGACCACCAAGAAAAGTATTATACTGGCCCGTTGTATTAGATAGACCAGCAAACTGACCTACGGCTGTATTATAAGTATCCGTAGCAGATGTAAAATTTTGAGAACCTAGTGCGCTTTGACCTACAGCAACTGATCTACTCCCTAAAGTGTCGGTGGTTAAAGCACCTGTGCCGATAGCCACGTTTCTTTGTGACGTAGTTAAAGCATCACCCGCATTAGAGCCAATTAAAGTATTGTATTGACCTGTCGTGATAGCCGTACCCGCATTGTTTCCAACGGTAGTATTGTCACTACTTCCAGCTTCAACACTATCCAACGCAGTATCACCCAACGCCACGTTGCCTGTACCAACAGGATAGTTCCCATCCAGCTTAATCGTGCCGCCGTCTACGTTCAAACCTTCAAGCTGCAAGGTGTTAAGTACGTTTGCCGCTACGGCACCTGTTCCTGCGCCATCGAAGTAGATGACCGCCGTCGATCCAGCTTTAAGTTCGTAGTCGTTTGATGCACTGTATGTGCCTTGGAATAACAGAATACTCCGATCCGCAGACAGGCTGTTGCGAACATAAATGATTTTTTCGGCGTCGTTCGGCGTCAACTGCACATAGGCTGTTGCCCCCAGATCACTGCTGTCATCAAAAATAACCATACGGTTACGACCATTCGATGCCGTACCGTCGCTAATAGGCAGTGTGTTTGGTGAACCAGATGACCCTGCCGAAGCAAGACTAATTGTGACCTGACCATCAAGGGCCGTGTCTAAAAGTTCAAGGTTTGTGTTAGTCGTATCACCCCATGTGCCTGACTGTTCACCAGTAGCTATGAGTTCGATACCGTTGTTTAATGTATATGTACTAGGCATGTTTCTATCCTATGCTGCTTGTCGGGTCCAACCTGGTGTTTGTAATTCTGTTGACGATGGATTGTCATCAGTCCAACCAGGGGATTGTGTTGGTTGTTCGGGAGTATAACTCGGATTTTGATTTGGAACAATGGTTCCCCACACAAGGGGCGGTGTTATCTCCCCTGTGGCTGCAACGCCAGTGACGGATACATCCGCATCAGCGGTGGTTGTGACACTGCCAACGGCGGCGGTTCCCGCAACGCCAGTGACATTTACAAAGGTTTCTGTATCAACGGTTACTGAACCAACGGAGCCTGTAGCGGTAAGTCCAGTTACAGGAGCGTTAGCGTCCGCGTTGACTTCTATAAAGCCACCGTAGACAAAACCTTGGCATTGCAAGCCGCTTGGTATTTCTACAACAGAACCAGCGTTGATGGTAACAGAACCAACGGCACCCGTGCCAGCTATGCCTGTTGTCGGCACATTTGCATCGCCTGTCATAGTGACGGTGCCAACGGCTCCAGTACCTTCTACGCCCGTAGGCGTGACGTTTGCATCAGCCGTAACAGTAACAGAGCCGACGGCCCCCGTACCTTCTAGCCCAGTGACAGGCACATTTGCACCCGCGCTGACTGTTGCTGTGCCAACGGCTCCAGTTCCTGCCACGCCCGTAGGTGTGACGTTTGCTGCGGCAATTACTGTAGTAGAGCCAACCTCACCAGTGCCAGAGACACCAGTTACCGATGTGTTGGCTGCGGCGTTAACTGTAACAGAACCAACAGAACCCGTCGCGGACAATCCCGTGACAGGCACATTTGCTTCTGCAACTACACTAACGGAGCCTACAGCGCCTACAAGCTGGGGAAAATTATTGCTGCCCCAGCCCAACTCGCCCCAAGTGCCACGGCCCCAGCCGCTTATTGGAACGATGACGTCTGTCATTAGGCTATCCGAATGATGGCGTTACTTGCGTCCGCTGTTGGGAATACAATTGTAAAGTCACCTGCGGTAGACGTTTTGTCGGCACCAAAATCTAGCACCACTACCGATGGATCACCTGACGCACTGTCATTAAAGATCAACGCGCCACGGGCTGTAATCGTTGCCGTGCTAAAGGTCAAATCATCAAAGTCGGTAAAGGCTGTTGTGCCGCTCGACGTTGGATCTACACGAGTAAGCGCACCACCTTTTGCAGTGTATCCAGTTCCAGATACCTCGTTTGTTGCTGTGTATGCTGTTGTCGCCGCAGTGAATGAGGCATTGTTGTCATACAAAGCAAGGTTAAAGGTGCTACCACCTGAGTTTTTAAAGTTGTGAACAGCCTCAAGAAGCTCCTTCTTAAAGCTCGTGCACATGAAGTTACCAGTAAAGGCCATGTCACATTCTCCTTATGAGTTCAGCAAGGTCAGGGTGCCCCGCATCTTTGATTGCATTATATACAGTAGTTCGATCACTTTTAACAGCTTCGCGTAAATAGAACCCGACTAACTGTACAATACGCTTCTGAAAAGCACGGGCTTGCGCCTGTATTGCAGGATGTGCTTCATCCGAGACCGAAATAATTTTTTCTGCACACCGTTCTGCTATTTCTTCTGGCGTAAAGCCACGGTTCTGAGTGGTGTGTACCTCTACCTTAAAATCTTTAGGTAAATCTATATTTAACTCTGGAATCATGTGCGGGGTTTCCTAATCGGGCCGTAGCGATACTCATCCATAGTTTCTTGAGCTTCACCAAGGTTTTTGAGTCTTGCAATCCCTTCAGCCAAACGTTGGTTGTACATTTGCATCAAGTTAGGGTCGCCTTTCATATAGATATACGCCTCGACTAAAGAAGCATATAACAACGTAATCTCCGCATTTTCACTAAGCCAGCTTGTACCACTGTCGGCACCCGCTGTTAATGAAGCAGGGCGATACAAATAGTGAATATCCGTTGTGTAGTTTGCATCAGGTGTTGGAGCCAAGATAAAGTTACTTACATCAAACTGGGCGTAATATTTAGGTTGTCCCGTGGTTGTTGCGTCAGGTGTATAAGTTTGCACAAAGTCTAAGTCTTTAAAAAGCAAAAACTCTTTTGCGCCACCAACATCGATACTCAAAGAAAAAGGCGCTAGGAAATCTGTGGGCGCACCAAGATACTGATTGCCACTCGTCATGGCACCGCCTTGGTTCTTTTGAAACAGATTAAGCTGAACGCTTTTTAGTATGCGCTCTTCTGCCAATCGAATAAACAAAGGCAGGTTGTTTACAAAACTTGTTTCGTCGTTCTCTGTGTAATCCTGAATGGCTGTCTTCAATTCGCCGTATGTCATAGTCATGTCGTCACCGTAACGCTACCGACCTTGCCTATTGCTCGAACACGCTCCAACGTAGGTGCTTCGACGGTCGGGATGTCAACATACACCTGTAATGACTCAGCCTGATCTGGACGCGGGTTACGCAATGCCTGTGGATCAGGAGAAGCCTTGGGCGGAAATAACTGTGGATGCTTCGGATCAAACTCATCAGGACCGACTTTCGCACCAGTCCACTCTACCTTCATCTCACGAAGACGGTAGCGACGGCCCGATCTGTCCGATATTCCCCATGCATGTTTGCCCGAAGCGTATGCCATTAGACCCTCAAATACTGTATGCTAGGCTGCAACTTCAACGGAACGCGGTCTTCGTCCTCGTCCGCCGCACGTTGGAACTCTTCTTCGTACACAGACTTTAACAACTGTATGCGCTCTGGAGCCCGTTTCATCGCGATGTAATAGGCTAACCCCGCCACCATACAAGGATAAAAACGAAAAGGCATATCAGTAGTATTAACAAGGGCATCAGCATCTTCAATCCGTTGCACGTAGTAGTACACAATCTGGTCAGTTGAGTTCTCAGGTACAGCCCACAGATTGATAACAGGCTGAATTTGCTTATTGAACCAAAACTGGCTCGGCCTACCTTGAGTGGTCTTGTCTGGTAAAGTAACGTATTCACCACGACTAATTCGTTCAATCTCATAGTCAGTGCCGTTTCTACGCAACACCATCTCTAAAATATCTACGACATCCGCTCCCAACGTAACTGTTGCCGTGCCCTGAACAAGCGTTGCCGTACCTTGCTTCACTGTCCACAGATTTACACCACGGTTTGCCCAGTCTGCAAACATCAGGTTCAAAGACCGACGTGCAGTTCGTGCATCATAGCCCGTGCGAACTTCGAGGCCACAGCGTTCATACGCTTCCTCGATGATCTCGCCTACGTCTAAATTAAAGTCTCTTGAACCTGAAGTAGCCATGTTTTTAACTCATATGTGGGTTTTGATTTGTTTTAACCTTAACGCAGCCACCGTTGGCATATCCAACTTTGCCTCCACGCATCATCTTGACGGGACCTCCACGCATCATCTTAACTTTACCACCTCGCATCATGCCCTGAACACCTCGACCTTTCAGAATGTCTGCTTGCGTGACTTTACCGTCCCCAGTTAAATCGGGAAATTTTTTACCTGGCATTTTATATACTCCTGTTTCTACGGCCTAAGATGTGCCGTTCATAATCTTGAGGGTCATAGTTCGTATAATACCCTAGTTTTTCCAACTTTGCAGCAGCGTTTTCTAATTCCGACCAACGCTGTATAAAAACAATAGCATGTTCCCGTAAGTAAGACAGTAACCATATGTCTATTCCTGCTGACGCAAAAAACCTATTCAACGCCATGCACTCTTGTTCTAACTGATCATAATCGTAATCATAGTCATAATCAAAAACCATCGTGACTTTATAACCAGTATTAAAAAACCTAGACGATTCCGTTAGTACATCAGGCCATAGATCATCTGACACTATAAACTTTACTTCACGGTTTTCATAAGCTGGCAAAGCAAAAGGACAGGCCGCTACACCGTTGTTGTGTGCGGTGGGTTTTGCTAACTCTTCTGCCCACTCTCGTATCAAAACACCCTTACCAATCCGCCGTCGGCTTTTTTGTTCTTCCAACTTATCCGTTTGGACGACTTTTTCTTTTTTGCTGCTGATGTACATTGCGCCATCGTCGGACGACAAGCTGGATAACTCCGACGCTTTTCTCCCTTTTGACGACCACAAGGCTTTCCAGTTTTGCAGTCTACCCAACCTTTGCCATCGTTTTTTGAAAACCATTCCCGAAGAGAGTTTTTCTTTTTCTTTGCCATCAGAAAGTCCTCGTGCTTTTACGCCTGCTTTCCTCCACGCAGCCGCAGCCCGATGCAATAATTCCACCATTCTTATATCGATTACGAGCAGGACGTTTGGGATTATCTACTGATGCAATTAAACCACCGTCAGCTTTCTTTGTCTTATTCCCCCAATTTTTTGCCCCAACTTTTCTGCATTTAGAAAGTGCCCCTGAAGCGTATGCGCTGGGCCAAACCTTGTATCGGCTTTTTACTTTGTGGTAACACGCGTCTTTTTTTGTTTTTGACTTTTTTGCCATTAGTCTTCACCTCTGGAGGCTTGGAGATTTGAAAGGGCATCTGTCCACGACTGATCATAACTTGCTTGCCTTTCTGTTAACTGCTCGACCGCTTGAACCAAATGATCTATTTTTACGTCCATAACTTCTGTCCGTTTATCCACGCTAATCAACGTCGAAATCATCCACACAAGACCCGCTGATCCTAAAGTCAGACCAGTTCCCCAAAACAAAAGTTGCACGTTCTTATCCATCTTTACCACATTTTACACGACCAATAACGGGCCGTTAGTTTATCTAAACGTTTAGTATCACAACCGTGACGGGCACGAAATGATTTCCTTCGTTTGGGATTTGACTTCTTAATAGTCATATTGGCATCCCCGAATCTGACGATCTTTTCTTTACCCTTATCACATGCCTTTACAACAAACTTCTTGCCGCCAGACTTCTGACGCTTGGGCTTGTTGCATTTCATCTTGGACTTGTCGATCTTAGCCATCACAAGCTCCCCTCTTCTTTAACTAAAAAACCTTCTCCAAATATTCCCGCCTCGGCTGTTGTACTGTTTGTTTTTGCTTGAAACTCAAGCGTAGTTTTTTCAGAAACCTTAAACGGTAGCACACGCATGATATCCATACGTTGGGCAAAAGTAGTTTCTGCCACATTAAATACACGACCGTCACTGAATGTGTTTTTATTAAGAAAGGTTAGATACTTACTCGCACCACTGGCTGTAGCCGAAAAAGCGTCAATTCTAGATAAGTAAAAACTATGACCTGCGGGAACCGTAAATATTGCTGCTTGATTACGACCAGTCCCCGCTGTGATCTGAGCATAAACGACACTAGAAATCTTTGCTGTAACGTTTCCAGCGCAGTTCCCACTTACTGTAATAAAATCATTAATGGCTTTGAAAGAGTTCGTTGTCGTTATTGTAGTTGTACCATTTAAGGAAACATTTTCTGCAATCTCATTGTAGTCCGCATCCAAACCAATAAGACGAACAATCTGTGTTGTGTCTCCCGCTGCGCTACTAGCAACGTCTAACGGAGAAGCGGTACTTATCAAAGGTAGTGCATTTGTATTTCCCAACTCCCACGGAGTTGTAAAAGATGTTCCTATAGCCGTTGAAAAACCAAAAACATTACGAACACGATGTCCAGGGATTTGCCCCCTGGACACCTGTAGCTCAAATGGCTCAGATGTTCCGACCTGTGAAATGGAACGGAGATCATATGCCATCGGACCCTCCTACGAAAGGATGATCGTTAGTTCATTAGCCGATCCTGTAAACGCTGAGACATAAACACCGCTACTTGCAATGATGCCATCATCAGGAATATTCATTACATGATGGCCTGTAGGAAACTTTTGCGTAAGCAAAGTATCCCCGCTTGCACTTCCGTTTTTCAACGTGAAAGCACCCGCAGCCGCCGCGTAAATTACAACCTGACGTAAACGTGACCGAGATGGACCGACAACCGCAGCCGTCGTTCCTTGAACCCAATTATACGCTGTTACTGGACCAGCCATGAGTCACCCCCTATTAAGCGAGGTTATTGTTTTGCTGATACAGAATAGTAAACCGTACTTCTCCAGCATTAGTTGCCGCTGACGCTGTCACTGTTAGACGAATGTCCGCAGTTCCTGTGTCTTCCCACGCTAACGTTCCACCTGCTTCAGTAGTTGGATATTTACGACCTGCTGTTGTACCGCTTGCAAAAGTATTTAAGATTGAGGTCGCACCGCCTACTGTGTCTCCAACACTTAGATTTGTTGTTGCGTTAGCCGCTGTAATCACATCGATCACGCAATCAATAATCTGAGAGTTTGCTGGAATAACAACGTCTGTTACAGACGCAGCTAATGCACCACCAGATAAATCTGCTGCAAATGTCTGAGACATTACCACATTACCGGTGTTTTTGATGTTTGAACCAAGGGTTGTACCCGTAGTTTCTTTGATGGTTCCGGCTTTAATCGGACCAGAAAAAGTAGTTGTACCCATGTGATACTCCTGTCTTGGGTTAAGTCAGTCGCCCAATGCGACTGTCAGGGATACACTAAGCATACAGAAGTTTGAGAAAAAAGAAAGCATGATATAAAAACATATCTGCTAGTAAAATCGATCATTTTGTTGACGTCAACAAAATGATCGATTGCAAATAAAAGAAAGGGGCAACCGAGGTTGCCCCAGTTATAAGGGAGGAGAGTATGAAATACCCCGCCCCACTATAACATATTTTACGCTCCGGGTGTACCGAAAACAGACCGCCAGTCTGAAACACCAAAGCTATAACGCTCACGTGCCTTGAACCGCATGTTTCCAGTGTCAAAATCACCTTCCATTGCAGTTTTAATTGGCGAACGGTTAAAGTATTTGAAACCGTTTGGCGCATCAGTTTTGATAAAATATGCGTCGCTGTCTGTCAGGAAGTGGTTTACAACCGCTCCGTCGGGCAACATACCCATATTTTTCATTGCGTTGGTGTCGTTATCCGCAGTGCCCGGACGCAGATTTGAGTTCAACACTCGCTCTGCAATAAACTGCAATTCTTTTGGAATGATAAGTTTCATTCCGCGAACCGCAATTTTAAGACCACGCTCGTCGGTTAAACCCGCAATATCAATAAGCATTTGCTCCAAAGACGTCTCGTTTAAGTCTGCCGCAGTTGCCAAAAGGTTGCTTTGGTTTCCAGACAAAGTTGGGTGAGACGCAGAACAAAGTGCGGCACCATCGCCAATAGCGGAAGCGCCTGCGGTAAACGCGTTGTTTAACACGGCCGCAGCTTTGATTTGCTTGGTTTGAGACATTGACCGTGCAAGAGCCCGCGTATAACGCGCAGACAAGCGGTCATACAAGTTATCTTCCACCGCTTCCTCTGTAATAGAGAAGGCAAGTGCAATAGTCTCGTGAGAGTAACGAGCAGTGTAGGTTTCCTGTGCGTCGTCAAAGCTGATGGATGAACCCTCACCTTTTACTGGCGCCGTAGAAAAGCCCCCGAGCATAACCTCTTCCTCAAAAGCTCTGTCCGAGCTTTCTTCGTCAAAAATTTCAGAATGCTCGTTCTCGTAACGATCATATTCCAACCCAAATAGCGCATTAAGGCCGGGTTCTAGCTCTTTCGCTAGTTGTGCGCGAGAAATAGCCATATTCTATATCCCTCCTTAAATGCCTGTCGATGTCGCGGTGGTCTGCGAATCGAAACGGCTGGTTGGAGCATTGAAGTGCGCGTTAATGCGTACAATCATCGGAATACCCGCCGCGGTATAATCGCTGTTAGCTTCATCGTCCATGATGCCAACAATACGGAGCGGAAGGGTTGCCGTGGTGTTAATTGTAGATACACCCAATGCAGAGTTAGAATTACCCGTTGAGGTAGATCCGGTGCGTGCGGAAGTGCCCAAAGACGCGTTTGCGAAAACGGCCGCTTGTGCAGTTGCGCGGTCTGTCAAAGACGCGTCTGACGCGACTTGAAACAGTTGGTTCGGGTTATCTGCTACAAAAGCTTTGACAGGATGATTAGTGTCAACGCTTACAGAGCCAGAACCGGGCCAGTAGTTAATGAACACGGGCTTCTTTGAAACCGAATCCACGTATTCTACACCCATCAGGACACCTAACGCTTGCGTAGTACCACCATTAGTAGCACCGGCGTGGTCAATAACCCCTGCGGCCAAAGGAACGCAAAGAGAGTATTGAAAAATAGCATTAGTGTTGTTGGACGCGATTTCATACTGGGTTACACCCGTAGTATTAGCCGCAGCACCAACTAGCCCGATAGGACGAAGACCATAGGCAGTATTAGCATTTGCCATTTGATTTTTCTCCTAAGAGGGCAGCCCCTATTTACGAGGGCCACCGAAGGTTACACGAGATTGACGATCAGGGTTAGTAATCGTCATGGTTGAATGTGCATTCTCACGCAGCATATCATGGTCCACAGCTTGCATTTGATCGTTATTTCGCTGAGCAAAATAATCGCTCCGTTCTGCAACCGTTTCCAAAGGTATCCTTGCAAGAAGCAGTCCGCCTACCCCAAACACTCCTTCATATTTCCCTGTATCAACAACAGGCGCCTCAAAATCGGGGTATTCGTCCTGACGAACCAATTCCCAGCCTTCTCTGAGTTTCGCACTGATATTCTTCCGATCATCAAAACCGCGTGTTTCCGCACGGATCCAACGATGTTTATAGCCTTCCGGCGCAGGGGGAGCATCAAGCATTGACGGGGGAGCCCACGGCTTTCTAGCAGCCGTTTTTTCCCTAGTTTTGTTAGCGCGAGGCGCACGATCTATGCCCTCAAAACGATCTTTTTTCGTTGTATCTGACATATTCGTTAATCCTTCACGTATTTCGCATATTCTTCTAGCGGCACACCCAATTTTTTAGCTATTGCAACTTGGGTCTGGGTGAGTTTGACCCTTCTACTGCGCCCAGAAGCATTACTTGCGCGGCTTACACCAGCGACCGTCTGAGCGGGCCGTTTGCTGGAACCGAGTTTCTGCGGAAACTCCGTCTGAAGTCTCCGGTCTAGTTCAGTATAGTAGGAATCATCCTGCGGGTCAAACCCTTCGTCCTCCACAAGCTTTTTGTGAATACCAAACGCTGCAAAAGTCATTGCTTGATCTTCTCCAAACCACGAATTGCGCGTGGCCCAATCCTCGGCTTTTGCATCCGGACGACGCACTTGCTGCGGCTGTTGAATCGCCTGTTGTTGGGCTATTTGCTGTTGCTGCGCCGCTTGAGGGTTTTGAGCGCGCCATTGCGCCGCTTCCGCCTCCTGTCTTTTTCGCTGTTGCGCAACCTGTAGTTGCTGCGAACGGCCGTTTAGCTCATACAATTGACGCTGGGCGGAAATAATGGCGTCCGAATCGCCAACTTCGATAGCCCTTTTTAACGTCGCTTCCGCTTGATTTGTCTCAATTTCAAGGCTTTTACCAAATTGCTCAATGTAGCCATTATCTAATTGCTGCATTCGCGCCTTTAACTGCGTCGCCTCGTTTTGAATTTGTTGAGCTACGCGAATAGCTTCTTTTTCCCGCTTTTCCGCATCGCGCATTTTTTTAGTAAGCTGGTTAATGCGCTTCTGCGCGCCTTTAACCTCCTGCTCTTGCTCCGTTTCACCAGAACTTTCAGATTCTTCCGAAGAAGAAAAAGACTCCGATTGAATTCGTGGCTCTTCTGTAACCTCTACCTCGGTAACTTCCGCCTCAGTAGCTTCCTGTTCAAGTTGTTCTGCTTCGGCCATTCCGCCCTCCTTACAAGCTTATGATATCTTCGGGATCTGAAATAACCCCAAGAATTTCATCGTCGTTAATAATACGGACTTCGCCGCCTTCAATACGAAACCTAGATCCCGCATATCGTGCGAAAATTACCCAGTCCCCGGCCTTACACCATGGACCATCCGGAAACTTATCCGCATCTTTATAACAAAGAGATCCTTGTTTCATCACGTATCCCACTACGGTAGAAACCTGACCATCTTCAACAACCTTGTCTGGAAGATACAACCCCCCGGAAGTCTGACCTTTTCCCCGGTATGGAAGTACAAGCATTCGCCATCCGCTTGGAGAAGGCATTCGTTCTAAAAGGCTTTGATCCGCTTTTGTCGGATCTAAAACGCGTTCTTCTGGTGCGACATACATTGCCTCAACACCAGCTTTCGCGGCATCTAAATCTACCGCGGCAAATGATTTAGTCATCAAATTGCTCCTGTTTTTCTAGTAGGCCCGAGAGTTCCTGAGAGATAAAGTTTAAAGCATTAAGTTCGCCCATGCACAGCTGATAATGCTCCATGTTCTTAATTCCATTGTTTTCCAACAAATCAAGAACCATTGTTTTGCGTTCTTTTACAGAACGTTGCACGAATTGTACGACTGCAATGTCGTCCATAGTTGAGTACCACACGTTATCCTACATCATACGATGTTTATCTAACATGTCTTATACATTTGTACCAGAACTTTTTAGCCTTTTTGGAAGTGAGGCATGTCCACAAAGGGCGTGCGGCCCTGTTTGCGCCGAACGTCTACATACGCGTTGTATGCGTCCAGCATTGTACCATCCCACTCTAGGATGTTGTCAATGTGCCAAGCACCTCCCCATTTAAGCTGCTTAATGCCCATATCCTTAGCTGTTTTTACAATAGCATCGCCAACATCATCATAAAACTTTAACTCCCAACAAACTTTCGGACCCAAAAACACCATGAAATCAAAAGCCATTCCATCCAAATGCTTGCTTTTCATAGTTTTTGAAGCCCCGGAATCCACAAGGGACCGCTGCTCCTCTATCGTTCTCAAACCGCCAAGGTGGGGAATGCCAAAATCATACGGCGTATTATGAATGGCAGTGCGAACCAAAGTGTATAACTCTTCATCAATACCTTCGATGCGATCCAGACTACGCTGGCTTAATTTAAAATTACTCATATCATTTCCTCTTAAAGAAGGCTTGCGCCCCGCGCACACCGAAACTCGCTGAAATTGCAATTCCAAGGCTGTAAAAATACCAGTCCGGAGCTTTTGAAAGCTGCGCAAACCCACGGTCAACCCAACCTTCTGCTCCCGGAATCCAACATAAAATCAATGGGATAGACAAGATCACAACAAACCATTCATCCTTCCAACTTGACTTTGCGCCCTCTGCCATAATGCGCTCCCAGTCGGCAACGCTTGTCTCTTTTGACAATAATATCTGGGCTTTCGCCTTTGCCTCAGTAAGTTTTAGCTCCGCTTCGGCTGCGTTCTTATCGGCTTTACCTTGTAGCCATGATCCAGCAAGATTGGCTATCGGGCCTAAAAAAGATTGTATCATCAATTACCCTTCATCCATTCAATTATAAGCACCAAAATTAACGCGCACGTTACGGTGCCTAAAAAAGATTGTAAAAATATCTGAGTCATTTCTCCGAACCCAGCCACACGGCGAACGCGCCTGTCATGGCTCCAGAACAGACGCTAATCATTGCAGATTGTTGCGTAGACAAGTCTTCGAGACTCATTCCCCACTCAATTACGCGGATGTACATGATTGTCATAACCAACATCATAAGACGCGGCATAATCTTCCAAGCTAGTAATTTTTCCATGTCAAACCTCTATGTTTAACTTCGTTCCCTGCGGTCGATCCGCATTAGTCTTGCGCCCAAACCTATCATAACTTTCCTGTAAGTCCAATCGTTGCTTTACAAGAGCCTCTAAATGCCTGTGGTTGGCCCTGTGTTCTTTTTCCACACGTTGCTCTACCAAATGCGTTTCTATGCGCTCACGCGCCCTTGTTTGGGCGTGTATGTCGCTTCCTACGTTAAAAGGAGCAGATCCTATGCCACTCGTACCATCAGCCATTTGCCAATTTGTCCACGCCCCAAATCATCCCGGCGGTTCCCGCCAAAAAAACTGTAATACCTATCGCCAATGAAATACCCCAAAACAACCTGTCTCGGGCGGCTGCGCGCGCCTCTAACGCTTCCTTTTGACGTTTTCTTGCTTCAGCTTGCTCACGCACCACCAAGTCCCACATGCCCGGAGGACCGTACAACATGCAATGGCTGCGAAGAGTGTCCATAGCTTCTTTGTGCGCCATTTTAGCTTGCGCTATAGCAAAGCCTTCTTCCTCGCTAGACGTAAGCCGCCCCAACGGGCCCTTATGCTTGCCTTTTTCAGCAAGATTAATATCCGCCTCTAGTTTAGCCAATTTACCAAAATGAGGCATGAGACTGTTTAAGTCTTTGCCCGCCTGAACCGCGGAGCTTATGCCGCCCGCTAATTTAGTAACTGCGCCGGCTAATGCTAATACCTCAATCATACGCGTTCACCTATCTTAACAGACGGCGGGCAAGGATACCCATACGGCACTCTTATAACACGAGGATAGTGATAATAGAAGAAAGACACTTCTCGGGGGCAGCGATATATGCACGCAGTGTACAAGTCCCCGTAAGTATAAACCCCCACCAACATGGCAGTAAGGGCGCAAATCATCTCTCTAGTATTCTGTCCATTTTTGCGTCGAGAGCATCTAACCTAGCGATAACTCGGTCGATGGACGTATTGCTCTCGACTTTCGTAGAATATTCCTTGGCAAGTTCCTCCCTCGTTCGATTAAGAAGAATTTGCACACGTTTTAATTCGTCATGCTGCGCCTTAGCCCACCAAACTACAAAGCCTAAAACAGCGGTTAATCCTGAACTCCAAAGCGCCTCCATTTCCATTAAAAAACACCCTTAAATCTTTGTGGACGAGCAATCGGACTAAAACCCTTTACCATTCCACCCTTTGCCATTTTTTTAGGCTTTTTTGCTTTGTCTAACGCTATAGCCACCGCCTGCTTTTGCGGGCGACCCTCCGATTTTAACTTTCGGATATTGCTACTTACCGTAGCCGGATTAGAACCTCGACGTAACGGCATTTAACAAGAAGAAAACTTACCGCCACGTAACATGGCGCCCATGCCACGAGAAGTGCCCATGGTTTTAATGCCCTTAGCCGTGTTTGGCGTTTTTTCATCCACAATCTTGGCATAAGGGATGCTGCCTTGACCTTTAATTTCCGCTTTATTTACAGGGGCCGGGGCTTTCGCCGGTGGGGCGCCGTTTACTTTTACCTTCATAATTATCTCCGTTGCTGCTGTTGCGCTTGCAAGCGTAGTATCTCACGTTCCGCACTTGCTTGCAATTTTTGGTTAGCCATACGCTCTTGTTGTTGCATACGTTGCTGGAATTCTTGCGATCTGTTCTGCGCTTTCTGCTGGTCAAGCTGCAATTCGGCTTGATCGTTGGCAATGTCCGCTTGAACTTGCTGTTGCTTGATCTGCATCTCTTGTTCTTTGAGCGCAACCAACGGATCCGGGCCTTCCTGACCCTCGCCCGCAATCTGCGCAGAAAGCTGCTTTACATTCTGCATTTCCGTAGCAACTTGCTGTGCAATCAACTTTTCCAACTGTTGCTGTATTTCGGGCGTCAAGTTTTGCGCATTTAACTGCTGCGCATACTGTGCCTGAACCGTTTCCTGCGCCTTAATCTTAGCATGTTCCATAATGTGCTTTTGCAAAGCTACTGCCACCGCCGGCTGTTGGGAGGCAATGGGAGAAGACCCGAAGACCAAATGCGCCATAACATGCGCCTCGTGATCCTGACCCGCAAACGCACGCAACTCCACTTGATCCAACGCGTCAATGTTTTCGGTTGCCGGATCTTTGGGCTGAGCCTCCTGTGCAGGCTTCGGTTTAAGAATTTTATCCACATCCCGAACACCCAACGCCTGATACATGCGCCGATACGCCTCGTGCATGTCATGCAATTCTGGAGCCTGCATTGCCAGCTGCATTTGAGTCTGTGCTAAAGCAATACGTTGCGCCTGACTAAAAATATTTGGATCCGAAACAGGAACAATGTCTATACGATCATCAAAATCCTTGGCCATAACCTCTTGGTCGCCACCCGCAACCGAAAACGGATACCGTTGCGGCAAGCTTTCAGACATTACACGCGCCAAAAGCTTAAATTCGTTCTTCATAGCATAGTGCAAACGCTTATGAACGGCGCTCATTACCCGCGCACCCTGCTCCAACATAGCTACCGTTGTACCAACCGCAGCCTGTTGATTGCCGTCGCCAACCTTCATGTCCGTAATAGTGGCAAAACGTTGTCCCGCCTGAACCACAAAACCCAATAACTGGAACAATGTAGAGTCCGGGCCCTTGAACGGAAGGGGCATCAAACTGTCCCGTATGGCCCCTCCGGGACTGTCTACGTCCCTAAACTCGCCCGGCTGTAATGGCTCTGCATCTTCCCTAATCCGCAGCCCACGGGCTTTAAAGCCGGCAGGAAGATTAGACAATGTGCCCGCGTCAATAAGCTGCCGCAACGCCGCCGTGGCAGTGCGAGACAAGCCGCCAATAGTGTGAATAAGCCCCAAACCATAAAAGCCAAAGCCCGGAAGAAACTTATAATGCACAAAATACTGTATTTTGCGCCGATTTTCATCATCTTCAGAATAATTCCGGCGAATAGATAGAATTTGACCCACATCCTCGGCCACCGTGACAATATACGGCACCATAATGCCCGTGGGCTCCCCTTCTTCGTCCATATCCTCAAAGCCCGGAAGCTCCAAATCTACGTGGAATTCCAACAAAGTAACGTCATAATCAATGTTTGAAGGCCGCATACCGTCAATATTATCTACAGTATCCGTCGTATCTGTCGCAGGAGCCTGCGAAGGATGTACCGGAATATCCCGGTAAAACCCGTTTAATTGCATCTTGCGCAGGTTATTCCACTGCATTCTAACGATCTGAGCCGCAAAAGGCGTCGTTTCCATGTCCGCAGCGTCATAAGGCACCACCAAATGCTCCGCAGGAACAAATTTACTGACTACCCGGTCTAATGTACCGTCAAAATACACCTTCTTAAACGTCGATCCCGCCAACGGAAGGTAAAACAACATCTGATCCGTGTCCGGAGTGTACTCCTCCATCACATTGGTCAGATAATAATTCATAAATTCCTTAACGCGCTTAGATTGAGCCTCTTTTTCCTGCGTTAATTCACCCATAATCTGCGTTCTTACCGGCCCCTCGGCCGGCAAAAGCTCATTAAACGCTTGCGCTTGAAATTGTGTGGCCGCCTCTGCAAGCAATGGGTGTGTTACACCCGTCGCCCCACGAAAAGGTTGTGTTCTTTCCTCGTATTTAAAGCCTAAAAGCTCCAAACCCTTGTTATACTCGTCTTCCCAATCCCCGCGGCTTTCTCTAGCCGACTCATATTGCGATAAAAGGTCCGAAGCTATGCCGCCAAGGTCGGAATCAGACAAATCTTCCGCCAAATTAGAGAAAAAATCACCCCCGCCAACAACTTTTGACGCCTCCGGGTCAAAATCAACCACTACACCGCCGTCTTCAGCGTCAATAATGTCAATTCCATCCGCATAAGGCTGCGAAGAAGACACCAAAGCACCCGGCATCTCTATCTCAATGTCCGTAATTGCCTCTTCAAGCGCCGGGTCGCTGTTTTCACGCTCCACAAACGACGCAACAGGGTTTCTGGGTGGTAATGCCATGTGTTATCTCCAAGATTGCGCCTAAACTAGCACGTAAACCTCTATTTTACTAGCGGAACATATTCCGGGCCGTCCCGTTTAAGCCCCCAATACCCGAAAGTGCATCCTGCGCCATGTTCTCAGGTGAATATTTCTCATACAAACTCTCCGCAGGAGGCACAACAACAGGCTGACCCGTAACCTGATCTATCCTAACCTCCGCCGCACCCGTCGGAGTAGGTCGTGCCGTGGGCCGCGGACCCATTTCCGCGTATATCGGATTGACCCGCGCGGACCCCGGACCACTATACATTACCATATCACTGCTGGCAGGCTCCAAAATCGTCTCCATAGCCGAAAATGACGCCGGAGACTGCTTAAACGCCGCCATTTCACGCGGCTCATTCGGATTTACCCCCTGAACCGCCGCCACAACTTTAAGGGGATACCCCCTGTTTTCCTCACTAAGTGCAGACAACGGCTTGCCAGACGCTTTAAACTCCGCAAACTTGCCCGGACCAGCGTTATAGGCGCGTAAAGCATCCTCAGTCCGAGGAAACTTCTCCAACATCGCTTGCAAATACTGCGAACCCAACTCAACATTAACTTCAGGTACAAACAACAATTGCCGTACCACCCTGTCACTCTTGTCATCAGTGTCATAACCAAGCCTTTCCGCAATCGTAAAAATATCTTCCACACCATAACCCGGCTTGCGGGCCGTGGAAGGACGTATCTGCATTAAACCTAACGCACCACTGCGCGTATTCTCCGCCTTCGGATCCCCCGAACTCTCCGCCATCACAACACCCTTAACAAGCGTTTGCAAAAAGTTCTTATCTACCTCACCACCATTTTTAAAGTTTTGAACCTGCGACGTATTTCGCTGAATAGTTTTGTTCCGCTCGTTAATTATATCCGCATATCGTTGCGCAGCCATTGCCTGTTCCGCAAACGTCGTAATGCCTTCCGGAGTGTTTTGCGGACCTTCGTTTAAATAGCGTTCTATTTCCGCACGGCCCTCTGTTTCCCTAAAAGCTTCCATAGACGTTGGAGACGGAGTAAATTTCTTGATGGATAAATCCGGACCAAAAGCTTGTTCTCCAGACATAGCGTTTTCGCGCACCGCATTTTGCATTAAAAGTAATCGCTCGGCAGGCGTTCTTGGCCGGCGCTCTTCGCGGTCAAAGGTAAAAAGAGGCGCATTAGGGTTGCTTAAAAAATACTGCGCACCACGGTTGATTGTTTCATCCTTTTCAAAACCCTCCGCAATTTTTTCATGCGCGTAACCAGAATACTCAAAATCAGGATCGTTCACACGACGCTGACGGTCTTGCTGTTGGTCTAACTTATACAGTTCGAGAATTTTTAAATAATCTTCTTTAGATAAACCTAACTTTTTTGCGGTAGGATACCCCTGTTCTACAATACGAAAAAGCCTTTCTAAACCACGATGCCGCATTTCATGCGCCGCAACTCCTTTTGAAGAATAATCTCCCGGACTAATTAATATCCTATCGTTGTTAGGGTTAAAATGAGAACCCTCCAACCTATTCTTTGAACGATCATACATCATGTCGTAATCAATTTTATTAACGTCAAAACCCATTTTTGCCAACGGGTCCATATGCGGCTCTAAATCAGCGCGATACTCAATATCACCCAACGACGCATGGTCCACAACCCGACTAGCCGTGTCCACAACAGAACCACCATTGGCCATGTACTGCACATAACTGCCAATACCCCGCGGGCCGCGAGTCATGGCCCGCGCTGTCTCGTTTAAACTGCCAATGCCAGACATAACTTCGCCGCCTTCTGCAAAACCGTCCGTTTTTCGGTAATAACCCTCGCGCATAGGAGTAATGTATTGTGGAAACTTCCTATCCGAAACTTCTCCTGTAGCAAAATCGCTAAACACAGTGCCGCCTCTGGACCGAATTTCTTCCGGCGTTTCTTTTGGTTTACGCAACCGCTGCTCTAAACCAAGCTCCGAAAAAGAATACGTTTGACCACTTTGAAGACCCCCAGTGTCTAATGTAGCCGGGCGCATCACTTCAATTCCGGCGGCCCGCGGTTTCGCTTTGGTCGTCACCACAACAGGAACTTCGGGAATTCCTAACTCAATAGCCGCCTGTAACCGATGATGCCCCTCGCTAATACTTATTCCCCCGTCAGATAAAACTACTTCTACCTCAATGGGCTCTTTTATGCCTTCGTTAAAAATATTTTCTTTAAGGGTTTCCTGACCCGAAGCATCAAACTTTTCCTGCAAAAAAGGGTTTTCGCTAAGATTCCCACTAGGTAAATCACCCCCAAACTTACCAACATCGTAGCGAGGAAAATTAAATTGAGCCACGTTGTCCGCAATGGTCTGCGTATCAACATACTCTACCTTGGGGTTGTCAAAAGCCCGCTTTGGATGCGGTATTTTTTCCCGCTCCGCCGTTTCCAAAACCTGCTTGTTTATCTCGTTTGCACTCTTATTATCCGCTTTGCCCGAAAGAATAATACCGTCGATCTTTTCCGCAGGAATAATTTCAGATTTTCGCTTGTTTAAAAATTCCGATACAAAGTCCGGAGTCTTGCGAGCCATCGTCTTAACCGCAGGACCAATCGCCGGCGCATAACCCAGCACCTCCGCTAAACTCATAAGACCCATTTGTAAATAATTAGGATCGTCCTGACGACCCTCCTGAACTATCTCCGATACCGCGTCCGCCGTACCAACAGGAGTAAAAGCTAACGCCTGATCCGCTACCCCAACACTCGCAGGCCGATCCTCGCGATAAGACCCGTATAATGGATGAAACCGTTCAAAAAAACCTTCTGTATTAGCCATCAAATAAACCTTTGATTAAACTGAAATAGCCCATAAGGATCCACAACAGGAGAAAATTGCTGCGAATTAAGTTGCGGTAAATTTAAACTCGGAAACATGTTCTGCTGCCCCGGAATACCAAACACTGCCTGCTGCGTCGGAGCATTCGCATACATGTTCTGTAACGCCATCAAACCCTCAGAAGGCAAATATTCCGTAGCCGCCGGCGCTCCAACAATACCCGGCTGACCAACCCCCTCTAAATCAAAATTCGTCGCACCACCGCCCGGCTGACCAACACTCAATGATTGCCAATCACCAACCGTAGACGGAACAATGTAATCCGGACCCGTATCAGGCCCCAACAACTGTATCGTATCAGGAACCGTATTATACGTGTTGTTGGTCGTATTCGTCGTGTTTACAACACTGTTGTCAACAGTGCTACTAGACGTCGTGTTATCGTTAAAAATATTCTCAACAACATTCGCCGCACCCGTAACCGCGTCGTTCACCACACCCGCAACACCCGTCGGCTCAATTCCAGACCCATAAGGCGTAGCACCAACCGCATTACTTATACCACCCAATGCACCGCCAAATTCATCACCACTCGTACCCGCACCACCACCGTCAATCATATCGACCGTGGCAGGAACATAATTACCCGCATCGTCATAATACCCGTAACCACTCACCCCCGCTAAAAAACCCGGCTCGTCCGCACTGCCAAAAGGCGTCAACCCTATCGCATTAGAAACACCCCCCAACGCACCGCCAAACTCGTCGCCACTCGCACCCGGACCACCACCGTCAATCATATCTATAATGCTCGTGTACCCCGTACTCTCCGAATCCGACGTCCCCGTACCCAAATCATCCGGCCGAGCCATAGGAGTAATCGAAGTCTCCGGCGCCAACGAACTACTCGTCTCCCCCGGCTGCGCCGTAGTCCCCGCACCCGTAATCGTATCTATCCCTCCAGCAAGCGCATTAACCAAAGCACCCGTAATACCACCAGAATTAATAAAACCAGCAACCCCCGTCGGCTCTATCCCACTGCCCAAAGGCGTAGCACCCAATCCCGTCGATATATCCGAAACAGGGCCCTCAAACGTATCCCCGCTCATGCCCGGACCACCGCCGTCAAGCATGTCCGTTACACTCGTATATGACCCCGACTCATAATTCGTCGTCCCCGCCGCGTCAGACGCCGCATCCGCAGCACCCGCCGCCGTGTTCTCATAATCCGCATGACTCCCAGAATAAAACTCCGAACCACTGCCCCCAGCACCACCACCGTCAAACATATCCACAAGAGACGTATAACCCGTGTTGCTGCTCGTTTCCGCAGGCGCCGGCGCCGGGCTGCTGTCATCGTTATCGTCGTTTGACGAACTGTGCGAAACCGCCCCCGTGCCGCCACTCGCTACATAATCATCGTGGCTGCCCGAATAAAACGTGTCGCCAGAACCCCCCGCCCCGCCGCCGTCAAACATATCCGCAAGAGACGTATAACCGCCGCCACCACTGTCACTAGACCCCGAATCGCTATTAGATGACCCGCTAGTGCCGCCACCACTGCAAAACACCGGCTTTTTATAAAAACCCCAACCCAAAAGCGCGTTAAACGTGTTCATATCCTTGCCCTCACCGTATAACCAAAAGGCGTAAGACCCAGCTTAGCCCAAAGTTTTGCCGTGCGTTCCGCAGATATCCCCGCATTAGCACCCCCAACAATCTCACGGGCACCCACCGTATGCGCCCAATTAATAAATCGCTTCATTAAACGTGGCCCCATTATACCGCCACGAAAGGATTTATCCACATATATCAGTTTTTCTCGCGCTTGGCGAGTGTCGTTAAATACCATCGTCCCATACTCACCAAGTATTAAACCAACAATACACCCATCAACTACCGCAACATCCGCTATCGTCTCCGGCTGGTTTACAACAAAACCATACATCGTCCGCATCATCTTCCGCTTGTCATAAACAAAAGCAGGATCATCCCCCCAAACCGTCTCCGAATGCATCCGATTAATTAAATCACCCAACTCCGATAAATCCTCTGTCCGCGCGCCGCGGTAAACCGTCCTACCCATTGTTAGGATACCACCCGTTCCGCGGCCCACGGTGGGACCATACCCGTTTTTCATCCGGAAACATCTCCTTGCAAAACTTCCGAACATCCCGCGAAATACGCCTAACATCCGTCGAACCACCCGGCGCAATCATATCTATTATAACCAACCTCTCCCCACCACGACGCGCAAAAACCTCCCAACCAGACCATTGCCGCGTCTCAAACTCCTGAACCGTCATCCAACCCCACGTAATAAACCCACGTACACGGCCCAAATCATCATACCAAATCTTGTACTGATTATTCATAAATGCCGGAATTAACCGCCAATGTATCGTCTCCGCACTCTGCTGCGCATAAGGCGCCGTCGTCGTCCATAAACCTAAACAATCCATAAACCCCTTATCCATAGTAACTGCGTGGTTCCAAATAGGCATCCTCTCCCTCCCAATCATCCGTTGGCAATTGTACAAAATTACCCTGCCGATAACGCATCAATGCCTGCGTCGTGCTATCAACAAAGTCATCAAACTCCCCGTTAGGAAATGCAGCGCACTCCTCAATAACCTCATGCGCCCACTGATGATCCGGAGCCCAAACCATCCCAGCCTCAAACAATGGCGCAATACTATGCGCCCGACTAATCTTGTCATTCCCACGACTAGGTGTGAAATTTACAACAGGTATCCCCATGTTCCGTAACTCATGCGTCAAAGGCATACCCGTCGCCTTCGCCTCAATAATCACCGTCTCCGGATCCCAAAACTCAAACTGCTCATACGCAACACGCTTTAACTCCGGAAAATCCCAACGACCCTTTTGAGCATCCAATAACATCAATGCCGGAGGACCACCCTCGTCTATCTGAAAAACACCCCAAGTCGTTATCGCACTGTAATCCGCAGTCTCCTTCTTACTAAACGCCGTGTCATAAGATTGAATAACATACTGCAATGCAGGAATACTCTCCTTCTCCCATATCTTCCACCAATCCCGGCGCAAAATACTGTTCTCATCCCCCGTCGGATCCTGCTGATATTGCGCATTCCACTTGGCAGGAGGAATAGACGCCTTCACCCGCTCTAAATCATCAAAAGACCAATACTCCGGCCAACAAGACTTGCCACTCGGCATAATCGCCGGCAACTCCACAACCTCCCATTGATCCGCCTTGTCATCCCGAGCCTGCGACCTAATCAATTGACCCGTCAAATCTTTCTCATGCCAACGCGTCATAACACAAACTATCGCACCACCCGGCTGTAAACGCTGCCTCGGACCACCCGTGTACCAATCCCAAGCATCATCAAAACCATTACTCGACATCAAAGTCTGCTCAGAATGTGGATCGTCAATAATAATTAAATCACCACCACGACCCGCTAAATTCGACCCCACACCAACAGCATAATACATCCCACCACGCTCCGTGTCCCACCGACCAGATGCCTTGGAATCCGACGCCAACCGCGTGTCAAAAAGCTCCTGATAATCCTCCCGCTCCAAAAGGTTCTTAACCTTCCGACCAAAACCAACCGCAAGCTCCGTGGTGTGCGTAGCCTGAATAATCTTCATCGCAGGGTTCTTCCCAATCATCCAAGCAGGAAACAAAAAGGACGCAAACTCCGACTTCGTATGACGCGGCGGCATATTAACAATCAATCTCTTTAAACTACCGTCCGCGATCCGCTGAAGCTTGTCCGCAATGATCTTATGGTGGTTTCCCGCAATAAACTCCGGCCACATTAATTTTACAAAAGTCAAGAAATCTTGATGCGCTTTCTCCGTGCGCTCTATCTGAGCGAGACGATACTGAAGCTTTAACAACCTATCGTTGTTATGGTCTGGATCAATCATGGTTTGGGGCCCCTGTGATCGTTAAATGCTATACAAATATATAAGATAATACGAGAGCCATTGCAAAAAATATTTTTAAAAATTTTGTAACCGAATTTTTTACAACAAAACTCAAAATGTTTCACGTGAAACAATTTTCGCGGACCAAAGATAGGCCAGATTTAACAGTATCTTTTTTTCTACGGAATATTTGCGACGAACATAGATTTTACGCCCGCTAGTCAAGGCGCCGTGGGTCGCGAAATTTTGAGCAAAATCAACAATTTATGGCGCGCGGTCCTGCCTCAATTGGCCCCGGGGCCCCTATCAAAACCCGCGGATCGCGGCCGCCGGGGCACGGATCCCGGGCCCAGCTGCGCAGCTGGCGGGCCATTGCCGGCGGATCCCGGGCCACGGATCCCGGGGCGCTGGGCGCCCAGCTGGGGCAATGCTGCGCAGTACGCGGGCCACGGATCGCGCGCCGGTAGGTTTAGGCCAGGCGCGGCCGCCTGGGGCGGGCAGGTATTACGCCGGGTTTCGGGATCGCTGGAGCAGGCAAAAGAAAACCCGCCCGGCGGTATCGCTGGACGGGTTGCGTGGCGCAGCTGCGCGCGCGTTTTACTTCATCAAAGAATAATATTCATATTCCTGCAGGAAACGTTTGAACGGATCCCCGGGGCGGTATTCCTGCCACGCCGCCCAATCGTCCCGGAATTGTTGCGCGTCGTCCCCTTGCAGCCAAAAACTCCAGCCCGCCTCATATTCTTTAACGGCCAGCCCGTAACCTTCATCGTTTAATGTAAATCCACCAATAACCATTTTATTCCCCTTCAAATTCCATTTTACGCGAAAGCCGGCCGGGTTCATGCGTCGCATTGTATTGCTGGCAAAATTCCCGGGCGGCCGTTTCCGTTTCAAAATTCCAAGCGCGCCGCGAAAACTTGCGGCCGGGCCCGGGTTCCAATCCGCCGGGCCAATCTGGGTTTTTGGTATCAACCCACCAATCACGGACAAAACATTTAAACATCATATCCCCCCGCTTCAAACAATTCGCGCAGCTCGCCGGGCGTGCAACCGATCTCCGCGGCCGTTGTGCTGAACGGCTCACCTAATTGAATGCGCCGCTGCGCTTCCTGCAATTGGGCGGCCATTAATTCAGCCGCCCGGTTAATATCAAAATTCTGCATTGTTTCCCCCCTTACCAATCAAGCGCGAATTCGTCGCCGGAAACGGGATCGATCGCGAAACCGTCCGCGCCGCAATCGTCCGGGAACAATTCTTTCATTTGCGCGATAAATTCCCGGCGGTTCTTAGCGGTAATAAAATAGCCGACTAAGCCGTGATTGTTTTCAAAATAAGTTTCATATTTCATTTCATACACTCCAAATAAAAAGGGCGGGATTGCCCCCGCCCCCGTTTAAACAGTAATTTTGCGTAACGGTCAAGCGGTGGCGGATAAATCCCCGGCGCCCGCTTTATCAATAAACGCGCGCAATGCGTCACTATATGTTTCGCAATAGGTGCCCCAATTCCAACATTTACCGGCGTGCTGGTTCCAATGGGCGACGCAATACGGCGTTAAATCATTGTCTGTTAAATGAACCAAAACCGCAAAATCGCCGTCATCAATAGCGCGCTGGGATCTATACGGCGCGAAAGCCACGACGGCGTGGCCGTTTAATTTTGCAGGCGGCCGCCCGGCGGTATCGCGCGCGGCGTCATCCGCGGCCATGTTCCAAGCCATGCCAGCGTATAGCGTGGCAAGCGCGCTTTCCCCGGGCCCGGTCAAGCTTTCAATTCGGCCGTGTAATTCATCCCAATCCGCCGGAGTATGGATAAAAGCAATTTTAATCATTTTGAACACTCCAAATTTCATCGGCCGTTATATAGCTTGCGGGTTCCCCATAAATAACGGGTTTATGCGCGCAGGCATATCCCTTGCCGCTGGCCAGTTTTATGCGGCCGTATTGCTCAGTTACGCGGTCAAATGTAAATTCACAAATAGCGAAACGTTCAACGCCGTCGCGGTTTCCCCATCCCATGGGCGGTAAACATTCAAGCGCGTAATTCCAGTTTTCCAAACTACATTTTACCGGGCCCGTTAAAAAATTGGACCGGGCGGCGTCAAAAAAACCATCAATATCGGTAATAATTTCATACGGGCGGCCGGTTTCGTCCCGGATCGCCGGTAAAGCCGCCCGGGCGGCGTCCTCGGTTTTGTATAAATTCCAGATCACATGCTCGCCGGGTACTGCTATTGCTACTTCCATTTTTAACACTCCAAATAAAAAGGGCGGGATTGCCCCGCCCCATTTAAACAGTAATTTGACGTTACATGCAAGCGCGTTAAAAATTGCGCGCCTTGGCATGTTCCACAATAAAACAAAAATATTGATCCGACGTTCCATCCCGGCGCCCGGTATCAGCGTTATAATGGCCGGTAAAACTGCAATCAATATAACGATCAAACCAGCACCCGCAGCAATCGTGCGCGCAGCTGCAGGCGCCAACACCGCATAGATCCGCCCAAACATTTTGAACAAACCCGGCCAGCGTGCCACCGGCTTTGCGCAAGGAATTGTTATCCCATGCCGGCATATCAAAGGGATGGCGGCATAAAATATCGAATGTTGCGAAACTATAAACGCCGTCATCCATTCCAGAAAGCGGCCGGAATTCATCCGATCCGGAAACCATGATTTTTGGCTCCAGCCGGGTAATGGTAAACCCGCCCGGTTGGAAAGGGTATTTTGCAACGGCCGGCGGCCATTGCATTTTATCAAAAACACCGGCGGCATAATCTATAACGCCGGCGCATAATTCATTCGCTAAGTATTCTCTAAAATTATCCGCCATTTTATCCCCCCTTAAAACGCTTGGCTTCTAACTTCGCGACGATAATCATCCATTGTTTTCACAATGTCATGCATGTGTTTAATGCACGCGCTGGGCGTTTGCTCTACTGCGCTAATTTGATCCAGTATATCCCCATCATCCCAGCATTCGACAAGATAGTCCCATCCATCTTGTTCATAGTTTTTCATTGCATGACTGCGAACGGCTTGGATCAATTGAGTTTCATCATATTTTGTCATTCCATACACTCCAAATAAAAAAGGGCGGGATTGCCCCGCCCATGTTTAAACCGTAAATCAGCGTAACATTCAAGCCAATTCTTTTTCCGGGATCCCATGTTGAACGTCGCGCCCCACAATCAAATTTACCGCGACGCGATTTAAACCCCCGTCCTCTTTCGGCCGCATTGGCATTAAAACACCAAAACAATCGTCCCGATCAAAGCTGATAATTGCCGGGCCATTGCCATTATGTTGAATAAAGCACGGCGCATTACTGCCCCGGGATCCGGAAACCAGCTTGGCAATTTTGCCAAATTCCCCAACATAAACCGGATTAAACTGCGCAACATCGCCGGATATCTTTTCCGGGACTACGCGTTTAAAATCGGGATAGGTGCAATCAATGGGTTCCAACACTACGCTATTAAGCGTGGATTGCAGGCGCCCATATGAAAGCGTAACAAATTCCTGTTTAGCAGGAACCCCGGTCAAAGCTTTTTTTAAGCCGTCAAATGGCAATACGCATTCCCAATTATCTCCGATGGGATGCGCCAAATTTTGACAAGCAACAAACATCCGGTGCCCATCGGTGGCAACCATGCGAAAGCTAAGCCCGCGCAATTCAAAATAAACGCCTTTCAAATAATAGCGCGTTTCCTCTTTTGAAGTGGCCAGCATAGCAGCTTTTAACAGAGCGGTTTCAATCTGAATTTCCATGTTCTTTTTCTCCTATGAACAATTGAACGTAAATTCCCGTAACATGGCCGCCCCGGGACTGTCAATTCTTATCGCGCGGTTCCCGGTATTTTTTTAATTCAGCTTCAACATCCATTGGCTTATTAAGCCAATCCATAATCCAATCAATTATAAACAGCATGACCCGCCTCTAACGTTTCAAAAACAGGTTCCCAATCATCCGGGTTATTTAATTCCAAAACGGGTTTAGTGGCCAGCCCATCCATGCGCAAGTCCACCGCTTGCGACGCATGATAAAGCATTAAAGCATAAACACGCCCGGCGCCATGGGGACTATACTTAATTAGGATCCAGCTGGAGCCGTTGCCATGCCGGGAATGGAATGAAACTTGATGCGGGCTTAGATCCACTCGGGGCGCGATACAATGCTTTAATTCAATTGTATGGTACTTCCCGTCATCATCTTCCACAAAGACGTCTGGAAAGCCCGGCGTGGCCCAGCTTTCAATCCTCTCGGTCAGCCACTTCGGCCTTTTCTGAGCCATCTGTTTCTTCAGCTGGTCCCAAAAGGCGGCTTCGCGCCGTTTCCCGATTGCCGGTTTTTTGTTTTTCTTCTGGAGTGACGTCAATAGTGATTGGTTCATAGCTTCCCTTTAATTCTTGAATTGCTTTAAGCACTTCCTCTTTTGACATGCCATCGATAGTGCCATGGCGTATTTCAGATTTGTTTACATAGATGTCGCCTTGCGCCTGCCCGCGACGATACTCGGCTTGAACAGCCGCGCTAAACGCTCCGCTATCCAAGGCCGCATCCCGAATCAATTGCAGATCCCGGAGATGTCTTTTGTATTCGACCCCATACTTCCGATCTAATTCAGAGCGATAAGCTTTGATTGCAGCGACCACGTTAGGAAAGCGGGCGGGGTTACAAAGCTCGGATGCACGCACGCTGGCGGACTTAGCCGGATACCCGGCGTTGATTGCCGCATCTCTCATGGTTATTTGCCCATCTTTAGAAACAAGCTCTTTAACAAACAATTCCTGTTTGCGTGTCAGAGGGCGTTCTTCTGGGCTATATCGTTTTCTATATGCCCGCTTGCCTGACGGCGTGAGTGGCGCGCCTTCATCTGGCACCATATATCTATCTTTTGATCTTGGCATTCCTGACCTCCAGTAAATTGACGTAACAAGACTATATGCAGGGGTGGTTGCTTTGTAAACACACTGTATAAGCCTCCAGAATTTTTATTTTTTTAAAAAAAAACCCCCGCCCCCCTTAACGACATTCTTTGATTAAGAGAAAGACTATAGTTTGTGTAACTATGTAACCATTGCTGTAACTGCTAAATTATTGGTTTTGTTACAAATAACACTAAAGTTACATGGTTACATGGGTTTCGGCTACTTTTTAGTTTTTTTTTTT
>Ga0255783_10001173_pt1 | contig 28603 bp, 19 predicted proteins | sample 011ome_22_FD_179981 | JGI IMG/M metagenome (GOLD analysis project Ga0255783, IMG submission 179981) | Coastal salt marsh microbial communities from the Groves Creek Marsh, Skidaway Island, Georgia - 011507BT metaG (version 2) | ecosystem: Environmental > Aquatic > Marine > Intertidal zone >... | reverse complement strand
AGCAGAAGCTATAGCAGGTCCATCATTGTGATTCATGTGTGGAATTAATCTCTCTTTATTAAACTCACTCCAGTTGTTCTCTTTGTGCTTAAAAGGAAGGCTTATTAGCTTAGATTCGTTCTCTAAAGCTCTTAAAGAAGAATCTTGATTTAAAACAGCAGTGTTTTGTTGATGTATTTCGTGAGTGATATTTGTTGCGAGTTGATGGTGTACTTCCTCTTGACCATTTGGCCATTTAACTATTAGACTGTCTATTGTACTTACATTACCCAACCCAAAGTGCAGAGTGTTCGCTACTGAAGATTGAAACCCCCTAGATGGGAATTGTTCTTTCATTTGCTGTCTCCCATTGTCATAATAAATAATTGCTTTGGCACCAACTGCAAAGGTATTTTTTGAATCTGTTTTAAGTTTTAATTTTATACTTCTTGCTGAGAGGGTATCTGTTTTATTCTCATAAAAAAAGCTCGGCATATTTACATTGTTAATAACGAGGTCTAAATCTCCATCATTGTCTAAATCTCCATAAGCATTTCCATTACTAAAACTAGGTTGCTCTAACCCCCATCCTATAGTTTTATCTTCAAATTGGAATTCACCTATGTTTTTAAACGCACTGTTAGGAACTGCCTCAGAAGGCATAATGTCAATCAATTTTTCAATGGCATCTTCTCGATTTTCCAAAAGCATTTGGACTTGTGTTTCGTTGGCCATATAGGCCAAGTAATCCCTGTCCAGTAGGTCCTTGTAAATACCGTTAGCTACAAATATATCGTTTAAACCATCGTTGTCCATGTCAAAGATTAATGATGCCCAACTCCACTCTGTTGCTGCTACACCTGAAAAACGACTAATCTCAAAAAACTGATTTTGACCTGTATTACGTTGTAATGAGTTTCTTGGATATTGATGAAAATATCCCTTATTATTCATCAAACTGTATTTATCCCAAGAATCGTACTTGGCTTTCAGCTTTTGTCTTTTCAAATTTGAAGGAAGCATCTCCGTTACAAAAAGGTCTGGAAGTAAGTCGTTGTTTAAGTCTGCTGCATCTGCACCCATAGCACCCATCGATATTGATTGAAACTGTGATTCTAGCACCTCCTCAAAGCCTTCTTTATTATTCAGATAAAAATAATCACGTTCAAAAAAATCATTTGAAATGTATAAATCAGGACGTTTATCATCATTGAAGTCACTTAAAGTAATTCCCAGTCCAAAACCTATAGAACTAGTATAAATCCCTTTTTCAGCACTAACATCTATATAAACACCCTCTTTATTTTCAAAAAACTTATTTCCCTCTCCATTTGGATCTGGATTTAATCTTTGGTCTTTTATTAAATCATAACCCCCTACAGATCGAAGTGAATTATTGAGTACATAACAGTCCAAATCACCATCCAAATCAGCATCAAAAAAGGCTGCATGAACAGATAATCCCAAAACGTCAAGTCCATATTTTTCTGATTCCTCTTTAAACGTGAGGTCTCCCTGGTTGATAAAGAGTTCATTATGTCTATTTTCGCCTCCTGGTTTACCAGATTTACAAACATAGATATCTAAAAGATCATCTCCATTAATATCAGCAAAGGTTACTCCTGTGGACCATACTCCTTTACAAGCAACTCCTGCCCTCTCAGTAATGTCCTCAAATTTCCAATCACCTTTATTTATGAGTAATTTATTGTCTACAAGATTTCCAGTCATGTAAATATCCAATAAGCCATCGTTATTAATGTCTCCAAGGGCGACGCCCGCACCATTATAGAAATTACGGTAGGTATATGGGTTAAAATCTTGAGTATAGGTTAATTTATTTTCGAACAGTACTCCCAAATCTTTACGTAATTCAAAAAGATTTGTTTTTGGTTTTACACAGGAAATAAATAGTGCAAAAGGGAGCCAATAAAATACAATCGACTTCATGAGGTGAAATTAAAAAAAAATGGGCCAATCATTTAAGATTGACCCATTTAATACTAATTATTTGTTGGAATTAGTAGCCTGGATTTTGTGTTAATGATCCACCACTTGCGATTATCGCATCAGTTGGAATGGGCATTAAGGTTTTGTAACTAGCAGAAGCTGATTTTTCAAACCAAGCATCGTTGTATTTGCCAAAACGAATTAAGTCAGTTCTTCTGTGAGATTCTTGATAAAATTCACGTCCCTTCTCTGCTAAAAATTCATCAGCAGTAATAGAAGAATAAGCACTTACTTTAGCTCTTTCTCTGATAATATTAACATCAGTTAGAGCGAGAGACCAGTCTCCAGCAGCACGAGCTAACCCTTCAGCTCGGTTCATATACATTTCTGAAAGACGTAAAATCGGAAAGTCATTTGATTTTTCATTTCTTTCAAACTGAGAATGACTAAACTTGTACATACGAGCACCACTTTGACGAATAGAATTAGGAGCTAATTCATTGATCTCAGGGGTGTAGTTTAGCGGTAAATGTTTAGTTCCATCAGGATTGAAATCATCTGCTGCCCAATCACTTAAAGGAAGACCAGAGTATGAATATTGTTGTCCAACTAAGAAGTTAGATTTTTTACGAACATCTCCATCATCATAAGAGTTGTAGAATGCTTCTAATGTTTGATAACCATTCCATGGTTGAGAATCAAAATTAAATGCAAACTGAGAAGGTTGGTGAAGTCCCATCATATGGAAGTTCATACCACCACCTTTGAAACTGTCGAAAGGAACTGTCCAAATCAACTCTACATTGTCTTGGTTGTTAGGAGCAAACATCGCAGGATAACCTACTAGGGTGTCAGGGTCAGTTGCAACTCCCGGTCTTTGAGCAAGATTAGTAACAGACGAATTCCCTTCAGTAGTTAGCTCGTATGGACCATTATCAATAACCCATCCAGCAGCTGTAGCCGCTTCAGCATAACGCGCTGTCCCTGAATAAACCTCTGCATTGAGATAAATTCTAGAAAGTAAACCTACTGCAGCATACTGGTTGATTCTGTATTTTTTTGGATTTGTTGTTAAATCGCTATTTGTAAGATCCATATCGGCAGTAATGGCACTCACTCCAAGTGCAGCGAGTATTTCGCTCTCAACAAAAGCAAAAACATCTGCACGACTTGATTGTGGAGCATCAGATCCAACTGAAGTTACAATCTTTACATTACCAAATACATCCATTAATCTCCAGTAAAAAAATGCTCTAAGAACCTTTAATTGAGCAACTTCGTTTGCAGTTAAGCCTGACTTTGCCAAGTTTGAATTGATTTCACTAATTGCATTATATTGAGTGTTCCATGTATTGGTAAGAGGTCCATTTGCAGCAGTATATTCATGTCTGTGCATGTCTAGCCAGATACCTCCATCAAACCAGTCACCTCCTTTTTGTCCTACTTGCATTTCATCTGAAGAAACAGTCTGAACTGACCAGTAGTTATTGTGACCAGCAGTACCATCTCTTAGTTTTTCAAAAGCTGAACCTATTTGATCTTGAACAGCTTGACTACTTCCATCTGTTTCACCTAAATCTACGTTAACTCCTGGTACAGTAAGTTGTTCCGTGAAATCACTTACTAACTCTTCTTCAAGATCAGTACAAGCGATTACAAAAGCGAAAATAGATAGAGTCCCAAAAAATATTTTGTTAAAGTTTTTCATTTTCATTCTATTTTAAAAATTAATATTAAGTCCAACAGTAATTGTTCTAGCCGTAAAATAATTTGTACGACGGTCAACACCTGGCGCTAATACATCCACTGGAGAAAATCCAGCGACATTAGTTCCACCGTCAACAAGAGCAGGTTCTGGATCAATACCTGTATAGTTTGTGATTACAAAAGCATTCTGGACGTTTGCGGATAGTTGAGCGCTGTTAATTAACGATCCCTGAGCAATGTCAAAATTATAAGCAACTGTCAAGTTATCTAGTTTAAAGAAATCTGCTTTTTCAACATATAAAGAGCTAAACTGTGCTACTGTCAATTCAGGCAGAGCTAAATCTGTATTTACAAAATTATAAGAAGACTGACTTGCTAAACGAGGCTCATAAAACGCTCTAAAAGTATTGATCAAACTGTGTCCAAACGCTCCTCTAAAGAAAGCATTAACACTCCAGTTACCCAAGTTTAAATTATTAGACCATCCCAATTCAAGAGTTGGAATACCGTTACCAGCAGTTTCAAAATCAGCATCTGGATCATTCCACTTGTCTTGTGAAGCGACTACTTGTCCATCTCCATTGATATCACCAAAAATTGGAGCTCCATCAGCATCTACACCATCGAATCGAGGTGCCCAGATTTGACCAATCATTTCACCTGGTCTTACCAATAGCATATTTGTAGCGTTTTGACCTGGTGAACCTAAGTTTGCACGTATATCACCTTCTTCAATTACATATTCTTCTAGAGTTGTGTTGTAAGTAGAAAGGTTGATACCGGTTTCATAACTATCTGTCAATTGATAATTAAGGTTTAATTCGAGACCTTGAGTATTGATTTTACCAGAGTTCTCATATCTTCTATCAAAACCGTAAGTAGCAACATCTACTTTAGTTTCTAAGATAAAGTCAGATATATCTCTTGTATATAGGTCTAAACTACCACTTAATTTTCCATTGCCAAATTCAACACCTAAATTTGTTTCAGCTTTGGATTCCCATTTTAAGTCTGGATTTGCAGCACGAGCCTGCGATGTGTTTCCAGTACCTCCAGAGTCATATCCAAAATTATAAACTACTTGCGAAAGTCCTGTTGGGCCTGGTAATGATCCTGTCTCTCCATATCCTAAACGCACTTTGAAAAGATCAAAGTCAGTCCCTAGATATTTGTTTAGGTCAGCACCTATACCAAAGGCTGGGAAAGTACCCCATTTATTGCCTTCTCCTAATTTAGTAGAACCTTCTCTTCTAACAGAAGCATTCAAATAAATTGCTTCGTCGATAACAACGTTCACCCTTCCAAAGAAAGCAATGATTTTATTGTCTGGACCTCTGTAACTGTTAGCTCCAATAAATCCAGCATTTAACAAGTCCTGTGAGGCATCAATATTGAAACTGTAGTCTTGACTATCATCAGGGAAATCACCTAAACTAAACCCTTTGTTTTGAAAATTATCTTGCTGGAAAGAATAACCTCCAGTTAGATTCATATTGAATCCATCACTGGTGATGTTATAGTTTCCAAATATTTCATAAAGTTTAAACTCAAATCTGTTGTCATTAAAACTAGCTGATCCTCTCCTTGTAGGGCTTAAAGCATTACCTCCTAAAAGTGCTGTAACTGGAACGTAGTTTCTATTTTGATTAACAGATGTCTGACGGGCAGCTCTAAACTGAATATCTAAGTCATCAGTTAGGTCATATCCAAGAGATAAGTTGTAATTTAATTCTGTACGCTCTCCGGTTAGATCGTGTTGTTCAGCAATTGATACTGGATTGAAACTGTCAAAAAGACCAAAAGTTTCGAAATAACCGCCAATCGCATCTCCTGAACTTCCTGGGAAGTATTCAGATCCCTCAGTGTATACTGGTGCAGTTGGGTTAAAAAGCGTTGCATACTTTAATACTAAATCATTACCAAAGCTGGATTGTCTTTGAGTAAATGAAGCATTGAAGTCAACTTTTAGTTTATCGTTAAGTGCTCTAGTTGAAATATTTGCTCTTGAGTTAAACTGCTCAAAACCAGTATTGATTACAATCCCTTCTTTTTCTCTAAGGTTGGCTGAAATTCTGTAAGTTGTATTACCAAAACCTCCTGAAGCAGAAATATTGTGTATTTGAGAGATTGCATTTCTTGTAACAGCCTCTGTCCAGTCAGTTTCGCCTCCTAGATCAGAACCTCCAGCAGCTCTGAATTCCTCAGGAGTCATTACATCAATTCTGTTTAAGATAGACGAGCTAGACAATTGACCATTATAGCTCAATTGCATTTCACCACTCTTACCACCCTTAGTAGTAACGATGATTACCCCAGAAGATCCTCGGGAACCGTAGATTGCAGCAGCGGAACCATCCTTAAGAACGTTTATTGATTCAATATCATTAGGATCTACATTGTCAAGAGACGCGCCAACAACTCCATCAACTACGACTAGAGGTGAAATATTTGCACCAACTGTAGAAAGACCTCTTAAACGGATAGTAGCCGAAGCATTCGGGTTTCCACCTTTGTTATAAATACTCAATCCAGCAACTTTTCCTTGAAGGAGCTGAGCTGCATTATTTATAGGACCTTTGTTAAATTCTTCAGCAGTTACTTGAACCACTGCAGATGTAATTTCTTTTTGCTTCTGAGAACCGTATCCAGTAACAACTACCTCTTCAAGTTCGTTGTCAGCTATAAGAGTAACAGTTATTTGGTCTTGGTCACCTACAGCTATTTCTTGCGAGGAAAAACCTACGAATGAAACCATCAACACGTCTGTAGCGTCGGCTTGAATTGTAAAATTACCGTCAAAATCGGTGCTGACACCAATTGAAGTACCTTTTACTTGAACCGTAGCTCCTGGCAACGGACCATCTTCACTAGTTACTAGACCTGAAACAGTTTGGGCGTAAGTTGCCACAGACAGCAGAAAAGCAACAAAAAATGAAGTTTGTTTGAAAATCATTTTTTTCATCATTTAAATTATTTGTTAGTTTTAGTTTAAATTATAATCTAACAATTATATTAATAATAATTAAGGAATTGTTAAAATTAATGCGATTTAATATTAAATTTAACCGAAATCGATTTCGAAAAAATTAAACAAAAAAAAATTACTTTGGATAGAATCAAAATATCGGATATAGCGACCGCTCTGGGATTGTCCAAAACTACAATTTCAAAAGCTTTAAATGGATATAAAGATGTAAATGCTTTAACTAGAAAAAGAGTTTTAGATTATGTAAATGAAGTTCAATTCATTCCAAATAGACAGGCTTCATTTTTAAGAACTAAAGAAACAAAAAATATAGCCTTGATATTACCCCAAATAAATCACGATTTTTTTAATACAATAATCGATGGGATTTTATTTAATGTTCAAAAAAGCGATTATACTCTATTTGTGGCTTGTTCGAACGACTCTTTTGAAACTGAAAAAAAATTGGTACATCAATATCTAAATCTAAACGTTGATGCAATTTTTATATCAATAACAAATGATACAAAGTCATTTGATCATTTGGAAGCAGTTAAGGAGCGTAACAAAATTTTAGTAATGTTTGATAAAAATGAAAAAACATTTCAGTGTCCTAAGGTGATGATTGAAGATAGAAAAGCTGGATTTCTGGCAACCGAACATTTAATTAAAAGAGGATGTAAACAAATTCTTCACTTTAGAGGGGCATATCAGCCTCAAATTACAATTGACAGATTTTTAGGATACAAGGATGCATTGGAAAAATATCATATACCCTTTGATCAAAAAAAAATTATTTTATGTGAAAATGGGGACGAAAAAGAAGGATATCATGCAGCTAAAAAAGTCTTCGAAATGGGAATTCAATTTGATGGTCTTTTTGCAGTCACAGACTTATCTGCAATTGGAGCAATACAATTTTTCAAATCGCAAAAAATAAAAATCCCCGATGAGGTTTCAGTGGTTGGATTTGGAAACTGGAGGCTCTCAAAATTTACTGTTCCTTCCATTACATCTGTAGATCAAGCTGGAATTGAAATGGGTAAACAGATTTTTGATGTTTTCTTAAATGAAACATCATTGAAGAAAAAGGGTGAAGATATTAATGCAAATAAAATTATAAATATTAAATCTAAACTGATAACTAGAGAGTCATCATCTAAGTGATAAGTAAATTTGTATCAACTAAAGATTAATCGGAAGAAAAATCATTCCAAACAGAAATTATTCCAACTAAAATCGTCCTAAGAGAATCAACTGCTCTTAAGATAAAAATTTAATGTTTCTTTTTAAACCCTCAAATTTTGTTCTCTTTACAGCACTGTTTTTAAATACCTTATTAAAAACTACTGAAGTCATTTCTTGCCATTCACTTTTAGTAAGGTTGAGCAATTCCTCCTGCGGTTCAAAGGCCGGTTCGTCATGCGGTGTTGCAAATCGGTTCCATGGGCATACCGTCTGACAAATATCACAGCCAAAAGCCCAGTTGTCCATTTGCCCTTTAAACTCAGTGGGGATGTTTTCTTTAAGTTCAATGGTCAGATATGAAATACATTTACTCCCATCAATTTGATAGGGTTGAAGTAAGGCGTCTGTAGGACAAGCATCTATACAGGCAGTACAACTTCCACAATGATCTGTAACGGGTGTGTCATAGTCTAATTCTAAATCGATGATCAATTCTGCAATAAAGAAAAAGGAACCTACTTTTTTAGAAATCAGATTGGTGTTTTTTCCAAGCCAGCCCAAACCGCTTTTTGCGGCCCAAGCTTTGTCCATTACGGGAGCTGAATCTACAAAAACACGTCCATTGACTTCACCTATTTCTCTGTGAATAATTTGCATCAATTCTTTCAGCTTTTCTTTAATCACAAAATGGTAGTCCTTACCATAGGCGTAGCTCGAAATTTTAGGAGCTTTGAGATCAGCTTGCCTTTTGTCGGTGTGGTAATTCAACAAAAGAGAGACCACGCTTTTAGCTCCTGGAACAAGTAACCTTGGATCCAATCTTTTATCAAAATGCCGCTCCATATAGCTCATGCTGCCGTGATGTCCTTGATTGAGCCATTGTTCCAAACGCGGTGCCTCATCCTCCAAAAAATCTGCTTTTGATATTCCACACGAAAGAAAGCCTAAAGCATCGGCAGCTGATTTTATTTTGGCAGTGTACTCTGATTTTAAACTCATGAGTACGCCTTTAAAACAAGCCTTCTTGATTGTTTTTGATTCTGCCTAAATGACTGTAGGCTCGGGCAGTTACTTCTCTACCCCGTGGGGTTCGAACTATAAATCCTTGTTGAATCAAAAAAGGCTCGTAAACCTCTTCTATGGTTTCTGAATTTTCAGATACCGCAGTAGCAAGTGTGGTAATACCTACTGGACCCCCCTTGAATTTATCAATCAGTGTAGTCAAAATTTTATTGTCCATTTCGTCTAGACCGTGGGCATCAACCTGCAGCGCTTGGAGGGCGAATTGGGTAATTTTAATATCTATGGATCCGTTGCCTTTGATTTGTGCAAAATCACGAACACGTCTTAACAAACCGTTAGAAATTCGAGGTGTACCTCGGCTTCTTCCAGCAATTTCGATAGCTGCCTCCTCTTTGATAGGAACATTCAGTATGTCTGCACTTCTAGTCACTATGGTCGATAATAATTCGGTAGAATAATACTGCAATCGATTGCTGATTCCAAATCGAGCACGCATGGGTGCGGTGAGTAAACCTGATCGAGTAGTGGCACCAACCAAGGTAAAGGGTTCTAAATTAATTTGAACAGTTCTGGCATTAGGTCCAGACTCAATCATAATGTCAATTTTATAATCCTCCATGGCTGAGTAAAGATATTCTTCTACTATAGGACTCAAACGGTGAATTTCATCGATGAATAGAATATCTTGAGCTTGAAGATTGGTCAATAAACCCGCTAAATCACCTGGCTTATCCAGCACAGGTCCAGAGGTCATTTTGATTCCAACTTCCAATTCGTTTGCTAAAATATGAGCCAATGTAGTTTTCCCAAGACCTGGAGGTCCGTGAAACAAGGTGTGATCCAAAGCTTCGCCTCGCTGTTTGGCTGCTTGAACAAATACCTTAAGGTTTTCGAGTATGGCATCCTGTCCTGCAAAGTCATCAAAGTTTAAAGGCCTTAAAGCACGATCAATATCTTGTTCCTCAGGAGAAAATTGGTCGTCGGTAGGATCTAAATATTCGTTCATCTTATCAAAGATAAATGAATTCCTTTGGATTTAGATATTTAATTAACTGAAGCCTGAAGATATTCGCAAAAGTGCCTCCTGATCAAGAATTTTAATTTTTTTTCCTTTGGTCTTTATCCATCCTCTTTTTTGAAATTGCCCTAGCTTGCGAATAAAGGATTCCGTTGCTACTCCAATAAAGTTTGCCATATCCTCCCTACGCAGTAAGACATCGATATAGGATTATTCGCCTAGTTCGAAAAAATCTTTCATGCTGAGGACTAACTTTACAGCTCTTTGTTCAAGTGTTTTTTGACCCATTTCAAAAATCTTTTCATCCGTTTGCTTGATGTAGTACGACATGATTTGCAAGAGTTCAAATGTAAATTCAGGCTTGCTTTTTAGGGTGTTAAAAAACATCTTTTTGGGAACAAAATACATTTCCAAATCTGAAACTGCATCTGCCTATAATGATGTTCTCTCGTTCTGCTACCCCTACTCTTTGGCATTTGGATTATACTAAGAGGATCAAATTTATCCATACCATTTATTTCACCCCCTTCTTCTAAACTTGAATTAAAACTAAACGAACCCTAGAATCATTTTATCAAAAATAAAAAACCCAACCTTAGGGTTGGGTTTTCAAGTTTAATTCAATTGTTGAGTTTTAGTGTTGGAGTTCTTCTTCTCCTTTTTTAAGTGGAATATGTTGTGGAACAAAGTCTTCTTCATGACCTGGCTTTGAATAGTCGTAAGCCCATCGGTGTACATAAGGAATTTCTCCTTCCCAGTTTCCGTGGAAATGTTCAATTGGAGCTGTCCATTCTAAGGTGTTCGATCTCCATGGATTTTGAACTGTTTTCTTACCGTAGAACATACTGTGGATAAAGTTATATAAGAATACAATTTGAGCAGCCCCTGCAATTAAAGCGAAAACTGTAATCAACACATTGATATCTGCCAGATCATCAAAGTATGGAAATGCGGTATTGGTATAATATCTTCTCGGCAGACCAGCCATTCCGATAAAGTGCATAGGGAAAAAGACTCCATAAGCACAAACCGCTGTAACCCAAAAGTGGACATAACCTAGATTTTTATTTAACATACGGCCAAACATTTTAGGGAACCAATGATATACCCCAGCAAACAATCCATAAAGGGCAGATATTCCCATTACTAAGTGGAAGTGAGCTACTACAAAGTAGGTGTCGTGTACATTAATATCCAAGGTACTGTCTCCTAAAATAATTCCTGTTAAACCTCCTGTGATAAAGGTTGAAACCAAACCAATTGAAAATAGCATGGCTGGGTTCAATTGAAGGTTCCCTTTCCATAAGGTTGTAATGTAGTTGAAAGCTTTAACCGCAGAAGGAATAGCAATCAACAAAGTTGTAAATGTAAATACAGAGCCCAAAAATGGATTCATCCCTGAAATAAACATATGGTGTCCCCATACTATGGTTGATAAAAAAGCAATTGCTAGGATTGAAGCCACCATGGCGCGATAACCAAAAATTGGTTTGCGTGCATTTGTAGCAATAATTTCGGAAGTAATTCCCAAGGCAGGCAATAAGACTATATAAACTTCAGGGTGTCCTAGAAACCAAAAGAGGTGTTCGTAAAGCACTGGTGATCCGCCCTGATAGTGCAATACTTCTCCTTGAATAAAAATATCGGATAAAAAGAATGAGGTTCCGAAGCTTCGATCCATAATAAGGAGTAAAGCAGCTGATAACAATACTGGGAAAGACACTACTCCAATGATTGCGGTAACAAAAAATGCCCAGATAGTCAATGGCAATCGAGTCATACTCATTCCCTTAGTTCTAAGGTTAATGACTGTTACTATATAATTGAGAGATCCCAATAGTGAGGAAGCAATAAAGATAGCCATCGAAACTAGCCACAGCGTCATTCCTGTTCCAGAACCTGGCTGTGCCTGAGGCAGTGCGCTTAATGGAGGATAAATAGTCCAACCTGCTGCAGCTGGTCCGGCTTCAACAAACAAAGACATAACCATAATAACACTTGAAAGGAAAAACAACCAAAAAGAGATCATGTTTAACAAGCCTGAAGCCATGTCGCGAGCTCCAATCTGTAATGGAATCAAGAGGTTACTAAATGTACCGCTCAATCCCGCTGTTAATACAAAAAAGACCATGATCGTTCCGTGGATAGTAACCAATGCTAAGTAAACATTAGGATCCATTACTCCATCGGGAGCCCACTTCCCTAAAAGAACTTCAAAAATTCCAAAGGGCTGCTCTGGCCAAGCTAATTGTAAGCGAAATAAAAGTGACATTGCGATCCCAATGATTCCCATAAACAAACCTGTAATCAGGTATTGCTTAGAAATCATCTTGTGGTCTTGACTAAAGATGTATTTCGTTACAAAAGTTTCTTTATGATGATGTCCGTGATCCTCCTCTGTGTGTACTGCTGCTGCTGTTGACATAATCTTTATTTTAAGTATTAATTATTGGATGACTTCAGCAAATGTTTGCTGACTATTCATCCATTCTTCAAATTCTTGCTCTGTTTCTACTGTTATTTTCATTTGCATATTGTAATGCGACGCACCACAAATTTTATTACAAAGTAAAAGAAAATCAAATTCATAAGGATCTAATGCCATATCTCCACTTGCAACCAGTTCCTTACTTTTTTCAACTCTAATTTTATTAATCTTATTAACCTTGGCTGTTACATCTGGGTCTTGACGCATTTCCTCTGTAGTTTTATTGGGTGTAAATGCAAACTCAGTAATCATTCCAGGAACACAGTTCATCTGAGCTCTAAAATGAGGCATATAGGCTGAGTGTAACACATCTTGAGAACGCATTTTAAAAATGACCTCTCTCCCTACGGGCAAATGCAATTCTTGTACAACTACATCGTCAAAACCGTTGGGATCAGTAGCGTCAATTCCAACTAAATTTCTTCCTTCGAAATCTTGAAGAAAACGCACATTTGCATCTCCTAGCACTCCATCCTCTCCTGCATATCTAGCTTTCCAGTTGAATTGCTGTGCATAAAGTTCTACTACTAAGGCTTCATCATTTTCTTCAACAGTCATGATGTCTGTCCAGGTGTAAAGGCCGTATAATATAAGTCCTGCTAAAGTGATTACTGGAATAATTGTCCATATCATCTCAAGTTTGTCATTGTCAGCGTAAAACAATGCTTTCTTACCTTTCTCCCCTCTGTATTTATATGAAAAATAGTGAAGTAAAGCTTGGGTGATCGTTTGTACAAAGAAAATAATAGCAAATGAAATCCACATCAAGTTGTCGTAGTCAACTCCGTGTTCAGAGGCTGAGTTAGGCAAAAGTACATCGCCGTAAGACCAAAACGAAAAGATGGTGATTCCGTAGATAAAAATCAAAAATGCAAACATGAGTTTACCATTGAGATTGTTATCATCATCATCAGCTACCTGCGTATTGACTTTCTTTGCCTGAGAGAGTTCAAAAATCTTGGTGATTTGCCAAATTGATATAGCTATCAAAACAAGTACAGAAAGTATCAAAAATATATTCATTTATCTTTTCGATTAATTTTTAATAATGAAAGCGTTCACTCTCTCCCATATAGGGATCACCCTTGGCTAGCAAGGGGGCTTTTGTTAATTCCTTAAATACAATAAATATGAAAAGACCTAGGAAGAAGAAAAATCCTCCTATCTCTGCTGAACCGATAAACCATTGGTCACCAACGGCAGAGGGCATAATCATATTAAATACGTCCATATAATGTCCTAGTATAATTACTATCCCAGCCATAACTATAAAATAGTTGATCCGTTTGTAATCACTATTCATCAAGATAAGAAGTGGAAAAATAAAGTTCATGACCACCATTCCAAAAAATGGAAGGTTGTAATCTTCGATACGCGTGATGAAGTAAGTAACTTCCTCTGGAATGTTAGAATACCAGATCAACATAAACTGTGAAAACCACAAATAAGTCCAGAACACACTAATGCCAAACATGAATTTTCCTAAATCGTGTATGTGGCTGTCATTGACAAACTCCAAATACCCTTTCGACTTTAGATAAATTGTAATGAGAGCGATGGCCGTAATTCCAGAGACAAACATACTGGCAAAAACATACCATCCGAATAAGGTACTGAACCAGTGAGGATCAATTGACATTACCCAATCCCATGACATGATGGATTCTGTGACGATATAGAATACCAAAAATGCAGCTGAGATTCTAAAGTTCTTTTTGTGATTGGAAATATCAGTAGCTGAATCTTGTGCTAAAGAGAATTTTCTAGAAAAATAACGATAAAGTGTCCATCCCGATAAGAAAAATACAGCTCTAATTAAGAAAAAAGGCACATTTAAGAAACCTGTTTTCCCTGCTATTAATTTATCGTGAGCCACTACCTCTGGATCCATCCAAATAAATAAATGGTTCAAATGCATACCAGAAAGTGCTAATATGACAATAACAATAATACCTCCTGGAAGGAGATATGCTGTAATTCCTTCCATTACTCGATACAATACTGGAGACCAACCGGCCTGAGCAGCACGTTGAATCGCATAAAATGCTAATACTCCGAGGGATATCATAAAGAAGAAAAAGGCAGCGACATACAAAGCAGCCCAAGGTTTGTTACTCAACTGATGAAAAACATGTTCGTCATGTTCAGCATCATGTGAATCACCATGAGTTGAATCAGAGTGCGCTTCTTCTTGGTATTCGTCATGCTGCACTGAATGCTGAGTTTCTTCTTGATAGTCGGCATCGGTAGCATGTGATGCTTCATCTGCATGAGTTCTTTTTTCTGTGTGAGAGGCATCGGCATCATGAGTTGCATGCGCAGCTGTAGTCTCATGAGATGTTCCGTGTCCCTCTCCGTGATTTGCGGCGACTGTAGCTTTAGCCTCTTCTATGGTTGCTGGTGCTGAAATAAACCCGTAGACTAGGCCTATAAAACCAACTGCCATAAAAACGATGGCTAAATTTCTAAGTTTGTTTGGAAAGGTGTACATCATTTATCTTCCTTATTGTTATTTGACTAAGGTGTTTCTTAACTCCATCACATGCTGAGCAATTTGCCAGCGCTCTTCTGCGTTGACCTGTCCTGCATGAGATCCCATTGCATTTTTCCCGTACATCAATACGTGGTAAATACTTCCTGGTGTGATTTCTCTATCGGCATAACTAGGAACTCCAAGAAATTTTTCTCTTGTCATTAAAATTCCCTGTCCGTCTCCTTTACCTCCATGGCATACTGCACAATAAATTCCGTAAAGCTCTTTACCATTTGCCCCGTTTTCATCCGTAAGAGCTAGTGGAGACATCAACTCAGCCTTGGCTGCTTCGTAGCCGTCGTTAGTATCAGGATAATCGTAAGGCTCCCATCCTCTTGCTACTGAACCTTCAACTGGAATCTGTGCTTCTATGCCATTAGCAAATGCATCTGTATCAGCATAAGTTTCATAACCGACAGGTTCATACATATTCGGAAAATACTGGTAATTGGGCTTTGCTGGATCAAAGCAAGATTGAAATCCCAGAGCAACAATTACACAAATCAATAGGCCTTTATAACTCATCTATTCTGACTTTTCTATTATTGAAACATCTATAGCTCCTGATTTTTTTAAGAGTTTTTGAAGTTCTTTTTCGTTATCGTGAATTCCAATTTCTACAAGAAATTTATCATCTGTAGTTAAAGGATTCGGATTTTCAGCTTTTTTAAATGGCCATAATTTACTTCTCATATAAAAAGTAATTACCATTAAGTGGGCTGCAAAAAATACGGTCATCTCAAACATGATAGGGACAAAAGCTGGCATATTTTCTAAATAAGAAAAACTTGGCTTTCCTCCAATATTCTGGGGCCAATCCTCAATCATGATATAGTTCATCATGGCGACAGCAACAGCTAAACCAATACACCCATAAATGAATGCCATTATAGCAATGCGAGTTTCCTCAAGTCCAAGGGCTTTGTCAAGACCATGAACTGGAAATGGGGTGTATACCTCTTCGATGTGGTGCTTCTCAGAACGAATCATTTTGACAGCACTTAAAAGTACATCATCGTCATCGTAAAGGGCATGTACTACTTTATCACTCATGATTTACCGTCTCTTAATTTTTTATACTTCTCTCCAGAAGATTTTAATATTGTTTTTACTTCAGCCTGAGCAATCACAGGGAAGGTTCTTGCGTACAACAAGAATAACACAAAGAAAAAGCCTATGGTTCCGATGAATATTCCAATATCTACAAAGGTAGGAGAGAACATAGTCCATGAGGAAGGCAAGTAATCTCTGTGCAATGAAGTCACAATAATTACAAAACGCTCAAACCACATTCCAATATTTACCACAATTGAAATTATAAAGGAGAACAAAATACTGGTACGCAGCTTTTTAAACCACATAAACTGTGGTGAAAACACATTACAGGTCATCATTGACCAATACGCCCACCAATAAGGTCCAGTGGCTCTGTTTAAAAATGCATATTGCTCGTATTCTACTCCAGAATACCAAGCGATGAAAAGTTCTGTGATGTAGGCTACTCCAACAATGGAACCCGTAATCATAATGACAATATTCATCAATTCAATATGTTGAACTGTGATGTAATTTTCCAGATTGGATACCTTACGCATAATGATCAAGAGTGTATTTACCATCGCAAATCCTGAGAAAATAGCTCCTGCAACAAAATAAGGTGGAAAAATAGTAGTGTGCCAACCAGGGATTACCGAAGTAGCAAAGTCAAAGGATACAATAGTATGCACTGAAAGTACAAGTGGTGTAGCAAGTCCTGCCAATACTAAAGAAACTTCTTCAAATCGTTGCCAATCTTTTGCTCTTCCGGACCATCCAAAACTCAACAAACTGTATATTTTCTTCTGGAAAGTTAATACCGCACGATCGCGAATCATTGCAAAGTCAGGTAGCAATCCTGTCCACCAAAATACAAGAGATACTGATAAATAAGTTGAAATTGCAAATACATCCCAGAGAAGTGGTGAGTTAAAATTCACCCAAAGCGAACCAAATCCATTTGGAATTGGGAGTACCCAATAGGCCAACCATGGTCTTCCCATGTGGATAATTGGGAAAAGTCCAGCTTGAATTACAGAAAAAATAGTCATGGCCTCCGCAGAACGGTTAATCGCCATACGCCATTTTTGTCTGAATAATAAGAGTACTGCAGAAATAAGCGTTCCTGCGTGACCAATACCTACCCACCATACAAAGTTGGTAATGTCCCAAGCCCAACCTACTGTCTTGTTCAATCCCCAAGTTCCAATCCCAGTAGATATGGTATAAATGATACAACCAACTCCCCATAAAAAGGCAGTCAGCGCAATACCAAAAACAATCCACCACTGCTTGTTAGCTACTCCCTCTACAGGTGCGGCAACATCTACAGTAACATCGTGGTAGGTCTTGTCTCCTGTTACCAGTGGTTTTCTAATAGGTGCTTCGTAATGCGATGCCATAGGTCTTTATTTCTAAATTATACCTCGTCGGTATTTCTAACTTTTACTTGATACATTACATTGGGCTTTGTACCGACATGTTCCAATAAATGGTACATACGATCGTCTTCATGTAATGCAGCAACTTTGCTTTCTTTGTCATTCAGGTCTCCAAACACCATTGCCCCTGTGGTACAAGCATTGGAACAAGCGGTTTGGAAAGTCCCATCTTTAATTTCTTCACCTTTGAGTTTGGCGTCTAATATTGTTTTTTGTGTCATCTGTATACACAAAGAACATTTTTCCATGACTCCTCTGGAACGAACAACCACATCAGGGTTTAATACCATTCGACCTAAATCGTTATTCATGTGGTAATCGAACTCGTCATTTTTATTGTACAAGAACCAGTTGAAACGACGTACTTTATAGGGACAGTTATTCGCACAGTAGCGGGTTCCAACGCAGCGATTATAGGCCATATGATTTTGACCTTGTCTCCCATGTGATGAGGCAGCTACAGGGCAAACTGTTTCACAAGGAGCGTGGTTACAGTGCTGACACATTACAGGCTGAAAAGCAACTTGAGGATTGGCTGCTGCTTGCTCCATTTCTCCAAAAGTGTTTAAAGAATCTCCAATTCCTGAAATATTCTCTTTTGTTTCATTGTCTCCTTCAAAAGTAGATGCTGAAGAGTAATAGCGATCTATTCTCAACCAATGCATATCTCTGGATTTACGTACTTCACGTTTACCCACAACAGGGACATTGTTTTCTGCATGACAAGCGACAACACAAGCACCACAACCCGTACATGAATTTAAGTCAATAGAAAGGTTGAAGTGGTGTCCAATACTTCTATCAAATTCTTGCCACATATCCACTTCTGGAGAGGTGACGTCAAATTCAATATGATCTTTTGAAACCTGAGGCATTGGATTCCAATACGCTTTATCTTTTGTGTTAAAGACTTCTAAGGTGGTTTCCTTGACTATATCTCCACGTCCCATCAAAGTATTGTGCAACTGAACACATGCAAATTCGTGCTCTCCATTTGCTAGTTTAACGTCAACATTTTGAACTCGGTTAAAGTTTTGATAAAAAGTGTAGGCATTGACTCCTGTTTGCATTTCATCTTTGAGACCCATTCGCTCCCCAAAACCAAAAGAAAGACCAACGGTTCCTTTCGCCTGTCCAGGTTGAACAATCACGGGCACTTTCAAGGTCTGAGTACCAACCGTTACAGCGGCATAACTACCGTTCAGTGCACCGTCAGCAGTATTGATGTTTTGTAATCCAAGAGCATTTGCATCACTCATGGATACTGTAAGATAGTTGTCCCAACTTACTCGTGTAATCGGGTCAGGAAACTCTTGCAACCAGGGGTTATTGGCTTGCTGCCCATCACCCATGCCTGTTTTGCTGTACAATACCAAGCTCATTCCTGATGAAGTAGCAGTTCTCAGTTGACTAACATCCAAGGCAGAAAAATCTGGTATTGAATTTTCCACAGAACTTTCTATTGAATAATAACCGTCGTGTAAGGCCTTACTCCAAGAACTTGATCCTAAAATGGATTCATTCCAATGGGCTTTAATTTCGTCGTAGAATTTTGAGTTTTTACCAGCTAGTCTGAGTAAAACATCCTGAAATTGTTGGGTGTCAAACAAAGGACGAATGGTTGGCTGAGCCAAAGCGTAATGTCCTGATTTAAATTCGTAGTCTCCCCATGATTCTAAATAATGAGGTGTCGCTGCAACAAATTGTGAAGCGGCTGCTGTTTCATCTATTTTGGAAGTAAAGCTCAATGAAAATTCCAACTTGCTGATTGCCTCAGCTAATGCATTTCCATTGGCAAAAGAAAATACTGGATTGACTCCAACTGAAATCAAACCACTTACACTACCCGCTTCAATTGCTTGAAATGCTTCTTGTACCTCTTTTGCATTTCCTTGTCTGATCAACTTAGGTTGTTCAGGTTGGAAAGCTGCACTACTTAGGTATGTATTTACAGCAAGAACTACAGCCTGGGCTGCATCATCATCTAATCCAGTAACCAAGACTCCCTGAGAACCTGAACTTTTTAGTGCTGAAATTGCTTTGTCTGCAAACACTTTTAAATCGGCTGATAATTGACCCGCAGATCCTCCTATTAAACGATCGTGAATGTAGGCTAAAATGTTTTTTTGATCTGCTGGAGTACAGGGAATACGATGGTCTGCATTTGCTCCAGTCAGAGACATATTGGATTCAAATTGAAAGTGCTGGGACATCTCTGCTTTGCCATGATCCCTATGAGGTGTTTTAGAGAGGGCATAGCCTTTAGCGTAGCCACCACCTTGCCAATCTCCTAAGAAATCAGCGTCTACAGATACGATGGCTTTTGCTTTAGAAAAGTCATAGTCTGCTAAAGCTCTTTGTCCGTAATAGGTTTCATAAGCATTTAAAGCTGCATCTGACGAAATAGTATCATATACTACAGGACGTACATTTGGGTAAGCAGCAATAAAATCTGCAATGATTTTCTGTGTAGTTGGACTTGGCAAAGTCGGTGTTAATAGAATGATTTCTTTATCGGTGGCTGCTAATCCTTTGAGCATGGCTCCAGCTTGAAGATAAAAGTCATCCCAAGAAATATCTTGTCCATTTGCTGTTGGTCCTTGTAATCGTAAAGTGTCATATAATGAAAGTACAGAAGCATGCATTCTAGCATTTGCAATTCCTAAAGTAGGTGCATCTGGATTACTTTCAACCTTAATGGGTCTTCCTTCTCGAGTCTTAATTAAAACACTTCCAAAATCAAAACCATCCGCAATGGTAGTTGCATAGTAATTGGCAATCCCTGGTCTTATTTGCTCAGGTTGTACGACATAAGGAACCGATTTAATAACTGGTCCTTCACAAGCAGCAATGGTAGCAGCTGCAGTACTAAAACCAACATATTTTAAAAAATCTCTACGAGAGGTGCTACTCTCCTCTAGTGTCTTTTCATCACTTAAAAAATCTTCAGGAAGCTTGGAAACAAATTCATTTTGCTCCAATTTTTTAACTGCCTCATCAGAAGGATCTAATTGAGCAATGTTTTTCCAATAAGTTTTATTTGATGCCATATGCTTTTTTTGATCGCCTTTTAATAGTGACATTTTCCACATTCAAGTCCACCCATTTGGGCAACTGTTAATTTTTCTACACCGTATTTTTTAGAAAGGGCTTCATGTATTTTAGCATAATACTCGTTGCTCTCTACTTTTACATTTGTTTCACGGTGGCAATTGATACACCACCCCATTGTCAAGGGAGAGTATTGATACATAATCTCCATTTCTTCAACTGGTCCATGGCAAGTTTCGCAGGCGATTTCTCCTACCTCAACGTGCTGGGCGTGATTGAAATAAACAAAATCAGGAAGGTTGTGAATTCTAACCCACTTAACCGGTTGTGTTTCTCCTGTATAACGCTGATTGGTCTCATCCCAACCCACGGCAGCGTATAATTTTTTAATCTCTTTAGTATAAAAATCTTTGGTGTATCCGTTTTCAAGATCCTCCTCACCGTTATACTCAGCTATGTTTCTATGGCAATTCATACAAACATTTAACGATGGAATTCCTGAATGTTTGGACACTCGAGCTGAAGAGTGACAATACTTACACTCAATTTGATTTGCTCCAGCGTGAATTTTATGTGAATAGTGAATTGGTTGAACTGGTATATATCCTTGATCAACCCCAACTTGCATAAAGTAACCGTACACAAAATATGCACTACTCAATAATAAGAGTACAACGCTCACCATCACTAAAAATTGATTTTGGACAAAGGCTAACCAAATGGGTGTTCGCTTTGGTTTGGTCTCTGGTTTGATATCAACACCACTCGCTACTGCAATGCGGAGCAAAGTTTTTTGTACCAAAAACAGCATGACAATAAGAATAAAAAACACCAATGCTAAGGCACCTAAAATAATATTGTTGTTGACTCCTGAAGATCCAGATTGGCCTGGCGCAGCACCTGGAACAGTAGCTGAAGCAACTGGTGCAGGTGGAATATAATCGGTGTAGGCAATGATGTTATCGATGTCCTCATTCGAAAGTTGAGGAAATGATGTCATTACCGAACCGTTGTACTCCTCATAGATGGCAACTGCCTGAGCATCGCCCGACTTCACCATTGCAGTACTGTTTTTGATCCATGTATAAAGCCACTCTCTATCGTACTTTGCGGAGACCCCTCTGAGGGCTGGACCCACAGCTCTCTTATTTAGCTTGTGACAAGCTGCACAATTTGTGTTGAATAATTTTTTCCCTGCCTGGACGGCTTCATCATCTTGAGCTATAGCCGTAAACGAGGAAAAAAAGCTTATTAAAACGATTAGGGCTGGAAAAAGGAATTTTATATTATCCTTGATCTTTATTCTTTCAAATAAACGTGTTTGTATGTCCAAAGTTTTGTTCTAAAATCCAGCACAAATTTAAGTCATAGCGCTCTTTTAAAATACCGATTAAAACAAGATTTTATTAATTTATAATGATTCTAAATAACTTATTAGGTTTGTTAAAAAAACATGGTTTAAAAAGAAAAAGTTGTTTTTTTGCAGTATGAAAAATTCTTCTTGGGAACCCTTATTATTAGTGCTTATTTTCAGTATCAGTTCACTGAGCTTTTCGCAAACTGCAGAATTGAACGTTAAACAAGACCCACGGTTGGACAGTTTGTTAAACAAAAAAATTGCTTTAGATCGAGAGCGTTATGCAAACGAATATTATACGCTCCAATTGTATTACGGAAATCTTGAAACAGCCACAGAAACTTTAGAAAATGCTAAGGAAGCCTATCCGAATATACCCGTAGAACTGAGCTTTGAAACACCAAACTACAAAGTGCAGGCAGGTCGATTTAAAGACAAGATCCTAGGATTAAAAACACTAGATACCGTAAAGAGAGATTTCCCGTCTGCCTTTCTTTTGACTCGAAAAATTGAATCCTTAGAGTGATTTTTTAACGGCTACCTCTTGGAAACATTCCAATACATCGCCTACCTTGATATCGTTGTAATTTTTTACCTGTAAACCACAGTCGTATCCTTTGGCTACTTCTTTAACGTCATCCTTAAATCGTTTGAGTGATGTTAATCCACCAGTAAAGATGACTACTCCTTCTCGGATGATTCGTATGCCAGAATTTCGGTAAATCTTTCCACTGGTGACCATACATCCTGCGATGGTTCCAATTTTGGAAATTTTGAAGGTTTCTCTAATTTCAGCATTCCCTGTGATCTCTTCACGCATTTCAGGAGAAAGCATTCCTTCCATTGCATCTTTGATGTCATTAATTGCATCGTAAATAATGGAATAAGAACGGATATCGATTTCTTCTTTATCGGCTATAGTCCGGGCATTACCCATTGGTCTTACATTAAATCCAATTACTATAGCATCAGAGGCAGAGGCCAATAGCACATCGGATTCTGTGATGGCTCCAACACCCTTATGGATGATATTGATTTCGATTTCACCTGTAGATAACTTTTGAAGTGAATCGGTCAAGGCCTCAACTGAACCGTCAACATCCCCTTTAAGGATAATATTCAATTCTTGAAACTCGCCCAAAGCAATTCGTCTTCCTATTTCGTCTAAAGTTATATGACGTTGTGTTCGAACACTTTGCTCTCTTAATAATTGAGTTCTTTTCGCAGCAATTTGTTTTGCTTCACGTTCATCTTCCAAAACGTGAAATGCGTCCCCTGCTTGGGGCGCTCCGTCTAATCCTAAAATGGATACTGGTGTAGATGGTGGAGCTTCTTCTAGGCTCGCTCCTCTTTCGTTATATATCGCTTTTACCTTTCCACTGTGTTTTCCTGCTAAAAGGTAATCTCCCATTTTAAGTGTCCCATTCTGAACAAGTATGGTGGAAACATAGCCTCGCCCTTTATCTAAAAAGGCTTCTACAACTGTTCCTTTGGCGGCTCTATTCGGGTTTGCCTTAAGTTCAAGTAATTCAGCCTCAAGTAAAACTTTTTCAAGCAGTTCTTTGACACCTGTTCCTTTTAATGCAGAAACATCGTGTGATTGAACTTTACCTCCCCAGTCTTCGACCATAAGGTTCATCCCAGCAAGTGCTTCTTTAATTTTATCTGGATTTGCATTTTCTTTATCAATCTTATTGATGGCAAATACAATGGGAACGCCTGCAGCCTGAGCATGACTTATCGCTTCCTTGGTTTGTGGCATGATGTCATCATCTGCAGCTACAACGATAATAGCAATATCGGTAACCTGAGCTCCTCTAGCTCTCATCGCGGTAAATGCTTCGTGACCAGGAGTATCTAAAAAGGTTATTTTTTGACCGTTTTCAAGAGTAACGCCGTATGCACCTATGTGCTGGGTGATTCCTCCTGATTCTCCTGCGATTACATTCTCTTCACGAATGTAGTCGAGCAAAGAAGTTTTTCCGTGATCCACGTGACCCATTACAGTTACTATAGGTGCTCTAGCTGTTAGATCTTGTTCAAGATCTTCAACATCTTCTATATTTTCTTCGAGTTCAGCTTTTTCAAAAGTAACCTCATAGCCAAACTCATCAGCAACAATACTCAAAGTCTCCGCATCCAGTCTTTGGTTCATAGTTACCATGATTCCTAAACTCATACAAGCAGAAATAATCTCTGTTGAGGTGATATTCATCATGGTGGCAACTTCCCCCACAGTAATAAACTCAGTAACCTTTAAGACTTTGCTTTCAGCTTCAATCTGGGCCATTTCTTCCTCCGACTTTTGGCGGTGTTGAACCCTTTTATCTCTTCTGTATTTTGCACCTTTAGATTTGTTCGATTTACCTTGAAGCTTTTCTAAAGTTTCGCGTATTTGCTTTTGAACTTCTTCTTCACTAGGTTCTTCTTTTTTGACAACAGTATTGGTTCTCCCTTTTCGTTGTTGATCTTGATTGTTGTTTTTATTCTTGTTGGCTGTAGGTTTAACGTCTTTACTTATTCTCTTTCGCTTACGCTTGCGGGCATCTTCTACCGTTTTTTCTTTTTTATTGACCTCATCAAGATTGATGGTTTGACCTGTTTTCTTAGGTCCACTTAGTTTGGTATATTGAGTCTTAAGTGTCTCTTTTTCAGGTGATTCAGCATCGGCTTTCTCAGTTGAAGGTGTTACTTCTGTTTCTTGGGTTTTCTTTGGGACAATTGCTTCAGCTTCTTCGGTCTTTGCATCTGTAACAGCCGCGGCAGGCTCTTCAGTAGCCTCTGGCACAGGCACTTCTTTTGGGGCTGGAGCAGGTTTTTTTAAAGCCTCCAAATCAATCTTCCCTAACGTCTTAGGCTTTTCAAGGGCAACCTTATTGGTTTTTAAGGCCTCTCTTTGTGCGATTTGATCCAAGCGTTCTTGCTCTTTCTTTTCCTGAATGATGCGGAGATTTTCCTTTTCTTTTCGCTTTTCCTTACTGATCTCGTGAGAAGCTACTTTCTTGGATTTGTCCGTTTCAAATTCATCCAAAAGTGTGTTGTACACTTCTGTAGTGATTTTTGTCGTCGGACGCGCGTCAACTTCAATTCCTTTTTGATTCAGAAATTCAACAGCACGGTCAAGGGAGATATTTAATTCCCTTAACACTTTGTTTAGTCGAACACTGGGTTGGTCAGCCATATAATTATATCTATTTGCAAAAATAGGAATTATTTTTGCAGTCTATTCTTCAAATTCTGCTTTCAATATTTGTAAAACCTCTTGAACTGTTTCTTCTTCAAGGTCTGTTCTTTTGATTAAGTCGGATTTATCAAGCTCCAAAATACTCTTGGCTGTATCTAAACCGACCTTTTTAAATTCATCAATGATCCACTGCTCGATTTCATCACTGAACTCCTTCAATTCAATATCCTCTTCCACTCCTTCGCGGAAGACATCAATTTCATATCCTGTTAACTTTCCTGCCAGTCGAATATTTGTTCCTCCTTTACCGATGGCTTTGGAAACCTCTTCAGGGTTTAAGATTACTTCAACCCTTTTGTTTTCCTCATCAATTTTAAGAGAGTTCACTTTTGCTGGACTCAAGGCTCTAGAGATAAAAAGCTGAAGATTATTGGTATAGTTGATTACATCAATATTTTCATTTCCTAATTCCCGAACAATCCCGTGGATTCTAGATCCTTTCATTCCTACACAAGCCCCTACTGGATCAATACGATCATCGTATGAATCTACAGCTACTTTAGCTTTTTCACCAGGTATTCTAACTGCTTTTTTGATGGTGATAAGCCCGTCAAATACTTCGGGGATTTCTTGTTCAAATAATTTTTCTAGGAACTTGGGAGAAGTCCTGGATAGAATAATTCTTGGCTTGTTTCCTCTGAGTTCAACCAGTTCAATGATTCCTCTTACATTATCTCCTTTTCTAAAAAAGTCGCTTGGTATCTGACGATCTTTTGGCAAGATAATCTCGTTTCCATCATCGTCTAGTAAAATGATTTCACGACTGCGGATATGGTGTACTTCAGCAGTGTACAAATCACCTTCTCTATCCTTAAACTGTTTGAAAATATTTGTGCTGTCGTGCTCAAAAATCTTTGCAACTAAATTTTGTCTTAAATACTGAATCGAGCGTCTCCCAAGATCAACGAGTTTTACTTCTTCGGATACGTCTTCCCCAACTTCAAAGTCAGGCTCTATTTTTCGTGCTTCACTCAGGGCGATTTCCTGATTTGAATCTTCAACATTTCCGTCTTCAACCACTACTCGATTTCTCCAAATCTCCAAGTCTCCTTTATCGGGGTTGATAATAATGTCAAAATTTTCATCTGATCCAAACTTTCGTTGAAGCGTATTTTTAAATACATCTTCAAGAATAACCATCAGGGTGACACGGTCAATGAGTTTGTCGTCTTTAAATTCCGAAAAAGAATCAATTAAGGCTAAATTTTCCATTTTTCAATTAATTAACTATTTCACTAATACTTTCGCACTGGTTATATCGCCATACGAAAGCGTTTCTTTTTTTGTTACTGTAACTTTACCCTTACCAATTGGTTTGGGCTCTCTTTGTTTCCATTCCAGAGTAAAATTGGTTTCAGTTGCGTCAACCAATGTTCCCTCTAGTGTAGGAGCTGCTTCTCGTTCAACTCGGAGCTTACGACCCAAGTTTTTTGCATACTGTCTTGTTTTTTGAAGTGGACTTCCAACACCTGCCGAGGCAACTTCTAGTGAAAAGTCATGTACATCTCGGTCTAAATTGTGTTCAATTTGTCTGCTTACTTCAACACAAGACTGTAAATTAATACCATCATCACCATCCAAAAGGATACTGATATGATTGTCTCCTGAAATTTTACATTCAATCAAAAACAAGTCTGGCCTGCTGTCTAAAGCAGCTTGTAATAGCTCGGTAACTTGTTCATTAAATGTCATCTAAAAAAAAAGGGGACTTAAAGTCTCCTCTGGTTTTTTATTCAGAATGTGTGCAAATATAAAGGAAAATGCTCAATTATTTAAGCCTATACTCATAAAATTCCTATTTTTAAATATCCTAAATCTCAACCTTATGAAATTATTAACCTATTATACGGGACTTATTTTATTTATTTTAGTTTTTCAATTTAGCTTTTCTCAGACTACAATAGAAGGAAAAGTCACAGACCAAAACAATCAACCTCTTTTTGGAGCAAATATTGTTATTCAGAATTCTTATTCTGGAACAACTACTGATGAAGAGGGTAATTTTACCCTTCAGACCAGTACCGCCTTACCTCTAACTTTGGAGGTTTCCTATATTGGATTTGCCACCCAAATCTATAAAAGTTGAAAATGACGAATCCTTACTCATTCAAATGGTGGAGGGAACCTATTTTGACGAGGTAATTGTCTCTGCATCCCGTCGAGCTGAAAAACTTCAGGAAGCTCCTGCCGCAGTTTCAGTGATTACTCAAAAAAACATCAATGCTTCAGGAGGCTCTGTATCACCTATTCGCGCATTGATTAATTCTCCTGGTGTAGAGTTGCAACAACAAACCGGGCAAAGAATAAATATTGCGCTTAGGGGAAGTAGCGGAGTCTTTTCTACGAATGTTTTTCCCATGTTGGATTACCGTTCTTTGATCTCTCCAGGATTGGAATATTTTGACTCTCAAAACTCTCCAATTAACAATATAGACTTAGAACGAATAGAAGTAGTTTTAGGTCCTGCCTCTGCCCTTTACGGTCCAGATGTCACCACAGGTGTGGTTCACTTTATTTCAAAAAATCCTTTTGATCATCCTGGATCAACGGCCGAACTAATTTATGGTGAACGCAACACTTTTAAAGTAGCCCTTCGCCATGCAGGAAAAAATAATGAGGAAACTTTTGCTTACAAATTTAACCTGCGTTACGGAAGTGGAAATGATTTTACATTAGATCCAAATGATGTTAACGATCAACGAATTTTATCTTCTTTTGCTACCCAACTCAATCGAGCTCAGATTCATCCTGAAGGTTATGTAGATAACGATTCACCTGGAATTCCGCTTCGAAGTCTTAAACAGAAACAAATTCCAGATTACTGGGCTGCAGCCGCCAACACCTCATTACACTTTCGGCCAATCACAGATATGGAAATTGTCGCAGCAGAGGATGGAACGCAGGAAGTGCGCTGTTTTACAATGACCTAGGCGAAGGACAGGTTTTCTCAAACGAGTATTGGGGTCAGGTACGCTTCAATTACAAAGGTTGGTTCGCACAAACCTATTACATCAAAAATGATGGAGGGAATGACGACAATCCAACCTATTTGAATCGGACTGGAATTATTGTTCCCCTTGAGCGCTCTCATTTTGAAACTCAAGTTCAATACAACTTTAATTGGGAAACACTTTTCAATTCGGACTGGACACTAGGATTTGATTACAGAAATGCAATATCTGATACTCAAAATCACGTGTATGGTAGACACGAAAATGAAGATGATTACAATTTGTACGGAGGATATGCACAAGCGAAGTTTCGTTTGGACCCTAAATTAGACTTTCTATTAGCTGGGCGTTATGACGGTTATAATTTTACCGACGAAAAAACTTTTTCGCCTCGAGCTGCATTTGTTTATAAACCCAATCTTAAGCACAACTTACGCCTGACCTATAACAAGGCTGCAAATCCAATTCCAGCATCCGATATCTATTTCGATCTTCCTGTTCAATCTATCGATGACTTGAATTTAGACATCTGGGTATTAGGAGCTAAAAACCCATACACCTATGGGTCGAATCCAGTCATAAATTGGTTTATACCTGGAGTCCCTAACACCCCACTGAGCGCTGGTTTTCCTTTGAGTGCTGCTTTTTTAGCAGTTAATGACTTAGTGCAAA
>Ga0255783_10001138_pt1 | contig 29026 bp, 32 predicted proteins | sample 011ome_22_FD_179981 | JGI IMG/M metagenome (GOLD analysis project Ga0255783, IMG submission 179981) | Coastal salt marsh microbial communities from the Groves Creek Marsh, Skidaway Island, Georgia - 011507BT metaG (version 2) | ecosystem: Environmental > Aquatic > Marine > Intertidal zone >... | reverse complement strand
AAAGCACAGAAGGGAATCCCGTCATTGCTTCTAATACTGCTCAGAGAATTATTACCACCATAACTCAGAAAATTAATGCCGTACAAAAAGGAGTTTTTGTAACCCAAGAGAGTTTCGATATCACAACGAATACTGTAACTGTCACCGTACAGTCTGACCCCAAGATCAACGAACTACTTCTCAAGTATTAGTGGAATAATGCTTAATCTCATCAAGCGAGAGTCCCTCACTCTCCGCCACCCTATTTTCAATTGATTTAATCTATATAAATCAATAGTTTATAAAGCCATGATTTCTGGCTTTGCACCACACCCTTGTACCAATTTGTACCAACTTTATCTCATGGAACAACACCCCGGGGGGATGGTCTACACAGGACTACGTCGTATTTAAGTAGATTGGGAGATACAAAAAACAACATGAAACCTTATATTTTAATTTAATGGGAGATATCTATGAGAATACTTTTAACTAAAATACCCACATTAGCTTTTATATTCACTTTATTCTTTTTTAGTCAGCATGCCCACTCGCATTGTCAGATTCCCTGTGGTATTTACGATGACCATGCCCGTTATATATCTATGCTTGAAGATGCTTCAACTGTAGAGAAAGCTACAAACCAAATTATTACTTTGAGTAATGATATTGATTCAAAACAAGAATCCACGCCTATTACTCAAAATTATAATCAGCTTGTACGTTGGGTAAACAACAAAGAAATTCATGCTGAAAAAATAATAAGCACCATTGCCAACTATTTTTTGACACAACGTATAAAACCTAACCAAAAGGATTACCTAGATAGATTACGTAAACATCACGCAGTAATTTTGGCGGCAATGAAAGCTAAACAAAATGCATCGATAACAGAAAGCAATGCTTTAAAGGTAGCTATTCAAAATTTGGCCATCTATTATCCGAAGCATGAGCATTAGCCACAATTTACTTTACATTGGTATTTTGTAAATTGATACAATCTCCTGACAGTCTAAATGTCGGTTATGTAGCGATCGGCTTGCTCCCTCCAGAGGCATAGACTGTTCTAAGGTTCTCACCTTTTTTTATATTTATGTAAATAGGAAGACTACAAGTGTTTCTATGAGAGCTAAACACCCCGGGGGAGGGCCTACACAGGGTTACGTTATTTATAGGTAGCTTTGGAGATACAAAAAAGGCGTCAATTAAGACGCCCTTTTTAAAACTTACTGACGATAGAAAATTAGAAATCAAATTTAACTCTAACCGATAATTCAGTTGCTTCGACGTCGACAGATGTTGTTGTTGCGTCGGCCCCTGTTTTCAATTCGGCAGTACCGTAATTCGTGTACTGAACCATTGTTAGCAGAGTCGTCGTTTCAGATAATTTATAACCTAATCCGGCTCCAAAACGAATGGATGTATCCGAATTATCACTTGCGTTACCCGTAATAGTCGTAGATCCGTTAGCAGCAGGGATCCTTGTACTGTTTGCGCTAAAATCAAACGACGTGTGACCGATTCCCGCCAATACAGTCCACTTCAAAGTTTCATTAATTTGTTGCGTATAGTCGAGCTCCAACATAAACGTATCGACATCGAAGTCGCTTTCCGTCCCCGGTAACTGAACATCGCCGTCCGCCTGAACGCTACCGCTTAGGTCATAAGTAACTCCCATAGTCTCGTATGCAAGGCTTACACTGAGGTCATCGAACCGCTTACCAACAGCGAAACCAAAGCCACTGTCACCCTCTATACCATCGCCGTTAAATGTGACAAGTTCGTTGTCATCGCCAACATCTTGATCACTGCCACCTACGTCAGAGGTTATGGCGTAATTAAATCTAACATCCATCATCAAGTCATCGGACCAGTCTGCCGCTGCTAATGCTGGTAGGAGTCCGACCAACCCAGCACTGAGTAATGCGACTGTTGTATTTTTTGTTTTCACTTTTTCCTACCTTTCTAACTATTGTTTATATTCCGCTACTTTAGAAAAAACAAACCTTCAATCCGAGTTTACCAAAAATTTCGCCAACTTGTGCGACGCAACATCTCTGCTAACTCACCTCAGTCAAGCCCGTTCAAGGACTCTCACAATTCAAACAATTAATATGCCGAATTTATCTCGTGGAGCAACACCCCGGGGGGAGGGGCTACAGCGGTGTAAGTAATCAATTACTCGTTATGTATAATAAAATTTATATAGTCACGAGGCCTCAAAATGATAAGGGCGATATTTTTTGTTGTCTTAGCGCATATGGTCAGCAATTGCTTTGCTGACGAAATCTCGGCTATTTCTCGAGGCGGCCTACTTTATGACCGATGGTACAAGGTCATTGGTACGGAAAAACCTAACTACACACACCCTGCCTGGCCTAGTTCGAACAAAGACAAAAGTGGTGCGACAACACATCGTTGTAAATCCTGTCACGGCTGGGATTACAAGGGGCGCAACGGTTCGTACGCGACGGGAAAATACAAAACTGGCATCCCTGGAATCCAATATTTTTCGGGAGGCGATAAAAGCGAAGTTCTAGGCATCCTAACTAACAACCTACACGACATGGGGAGCCGGATAACGGCAAAAGACCTAGACGATTTGGCTCTTTTCGTGGTCAAAGGTCAATTTGATTTCGCCAAGTTCATTAGTGTTGAAACGAATCTTGTAAGGAGCGGCGATAGTAACTCAGGGGCGGAGTACTACAACACAGTTTGCGCTAAGTGCCACGGTGCTCAAGGTGACTTAATCAAGGATATGACCCCTATCGGGGTCATTGCCCATAAAAACCCCTGGGAAGTAATGCATAAAATTATCAACGGTCAGCCGGGAGAAAAAATGCCGTCAATGCGAGCGTTTGGAATAACTGTGGTGATGGACATCATGGCTTACGTTCAAACGTTAAAAAATAACTAGAATACGACTCTAATTACAGTTTTGAATTTTCTAGAAACAGTCATCTAGCTAGATCATTTCGAACAAGAAGTTAGCCCTTGGTAGCTTGAGCGGTACAAAAAAGTTATGTTGAAATCTCGATTAGTTATAAAAATTAGAACATAGTATTAGTATTCATCGATTCCTTCGGAACGCTTTGTATCGAGTCCCAATGCTCAATAATTTTACCGTCATCATCAAATCGAAAAAAATCCATAGTTACGTACTCTTCGTTATCAGGCCAAATTTGACGGGTATGTAAAGCGACGAGATCACCTTCTGAAACTGCCCGCAAAAATTCTATCTGCTTGCTTTCGTACTCCCTATGCATCTGCTCAAAGTAATTAATAAAACCCTCCTTGCCATCTCGCACGCTGGGATTGTGCTGAATATATTCATCTCCAACGTACATCTCAACGGCTTTTCTGGGTCTACCTTCAAACGCCGTCCTGTAAAAGCTAATAGCGTTCAGTTTATTTATCTCGATATTGTGTGTCATAACTTGAGAATAACTTAATATCAAAACCTTTTTCTTCTTACCCTAAATGCCCCTTGGGGAGGGTCTGAACAGGGTTACGGCATCTATAAGGTAGCTTGGGAGATTTAGCCAATAACTGACAAGATAGAGCCCATCCGGTAAAGTATCGCTTTCGCTTAACGTTTATAGAAGAATTCATACAGTAAAACAGTCTTTTCTTACAGAACTCCTTACCCTCCGCCACTTTCTCCTTTACTGCCAGTAACGCAGATAGACCATTCAAACTTAATACCCCAGACGAAACTTATGCAACCAACAACCGCTTTAGGCAACACCCAAACAGACCATCATGATCTTGTTCGAGAAATAGAGACCGGCTTGTTATCAGACTCCCCATCAATTTCTCCAAAATTCCTTTATGACCCTTTGGGTTCACATCTGTTTACTGCCATAACCTTAATACCTGAGTATTATCCAACTAATACTGAGAAAGATATTTTCTCCCGTTTCGAACAGCAGATTACCGATGCGATGGGCGTCGGAGGTACTTTAATTGACCTGGGTGCTGGGAACTGCGAGAAAGCAGAATATTTTTTCAACGCTCTTAAACCTAAAAACTATTTAGCTGTTGATTTTTCGATCGAGTATTTGGAAGATGCGACTGCGAAACTTGCAGGAAAATACCCACAAATAAACGTTCAATGCATGAGTATGGATTTCTCAAAGAAAATACAAATTCCGGAATCCATTCCAGAAACCGACCGGGTATTTTTTTATCCTGGCTCCAGTATCGGAAACTTCCTAACGTCGGAGGCGCTCCACCTGCTTTGTCAAATTAAGGATCAAGCTAAAGGCGGTGGATTATTATTTGGAGTTGACCTAATGAAGGAAGACTCCGTTTTGAAATTAGCATACGACGATCCTCTGAAAGTAACAGCTGCCTTTAATCTTAATATTTTGAACTCAGTTAATTCATTGATAGGGTCTGACTTCAAGATTGAACAATTTACCCACAAGGTAATGATTAATCACGCGGAAAGTAGAGTTGAGCTTTTCTTAGAAACTCTCGAGAAAGTCACTATTACCTGGCCCGGCCACTCTAGAGTCTTCAACAAAGGGGAACTTATACACACCGAGAACTCTCACAAATACACTGTTGAATCAATTGGTGAATTACTGAATAAAGCAGGCTTTAAAACTAATCAAATATGGACAGATCCAAAGAAATATTTCGCCGTAATATACGCCGAATAAAACGGAAACCGGGATGTTTGATTGAATGATTCGAGAGAATGGTTTCCACCCAACGAAGGCCTACTAATCAATCATCGTCATAAGAACGATTTCAAAAAACCATCCTTATGGCAAGCGAGAATCACATGAATCGAATTTGAATGAAAGCCCCTCAAGAAAAGGTTAGTAACAAGGCATCTGATGTAACCGACATCAGTGCGGCGTGGGATAAAGATAACCAATCATGGTGGGACTGGTATGTCACCCTTGCGGAAAACAAGGCTAAAACGGATGCTCTACTCGTCACTGAACCTTTACCAAATATTGAAATCCCAACTGATGATGAGGTCATCTCCGAACTGATGGAGCCCTATCCACTACAGAATGATCAAATCGCGTTCTTTAGGAAAAATGGGTTCATCAAAATAAAAAATGTTTTCTCCCCAGGAGCTTTACTAAAGCTTAGGTCTGAATTGATTAACATATTAAAACTCGAGTTTGACGTTGACCCAGATAAAGGAGCGTATGACCGGTTTCTAAGTCTCGAGATGACCTGGCTCGATAACTTACTAATACGAGCGTACGTATTATCACCACGTCTAGGGAAAATTTCCGCAGATCTGCTCGGAGTACCTGCAGTAAGGCTTTATCATGATAATGTTCTTGCAAAACAACCCGGTTGCGGTCGAACACCGTGGCATTTCGATGACCATCATTTTCCGTTAGATACCAACGATGTAGTTACCGCTTGGGCGCCAGCACAAGCCATTCCACTTGAGATGGGCCCACTCTCTTTTGCGTACCCACTCGACGTCCACAAGATCGTGAATGCTGTGGCATTTGAAAAGACAGGAACTGGCTATGACAGAGAGGTATCTAAAATTTTTTCAGAGAATGACGTAGCTATAGATGAAACCCCGTTCGAGTTGGGGGAAGTTAGCTTTCACCACAATCTGAGTTTTCACACTGCCGCGGGTAACTACACAAATCGAAGCCGTATCGCTTTAGCCAATACCTATTATAAAGACGGCACACGGGTAATAAACTCTCCCACCATGGTGTCTGGTGACTGGAAAAAATTCATGCCAAATGTGAAACCAGGGGACATTGCTGCGAGTTCGATGAACCCAGTTTGTTGGCCAGTTAAGTCCGCACCGTCAAAGGTCCCGTCCTGATGCTGATATACAAACAATTGATTGGATTGGCTTGTTACACCTTTTAAGTACTCAAAAAAGATAAAAAATATGGATAATCATGGCGGACTGAATTCAGACTGGACAGACAGTCTTTCTCGCAATCAACATCCCGATGGCACAGCACTGCTCGCTCACTTAAGAACTGTGCATCAACATAACGCAGGCTTCACTGAGTTGTGCGCGAGCGCCTGCCGCGACAAAGCCAGACGTAATAGTTACGAATGGCTTGCTGAAGCGGTGCCTAATATCGACGGAACACGCGTGCTTGACTTAGCCTGTGGATCAGGACCGTTATTAGAAATCTTATACAAGCGTAATGCCAGTCTAATTTTGAAAGGAGTTGATATGTCTCCCGAAGAATTAGCACTTGCTAAGGTCCGTCTGCCAGATGGTGCGGTTAAACTATTTGAACTTAAAGCGCAAGATTTAAACACGATCAGTAACGGTTCTATAGATGTTGTACTTTGTCATTGGGCATTAACTTTGATGAATCCGATTGCTCCGGTGTTAGACGAAATCCGCCGCATACTATCAGCAGGAGGATGCTTCGCAGCACTGGTCGATGGACCAATGCATTTGGCATCGGGGTATACCGAAGTCCACGACTTAATCTACAAGTATGTGCAAGCAGAGTTGCCCAGTTATGGCAAAGTTGATTTGGGCGACCCAAGAATACGTGGCACAGATAGCTTAAGCCATCTGATCAGCGCGGCTTTTCCGAATGCAAAGGTGACAGTTGAAACTAATGTAGTGTCCTTGGAAGGACCCCCGACTGAATTGGCCGAAACGGCCGCAGGATTCTTTTATGCTGCATTCACCTTGCCTACGGAGATCCGACGTGCAATGCTTTCAGAGCTATCAGATCTGCTCGCGTCATCGAAGCGAAGTGAGAATGCCGTAGAGAAGGCTAGATTTTCGATGCCAATCAATCGATTATTAGTTTTCCCATCAACAAAATAAAATCTAAAAACAAAAATAAACATATTCGCTTACTGGTCTATTTGAATTTGAGATTATTCGACGTACTCCAAGCCCATATTGCATCGTATAAAGAAAGAATCAGTTATTCCTTCAAAACTGATGCTTGGATGTAAGTCTTTGGCATCATTATAAGCATCCCAACATATATCCTCTAAGCTGCCACCAATGTTATTTTGACGGAGCGTCAACCAGGCTTGTTTCAATGATTCAACAACAACAAATCGAGTGCTACAATCCACTTCAATACTTGTTTTTCCATCGCTAGCTTCTTGTCCACTGCACACCAACTCAGTTGCTCCAAAACAACCAACTGCAGACAGATATAGCAATACGCCTAGCAAATTTTTAAGCATAACCATTGCTTTACATTTAAAACCAACTTAATAACCTCTTCCTCGATACACTGCTATTTTCAAGTTAAGACACCACTAAATTAGCAATTCCCCCCTAAGATAGGTGACTGCTTTGCCACCAATCGTTACTCGATCCCCATGCTGTTCACAGTACAACTCTCCTCCCCTCTTGGAAAGTTGTCTCGCAATCAATTTATTCTTAGTCAAACGATTTGACCAATACGGGATAAGAGAGCAATGCGCACCTCCCGTAACTGGGTCCTCCGTTATACCTAATTTTGGACCAAAAAAACGTGAGACAAAGTCAACACTGCGACCCGGTGCTGTCACGATTATGCCGTCATGTACAAGGCGCTTCATTGCAATGAAGTTTGGCTCAAGATTTAAGACTTCCTCCTCATTGTTGAAGACCGCGAGTCCGTAAATAGCAGCTTGGAACGAAATAGGTTGCGCTCCTAGCGCTTCCCCAATTTCATCAAGAAGTTGTTCACTCTTTTTTGGGACATGACTCGGAAAGTCCATTGAAATAATGTCACCTTCACGCGTAATCTTCAAAAGATCCCCAAGTTTTGTGTGAAACTCAATATTATTTGCCTTTAATCCCAACTCAGAATACAGCACGTGAGCTGACGCCAAGGTTGCATGACCGCAAAGACCTATTTCTACTTTGGGTGTGAACCAACGAATGAAGAATTTACCTTGTTGATTTATAAAAAAAGCCGTCTCTGATAAGTTATTTTCGGATGCGATTGATTGCATCACATGGTCTGGCAACCACTCATTTAATGGGCATACGGCAGCAGGATTTCCGGAGAATATTTCACTTGCAAATGCATCAACTTGGTACATCTTAATTTTTTTCATAAAACCTGTACTTTTACAATTTACTCACAAACAACGAGTAGAGGCTTAATTAGATGACTACTTCAATGTGATCTCAGCAGACACTCCATTTACTCTTCACTACGAAAGCGCAAGATAACATCCAGGTTTAATTATTTTTTTGGACCAACTTGAATACAAGCATTCCGGCAAGCATTGCAATTACGAACAGCGCACCCTTAAGCGAACCCATACCCAAGGAGACCAGAGCTGGACCAGGACAAAATCCAGCTACCCCCCACCCCAACCCAAAAATAAGACTACCAAAGATCAACCGCTTATTAATCGACTTTTCGTTGGACAGATGTAAACTGCCGCCGAGCAACGTTTTCTCTCGTTTAACAATATATTTGAACGAGAAAACACCTATGAAAATAGCGCCTCCCATCACGAAAGCTAACGACGGATCCCATCGACCAAAAATATTGAGAAAACCGATGACTTTTTCTGGGTTAGCCATGCCAGACACAATTAAACCAAGTCCAAATATCAAGCCTGCAAGCAATGCATATATATTTTTCATAAGACCTCTAGGAAAAAACGTGCTTCATGAAATAAACAATCACGAACCCACCAACCATAAAGGTTATCGTCGCCACCAACGAGCGAATAGATAATCGCGATAAACCGACAACTCCATGTCCACTCGTACATCCACCTCCGATACGCGTACCGATCCCAACTAGGAAGCCCGCAACAACAAGTCCAACCATCGAAGATTCAATGACGGGTTCGGGTAGCGCAAAGAATAAGCTGTAACTTACGGGCGCTACAAGAAGCCCAAGCAAAAATGCAAGGCGCCAACTGAAATCGGATGATTTGACATTAAAAACACCAGCAACTATCCCACTGATACCCGCCGAGCGGCCATTAGTAAAAACCAATAAAGCTGAGGCTAAGCCAATCATGATACCCCCCAGCAGCGAAGACCAAGGCGTAAAAACAGCCCAATTAATGTCCATGATACCTATCCCCTCTCAAATTACTTTTAAGCAAGATTACCATAAGGCCGGGCGATGAACGCCTCAATTTTTAATACACCATGTCTATTAATTAATAAAATATTCTTGGCAGTAATGGAAACATTGACTGAATCTGTCAATGTAAAGTTAGCGAGAGAAGGCTAGACCCCATCTTCTCTCACTCATCTGTTTTTTATTGGTTTCAAACGATAGGTCGCAAAAGTACAACCCCTAGCTGGTCTATCACTACTGACGTCAGCAGTAATGATTAACTTACCTAGCCGTTCGGCTCTTATCTTCAAAGTACGCCATCAAACCCAAAATGTCTGTATTCAGCGTCACATTCTTTATTGGCTTGTTCACGAATTGCTCTTGAGCACCGAAGCAACCACGAACCTCATCAATATTCTGAATGGTTACGGTCGTGTGTAAGTTAAGATTAGGAAACGCTTGTTTAGCCTTTTTTTCTCGTTTATTCATCATCACGCCATCAAACCGAGACTGATTCCCCTCCACATAAACCTGCAGTTCACCTGTTTTCAATATCGCATCAGCTAGAGACGGTGTAATCGGAGCATTCCACCGGTGTACTTTAGGAGTTCTATGCTCGATAAATGTTTGCTCGCCAGATTTAATCGCAACTGTGTTGTACCACTCCCATAACGTTACAGAATACTTATTTGATCGCTCTTGGTTTAAATCGAGCCACTTATGCCCATCGGTATAAAGTAGTAACTCATTATAGTTAGATCGCTTATTACAAACAGCGGTTACCTCAGAGAACTTCTTATCGGCCGGAAAAAAATGCAGTGATTTTGTGAAATTCTCAAAAGTAATATCGGCCCGATCAGGTTTGTGCCAATGTGTATGACGATTTAAATATCCCTCGTCAATATTGAGCCAACGATCCCACACCTCTTGGATGATCTCCTGAGATGAATTATCAAATGCAACCTTATCTACCGATAACGCTAAATGCTTTGGGCCGTTAGCGGAGTATTTGACCTCGATCATTGGAGCGCTTTTAGTCGATCCGACAACCTGCCCACCGATATTTTGATCAAGCATCGCCAACTGATTATGAAGTGGATCCACATAGTTTTGATCGACACCTACCTCATCTGCGCTAAGCTGCACCGAGGAATCAATTTTTTCAGTTGGTATCGACCTGATTTCTTTAGTACCGGTGCTGGCCATAACATAGACGGCCACAAACAATCCTAGCAAACCAGCTGCAGTCACCCAGGGAATAATTCTACTCATTTTTATTTTCTCCTAATTAATCATTGATATCGAGTTGCATCATTTCTGATAGCACTCAAAGATTAATCAGCAGAAGTGAAAATCTAATGGCCACTTTATGGCAATTATAAATTCATCAAAGACTAATAAAACGCCATAACATGGCCACTTTTTCGTCGAATTATTTTCATTTTCGATTACTGACCTGGACACCCCCCTTCCTAGAGGACCTCAGGCAGTCCCGTAGGCGCTTCGTAACCATCGGCTGCGCCGCCAAAGGTACGGACTGTTCTGAGGCTCTCACCTTTTTTCTATACCGGCCAAACGGAAGCGACTTGCAAAAAAAGGCGACATTATTTCCTAGATTCAATCCACGAGATTTAATCAAACTTGATGCGGAATCGTTACTTCAAACGTCACGCCATCTTGATCCGGTCGATTACGTACGGATACTTTCCCACCATGAAATTGGGCGACAAGCCGCACAATGTAGAGACCTAATCCAAGGTGGCCCTGTTCAGAGGACTGTGTTGTATGTCGGCGATCTGAAACCATTGAATCAAAAATTTGCGCTTGATGCTCAACTGGAATTAATGGGCCTTGATTTGTGACTTGAAGCATCACTTCAGAACCTATCAAAGACAACGCAATATCAATCGACGATCCTGGCTCCGAGAACTCATTAGCATTCTCAATAAGCTTATCCAACATTTGTCGAAACGCCTCAGGAGACACCTTAACCCGCAATGGAGACTCTGCGAAGACAACCTTGAATTGATGCCCTCCATAGGCAGCTTGATACTCCTCCACACTCACCGTAACCAGCGCACACAGGTCAATGACCTCAAGCTCCTCGGATGTCAACGAGGCCTCCAATGCAGACGCCTCGCTCATACGCTTGACTAAGTTATCTAATCTGCGAATACCTCCTGCAGCTCGCTCCATGTAGACCTGACTTTGCTCCTTACTAGCGGTTTTGCTCAGAAGCTCTAACGATGAACGAACAACAGCAATCGGAGTATTCAATTCATGAGACAGACGTCTCGACAAATTTTCAAGATACTGGGTATAGTCTTTTAATCGAATGCTAATACTCGATAAACTTTGAGAAAGCATACCGATTTCGTCCCGAGACTCGTGTGGAATTATGCGCCCAACGATTTTACCGTCTTTGTCAAACGCATTTTTAGTTTGATCTGAAAGGTCATCAAGCCGCTTGGATACACTTCTGACCAACGCCCCTTGAATTAAAGCGTAACTTAATAAGACCACCAACATAAAAGCAATCAACAGCTCCAAAGTTTGATAACGCATCGCAAGTATCTTATTTGTCGTTTCTTGCACAAAAACGGCGCCCACTACTGAGTCTCCGACCTCCACTGGATAAGCCGCACTGATCACTCCACCACCGTCCTCATTAGTTTCCCTGACAAGCTGAGCCACCGCTTTTCCGTTTAATGCGACATCAATTTCCGGGTTTTTCTTCTGCCATGTTCCACTCGGAAGCTCAGGGAATTGGTAAGTTCCAGGGTCAATCCAGAGGTTTAATAGTGGCCTCACTATCGGTGCCACGAACGACACAAAACCTTCAATTAAATTACCACTCGAACGATTGAAATTTATTAGATCTTGATCCTCTGTGTTTAACTCTACTGACTTGAGGTTCTCAGCATGCGCAATAATACGACGTTCGGTATCTACAACCCATATGCGAGACTCCTCAGAGCGGGCAAGTTGTTTAATTACATTTTGAACTTCTCGGGAGGAGGGCTCAAAAACAGCTTGAAGCCTCAGTGGATCCGCCAAACTCTCGCAACTACGAATCACCTCGACTTTCGGCTGGCCAAGCATCCAAGCGACATTCATCACGCCTAAGCCTAAAGCTGGACCCACTGCAGACCGATACATCTTGATCTCCAAGTCATATCCACCCGTCCTCGCACGGACCTCGCCACGAATATCCCACTCACGAACAACGTTTCCTGCCTCGTCTCTTAGAAGTAGTCCGTTTCTGTCCAAAACATAAGCTGATAATTGCCCTGAATTGTGCGGTTTTATCTGAAATTGGCGAAACTGGCCATCTACGTCTACTGTTGACAAAAGAATCTGATCAACCGCATCGTCGTTAAGATTTTGCTCAAACTCACTAATTTTCTGTTCAGGAAAGCGCTTGTAAGAGGTCCGAGCCTCCACTTCAATAGCAAGGTAAATGGCTTTGCCATAACTACCGACGCGGTAACGAGCAGAGACAGAACGATCAGACGGACTGCCAAATCCATACTCGAGAGGCACGGATTGGACCATGTAGCTTTCCCAGTCATCAATCTTCCCATCAATTTCGGGTTTGCCGGAGAGCGGTGTAATTTCAATACGGTTACTCACGTCAGGAGCAAACGGTGTCACAGCATCACTCGTAAAAATCTCTGGCCGATCAGCATAAGCAAGACTCAAAGCACGCGCTGTAGTTAGGACGCTCTCCTTTTGCGTCTCGAGCATCCGCTCCATCAAGGCCTGCGCAAAGAAAATAGACAACAAAGGCACCAAAGCCAACACCAACAATGCCAAATTAAATTTAATTTTAAGACGCATTAATCAGGTCAGTACAATCGATTAGTTATCATTTTTCCAACGATATCCACGACCGAAGTCTGTTTCGATCGCACAAAAGCTGCTGTCCATAGTCTTAAATTTCTTTCGTATTCTCTTTATGTTCGAGGTTACAGTGTTTCTGCTGACCTCAACATCATTAATCATCAACTGGTGATGTGCTTTAATCGCGCCAGGTAGCTCCACAAGGCGCTCAATAATCCAGTACTCACCAGGCGTTATGTCCACAAGCTGCCCTTTCCAGGAGGCTCGCGCTTCATCAGGATAAATTTCTAGAGAGCCGATGACTTTCTTACTCCGATCTACGCTAAGGGGTTGACGATCCATTTCAATGCGTCGAATTAAACTATTGATCACGGCAATCAGGTAATCGGTCGAGTGGTCTTTTGTACAGTATTCGTCTGCACCTAAATTTAAGCCATAAATTTTGTCATCCTGCTCGCCCCTAGCGGTCATTAGAATAATAGGTAATCGCTCGGTTGTAGGATTCGATCTTAATTGACGACACAACTGGAATCCGCCTTCATCCTCGGCGCCCAGACCAACATCAATAATCGCTAAATCTGGCGAAGACTTCTCTATCCCCTCCAAGGCCGATAAACGATCAAGATAATGCGATACACCCCAATTGGCCTTTTTAAAAAGGTCACTGTAGTTTTGAGCAAGGCTCACATCATCTTCAACCAGTGCAATACGCATTAATGTTCCCCCTGTAACGATCCAAATTTGTTTAATAAAACTATAACGCCAAGTGGAGTCCATTTCATTGATTGGCTCTCAAAGCCACAAAATTGCCACGATTGGCATCAAATCGCCTTATTCCCTACCCCCTCGCATTCATACCTACTCGTTTAAATAGCTCGAGTGTCATTAATTTTGTTTATTTAAACCAAATGAGGAGCTTTGATATGCATTCACCCCTGACCGGTGGTCGGATTAAAACCCAATCACCGAACGACCAAATTGTGAAAGATGGCTTGAGGGGCTTACTTGCCTCGATCGCAGTGGGATTTACCGTGTCTACAGTTCTAGTTCTTATCGTGATCACACTAACGCTATTATCGACCACAGCAAGCGCCGCCAGTGTGGATCAGATCAATAATACGAAAAGTGGCAGTTTACTCGTTAAAAACGCGCAAACAGGTCATTACATGCCGACGCCCACGTTATTAACTGACGTCAAAATAAACGTGTCCGGGATACTTGCTCGAACGACAGTCAGTCAACAGTTTCAGAATAACTCCAAAGACTGGGTAGAAGGCATCTACGTTTTTCCGCTTCCTGAAAATGCTGCCGTTGATCAACTGAGAATGCGTATTGGGGATCGAATTATAGAAGGTCAAATTAAGGAGCGAAAAGAGGCGAAAAAACAGTTTCAGGAAGCAGCACGTAGTGGGAAAAAAGCAACCCTCATAGAGCAAGAACGATCGAATGTGTTTACAACTAGTCTGACGAACATTGCACCTGGAGAATCCATAACGATTGAGATTGCGTATCAAAACACACTCGATTACCGCGATGGTGCAGTAAGCCTTCGGTTTCCGCTTGTTGTCGCTCCGAGATATATTCCGGGGCAGGAACATAATGAGAACACGATGACCTCGACCGTAAATCAAGGTCCTTCGGTGACGGATGCCCAAAAAATTTCACCATTAATCATTGATGAATCTGAAAAAAAACGTAATCCAGTCAATCTATCGATCAAACTTGATGCTGGTTTTGCAATCCAAACGATTCACAGCACAAACCACGCCATCAAGAAAAATAAAATAAACGAGCACCAATATAAGGTGAATCTCGTATCGAATAATGTGCCAGCTGATCGAGACTTCGAAGTGACTTGGCGGTCAGCGCCCGATGCTATGCCCCGGAGTGCTGTTTACACAGAACAAAAGGGAGACAAATATTACTCTCTAATTACCTTGTTCCCACCGACCGATCCAAATGCTGATATTCCTCGGTTACCACGCGACATCGTCTTTGTCGTTGACACATCCGGATCGATGCATGGTGCATCACTTGATCAAGCTAAAAGCGCACTAAAACTAGCTGTACAACGCCTCACTAATGAAGATCGATTCAACATCATTCAATTTAATAGCACCACACAAGCACTCTACAGTCATGAGCAACCTGCCTCTGAGAAAAATTTAAAGGTTGCCTGTCGATATATCAATGCGCTGGTAGCAGACGGGGGTACGGAATTTGCACCCGCACTCAGCATCGCCTTGAATGACGACGCCAAAGCGGGGCGAATTCGACAAGTCGTCTTTATCACTGACGGCAGCGTTGGAAACGAGGATGAAATTTTTTCAATGATCAAGAAAAGACTTGGTAAAAATAGATTATTTCCGATCGGAATTGGCACAGCTCCAAATAGCCACTTAATGACGAAAATCGCAGAGTACGGTCGAGGAAGCTTTACTTACATTGGGGATATTTCAGAGGTTGCGACAAAGATGGGGGATTTCTTCAACCGTCTTGAAAATCCAGTCGTAACTGATATTTCGACCAAGTGGCCTGAAGATCTCATTGTTGACCTTAGCCCTTCGATCATACCTGATTTATATCAAGGTGAACCTCTTGTTATTGTTGCCGCAACAGATAGAGCGTTTACTGGCGCTGTTCAGATTGGAGGCCTATTTGCAGGACAGCAATGGCGTGAGACAGTCAATTTAGAGAAACAGAGCAAGGAACAGGGCATTGGCCAGATTTGGGCACGTCGCAAGATATCTGAGCATATGGGGTCATTACGTGACGGAATGTCAAAGGAAGTGGTGCGTCAGGCCGTTCTCGATCTCGCTCTTGAACATTCACTCGTAACCAAATACTCCAGCCTCGTTGCTGTTGACGTCACGCCAACTAGAACCATGCAGTTCATGTATCGGCAGCTCATTCCACTAAATATGCCTAATCGATGGAGCCAAGCTAAGATTTTTGGTGCGTTACCGCAAACCGCGACAGCGTCATCGATGCACTTAATTCTTGCAGCTTTGTTTTCAACCTTGGCTTTAGTGTTTTTCTTTAAAGGCAGAAGACCTAAAACGGGGAGCCAAAGATGAGCGTACGAATCCGACACCTTCTCATTGCGACGCTCATGTCATTAGCAATTTGGCATCTTTTCGAAGGTGGCTATATTCATGCAAAAGCTTGGCTCGCACAACAGTTGATCCACAACGCTTGGCACGGCGCCATCAGTAATGCGAGCGCGCAAACTCCATGGCCTGGGGCAGACACCTATCCAGTCGCACGGTTAACCGCGCAAAACGGAAAGATCGATTTATTTGTGCTCGCAGGCACATCAGGTAGAACTCTAGCTTTTGGCCCAGGGCACATGACGGGTACTGCACTCCCCGGTAGCTATGGAAACGTAGTCTTGAGCGGACACAGGGATACACATTTCAGTTTTCTCAAAAATATAAGTATCGGAGATCAACTCTTTCTGGAAAGTAGTTCCGGTGATAGAAAATTGTATGAGGTGATCAAAACCGAGGTGGTACACGAGAATGATACATACATCGCACGCGATAGCGGTGACGATCGCCTGACGTTAATCACATGCTTCCCGTTTGACGCCCTCGTTCCTGGCGGACCCATGCGATACGCAGTGATGGCTCGCGCGGTAATCCCACGGACCTTGAATATCTAATTTGATGCCAGCGAACAAGTCTGTGGAGGGTGGGCGGGATGATTTTTTTGGTCATAAAAAGCAGATTTACTAATGCACGCAATGAACACTTAACAAAAGGAAATCCTATGGAAAAATTAATTTGTTTTTTCTTAAACATCGGTGATGTTCTAGATCTAAGATTCGAAACAGGCGAGTCCAAACGCTATCAGGTGATTGAAACTGATGTAGTACCGATTAACGAAGTTAAATCTGGTTTTAATGCGAACCGAGAGCGCGTGACATTAGTCACTAAGTTTCCTTTCGATTCACAAAACCCAACCGAACGTATGCTGTATGTCGTTGTAGCACGACGGGTCTCCAACACCCTTGGATTCGTGAGATCTCTTAAGGAATCCTCAGAAACTAATCCTTCACCCACAAAGCAAATTGGAGAACAATCATGAAGTTTGCCCTACCTCTTATCGCGATAATGTGCCTTAGCGCCTGCAACGAGAGCGTCACCTCAAACAATATAGATCAAGGCGCATACACGGCACCACCTAATTTGTTCATAAAAGAGACCAATATGACACTAGATATTGAAAAAGAGTGTGGAGAGGAGCTAGCAATTACCGCGAATCAATAATCGTTTGATGCAGTTATGGGTAGGCAAGACTGATTAAACACACCCTCTCCAACTTTTATTGATTGAACTCATATAGAAAGAAACGGTCAACGTTTAATACAAGCAGCTGAACTCCCTGAAAATATGGACGCGTTACGGTAAATTTGATTTATTGGCAAGCAAGGAACGCCCCGTGTCCTGCTGATCCGCTTAAAGCTAAGGCATGCGCTCAGCTACGGAAAGTTAGCGCAGCCGTCCTATTCGTCGCTACGGCCTTATATTTAGTTGGCGTCTTTTTTGCCTTCATTGCTGTACATATTTTTTTCTAATCCATACATTAGGTTAACGTCGAGCTTCAGGAGGAAATTAGTTAGGAATTCCTTTTTGACGTCAAAAGCTAATCAACCCTCTAAATTTAGGGGTAGGGCGTTAACGCCCTACCCTATTTTTCAGCCATTCAAGATTGATCACAACCTCAGCTCAAACATGAGAAAGCTTCTCAATCTGCCAACTGGGCCAGTCCTTGTCCGAAAGACCAATTCTCTTTCGTCACCTCCACTAAGTTGATCACCACATCGTCAGCACGACAGTCCACTGTCTCTACGAGACGAGTCATCAGACTTCGATAGAACTGCTTCTTTAGCTCAACCGTCCGTCCCTTATTTAGAAAAATTTGAATGATTAAAATCCTCTCCGAATACGTATTCCCATGAAAGTTCGGGGCAACATTGAGGGCTCCCTTCGGATGTCGATTGACAATTTGAAACTTATCGTTCTCTGGAACGCTGAACACATCCATTAGGACTTGGTAAATTACCTCACCAGCCCTTAAGACCTCTTCTTGAGTCCATTCATCAGTGGTATCGATACGAACCATTGGCATACGTTTACTCCTTCAACATAACGAATAATCAGTTAAATATTATGCGCCTTGGGAGCAATTTAAGGGCATAAAAAACGTAAAATTTAAAATTAATGCTAAGTTAATTAAGTCTAATCAAACTGTACTGTGTTTTGCTACTTGAATAAACAAGAGGATTAAGTATATGAAAGCTATTGGTTACCAAACAATGGGGTCTATAGAAAAGGCTAACTTTGTCGAATTCACCACTGATATTCCGGAACTCGGTGCGTACGATCTGCTAGTCGAGGTCCATGGCGTATCAATAAACCCTGTTGACACCAAAGTTAGACAACGCGCAGAACCCGAAGAACAACCTAAAGTTCTCGGTTATGATGCCGCTGGGATCGTAAAACAAGTCGGCTCGAACGTGTCCAAATTCGCTGTGGGAGACAAGGTCTACTACGCTGGCGATATCACACGGCCCGGCACAAACTCCGAGTTTCATGTTGTTGACGAACGAATTACAGGAAGAAAACCATCCTCTCTCAGTATGGCGGAAGCAGCAGGGATTCCGCTGACCTCTATAACCGCATGGGAACTTTTGTTTGACAGTTTAGGTGTCACCGCGAACGACAACGAATCAATCCTCATCATTGGCGGAGCTGGCGGAGTCGGATCAATCTTAATACAACTTGCCAAACAATTAACGAACCTAACCGTTATCGCGTCCGCATCCAGACAAGAGAGTACTGAATGGGTGAAAAGAATGGGGGCAGACCACATCATCAACCACCGCAAACCCATTGATAGAGAAATCGAAGATTTAGGGATTCAACCAAAATACGTAGCTGCATTAACAGGAACAGATGAACATTTTGATGCTATCGTCAATCTCATTAAGCCTCGTGGTTCTGTGGCGATCATTGATAATCCAGAAGCTTTAAATATCAATTCAGGAAAACAAAAGTCGATTCGTTTTTCATGGGAGTTCATGTTTACACGATCGATGTTTGAGACAACTGACATGGATGAACAGCACAAACTGCTTAACCAGGTCTCTGACATGTTGGATAACGGCATATTGAGGTCAACGGTGACTAGTAACCTCGGCAAACTCAGTCCAAAGACAATTGTTGAGGCGCACAGGCGACAAGAAAGTGGACGCGTTATCGGCAAAAATGTTCTTGAGGGCTTTTTTTCGAATTTGTAGAATTAGCAAACTCAAAGCAAACTACTTATCGCATTTAACCTAAACGTTTCTTACCCCAACAAATGAAAGCTTCAAACACAGATCAAGCTCATACGCTTAATAAAGTGACCGAAGTCTATTACGACAGCCCTGAAGCCGACAATTTTTACTTTAACATTTGGGGCGGAGAAGACATCCACATAGGTCTCTATGAGGAAACCCAAGACATTTCCCAAGCAAGCCGCGCTACAGTGGCACATATGGCTAACGCCATACCTACGTTGAGTGCTGACACAAAGCTGATAGATCTAGGCTCAGGATACGGTGGCGCAGCGCGCTACCTCGCAAATCAATTCGACTGTAATGTAGTTTGCCTTAACCTGTCAGATGTTCAGAACGAAACAAATCGACGATTAAATCTAGAGCAAAAGCTTGATAATCTTGTCAGCGTGGTTCATGGTAGCTTTGAAAATATTCCGGAACCGGCAAATAAATTTGATGTTGTATGGTCTCAGGATGCAATCCTGCACAGTAATAACCGACAGCAAGTCATTGCCGAAGCCTGGCGGATTTTGAAGCCCGGTGGAGTCATGATCTATACCGACCCCATGCAGGCTGATAACTGCCCACCCGATGTGCTCCAGCCTGTTCTCGATCGCATTCATCTTGACAGTTTAGGATCATTTTCTTCGTACGAGGATATGGCTGATAACTGCCGCTTCACCGATTTTCAAAAAGAGGATATGACAGACAATTTACGTATTCACTACTCCCGGGTACTGGAGGAGCTAGAAAGAAACTTTGAGTCCATGTGCACAATTTCCAGCCGAGATTATATCGAACGAATGATGGTGGGATTACAACATTGGATTGACGCAGCGAAGGCGGGCCATCTTGCCTGGGGAACCATCAAATTAACCAAGCCATGAAGCATACTCAGTGCATAAAAATAACTGGCCTGATTGTCGTCAACTGAAATATCCGGCTGCAGATTTATTATTGACTCTAAAGGTGGGGCTTATTCAGGGATTTCTAATTTTGTTGGGCATCGCTACTCTACGCGATACCATATTTGCGTTCGGCCCAAAAGGGATACACCACTGTACCCCCGCACCCGCATTGATTGGTTGTCATCCTCCACCACCAATTTACATCGATAGGTCTTACCGTTATTTGGATCCATAATATACCCCTCCTTCCAAGAAGCTCCGGCACCTTCAAATCCCCACATAATTCTCATTCCTATTACCGGTTCATTCTTGAGCGCCCCTTCACATTTTGTACAGATTTGCTCCGGATCATCGCCGGGGAGCGGAATGATATCCTCCACTGAACCTTCAATCGAATCTCCGACTGCGATAATCCGTATGTACGATCGTTCCTCACCGGTCTCATCATCAATAGTTTTCCAGAGGCCAACAGGAGTCGCACCATTTACGAGTGACCCAAAACACAAAACACCTAAACCCAACGCCGACAGCAATAATGTTTTCATTTAATTCTCATAAACTCTGATTAATCTGGTAATAGACTGGATTGTATATGTATCATGCGTCTGTGAACAATTTAATCAAACAGGTTATTTTTCAATGACAACTCCCACTATTATGGCCGGCAAGCTTCGCATCCCTGTAGTAGCCGCACCGCTATTTATCATCTCTAATCCAGACCTCGTTATTGCTCAATGTAAGGCGGGTATTGTCGGATCATTTCCATCGCTGAACGCTCGGCCACTAGAGGTTTTAGATGAGTGGCTAAGTCGCATCACAACAGAACTCAAAACTTATGATGAAGCTAACCCGGACTCACCCTCAGCACCATTTGCTGTCAATCAAATCGTACACCGGTCAAACGATCGACTTGATCAAGATATGGATTTATGTGAGAAATATAAGGTACCTATTGTCATCACCTCGCTCGGTGCTAGGGTGGAGATCAATGAACGTGTTCACGCCTGGGGCGGCATCGTGCTGCATGACGTCATCGATAATAAATTTGCAAAAAAAGCTGTCAGTAAAGGGGCAGATGGGTTAATCGCTGTTGCCGCTGGCGCTGGTGGTCACGCGGGCGTTCTTTCACCATTCGCCTTAATCCAAGAGATTCGTGACTGGTTTGACGGGCCATTATTATTATCAGGATCAATAGCAAATGGCGGCGCAGTACTCGCATCCCAAGCGATGGGAGCTGATCTCGCCTACATAGGCTCGGCATTCATTGCAACAAAGGAAGCCAATGCAAACCTTGCCTACAAACAAGCGCTTGTCGATTATGCCTCTAACGACATCGTATACACTAACCTCTTCACAGGCGTTCACGGTAACTATCTCGCGCCATCTATTACTGCAAATGGTCTTGATCCACAAAACCTACCGACTAGTGATGCCTCAAAAATGAACTTTGGTTCGGGTAGCAACGGTATTGCTAAAGCATGGAAGGATATATGGGGTTGTGGGCAGGGGATCGGAGCGATCACCGCTATTTTATCGACCAGTGACTTAGTCCAAAAACTAACTCAAGAGTATGTGACAGCTAAAGAAAATTTAGCTTCAGTTGCTATAGAAAAATCGTGACTAAAGGTAACGATGAACATCGCTTATTTTGCGGCCAACGATCAGTGAGACATACGTCGTTCTGCTGTCAGTCGGCGTTTTAGGCTAAAACAACTCCTCCCTCTTCAATTGATTGCTACTCGGTCCGCCATAATCATTTCTAAGCTCTCGGACGTGTATCGTACCTCAGCGTCTAGCATCACGCCTTTTTGTGACAAAAGTTCATGGCATTTTGGAAGATTATAGAAAGGAATAGCCGGAAATAAATGATGCTCAATATGGTAATTCACACAATGCGGAAACAAAAACCACATGAGCCACTTTGAGCCCAAATTAGTACGGGCAGATCTCAGCACAGATAGTTGATCGGTCACAGCACCATGCTCGAGGACCGCACGCAACCGTAACAATACCTGCATCACGGTAACCAAAGGCAGTAACCATAAAACCAAGTACTCTACCCACCAACCACCTATGAAGGCCGCCATAAACAATACAACATGCCATGCTAAGACCCACCAACGATCACGACGAGCGGCTTGACGTAAGCTAGGAGCCGTATCATCTAGAGGCCGATTCGCGACGACCGCATCATCATTTATTACAGGTGCGCCAAAGAAGTACTTAAACGTTTTCCACGCGTTTAACCCGATTAAATCCCTTGCTAGCTTGACTAGTAGGTAGCGCCTTCCTCTTGGATAACCAGCGATAAGCGGCACATCCGGATCACGTTCCTCGAATAAATGATTGTGATGCAACCTATGAATAACCCGATAAGTGCACATGGATATACCACCAGGCATAGCAAGTAGTCGTCCCACTAAATCATTGAGCCAACGCACTGAAAACAAACGGTAATGAACTGAATCGTGCACTAAAACAAACAAAGCATGCTGACGACTTGCAATCACAATGATCGCAGGGATAACTACCAACGGATGCCAAAAAAAAGTAGCCAATAGTATGGTGCCCATAATGACGCACAGCGTCCCTAAAACACCCAACATCGAACGCCAATTATCGATCACACAAAGGGTTCTTATTTCTTCTTGTGAAAGCAGGTCACGCTGACGGCGACGATTCTCTCGAAATTCATCGCTGCCCGAATTTTTTAGGTCTGTTTTTTTATTCATAAATTTACAAAACCCAAGAAAAAGTAGAAATGACTAAGGCACCCATATATTAATTAACACTAAACATTATGATCATTACACCTTATCTTAGAGCAAAAAAACCTTTTGCACGATTTAATAACCACTCGCATAGCATTCGTACGATATCTTGGGTTTGGATGATATAACGACCTCAGCATCTCCAACTTGAGCGCTGAGAATCACTACTAGTGATCTTTGCTGACATGTTGGTTCAATAAAATCATGAGACAAAACTGCCGAATATGCAGGACTTTTTCCTAATTACTGTTCATACATTTAAGGACACTCAACTCCGCTTTTTCAGCATGTCTAAGTTTTTATAAGCAGATACGTTAGTAATGGGCATGAATCAAACGAACCAGTAGTCACCTTAAGGAGAAATATATGAACATTAGATTGATTATTTTAGTTTTTAGCTTGTTCACTAGCAGCGCATATGCGTCTCCATACGCGACAGTAATGTCAGCAGTTGCAATTACTGAAACACGAACAGTACCGTCTCAGGTCTGTCACGACGTATCCGTACCAATCTACGGGGCCAATCGCTCTAGTGGAGGCGCGATAGGTGGCGTAGTCGACAGCACCTTTGGATCGACCGAAGGTTTAGTGGGCGCAATCGCTGGCGGTTACATTGGCAGCAAAATCGGAAGAGGCTCAGGTAGGAAAATCGCAACTGTTACGGGTGCTGCCATTGGTGCAAAAGTTGGTGATCAACAAGATAACAAGCAACAAGTCATTGTTGGTTACGAGACTCATCATCGATGTAACGAAGTCACGAGGACAGAGACCATCAATACGGGGTATCACGTAATTTACGATTACAACGGAATGACCTTGAGCAAACTTGTTCAGCATAAGCCGGTGATAGGTAGTCGACATCCAGTAAACATCACGGTTCAGTAATACGCCAGGGTAGACTGAGTGGATTAGCCAATAACCAAAACCTCAAGATGCCGAGTGAACTTGAGCGCTCGGCATCACACCATAATAATTAAGCAGTCAAGACCAATAAATTGCCACCTTAACGCAAGAACGAAGCACGTTAAGGGTCATTACTCAGATCTAAAAGCCCACAAAACGAACAAAGCTATCAATTTCTTCCCGGTCAGCTCTGACCGTATTAGCTGCAAATGAATCATCAGGATAGCCCATGGCAATACACGTCATAATGACCTCGTTATCTGGGATATCAGCCACCTCTCGAACGATATCTGAGCGCATGATTCCTTGTCCATTAATCACTGTACCCAGCCCTCTATCCCAAGCAGCCAGAACGATACCGTAACAAAGCGCGCCCAAATCAAAATGAACGACAGCGCCGGGATCAAGGTCACGGTCATACGTGAGCACCATTGAAACAGGTGCATCAAACTGACGAAATCCCCGCATCACCCAATCCTGGCGCTTATCCTTATCTTCTCGAGCAATTCCCATAGCAGCGAATAACTTCTTAGCGATAGCAATTTGACGAAATCGATGCACGCCTTCGTATTCACTGTGACTATTGATGTCGCGCTTAGGCTTCGCTCCAGCAGCCATCTCTTTCATATTACGCGTTCGCACTTCATCAAGGGCATCACCAGTAACAACATGCACATGCCAAGGTTGCGTATTCATTGATGATGGCGCTCGTCTCGCCACATCTATAATTTCTTCAATCACCTCACGAGGGACTGGATCTCTCTTATATCCTCTAACACTTTGCCGGCTATTCACGACATCCTCAAAACTCATTTTATGACTCATTTATTTCTTTCCGTTTTGTAATCTATTCCAAACGTATCGGTACTTTAGATAGTTACCGCCATCAGGTGGTGTCCAATAAGCCTCTTCGATACGCGTACCGCCAATTCGCTCATAAAAATTAATAGCTGACTGGTTACTTGCTAAAACCCATAAGAACACCCGCGACTCCTCATATTGCTCGATACTCATATTGATCACTCTGCGCACAAGAATCGCACCTAAGCCCCGCTTTCTATATTCCGCGGCGACGTGCAAGTTGTCTATAAATGTTCCATGGTCATCATCATCACAAAAAAATGCGCAAGCAAAAGCAACGATTTCATGAGACTTTCGAGCACAAATAACCTTCTGATTATGTTTTGGTCTTGCGAAGCGCGATCTCCAGATTTTCAATCGATCATCGTCAACTTTGTAGTCGAGATAATGATCGCTCAGCATTCCCCGATACGCCTCCTTCCAGCTTCTGGCGTGAAGTTCAGCAATGGCATCACAATCATTAAGCGAAGCAAAATCGATATCTAATTCCAAAGAAGAGTTCACCTTGATAATTCAATCTTTCAACTGTTCAGATTTAACGCAACCAGCGTCCATCTTCAATTCGCACGCCATATCGAGAAATTTCAATGCCTTGCTAGTGTTCGGCTGTACACCTAGCCCCTCTCCGTACATCCCACCCAGCATCAAACAGCTATACCCGCCACCTCCGCTGCAGCCTTTTTCATAAAACTCAACTGCCTTAAGCGCGTCATGTCCTACGCCATCTCCCCATTGATACATTGATCCTAACAATCCACAGCTAAACACATCTCCGTCGTCACAGCTATTTTTATACTCTTCAATATCCAAATTTGCAGCGCCTATGCTGGTGTAACAAACCAAAAAAAACGATATTAATAGACGTATCACCCTATCTCCTAAACGTATCATTAAAATTTTCCAAGACATACCTTGGTGCCCATTGGCCGAGCATTTAACCTTATACAGCTACTTCTTAAGATTAAAAAATACAGTTCAGTTGAACATTATCGAACAAACTGATCAATAAATTGAGCTCCAAGTCCGATTTCCTCATAATGCGCCCGACACATATTTATTTTCGTGAAAACATCCTCATAGCCCACAGTATCGCCGTCATCATTTAGATATAACATGGCACCATTAACGTTAAACATGGTAATCATCTCGTCGACCCCTTCATCAACAACTAACGTATGCACCTCTCCAGGTGGCTCATATACAAAACTACCTTCCTTCGCGACCCAATCGTGTTCTAAATAACGCCAGCTCCCCTTTAACACTAAACCATAGACCGCCATTGGGTGGCGATGACGCGACAACACACCACTTTTTCGAACACGAAGTAAATTAAACCATCCCCCGGTAACGGTATTCATCATAAGCGGTCGAAAATGCACGCCTGGCGCTTGAGGTACCCAGATCCGCTCATCCTCGGGAATCGCTTTTTGAACAATCTCATTTTGAATTCCCAACACTTGCATCAGGTTCATATCTTGCGCGTTCATCTGCCTTGCTCCAAAAATGTAAAGTATAGCGCGCGTTAGCAGAACATGACTCGGAGCCTAATCAGGCCTTAAAATAAGGAGTTATCTCCCTCCCTACCATGCCTTTCCTCGAGCCGATACGGGCCAGAGAGACTCTACTTTTCCCGATCGCACACAAACATACCAATCATGCAAATTGCACGTTGGGTCACAGTGTCCTGGAACCAGTCGCAACTTATCGTTAATTTTTAACGTATTTTTTTTATCTTCAATAACACCGTGCTCATCAGAACAACTTACGTACCGAATGTCATCTCGATCAAAAATAGTCGGTAAGCCACTATCCACCGACTGAACTTTCAGACCTGCATCACAAACTGCTTGACCTGTCTTAGCTGTGCTCATAACGCTGGTTAGTAGAAACAGAGCATTTTCCCATTGCCCTTGATCCAACCTTTGACCAGTCTGATTATTAATTCGACCATAATCCGCATCCATGAAAGCATAAGATCCACATTGAACCTCAGTATAGATTCCGGACGCAGCCTCCAATAAAAAAGTGCCCGTTCCACCCCCACTGACAACATTGCAACTAAGGCCAGCATTTCTCAAACTCGTGACACACGAATCAACCTGACTGATCACCCCACCCATGATCTCTTCACGTTTTTCATAGCTTTTCTCGTGTTGAATGCTTCCTTGATAAGCTTGCAGACCATCAAAAGTGAGACTATTAAACCCATCAATTGCCAGTGCAAGCTCTAATATTTGTTCGGGCTCTGAAACGCCGCATCGGCCTGCTCCACAATCGAGCTCTACGAGACAGTGAATATGTGTGTTTTGCCGTCTTGCTTCTGTAGCCAATGCATTAATATTACTCAAATCATCAACGCAGACTGTAACCCGGCATCCAGACTGAGCAATGCCACACAATCGCGCAATTTTAGCCGAATCACATACTTGATTGGTGATTAAAATATCGGTGATGCCGGCTCTCGAGAATACTTCAGCTTCGGAAACTTTCTGACAACAAATTCCAACGGTATTATCCAACGCTAGCTGCCGACGCGCGATATCGACTGATTTATGCATCTTTGCATGAGGCCTTAGTGTTACCTTAAAAGGCCTTAGTTCATCGACGATTTTTTTTAAATTAACTTCAAACCGATCAAGATCAATGACAAGACAAGGCGTCTGAATCTCACTTTCGTCCATACCGGGTAACGCTGGAATATCAAATCCAACTTCCGCCTCAGAATGAGTATTATTGGTCTTCACCACCGTTGCCCCCACAAATAACTATTCCCTCCCACCTCACCGATCTCGTGCGAAAAAGAATCAAAAAAAAAGATTATTATTTTCTATAAACCTACTACAATCCAAATTGTAAACTTTACAAGCTAAATTAATTTGAAGAAGAGGCTCGACTATATTGCGATTACCTATATGCTTAAGATAACATCCAGTTTAATTTAGAGCACTTGAGATCGAGATGAGGTTCTTGCTATTTGAAATTCAAGTAATTTGTGTTTAGTTAATGGACTGAAGACTTGAATGACCCCATTTCGCGCCAGCACCGCTTAATAAGATAACCGTCTAACATCTACCCATACAGCTCAAATGGAAAATACTAATATTCAAGTTCTATTCGACGCATGGAATCAAGCGTTACAAACAGGTGACCCCAAGAAGGTCACCTTGCTTTATGAAAATGACGCTATTCTGCTACCGACGATTTCTAATCAAGTTCGTCACAGTCACGACGAAATTGAGGACTACTTTACTCACTTTCTGGCGAGAGGTCCGAGGGGCGAAATCAACGAATCAAATATCCGGATTTTCGGAGATATAGCAATTAATTCAGGCGTCTACACCTTTACATTTAAGGACAGCACCTCGGTATCTGCGCGGTTTACGTTTGTTTATCGGTGGAGCCAAGAACGATGGATGATCGTCGAACACCACTCTTCATCGATGCCTGAGTAAGGGAGCACTAAGGGTCCAAATGCTAAGTTGGCCCCTGACGGTTTTTGACTGAAAAGCTTCAATCACAACCGACAAATTAGAAAAAATTAAAGCTCCGAAAACGGAGCTTTAATTAAACTACCATCTAATTCGAGAATAAACATTAATGCCGTAATGCGTATAGCTCGTAGTGAACGATACCGGGCCCATCGGCCGTAGGAACGGATAAGTTTTCCCCCTCACCGATAAACATTGTTTCATTAACCCATGCGTACTTCTCGCTAGTAGTAACCATCTTTATCTCATTACACCAAAATTCCATTAAACGGCCAGGACCCACCACATTACCAGCGAGAAAACTATCCCAAAAGCCGTCGCCTGTCTTGATCAAACCGGTATATCGAATAAGCATAGCTACTCCGTCATCTAACTTAGCGAAGCACCTAAGATTAAAATCTATAACCCCTGACGATTTTATATAACCATCCTCCACACAAGATTCGATGGTCGCACTACCACCAGTTGTAAATGTAAGCGTCCCACCACCAAACTTTCCGGTGATTGCCTGATTATCTATTGCCGCGCTTTCGTATAAATCCATCTTAAATGTGCCAATAGGATCTAATTGAGGGGCCGCTTTAACTGTTGATGCTACTAGCAATACCAAGAAAGACAGAGCAACCTTAAACATCCTATATGAGTAAGTCATATTTCCACCCTTTCTAAATTAATAATGGATAGATAACTTATCATAAAAAAACAGTATGTGTTTTTAAACGTAATTCTCTTCTTGAGGCCGATTAGGTCGTCCAGCCGCCCGCTAAAGGGATAATCTGTCCAACCATGTGATTACACTTTTCGCTCGCAAGATAAGCGGCTAACTCCGCAGTTTCTTCCGAGGACCCAACTTGATTTGTGGGAACATTCCTCCGGACGTGATCTAAAAATTTCTCATCGTCCAGTAGTCGACTCGGATAATACGTATTGTTGTTGA
>Ga0255783_10001122_pt1 | contig 29262 bp, 25 predicted proteins | sample 011ome_22_FD_179981 | JGI IMG/M metagenome (GOLD analysis project Ga0255783, IMG submission 179981) | Coastal salt marsh microbial communities from the Groves Creek Marsh, Skidaway Island, Georgia - 011507BT metaG (version 2) | ecosystem: Environmental > Aquatic > Marine > Intertidal zone >... | reverse complement strand
CCTTGAGCACCTTGAGAACCTTGAGCACCCTGTGAGCCTTTAGGCGATGAACCTTGAGCACCTTGTGACCCTTTAGGACCTTGAGCACCTTGAGCGCCTTGAGGTGAAGCACCTTGAGCACCTTGAGCACCAGTTGGACCTACACTACCTTGGGCACCTTGAGCACCTTGAGGACCAGATGCAGCTGAACCTTGAGCACCTTGAGCACCTTGTGACCCCTTGGGTGAAGCACCTTGAGCACCCTGAGCACCTTGTGGGCCTTGAGCACCTTGCGGACCCGTACCACCTGTAGCACCTTGAGCACCTTGAGAACCTTTAGGACCTTGGGTTGATGAACCTTGAGCACCTTGAGCACCTTGTGGACCGGTGTTATGGAACAACAAATGACCTACATAGTAATTGTGGTCAGGTTCTACTTCTATACTTACTATATCTAACGATTCTTCTACATATCTTAATGAAAGAATGTGTAAATCGTTGTGTAATTCTTTTTGTTTATTAAATGCGTTGATTGGTGAAACCCATTCACCCATTAGGGTTAGGATTTTAGCATCAACTGATGATTTTACCTTAGAACCATCTGATAGGGTAAACTCTAAGTGACTATCAATTACGTTTGTGGTCTTAGATACAACTTTATTGTCTCTAACCACTCCATTTTCGACATCAAAACCTTTTACTACATCACCAACTTTGATTTCACCAATTTTAGTGAGAACTCCGTTGATTTCAATTAAGGTATCTTTATGTAATCCGTGTATTAATTCCATATCTTACCTTACCCTATTAATTATTTAACCTATATACAATTTGAATTGCGTATAAGTCGGAAGAGTTACCATTTTTATTCATATGAATAGATATTCTATCATCTTCACTAAATGAATAAGATGACCCGAATGTAAATTTCTTATTAACACCTGCAGCACCCATAGCAACTGTAACTGGCGACCCATTTGCGGTTGCGTTTACAAAAAGTTGTAAATCAACATCACCAGTTGAACTATTGTCGTTCTCAGGTGAAATTCTGATGTGGTCAATGTATCCATCACTTGGTGCAATCCAAACACCCATCCACCTATCAAGTGGCATCGGGTCAATTACCCCACCAAAAGAAATATGGCCATCAGTCAATCCCTTAAAGTCGATATATGTTTGTAGTGGTGTTAAAGTACCACCATTTGATTCCAAACCACCGATATCTGAAAGAACTTGAGCGCCTGTCCTATAATCTACGTTACCAGCACTATCAAGAACGAGGAACTTATCAGTATCAACACCTGCATTCGGAACTGACCCAATGTTAAGTGCGTTTGCGATGGACACTTTCCCTTGATTGAGACCATCTATTTTAAGTTTCCAATCATCTTTTGTAGCATTACCATTATCTTGTGTACCATCGGTTGAGAATAGAAGTTCACCACGACCCCAATCGTTGGAATCGGTGTTTACATAGAAGATACCTGCCTTTGCACGAGTATCATCATCAGTATCCTCTACCTTCATACGGAAACCTGCGACATTTCCAGCACCACCATCATATGGCGCATCCGTTTCAAGCAACATTTGTGCATCTGAGCCGGATTTGAAGTGTGCAGTGTATGGGAGACTCGTTGTAGCACCTACTACAAGTTTACCACCCGAAGGAATTGTAGCATTACCTACTGTGATTGAGTTTGTGGTTGTATTACCATTTGTAGTTACATCATCTAAGTCTAATGCGGATGATGCACCACCAATATCTGAAAGAACTTCAGCACCTGTTCTATAATCTACGTTACCTGCACTATCAAGGACAAGGAATTTGTCGGTATCAGTACCTGCGTTTGATACTGAACCAATATTTAATAACCCATCAACTCTTAAATCATCTGAAAATTGGAATCTTGAGTTTGCGTGATTCCAAGTAAGTGACTCATTAGCACCTGCAATTGTGATACCAGCTCCATCAGCAGCTGCTGATGTGGTTGACCCACTTGCAAGTGTTATGTTTTTGTCTTCTACGTTAAGTTCAGTAACTTGTAGTTCAGTTCGTGTACCTTCAACTGTAAGGTTACCAGTAAGTGTTAGGTTAGCAAATGTAGGTGAGTCTCCACTTTGGATACCCAAGTCTATATTGTTACCATTTATTGAGATTGTACCTTGTGATGGTGATGTTATCGAACCACTTATAGTTCCACTTGGAAGAATAGCGGTGATATTACCAGTTGTAATTGTACCAAGAGTTGTAATGTTAGTAGAACCTGCCCAAGTTGATAATGCTGTATTTTCAACAAGATTAAGTGACAAGTCTGATTTAACCTCACTATAACTTCTACCTATTAAATCACCATTTGAATCAAATTTAGCATAGTCGTTGTTTGTAATTGTACCTGCTGAGTCTAACTTAGCATTCCAAGAGGTTGCCGATGAGATGTATGAGTCTGAAATCGATGTTCCGTTCCAAACACCTGTTGTAATTGTACCAAGATTTGTAATGTTAGTAGAACCTGCCCAAGTTGATAATGCTGTATTTTCAACATTACTTAACCCAATGTCTGATTTTACATTTGCTCCGGTTCTAAAATCAACATTTCCCGCAGAATCTAATACTAAGAATTTATCAGTATCAGTTCCTGCGTTTACAACGGAACTTAGGTTTAGTGATGATAACGAAGCATCATTACCTGAAATATCAACTGAAACATCTAAAGAACCACCTATAACTACATCACCTGCAGCATCTATTGTTATTCTATCTACAAGTGTTCCACCTACACGGGTTCTTAATCCAAATTTAGAGTCACCATCAGTACCGTCTGCTTGAAATCCAAAGAATCCCGATTGAATATAGGTACTACCATCATAAGCAAAAGCATTTACTGCTCCAATATAATCATTATTAGCAACTGCGGAAGGAGATGCTGCTGTATTATGTGATTTGAAGAATCTTATGTCAGGGCCATCGGAAGTATTATCGTGTTGAGCTACTTTAACTTGTGCTTCTCCACTCGATTCACCAACTATGTCTAATTTTACTTCAGGAGTTGATGTTCCGATACCTAATCTTTGATTAACCGTGTCAATAGCTAATAAGTTAGAAGATGTGACTTGTGTATTAGCTCCAACAATAAGGATTTCATTTTCAGCTCCTAAATTTCCAAGTTGTAATGCTGACCCGGTAATGCTACCTACAACAGTTATATCAGTTGTAGTGGTGTTACCATTATTTGTTATATCCTGTAAAGTTAAATTACTTGCATCCGAATCTATGGATGCTAATGAAGCAGATACACTACCCCATCCATCGATATTTACATCAGTAGAGTTTATTCCACCTGATGATGTTATTTCATTTAATACTGCGTCACTACCTGAGGTAATGACCTTTTTCCAATTTGGCATATGCTCTTCCTATCTGCGGTTGGTAACACCTTCGTGCCCACTTCCCTTTCGGGCCTACAACCAGGTTATACTACTTGTTGTTGATTAATCTTCTATAAATAGTTATTACATAAATAAAAACCCCCACCTTTTGGTGAGGGTTCTTAAAATTATTCTTGATTTCCTTCTTCTTGGACAATATCACCAACTTGAGGTCGGGATTCTTTCGGCATCATTGATAATTCTGCCTCCATTTGAACTTTTTTCATCAAATTTGCAACCATAGGTGCTTCAACACCTGTAATTGGTAATTTTTGAAGAGCAATAATGATGATTTTCCAATCATTTTCACTTAAACCTTCGTATTGTTTCATAACTTATAATTTATTTTAATTTATCTATCTCCAATTGGAGTTTCACGGCTAATTTATAAACCGATTCTACTTGCTTCCCCTTGAAAGTTGCTTCTCCCAAACCGATGAGAAGTGCCTCAAGCTCACCTTGAGTGAGCTTGAGGGTTACTTCTTTTTCAGTTTGAGTTTCGGAGTTGGGTATTCCCAATCTTTTATGTAAACTCATATATAACCTTTTTAACATTTGACACTCTAATTAGATTATGCACCTACTTGAATCCAAATATCATCAGCGTTATCTACTGCAATAGTACCAACTTGTTGGAAAGTTGCAGCTGCCATATTTGCATCACCAGCACCAGTCAATATTTTGATGTTACCAAGCTTTTCAACGTGAGTTGCCGAAGTATCTGAAGATGCAATATTTTGAGAGTATCCGAATACATTTGCAGGTGAGTCAAAGAAGATACCTGAACCTTCGTTAGCAGTTCCATCAGAACCACCAAAGATAATACCACTATCACCTGAGTTAGAACCAGAGTTCAATAGGATGAATTGGTCTTCCACGTTCAAGTTAGCAGTTTGCAATTCAGTTCTTGTACCTTCAACAGTCAAGTTACCAGTTACTCTCAAATCAGCGAATGTTGGAGAGTCGCTAGTTTGAAGACCCAAGTCTACATCTGAGTTCACACCATTGATGGTTGCTCTCAAAGTACCTTGTGAAGGTGAAGAGTAAGTTGAACCAGAAACTGAACCTGCTGGAAGGATAGCAGATACATCACCTGCAGTTACCGTACCCAGTGTAGTTAATGTTCCTGAAGTTGAGTTGATGTCAATCTGAGCAGAACCTGAAACCAAGGTCGGTTTGTTCAATATATTTGAGTACTCGATAGAGTCAGCAGTAATTGAACCATCGATGTTTGCAGCTGCAATGTAAGAAGCAGTGTCAGCAGTACCAGTCAAGTCACCAGTTACATTACCAGTTACGTTACCAGTTACGTTACCAGTTACGTTACCAGTTACGTTACCAGTTACGTTACCAGTCAAGTCACCAGTTACATCACCAGTTACATCGCCAGTCAATGTACCACCGATTACTAATGAACCACTAATAGTTACTTTTCTATTGTCTCTACCATCAACTTTAAGTGCCCAATCATCTCTTGTAGCATTAGAGTTTGTTTGAGCAATACCAACTGCAAGAGTCAATTCACCACGACCCCAGTCAGCAGTATCGGTATTTTCATAGAAGATACCTGCTGCAGCTCTTGTGTCATCATCAGTATCTTCAACTTTGAATCGGATACCAGCAGTATTACCAGCACCACCATCGTAAGGTGCATCAGTCTCTACCAACAATTGTGCGGCAGAACCTGACTTGAAGTGAGCAGAGTAACCAAGTGATGAAGTTGCACCAATCATCAACTTACCAGCAGGCATTGTTACATCACCTACTGTAATTGCGTTAGTAGTAACACTACCATTAGTTGTAGCATCATCAAGGGTTACTGAAGAATCGATACCTGCAATATCAGAAGCAATAGAGCTTGAGAATGAAGTGTAGCCAGTTGTATCACTAATTGTAACTTGAGATGAACCTGAGATTACACCTTCGGTGTTCAATTTAGTTTTTACTCTTGAGTCTGTGTAGTAAAGGTTAGCTGAACCTTCAGATACATCATCAGTATCAAGAGTAACAACACCAGCAGCGCCATTTACACTTGTTACCAAGTTAGTATCATCCAACAATGCTGACAAGTCAAGAGTGAATGTAGTTGCGTCATCACGAGTGAATGTTACAACACCAGTGCTTGAGTTAAGAGTACCACTGGAAATTGCTCTTGCATCTTCATCAAGGTATGAAGATAGGTCGACTGTGTCAGTTGTCCCATCACCTTTTGTCAAGGTAAGAGTATCACCTGACAATGAAAGTGCTGTTGTGGTAGCAAGTGCTTGGTCTGAGCTTCCGCTTACATAATCACCTAAATCTGAATTTAGTGCGTAATCTTGTAAGTCAGTAATATCACTCTCGGTAATATTCAAGAATGTTTTAACTTGAGTTGCAGAACCTGAAACTACTGAGTTATCATTTAATACTACAACCACATCGCTATCAGTATAGTGAGTCAAGTCACTAATCTGAGATTCAGTAATTGTAATTTGAGATGAACCTGAGATTACACCTTCAGCACTCAATTTAGTTTTTACTCTAGCATCGGTGTAGTAAAGGTTAGTTGAACCTTCAGATACATCATCAGTATCACCTTGAACTGATGCTAAATCTACTTGAGATGAACCTGAGATTACACCTTCAGCGTCCAATTTAGTTTTTACATCAGCGTCAGTATAGTGAGTCAAGTCACTAATCTGAGATTCAGTAATTGTGATTTGTGATGAACCTGATACCGTACCTGAAGGTAGGATTGCAGAAACATCACCTGAGGTTACCGTACCCAATGAGGTCAAGTCACCACTTGTGTTGTTGATGTCAATTTGCTCAGAACCAGAAACAATACCACCACCGATTGAAGCGATGAAACCCGCGTCGTTATCTAGCTGTGAAATTGAACTCCCTGAGACAATGACCTTTTTCCATGTTGCCATTTAATTTCTCCTGTTTTGTGTTAACACATAAAAATTGATATATCGTTCGAAACTTGTTTTGTTTTTTATTTCTTTAATAAGTATATAATCGACACCTAAAAAATTAATCTATCCCAAAATAAAATGCGGATGCTGAGTAAGCAATCGTACCACCTTCTGCCGATGGGAGAGTAGATGATTCTTCTAATTTGAATACACCATTGTTAATTGTCAATGACCCAGTAATTTCTAAGTCATTGGTTGTCGAGTATACTGACCCCGTTTGTGAGAATATACCACCCTCACCAGCAAGTGCATTTACTGCATCAATGAAGTGTTGTGATGATGTGTCTAATCTAAGTGTAGCATCACCAGTAGATGCACCACCACTAAGACCACTTCCAGCAATTACCGAAGTAATATCACCACTACCTCCACCAGAACCTGCGAATGAAAACTCAGAAAATGATGCTGAATAGTCGAATGTATTTACAAAATCAGGTTCAGATACACTCGCTTGGTATAGTTGAGATGATGCACTTACCATAACAACTTGACCATCGGTGAAGTAATTTACCGACTCACTTTGTAAAGACCCTAATGTAGGGTATACCTTAAATGCACCTTTTATCAGGTCAATGTCAGCGAGTGCTAATTTACTACTCGATGCTGGTGCTGTTAATTGGGCTTTTGAACTAAATGCTGGCATTTTTACTATCTCCTATTATGTTTGAGCTGACCCAGATGATGGGATTACTCTGAGTTCCATACTTGAACCAAACGCGTTAAATCCAGTTCTACCAACTATAAACCAATCGGTAAACCCATCAACTGCACTATCTAATACAATCTCGTGTACAGTCGTACCTTCAGTTGTGTTTGACCAACCACCACCATCGGCCTGAATCTGCATCACATATTCATCTAAAGTAGAACCACCAAATGATTGTGCCATAGAAGTTGGTAACCCACTCAAGTTATCCGACCCACTTGGGATTACTAATATAACCTGACCTGTATTGGTTGTACTTACTTGTCCTAAATCCTCTATAATAGCAGTTACTGACCCAGTAGCAATTGGACTTGCTACCAACGTAGCAGTCTTACTTGCAGCAAGAGTTATAGAATTAGTACCCAAGTCTCCTGTTTTTAACAAATAAGTAAATGATAGAGTATTTGCGTTATATGCTGTGATTTTAGGTGGTGTATCACTATTAACCGTACTAATTCCCATAGAACCTAAATAATTAGCTTGAAGCCCAGTATCACTACTGTGGTCAGCGATATAAACATACAATAGTGGGTCAGGTGTTACTGGAGGGCTTATGGTTAAAGTTCTATTATACTGAGTTTCTTGATTGTAATCATCGAACACACTTGCAGTATATGAAAGTACCACACCATCCGTAATATCTTGTAAAGTTCTCAATTCATATGAAGAACTATTTGAGTTTTGAGGTTCTAAAGACATTGTTGTAGCAGAATCCCCACTTAGTGACATTGAGAATGGAGTTCCAGACTCAGGGTCACTCAATGTAGCAGATACTAACAAACTACCACTTAATACTGGCGCCGTTAGTGATTCATCAGTAAATGTAGCAGTTGCATCTTGATTGTCAGTTACATTAACAGTAATTGAACCAGTACCCTCATTACCATATTGGTCTAACCAATATACATTTGTAGTAATGTTAGTACCATTTTGGTAAACCGACCCACTAATATCACCACCAAGAACTAAATCACCAGTAGATGAATTGATATCAATGTATGGGTGACCTGCACCTAAGTTAAATGATTGTGCAACTTGAGAACCATAGTTTGGTGAGTATGCAACTCCAACCGAAGCAACAGTTCCTGCAATACCACTTGAGTTTGTTGTGATATCATTACCAATCACAGCAGATTCAATAATATAGAATGTACCATTCTTAGTTAGAGTACCACCACCCGCTTGAGCAATTGTTATTGAATCGTTATATTCACCAACATTAAATCCGTTACTCTGACTCAGACTTGCTGTGTAGTTGTATGTACCAGCACTTAGTGATGAATTAGCAAAGATTTCAAATGTGTTACTACCACTATAAGAAGATGATAACGATGCAGCTGCCGTTCCTGAAAGAGTAAATGTTGATTCATCAATCACATCACCTTCATAATCAGACCAAACCAACTTAGCCAATCTTGTTCCAGATGTAGCGAGGTTTGTATTCAAATTGTTACTATCAGGCGTATCGGTAGATACAAATGGTGCTTGGTTTTCAGTTACTTGAATTGTAATTGTAGAACTACCAATATTATCGTATTGGTCTCTCCAAGTAATCAATGAAGTAAATGAGTCACCAGACCCAGTATTACTTCCACTAATATCTTGAGCCAAACTTAAAAGACCAGTGTTAGTCACATCCAACATTGTATTGGATGATGTGAATGATGCAACAGCAGCTCCATTATAAACTGTTGAGTATGAAACACCCAAATCTGCTTGAGAACCTTGGAATCCACTTGAACTGATTACAATATTTGAACCACTTAGTGCAGATTCGATTACATATAAAGTACCATTTGATGTGATTCCACCAACTGGTGCTTGTTGAATGTTAAGAGTGTGAAATTCTTCATTGGTTCTAAATCCGTGTACATCCTCAATACTTGCTGTAAATCCATATGAACTTGCACTTAGATTATTAATTGGCTGAACTAAGTAAGTATCACCACTCTTAATTGTGTTTAATTGATTACTTGGGTCGGTAAATGTAAATGAGTTGTGGTTAAGTGCATCACCTTCAATATCACTAAATGAAATTGTACTTAATAAACTACCACTTCTACCACCATTAGTGTTTAGGTTAGCGGATGTATCACTAAATGAAATAGATGGTGCGTTATTAATCGCAACATTTACTGCTAAATCAATATATTGTTTAGTTGTTTCAAATCCATGCTCAGACGCGGTTAGTGCAACATTGATTGTATTAGTACCATCATATGAGTAAATAGAACCACTAATATCATTTTTAACTCTTAATTGAGTAGATGAGCCTGTTAATGAAGTTACTTCAATCAAATCTGAATCAGATGATACTTCCCATCTCTGAGATGCGGCCGAAGACCATTGTGCGATTGTACCACTTCTACCATTTGAATTAATGTATAATGAATCACCATCAACTGCAGATTCAATCACATAAACATTAGACCAATTATCAGATACCACACTTTGTGCATCATCATCAATTGGAATCGTTATAAGACCCGTATCAAGAGTATTGTTGAATGCGTCATTTACTGAAACTTCGTATTCATATCTATCTGCCACATCTGCGTTTAAGTAAACACCCACCTTACGAGTTACCGTACCACTTGAATTCATTTGGAATGGGTTTGAATGTGGGTCGTATAATGAAGTACCACCCATTGATGCGGTTACGTTTGTACCAACACCATTTACATATGCACGTTTTAAGGTAAAGTTTGAGAATGTGATTGTATCACTCTCATTATCAGTAGCACTAATAGTTCCTATGGTTGTACCATCACTTGAATTCTCATTGATAGTAGATAATGTTTGATTATTAACTATTGTTGGTGCGATATTATCAACAATATTAATTAATACTGGCAGATATGAAATGGAATCACCATCATCACCACTTTGGTAATGTTCATCACTTGCTGTGATTGCTAGGTTGTATGATGTTGTAGTTTCATAATCAAATGACGCAGTATTTTGAGTAATCACAACATTTGTTGCGTTAATTGTTACCGACAATTCAGATGGAACTGAACCAGTTTCTATTGTGATTGTATCACTATTTGCATCGGTAAAGTAAATTGTACCAAGAGTTGACCCGTTTGTAGAGTTTTCGTTTGCACTAGCAGTAAATGATGTAATAATATTACCACCTACTGAACTTTCTCTAAATACTGGCGCTGAGTTAGGAATTACATAAATGTATACAGACCCAGTTACTACATTGTTTTGACCATCCGTTACCTTCACCAAGAATGGGTGAGATAGATTAGAACCACTTGCGTTCGAAGTGTTCATTGATGAAGTCAATAATGTATTAGCCGTAACCACACCTGCTTCGGAAATTGCAAAGTAACCATCAGTATAAGATGATTGAACTTCCCAAGTAGCAGTATCACCTGGTGTTACATCAGTTACAGTTAATGTGCCGATTGTTGAGCCACTTGTTACGAATTCCGCAACTTGCAATCCATCTTGGTCAATTGTAGGTGGGTCTCCAAATGAAGGAGCTACACTACTACCAAACCCAGCAGCGGCGGCCGAAGTAGAGACTGCTGTTGTGAAATGTGCAGATGATGTATCAAGTGAGATTACATTTGAAGTGATATCAATACCATTACCTTCAGTATAAACCTCACCAACACCAAAACCACTTGCAGCAGCAGATGATGAAATATATGAATCGGTGACTACATCGGTAATTTGGTCAGAACCACTTACAACACCACTTGGTAATTCGGTTAAGAAAGAACCAGTATCATCAGAAGTCAAGTAAGAACTTGTAGCAGTAGTTAAAGAGTCAACTTCAGTTTGAATTGAACCTGTAAAAGTATTTAATGCTGAAATATCAACTGATGAACTTATGAATCCAAAATCAGTAATTTGTTGTGATGATGAGATAGTTCCACTTGGAAGTGTATCACCCCCAGCACCAAATCCACTTGCTGCAGCTGAGGCTGAAATATACGAGTCGGTTACTACATCGGTAATTTGAGTAGAACCACTCACTACCCCACTTGGAAGTGATGTTAAATAAGAACTTGTAGCAGCAGTTAAGGAGTCAACCTCAGTTTGGATTGACCCAGTAAAAGTGTTTAATGCTGATATATCAGTAGAACCACCGCCAGCACCAAATCCACTTGCTGCGGCTGATGCAGAGATGTATGTATTATCTATTATGGATTCAACTTGAGTTGAACTTGATAATAATCCAGATGGTAATTGGTCTGATGAACTTATTAATCCACTTGGTATGTTTGTAATAGTAGACCAGTCAGCCGAACCACTACCAACACTTAATGCATCAATTCGTTGATTTGTAGAATCTAAACGTGACACAAGAGATGATGATAGCGATGTTGATGACCCACTAATATCAGATGCGATTTGTTGTGAACTACTTATCAGTTCAGGTTTATTCGAAATATCAACCCAATCAGTCGAAATCGAACCAAGGTCAGATGCAATTGATGCTGATAGTGCTGAAAGTTCTGAGTCAGTAGCAAATCCGTTATCTAAATCCGAATCAAATGCCTCTAAAGCCGCAACTCTACTTGAAAACGAAGCGGAGTCGGTTGGGTATGTATTTTCTCTAAAGTTATTATTAGCAACGATAGCATTTTTCTGAAATGCAGAAATAGTAGTTGGTTTATTTCTAACTTGGGTGTAATTTACCTGAGCAGATGAGGATATTACCCCATTCGATGCGGTAATATCACCACTAAATGAACCACTAAATGAACCAGTGTAGTCAAATGACATATATTTCTCCGATAATTATCTTAATTCCCTCACTTAATAAATAGTGGGAAACTTCACGGAACTATTGAATTGAATATAATAATCTTAAAACTTCATCCAAGGACTCGTGTCTATGATTATCTTTGAGGGTTATTGTATATACATATTGGGATTCTTTTAATTTCGGTACATCGTGGATAGCAGAATCGTTATTAAATTTCAAATCAATCTGCTGACCATCTCCACATAGTATCATTCGAGAATCTTTACCCAATCTACCCAACACCATTCCAAGCTGTTGTTTAGTCAAATTTTGGAACTCATCTACAATTACAATTGCGTTATCAAATGTCCTACCTCTGAAGTGTGATAGTGAAACTAACTCAATAGATTCATCATTTTCCATCTTATCCAATATCTGAGGTTTGTTGTAAACCTTTCTCATATTAGAGCGGATTGGAACTAACCACGGCTCCATCTTTTCTTCGAGTGAACCTGGCAAGAACCCATTATCCTCATTGGAAACTGTTGGTCGTGTTATTACTATCTTATTAACCTCTCTCTTAAAAAAGGAATCCAATGCTACTTGAACTGCCATTAGCGTTTTACCACTACCTGCTTTTCCTAATATAAAATTGAATGGGTGATTTAAGATTTCAGACTTTGCTAATTTCTGCTCTTCTGACAATGAGAGTGAAAACTTAATGTTTCCCTTTGGAACTCTCTTTTCTACGTTCTCTGGCATACTTGATGTCCTTTTATATTGTGTAACAATCTTTGGTATAAATATGATAGATATAAACAAAAAAGAGGGGCCGAAGCCCCTCTCTCTTAAAGATTATGTTAATCTTGCAATTATGCGAAGATTTCCAAACCGTGAACGTATACTTTACCGTAGAACTCACCACGAACCATTTGCTTAGCGTAACGAGTCATTACACCTTTTCTTGGTTGGAAGTTAGTTGGGTCGTATACCAACGGAGTCATAATTAATGGAATGTATGGAGCGTAAACAGCACCAGTTTCCAAGAATTGTGAACCTTTGAAGCCCATCAAGATTACGTTTTCTTTCATATATGGGTTCTTGTATACTTCGTAACGATTAGCGAATGAACCTACTTGAGATACACCCATTGCGAATTGCATTTCGTTACCAGTACCGTTAGCAGCGAATCCTGGGATTGATTCCAAGATAGTTGCTACATCTGGAGAAACCACCATAAAGTTAGCGCCACCTCTCATAGTCTTAGCGTGGATTTGGTTAGAAACTCTTTGCAACTGAGTACCAAGAGTCTGGAACCATTGTTGTTGAGTGTATCTCTCAACAGCAGCGTTAAGACCTGATGAAGTGAAACCTGAACCATTCCAAGAGTAACCGATACGAGCTGACCAGTGACCTTCAGTCAATGCGTTTTCCATCAACATATCCAAGATTTCGAGGTCGATTTCTTGTGAGATGTATTCAGACAACATTGAAGTCAATTCAGCTTCAGCGTCGATTGAGTGGTATGCGTTCAAATCTTGTGCGAATTCAGGAGTCCATTGTGCTTTCAACTTACGAGTCTTAGCAACGATTGGCACAGAGCGTAGCTCTACGTTCAATTCTGGAATACCCAAATCAGCGTTACCACCATCGATATCAGCTTCGAAATCACCACGAGTGATATCAGTTGGTTGTTTTTGGAACTTAACAGTAGCGTTACCAGCCAATGCTTCAGTAGCAGAACCTGATACTACGAATACTACATTGTTACCTGACAATTTAGTGTATGCAGGGTAGTAGTCAGCGATGTCAGCAGCTTCGATAGAGAAAGCGCGAACACCTTCTGAATCGTAACCATCCAAGTTAGCAACAGGAACAGCAACAGTGTATAGGTCAGAAGAAGCCCATACAGACGCAGAGAATGCTGAGTCGTAGTTGATGTCACCCATAGATGCCAATGATGCAGTTACACAAGAAGCTTCAGCAACGATAGATGAAGTATCTTGAATAGTGTAACCGAAACGACCAGCACCATAAAGACCTTCAGAAGCCTCGTTAGCAGTTTCGGTGATACCGAATACTGAGTCAGCTTGTGAATCTTTACCAGCACTTGTTTCAAATCCTGGCTGAGCAGTACCGTACTTGAAGTCCAAGTAGAATACAAGACCAGAAGGCAAGTTCATAGGTTGTACAGAAACGAATTCTTTAGCAGCGATTTCGCTGAAAATACGTCTTACCAATGGAAGAGCGACACCTGCCCACTCTTCAGAGTTTGCTTGAGTACCTGTTTGTGATGCTTCAGATACCAATTGTTTTGCTTGGTTTTCCAACAAAGTTGCGATACCAGCTCTTTCGAAGCCTTCAGTACCTTCCAAAAGACCAGTCTTTTCCCACTTAGAGATAAGACCTTTTGCCTCTTCAGACATTTTCTTGTTGAAACCAGCAGATTCGTTTAATAGAGAATTTGTGTTCATCTTATTAATCCTTTTCTTTTAGTTTTTTTTAATTATTTAATCAACCCTGCAAGTTTCTTAAATCTATCAGCAACTACATTACCTTCAGAGATAATCTCTTTAGATGGTGCAGATGACTTCATAGGTTTAGATGCAAGTGATTCTTTAACAACTGTTTTAGGTTTTTTAGCAACATTCAAGTTTTCACCCAATGTAGCAAATACCAATTTTACTTCTCTCAAAGATTCAGCTCTATCGAAGTTTTCGATGACTTTCATCTTCTGACCTTCGTTCAAGTCGAATGTTCTGAACAACTTGTTAGTGTAAAGAAGTTTAGCGTTCAACAAGTTTACCTCGTTGATAGTGTTTCTCAATGATTCGATAGTAGCGTATGCTTCTTCCAATTCATTTGAGTCTTCTACTGCTTCTTCCTCTTCTTCATTAACTACTTCTTCAGATACTTCTTCTTCATCAGCCATTTCTTTCAAAGTTTCAATGATTTCTTCCAAAGACAATTCTTCATCTTCTTCTTCATCCATCATTTCTTCTTCGCCATCCATTTCTTCTGATTCGTAAGTTTCTTCAACTTCTTCTTCAGCTTCTTCACTTAAAGATGCTTCAAGTTCAGCGATTACCGATTCAAGGTCAAGTTCATCCTCATCCTCTTCTTCGTACATCTCTTCAACTTCTTCTTCATCTTCTTCAGCAGCTTCTTCTTCTGAATCTTCTTCAGCTTCTTCTTCAGAATGCATTTCCTCTTCGTGAGACTCGATTTCATCAGAAGCGATATCAGATACCTCTTCTTCTTCATCTGAATCCAACTCTTCTTCCATCTCTACTTCTTCACCTTCTTCTTCAGACATCTCATCTTCCATTTCAGTTTCAAGGTCCATTTCTGGTGCCATTGAATCTTCCATTTCATCTTCGATTTCTTCTTCATCATCTAACTCTTCAGCGAGTTTGTGAGAAAGCATAGATTGAAGTTTTGGAGTGAATGCCTCTTCGAGAGCCATTTTTGCGTTCGCAAGTGCAGTTTCCTTTACGGCTTTAGCGTCAGCGATTGCTTCTTTTAACAAATCTGATTTCATTTGTTATCTCCTAAATTAAACTTTTGGATAATAAGATTATTGAGAATCTTAATAGAATATAAATAATAATAGTAACCACTCATTAGATGGGAGTGGTATTAATTTCTCTAATAAATAGTAGGGTAGAGATAAAAACACTAAAAGTGTTTGTTAATAATTCTCTTCCCTCCTTCTTCTAACCCATTCAGCTCTCTTAGCATCGTTCATTTTCTTTCTACGAGCTGTGGTTGGTTTGGTGTATTGTCTATTTTGTTTAATATAGTCAATGATACCATTGTCTTTCATAATGCGCTTCCACTTTCTAATTGCGGCTTCAACATTACCATTGATAACTTTTACGCCATTAGCGTGACCATAGAGATATTGCTCTTCTCTTGGTTTCTTAAATTTCTTTTCTGCCATATATAATTTTTTATAAAACAAAACACCTACCGAACTAACGATAGGTGTCTATAAATAGTGTTTACAGATTTAATTAAGATATGTGTAGTCATCATATTTGTCAGAAATTAACTTTTGTCGTATCCTCTCAGCTGATAAGTTAAAATACTCAGATGCATCTTTTATTGTTGGAAACTCTATACCCTCACATTTAATTGTATTTAATTCAAATCGTATTTTAGTATTCCAAGTTTGTTCCATTTTACTATAAGACACATCGTAATCACTTGGTGATACACGTTTCCAATGAATCCAATTTTTAGAATTTGAATCCACCCAAGTTCTAACATTATTCTCAGTTACATTACCCAATACCTCGACTATTTGTGATGTTGATTGGAATAACGCACCATCTATTTCAAATTTTATGTTAGGTTTTTTATCAACCCCAATGATATTCCAATCTTTGTATTTATATTTAGGTGACATACATCGGCGTTCCACTTCGGATGCAACTAATGAATTTGGGTCAATGTCAATAGCAGCGTGTCTAAATGACTTATATACTTTACCATTTATATTACAAAAATCATCTGATGATTCTATTTCAATAGTTGCTAAATCGGGATTTCCTTTTACAAACATCAAAACATTCTGATGAGTTGATGCCACTTTTCTATTACGATTAAAATATAAATTAGACATTCTACCAGATTGTTGGGATGAGTTTACCAACACAACATCGTTGTAATAATGAAACCCACATTCTTCTGCAATGTTGATGGTAGATGGAACAAATCCTTTATACTTACCAATCTTGTAATTACCAGTAGTCATTCTATCTCGTATCTCAGTCACCACTATAATAAAGAACCTATTGTCTTTTAGTTTATCGTATGACTTTTGTATGATTGACTTATATTTGGTTAGAAACGTATCCCACTCCATATTAGATAGGTCGTTAGGGTTGTCTGAATATATTTCTAAGTCGTGATATGGTGGGCAGGTAAATACTAAATCGTATTCCTCTTGTAGGGTATCTAACACTTCTTCACTATCTCCACATATCCAAGTAGGTTTATTAGATTGTAGTTCATTAGCATTGACCTGTTCTTGAGATAACTCAATACCAGTGTAGTCAAAACCTAACTCTTCGGCTACAATACCCCTAACACTACCACCTGCAAATGGGTCAAGAACTGAACCACTTGGTGGGATGAATGAAGTGTAGATGTCTTCACATAGCTTCGCATCAAATATGGATACAGTAACATCATCCCAAAACTTAGAGGTCGATATGGTATTTTCCCTGCCAAGTTCTGACTGAATACCATACTTTTGTATCCACCAGCTCTTGCGAGATTGCCACTCTTTTTTTCTTGTATCTAATACTGATAACATTTTACTCATAAAATACTAATATACAAATACTAATATACAAAAAAGGTTTGGAATAACCAAACCTTTCTTAAAATTATTGTATGTAAGACTTACTCTCCTGGAAAATAGTCCATATTATCGATGTATTTTGATTCAATACTGGCTAAGTTTTTTCTATAACCCGTTAACTCTTTTTGATTTTGTTTCATCAGTTCTAATTGGGATTTGGCAGTTTTCATATCACCTTTTGACCGTGCATCAAAATATGGTTGTGCCAATTTCTTCTGCTTTTCTTCGAGTTCTTTAATTTTCTTAATAACGGCCCTATACTTAACATACATTTTTGGAACTCGTGCTTCATTAACCGACTCATTAGTATTGGTAGATAATTCATCTAAACCTTCTTTGAAATCTCCAATCAAATTTCCCAATTCTCTTTGAGTTTTTGGGTCAAGTTTTTTGATGTCTTTAATGTGTTGTTTGATTACCTTTGAAACATCGACTGAAAAGTTTTGTAAAATTTGCATCTTATCCATTACTTTACCTTACCTTTTTGGATATCTCTTTCCAATTCTTCTGCTGCACGAAGTACATCACCTACTGCGTAGTTAAGAGGAACATTACGATACTTAGCAATCTTTTTAATTGCCATCATTACAATTCTCTTTTCTTCAGTTGATGCACCTTCGTTTACTAACTCATCTTCTTCGATTTCTTTCAAAGTTTTTTTCATCTTGATTAGTTTGTCTGATGGTAAGTTACCAAACCCAAACGATTCACTAAGTAGGTCTTTTAATTTCATTGAACTTTCCTCATTTATTGATTCTGTTAAGGACTCCATCAGCCCAATTGCTGTATCACCAACAACTCTTTCAGCACCATCTGCATATTTGTTATTTAGAATAGCAATCTTGACTGGTTTATCGATTATGTACATTGGTATCATATTAGTACCAAACGAGTACTTGATTCCATTTGATTTCAACTCTCTACCAATATCCATAAATGATTTAGCACCTTTTACGATATCAGCAAGTTTGTCTAAGATAGCATCGTGTTTACCTTCGTTTACCGACTCACCAACACTTTCATAGTAAAGGTCACCCAACATAGAATGTAGTTTTTGATTCTTTAGGTCAAAGTTAAACTTTTCCAATGCTCTTCTTGCTTTCTTAGCATTTGACATTGGAATTACATAGTATCCTTTTTTCTCACCACCCATTTTCTTAGATAACTTTGCTGCTTGGTCTTTCAAACCAGCACCCATCACATTACCATTCTTTGGGTTGATTACTGTATACTTTGATTCGTTTACTGATTCAATAATGGTATCAGCGTGTGGTCCTTGACCATTCATACCAATTGCAGCACCACCTTTGTGATTCCAGATACTTCTCCAAGCTTCTTCTAATTTCTTTACACCTGCTTTTGAAGGTCTCTTTATAAGTAATTCTACTATCTTTTCAAATTTCTTAACCTCATCAATGAATACTTTTAATTTATCATCATTTGATGAGTCAGCTGGATGTGGTTTGTAGTTGTGTTTCAATACGGATTTAACCGAATTAAGCAATGGTGTAGCAAATGCAGACATCACTTCTTTAGGGTCTTTTTTCTCACGAGACACCAATTTATGAATATCCTCAACATTGTTGTGAATGGCCATTACATATCTAACACCAGCACCATCTTTTGATTTTTTACCTTCGTTTACCGATTCTTCAGCGAAGTCTTTTGCGTTTTCTTTGTCTTCAGAGTCTACATCGGTTACTGGGAATTTCTTACCATCGACTTCGAACTCATCATCACCTTTAGCAATTGCTTTTGCTCTTTCAGCACCAAACTCATTACCTTCTTTGATTTCGTAGTATTTACCAAGAACTTCACCCATCTCATCGTAACAAGACTCAAGTCTTTGTTGTAGAGTGTTTACTTCGTGAATTGTTTTCTCGAATACTTTGAATGACTCGTTCATAGATTTCATATGTCTATTTACAGTCACTTTATCAAACCAATCACCAGTTTCTTCAAGGGTTACTTTTTGTGCAGTCTCTACGATACCTTTAACTGACTCATATACCTCTGCCAAGTTACCTGAACGATAGATTGCTTCACCAAATTTCTTGTATTCAGAAACAGCTTTAAGGAATTCTCTCTTTTCCTCGTTAGTCATTCCCTTTTCTTCTTTTTCTTCACCAACATTCATTCTTTTGTAAGAAAGGTGTTGTGATTCATTTAAGATGTCTGTTAGTTTCATTTATTCTACTCCAAAGTCACATTCACAATATCCACCAACTTCACAAATGATATCTCTCATAAGGTTATTGGCCTTTGTGTATTTATAAGTATTCTTTTTAATGGTAACCGACTCATTGATTACACCTTCATTTGTTGGTGAAAGAAAAGCTCCGTGAGTTGATGGGTTGGATACAAAATCCCAACAAATCAAATCAAAATCGTTTTCAACTGCAACTGTATCTTCTCCAATTTGTTTTACTGAACCCATACCTCTTGATGAGATACCAACAGTACAACCTGCTTTAATTAGTTCTTTAAGGATGTTACCAGATGGTGTGTTTAGGATTTCAACTGTACCCACAACATCATCACCCTTCCATTCAATGTCTCTAATGATATGTGATGTATTCTTCAATTCAACAACTGAAGATTCTGGGTGGTCAAGTTCACCATAAGCACGATTCTCTTTAATCTCACGGCCCTTGTATTTTTCAACTTCTCTTTCAAGAATGTTTTTTGGATATACACGACCATTTTGGTTTTTAGCGTTTGCTCTTTGCAATACACCATTAACCAACAAACGACCAGTCTGCTCCTTTGCTTCTTGTAACATTGATGGTGTTACTTCGAATATCATTGTATCTACGAGAAGTTTTTTCATCTTAGTTTTCCCACACCTTTTTCTTACGATATAAATCAAAGAAGACTCTTGCCAATTCTCTACGAATTAACAATCTTACTTGTTCGAGGTCATCGATTTCAAGTTCTTCATTGATTCTATTTTTATTACACCCACACGACATATTAAGCACTCAACTCTTTTAGGTTACGAGCAACTTTCAACATTCTTTCAGAAATTTTTCCAAATCTCTTTTGTGTAGATTTCCAGTATTGACCATTGTGAACACCCATCTCAGTTTTGAGTTTAGTGTTTTGATTCACAATCTTCTCAACTTCCCACATCAATCGGTTAATCTCTTTAATAGATTTGTTTACCTTCTGATGTGCTTTCATTGAGTCATCGTTTTTGTAGTCTTTGTAAGTTGCCTCGATTAATTGTTCGAGTTTGTCTTCCAATTCCTTCATAGCTTTTGACTCCGTGTTTACTTTTGACTTCTTTGCTTTCTTGTAACCTAATACTTCAATGTGGTCGGTATCTAAATCATCTTCATCTTTACTCTTGGAAAATGCATTAGGAGTTTTAGGAGGACCTGCACCACCATCCATATTGGATGTTACATTTGCCTCATCAATTTCCTCATCTTGAAGAGTTTCTTTAACTTCTAACTCTTCAAACTTCTCTTCCAATTGTTCTAACAAAAATTTAGACATTTGATACTCTCCTTAACTCTTGTAAAAGTTCGTGGTATCGTAGGATTGAAAGAATCTGATTTTCGTTGATTACTTTGGAATTAGTAATATTATCAATAAGGTTAACAGTTTCAGTCAATTTGATATTTGCTACTTTATCAGATACCTCTAACTTTGAGAATTCTTTTTTCAATCGTTTTACTTCACTTAATACGAATGTTCTCAGCTTTGCTGAGTTATCCACATTGTTGATGTAAGTACGAAGGACTTTCTTTTGAGATTCAGAAAGGTTTGTATATTTTGAATTGAACGAATCAACTAAGAATTTATATGCTAACATACGAACCTCTTTAGGTTGTTCGTTGTAATCTTTATTTGCCGATTCAGTTACGATTTCAACATTTTCTTTTGTGATTGTTTCAAGAATAGTAGTCTTACAGGTCACATACTCTTTTGGAGAATCAGATTTATTGTGTTCGAACAACTTGTAAACAGATGCCATCTCACGATAGTTGTTTACACGATACTTAAAGAAGTCTTCCATCACAAAAGATTCTTTAACTGACTTAATCAAGTTATACTTTTGTCTGCGAAGGATTCCTTCATTTAGTTTTGCTCTTTCTTCTAATACGATGTTAACGAATTCCTGAGCTTGATACTGATTGTCAAAATTCTCTTTGGTCAAAGACTGATACAATTTCAATTCTTTGTTCAATTCCGTACCTTTTTTGAAATGCTTCTTAATGATTTCTAAGGCAAGAGAATCCTTGTTCGCAAGAGTATCGGATGCGATTTGTCTTACGAGTAATTCAAATAGAATACCCGTATTCTTGAACTTGCTGTGCTTGAGTTTAGCCATTGTAAACCTTATCTATTACTATTCCAATTTATAAATATGTAAAAACTCATCAAATCGTGTCTTCGAGGAGATTTCTCTCATCTAATAGTCCCGATTCTTTTTTCTTTTCCTCTGATAATGATTCTTTCAATATACTTGGTGATTTTCTTTTCACCGATTTCAAAGATGCTTTCAGAGCCGCCGCTTGCTCATATGCAAGCGGTGAGTTTTTATATTTGTGGTATGTTGCCGCTGGTTTAATGTCAGTTTGTTGACCTAACGGGTCTCTACCAAATGGGTTATCATCAGTTTTATAATTACCTGATTGTGAAGGTCTACCTGCTCCATCAAATCCACCCTCAGGTGAACCACCTTCATCATCTTGTTTTTGATTCATAGATGCGATATCGTGTGGAGTACCAAACGACTGACCTGTTTTTACTGGGTCATTACCTTCATCTTCGATTTGAGTATGTCTAAATCCAAGTTTCAAGTCGTTGATAACTTTTGCTTGCTCAACCTTCCACTCATCATCAGACATATTGAAAATATTCTTATACATCCAATCTTGAGATACCATTTTAAGGTCTTTCATATCAGAAACCAATCTAACTTTCTCAGACCATAGGTTTGCTTTCTCTTGTTCGTAGATGATAGATGGGTTAGTCAATTCCAACTCAAAGTTTACAAGGTCTTCGTTTTCGTAACCTTGTGAGTATAAGTGAATGATTGCAATTTTAGTCAACTCAGACAAAACAATCTTTTGGATTCTCTCAACTGAACGAGCGAATCTGATATCCTCTTGTGCAAGTGTTGCTTTACCTTCAACTGCCTCATCATATCCAACGAATGCTTTTGGCACTTTAAGTGCTGCCATCATTCTATTTCTCAAGTATTCGATATCATCAATACCACCGAACTCCATACCACTTAATGAATCAATCTCAGTACCACTTTGTCCACCACGAACTGGTAGGTAGTAGTCATCCAACATATTCATCAAGTTGAACTTGAGGTTGTAATCACCAGTATTTTGGTCAAGGTAAGGAATCTTCTTCATCTGGTCGATGATACCTCTCATATGGTTATCAACCTCACTTGGTGGAATGTTACCCACATCAATCTTGAAGATTCTTCTCTCAGGTGCTCTCATAATTCTATGAATCATCATTGCATCTTCCATAAGAGTCAATTGTTTCCAAGTCTTTCTTGCACCTTCTAATAGAGAACGACCATAAGGTAGGAAGTTTGTATCTGCCATCAAACGGAAGTGTGCAATTTGGTAGAACTCAAAGAACTCTGCATTCTTATTTACACTTGCTCCGTGAGCAGCTCCCATAGAACCCAACTTAAATCTTACTTCGTATGGGTTTTCGGGGTTAAAACCTTCTTCACGTTCTACTTCGTATGCCGACATTGGTGATACGTTTACAACACCAATACCCTCTTCAATATCCAAATGTAAATAATAATCACCATACTTGATCATACCACGAACCCAAGCCCATAGGTTGAACTCGATGTTCATTACATCATAAAATAGGTTGTGGAGAATTTTCTTTACATTCTCATCTTGAGTTTTGATACGAAGAACATCACCCATATCATTTTTAAGTGTACACTCATCTGAGTAGATATCAAGTACTGATGAAATGATGGAATCTTTATCCATTGCCTCATAATCAGTATACAACTCTAATTTATTTGAATGATAATTGAATTGGTTGTTATAAGTCTCCCAATTTCTACGAGTTGTATGTAGTCTACCAAATCTATCATAATATGATGAACCACGAAGGTTACCTTGGGATTGGAGTCTTTGCGTGTCAATTGCTTGAGTACGACCCTTACCAAGTCTACGAACAACAACTTGAGTGTTGAACAATTTACCTAACCTACTAAATAATGATTTATTTGCCATAATAATGTCTCTAAACTAAAAAGTATATAGTCTTACAAGTTATAAATATACAAAAAATAAACTTAACTACCAAATTTATAACAACCAAGTTAGGTCATTATCATTTCCGTATTGGTCTTTTTGTTTCCAAGGGTCTTGACCCATTGTTCTTTGTGAGTATACACCTGTACTTGACTTACCCATATGACCCAATGTAGTTCGTGTTAAATCGATACCTTGTTGTCTTAGTTTTAGTGCCGTATCACGAACCCACAATCCAGTTGAGAATGACATTACCAAGTCATCGTTATATCCACGTTGTGCTTCTGCTCTACTACCATTCCATATGAATACAAACAACTCATCTATAAGTCTCTTAGAATGGATTATAGGGGTTCTCTCTCTCATATACATATCGAGTTTAGAAATCACCAAAGGTCGTGTTCTTGAAGACATTGTAAATCCAGGAACCATATCCTCTTTTCTCTTTAAGTCAAATCCTTTTCTGAGGTGAATATCTTCATCAACATAACCCAAGTCTCTATAAGAGTAGTATAAGTTGGTATAGTTCCTATCGATTACTTCTTGAATCACTGCCCACCCAATATTAGCATTTTCAATCACTAACATTGCATTGTTCCAATCGGTTGCTACTGAAGTTAACATTGCACCAAATTGTTTGGTGTCTAACTTACCTTTGTATTCTGCTACCTGTTCAACAGTCTCTACATCAAAAACGTGGAATGCTGAATAATCCGATGAATCACCACGGGCGACATCGGCTACGACAACATAATCACGAGAATAATTTGGATAATCCCATAACCAGTAGTTACCATCGAAACCTCGTTTTTCCAACGGGTCTTTGACATATGTTTCCTCATACCATTGTAATGTAGCACCCTCAACTACCGTATGACCAGATGAAATAAAATCACAATCACACTCTTGAGCGGCACCCTTTTCACCTAATAATTTACTTTGTTCATCTCTCCATGCTTGGTCTCTCTCAGGATGGACTGTCCAATGGAGTTCAGTTGGATACCATTGGTCACCTTGCTGACCTTGTTGCCAAATCTTGTGAAACCAATTACCAACACCATTTGGAGTAGATAATACGATTGCACCCCCACCAGTAGAAAGTGTTGATTGTGCCGAAGTCCAAATCTCTTCTACGTTGTTAATGAAGGCAGCCTCATCAATAATCAACATCGACAATGCTTCAGAACGACCCGCGTCACCTGCTGCTGAAGTTGCTTTGATTTGTGAACCATTCTTTAATCGTAGAGATAGTTTGTTGTCTTCCTCAGTTTGACCTTTTAACCACGATGGTAAATTATCGTGCATAAAACGAACCTTTGTTACAAGGTTCTTTGCAACCTCTTGTTTAGTTGCGATTACAAGAATGTTCTTATCTTCGTGGAACAACATCAACCAAAGTGAATACCCTGCTGATAGAGTTGAGATACCTAACTGTCTTGATTTTAGAATTACATTAAAACGATTATCGTTTACATTCTGCATCAAGTCTTCTTGGAATGGATAGAGGTTGAATAGAATCTTACCTCGGTGTGGGTGTTGGATATAACAATACTTCTTAAAAAAGTATACGGGGTCTTTAGCACACTTTACCCACTCTTCCCTAATTAATGTTTTTATATCCTTTGCCATATTATAGTACGAACAACACTGCGATTAAAGTAGCACCACCGGCACCACCAAATAAAATACCATTCCAAAACTTTGCCTTACGTTCTCGTTTTAGAGATTTGATTTGTTCATCTCGTAATGCAATAATGTTGTCCTTTTCTACTATAATATTATCTTTGTTTTGTAACGCAACTGAGTAGTTAGATAGTTGTTCAGATTGTAAGTCTAACTTTTCGTTTTGGAATTCGACCAACTCTTGTATAGTTTGTAGTTCCATAATAGTGAGGTCATACTTTGATTTTAGATTCAAAGCATTTTCCACTGCAATTCTTGGAACACAAATCAGACTATCACTTGAAAGCGTCTGCGAATGCAGTGATAAGCTCATCGTGAGACATATCACTAAACTTATCAGCTTGGTCTTCATATTGATTTCTCAAATTAGTTAATCTTGCTTGAGTCGAATCTATCTTGAAATCGATTTCAGCAATTTGATTGTTTAACGAAAGATTAAGTTGGAGTAGTGAATCAGTCTCACTCTCCAACTTATTAATCTCAGATAGATAGGACTCTTCCTTTTCCTTTAACATACGTTCGTACTCTTTCTTGTATCGATTACCTAAAAACAATTGTTGATAGATTAATACACAAGCAAGACAAGCGATGATTAAGTATGTAGGGTTGAGCCTTTTCATTTACTTCTTGGCTCTGCCTGATGACTTTTTACCAGAAGTAGATTTACCATTACCCGCTGAAGTTCCTTTTTTAGGAGCAGGTTTACCATTGTGAAGTTCGTAAACTTTGTTCACAACATTTGTCTTTGTAAGACTTGAATCTAAAACAACATTAAAGTTTGCTTTAGCGTGGTCGATTAGCTCATCTTTTTTGAAACCACGGATTTTACTCTTAGTAGCCTTACCTTCAATGATAATACCACCTTTAGCAGCTTCAACTACATCTTTAGCTTGTTCTACAGCTTCTTTAACAGCTTCTTTTGCTTCTGCAAATTCTTCTTTAACTTCAGCTAATCTTTCTTTAGCTTCCCTTACTACTTCTACGACTTTTTCATCGACAGTAGTTTTACCAAGAAGCCAATTCCAAGCTCTCTTGATTAGTGATTTAAGTTTTGTCATAATTTTTCTCTTTTGTTAAACTTATTGTATAATATAAATATGGGAATTAAACTAATTAATTACAATGGTGGTAGTTTGTTGGTTATACTCTGAAATATACCCCATTTACGAGATTCAGTTCCAACTAAATTTTGAGCAGCATCATATAGTTCATTAACTACCTTTATGTGCTTTTCATAATCACCCTCATCGTAATATGCTTTTGCTCCCCATAAATGAAAAACGTGGTCTCCCATACTCTTCAAAGCATTATCCCATTTCTCGTTTGGATTATATGGTCTTACCCAATCTGGAAATGCTAACATATTTACCAACGAGTGAGTTTTTATCTCACTCACATATTTGTTCCAATAATAAGCATAAGCTCCCAACAACCATTGTTCAGAGGTCATCTGTATTCCGTGTTTGTGAATAAACCAAAAATCCTCATCAGTTATATTCATCATCGCTGGGTTATTGATTACGAAATCAAAATAGGTATAAACATATTCCTTTTTAAGGTCTATATTATTCCAAACACATAAAGCACAATTCATAGGAAGTGACTGACCAAATGCTTCTATCAAATCCCATTCCCATTTGAATCCATTTGGTTTTGATAACTTATGTGGATATGGGTAACTAGCCGAAGGTTCAAGATGTAGATACGTTAAATCATATTCCAAGTAATCTTCTACCTTGTCATGCCATATTAAATCAGTATCCATCATAACAAATGGTTCGTTGATATGTTTCATTACCCAAAGTTTTGGAGATGCCCAAAACCTTTCTGAAATACTATCAGAAGGATATCTATCCAATACACTAACATTTATTTCATCGTAAATCAATGATAATTCGAACTCATTCATAATTTGAAGAGTTGGTGTATCTACATAGAGTTTGAATGGAATTGATGGATTATTTTTCTTGAATGTTAATACACTCAGAAATTGAGTCATCAATATAAGAGGGTTAATCTCACTCTCGTAAGATTTATATGCATGAACTGCAAACATAACTTTGTTTTAGTATAAATAGTGTTTACCACTTTCTACAAGACCAATATCTTGCTTTCCATCTTGGACCTGGGGAATCACAATTCATTCTTGCTCTGAACGATTTGCGTGCTTCAGGATTATCTTTTTTGATGGTCATACCTTTTTGTCCAAAGTTTACCTTTACAACATTACCTTTGTCGTTGTTTACATATACTTTGAACTTCTTAACATCACCTTGCATAATTTTACCAAGTTCTACTTTTCTACCTTGGTATTCTGCTTCATTAAGTGATGGTGTGTATTCTCTCATAAACTGAACAAACTCTTTGATGTCTTGTTCGTTCTCTACATCATACTCATCAACCTCACCATAGTCTGATACCGTTGAGATGTAATCTTCTGCTTTTGTAATCAAAGACTGAACCCAAGGTTCTAAATCACCCTTACCACGAAGTTTAGCAATTAGTTCTTGTGCTCTTTTGATTGAGGTTTCTAATTGGTCTACTGCCATATCAGAATCGGATTCATCACCCTCAGTCTTTTTTGATTTTTTCTTGTATTTGTATCCCTTGTAGATTTTATCGTATTTAGCACCCTTCTTTTCATAATCCGAAAGTGCTTCATCAGTAGTCTCTTCCAAGTAATCTTCTGCCTTAAATGCAGATACATAAGGGTTGTTGATAACCTTACCCAACTCAGGAGTAAAACCATACTTTTCTTCCATAAAGTCTTTTACATTATGGTATTCTTCTCTGATTAATTCTTTGAGTTGTTTTTGATTCATCTTACTTTACCTTTTTAGCCAATGAGTAAAAGTCAATGTTAAATCTAAATCCAGCACCTTCGTATCCTCTATCCACTTCGACTGGAATTTTGAGTTGCTTTTCAAGTGTCTTTCTCAATTCCTCTTTTACATCAACATCATTTTCAATTGCGTCTTGAAGACCATCTAAGTCGTTTCCAGTTGCAGCGATTAGAGTCAATCCTTTTGAGTCACCCAACACTTTGAAGTTTACTGAGTCTTTGCCCAATTTTACTTTTGCTTCTTTGATAAGACTTTCACCGAATTGTTTAACCATTTGTTTTTGAATTGGGTTGTTAGGTTTACCTGCGATTGCAGATACTAACTTCATTCTATCAGCAAGTTTACCTTTCTTAACGAATTGGTATACTTTTTCAATGTCTAATTTATTATCATCAACAAACTTTTGGATAGCATCTTTGTTCATACCAGTCAAACCACCAATTTCCATTGCAGTTCTTGATGCAGATTCGTTTACTGATTCGTTTGATTTTACAAACTTATCAACCTTTGGTTTTAGTTGTTTCCAAATAGATTTAGCTTTTTTATCTTTACCTAAAAATGAAACCACATCATCACCTGGCATTACAATACCATATGGTTGAACAGCACCATCCATACTAAAATCACTTGAGTAAACAATCTCATAATCATTACCCTTATGGGTTACTATAAGGCCATCTACATCACCTCTTCTATTTATTTTCGTTTTAACATCAGATTCGTTTACTGATTCATCAACACCTTTGATTTTTTTATTAACCATCATTGTGATGTATCCATCTTTTTTCAAATCTTTTTCAAACTTTACTGCCATATCTTTATCTCTATATGCAGCTTGTGATGGCTTATCACCTTTTTTCTTAGCGTAGAAAACAACATATGCTTCGTTTACTGATTCATCAACCGACTCTTTCTTTGAGAACTTATCTTTCAATCTCTGAACGAGTGACTTTGCTTTTCCGTGAGCGGGATGTTCTTTATCTTTCAATGCAGTTGTTACCCTTACATCTTTTTTAGTTTCAGGGTTCTTAACCTTTTGGTCAGCAATTGCTTTAGCCACCATCATTTGAACTGCAAAGTTTTCATCCATAGTCGCTTCAGATTTAGGAACACAATTAGGAACTTCCTTACCGTTCTTCTTTTTCATCCCCACCATCTCGTAGTCATCCCAACAAGGGTCTTCTTCTTTTAGTCTCATTGATACTCCTTAGTTGATGTATGCGTTAAGCTCATACCCACTCTTCATACCATAAACTTGGATTTGAAGTGCTTTTCTTTGAGGTTTACCACCTTTAAGTAGACCTACTGTAAAACGTGTGTCTTTAC
>Ga0255783_10001112_pt1 | contig 29389 bp, 45 predicted proteins | sample 011ome_22_FD_179981 | JGI IMG/M metagenome (GOLD analysis project Ga0255783, IMG submission 179981) | Coastal salt marsh microbial communities from the Groves Creek Marsh, Skidaway Island, Georgia - 011507BT metaG (version 2) | ecosystem: Environmental > Aquatic > Marine > Intertidal zone >... | reverse complement strand
GTAATCTCGTTTGTTGAGCGCCCCGCGCGAGCAGCAATTAACTCGTCTTGTTGTTTAGTGGTCAACTTAAATTTAGTTGCCAAATCCACCAGTACCTGAGAATTATTCTGTTGGTCAGGAGGAAGCTCCGCCACGGCAGCTTGGTAGTTAACCATATTTGTGCGCTCAGTAGCTTTTTGCTGCGCCTCACCTAGTGATAGCCGGTCACTGGCAAGTTTGGTCTGCGCGCTTTGTAGCTGAAGTGGGCGGTACTTCTCGTTGTATGCTTGCTCGGCGATTTGTCCTTTCATTTGCAGAGCTGTAGCACGCAAACGTTGAGCTTCGATAGGGTCAAACCGCTCTGTAGCTCGGGCCAAAGCTTCTGTACGCGCCAAGCCAACCATATCCTGCGAAGGGCGTTGATCGTAGGTCTGCCCAGCAAGGGAGTACCGCGTAGGGGCTGTTGCCTCACCAGCTTGCCTCTGAGTGTATTGCTCGGGGACTGCTAACCCGAACTCTTGGGCGTCTTGGGCAGCAAGGGCTTGAGTTTCTGCATTAGCAGCAGCGGCTTGTTGCTCCGTAGCAGTAGGAGCGTAAAGCTCCTGAATCCCTACCCCCTTTAGCGCTTGATCGTAGGCGTATCGTTTCTGTGACTTTTCGTAAGCGTCTAGCGCCCGTTGCGCGACTTGTGAACCGGCTTGAAAACCTGATGCCCATCCCATGATTAAACCTCCACCATTTCAATACCGAGACCGGCGTAGTTAACGGCATCGTAGCCGTCAGAAGTTTGAACAACCATCTCTGGGAACTTCTTGCGAACATCGTCAGACATAACGCCCAAGTATGTTGTACCGGGCTTGCCGATGTATTCAAACTCGTAGAGAGGCAGCATGGTACGCTCATCACGCCCAACTTCCTTGATGTTCATCTTCAAGCGGCGGTCAGAACCAGCAAACAAAGCCGGATTTCCTAAGTAGGCACCACCAACCGTCGCGCCAGCGCCCAAGAGAGAACCCCACATCTCACCCTGCTGGTTCTGAGCGGCGTTATATACATTGGCCTGTGTGTTCGCCATATTACCGAACGTCGTACCTGCGTTAGACAGCCCCTGCTGGAATTGATTACCAGCTGCCATGTAAGTATTGCCAGCTGACGTACCGGCTTGTGTAGCACCTTGATATGCGGCGGTAGAAGCGCCAGCCAAATTGCGACCAAGGCCTGCAGCGTCCATACGACGTGCCCAACCCATACCTTCAGCCTGTTGACGAGCGCCCGTCATAGCGTTAGCGCGTTGCGCCGCCAGACCTAAATTACCTTGGGTAGCCATCGCTAAACCAGCACCTGAGTTAGGGTTAACCCCACGGGAGGCCATCGCACGCTGAGACATAGCTTGTGTTTGCCCAAACGCTTGCGCGGCGGAAGCTGCGGCTGCCCTAGCCTGCTGCTCTCGGTAGCCCTCAGTACTAAACCTCTGTGCATCAGCAACAAGGCCTTGTTCAAGCGGCCTGAAAGTCCCCACGTTGTAATCGTAGTAGTCCTTGGCCTGTTCCATCTGTTGCTGCTGAGCGTTGCGCATAGTATTCGCCAACCCCGTCAGGGTGGGCTTCATTTCTTCGTACTGACGCTCTGCAAAATCAAGTTGCCTATTGGCAACACGCTCCATACCGCTATAGTCTGGTGCTGGTGCTGATTTACCGCCCATATTTCACTCCTTGCGTAGCCATCTGCAATTGTAGGGCCACATTACTAAAACTTGCATATCTGCCCCGGGTGCGCCGTCTTTCATAACGTACTCTTCCTCAAAGCCAAGATGCTTATCAAACTCGATGATGTGCGGCTCGTTTGTAGGAACCATACCAGTTAACCTTTTTAGATTGCACACCCTAAAGGCGTAGTCGCATACATGCTCAAACAACGGAATAATCATCTTTGTTTGCTGAGCGATCGCAATGTGGCATGTAGCGTTAGCACCATTGTAGTTATTTATCACCACGCCAGCTATAACATCACCACCGCTAATAACGCCCAACGCGTAAAAATCACCCCAGCTAGCACCCTGCCCGACCATTTCAGCAACCCAAGCGCCAATGCGCTCTTTCTGATCTAGGACAAGTTCTGCCATAGGCAGATTATCACCCATAAAACGAAAATTTGCTAGATTTGTTAGCCATTATGGTGTAGGCAGGACAATCTGGTCTTCAAACTCCCACTGGCGCAGAAATGTGTACAAAAGTAAACGGATGGGGCTACCGTTAACAAACACCACGCTGCAGGCTATAACTGGAATGTAGTGCCCCTCACCAAGGCCAAGTAAATCGTAGTGCCGTGCTCGATACACCTCTGGTCTAGAGTCCAAGACGGCGGCCTGTTCTGCGTTATATGGCACGGGCAGCCCGTAGTACTTAGCTACTTCGACAATCATATCTCTAGATTCGGCTGCAAAAATAAGCTCCTGCTCATCAGAATCGTCGTAGTAAGACCGTCCAACCCAGTAATTAACAGCCGGGCACAGGTCGGCGCCTAAAAATTCAGCACCGGCTTTCTTTTTAGCAATAGCTATTTGGGCCCAGCGAGCCGACTCATAACGCTTGACTCTGGAAACACTACCATCAGCAGCTAGCTCTTGACCTTCCCAGAACATCAATGGGTCCGCGTTGTGCTTAAGGAACTTGTAACGCAGACTTACACCATCCGCCCGAGTGGTTTCTATCAGTTCTGCTTTTGTAAAACCCCGCCTGCCTCTCATTTCAGCATTAGGCCATTCCGCCCCGCCCGTGTGGGTTTGGTAGACAGCACCAGCTTCCCAAGGTTTACCTCCATCATAATAAGACGCGCCGTACATCCAGACATCCCATCTACCACGGGCTTTGGGGTAGGTATAGCACTTGAAGATGGCAGGCTTGCCGTCGATAAACTTAACCCCCGCCGGGACAATCGGGCGCCCGCCGTCTACGTTCCAAAACATCAGTTCCTCTGGGGCGCGATCAATCCAGTCGGCGACTTCTTGAGTTATGGGATAGGGTAGGTTGTAGTAGTCCGCGACTTTCTGTAGTTGGGCGCTTGAGTCAATAGCAAAGAAAATATCGTAGTTAGTCCGCTCTTCTGGGGTAGGAGCCCCTAGACATATCCACAGGCTAACATCTGGGCATAAATCAATACCGTCTAGAGAAGTACCTTCGCCACCGTTGAAGTAGCTTTTGAACTCAGTGGTGAACAAATACCTCTTGCCGTCGACTTTTACAAAACTAAATATGGCGTCAGCAGTGGCATCTGCGACATAGCTACTCCCAAGGTCTGCATCGGTGGGGGCTTTGTAGATAGCCCCGCCATTAACATAAACAACTTCTCTAGGGTTGGCGCTCATAGATAAGGTCTCACGTCTGCAACAATGATGACGTTGTTGGATAAATTTATGGTTGCGTCAGCAAATGGGCGACTACCAGTGGTAATACTACCACCACCCCCGTCAAACCAGCCACCAGAATCCCACGTAGAGGAAAAAGAATAGCCCGCTGCGTAAGGCCCCCAGCCTGCGTGAATAGCATTTGATGCGAGCCTGTACTGCTGATGGTACATAACCCACCAGTTTGCGGCAGAGTAGTGCTCTTGGCTACTGTATGTACTGGTAGATAGCTTATAACCATTCTTCTGTCGGCTGTACACAGCTTGTGCCACGGAAGGGGCAGAAAACATTAAATTACCTCTCGCCACTGACGACGACATAGCATAAGTGTTATAGGTGTCGTCAGAAGTAAAGTCCCAGTCTAAGGTGTTCTCGTTCCAATCATATCCACTGCTGGTATATGGCTGACCGCCATCGCAAGGAATCGCAGGTGGTTTAACAGACGCCGCAGCGTAAATGGCTAGGGGGCGTTTCCTGCTGTCGAAAGCTTCAGCGCCGTTAGGCAGATAGGTAGCCATCCCATACGACTCGCCGTTTGATGCAATGTTGGAGGGGGGCACAAATGCGTATATAGTCGGTATGCTCGCTATCGAACCGGTTTGGATAATATCAACATACCATCGACTACCGGACTTAAATTGCTGCAAAATCCCGTGGAAAACGCCGTAGCTACTAGGCTTAATGAAAAACAAAGGGGCGTCGGATGATGTAACGTAGTACCGGTGTACGTGCCTACCAGACAAAGTTATAGTGCCGTCGTCCCCCGAGTATCCGGGGAAATCTGTAAGGCCGGTAAGAAGCCTAGAATAATACGTAGCCCTACCTAAGCAGTGCAACCCCGGCACATCGCTAGAAATTAAAATTTTCCCGCTGGTATTAGTAACTAAAGCGCCGTAACTCATTAACGCCCCAATACAATAACAAGAGTGCGAATAGTTCCACCGCTGTAAGAGACGGTGGTTCCACTCCTACTGACGGAGTGAATGTAACCCGCTTGGTTGTCAGGCACACTATCCACAGCGCCACGCTGAAAAATAACTTCGCTCACTAAAGACAGAGTACTGAAAGAAACCGAGCTGTTAGTATTCGCAGGGGCGATAAAGTAGCCAATAAAACTCCATGTCTGCGTGTCTGTTGAAAAATACGCAAGACCGTTCGCATCACTAATCTGGATGCCGACAGCCATTAACTCAGATTCCCTATCTTCACACGAACAACGTTGCTAGAGTCATAAACACGAATTGTAGAGTTTGTAATCTCTGTGCGCGCCCCGGAGGCGGCGCTCTTCACGTCAATCGTTCCCCTAAACGTGGCGTTGTTCATTTCCATTTGCCCGGCCTTGTCTATTTTCCAGCCAGCGGACCCTGCTGTGTAGCTTGCGGATTGTATGACGTTAGCAATTTTGGCGTTGGTAATCGCAGCGTCGTTAATCTTAGCGGTAGTAATCGCCGCGTCGTTAATCTTAGCGGTAGTAATCGCCGCGTCGTTAATCTTGGCAGTTGAAATAGCCGCATCGGCAATCTTAGCAGTGTCTACAGCCGCCGAGCCTATCTTTGCGTTGGTAATAGTGCCGTCGAAAATAAACGCCCGCTTCATATAAGTACCAGCGGCTATAGTGACTCCGTCTATCTCGACTGGTGCGTTTAGCTGAAAAAACGGAGCAACGCTAGTGCCGCCGTAAGTGTCTGACAGCAACTGCATGGTGTACTCGAGGTCGCTGCCTGTTGTAGCCGCAACTCCATTTGTAGAGTGGTACGCACCAACTGTTCGGATAGTGTTTACAAAACGCACCCAGTAATACGTCGTCGTGCTTGGCCCGGGAGAATCCACATAAATAGACCCCGGTGCAAGCCCAAGTAAAACCGCCGTACCGAGGTCATCGGTGTTAGAAGACCAAACCTCTGCGTAAGCGTGCCCAGTGTAAAGCGGAGAATCCCACGTGATGATGACCGTGTTAATCGCTGGACTGGCGACCACGTTAGTCGGCGCTGGAGGCGTGCTGAAATAAGCGGACGCTGGAGAAATGTTCCCGCTGTTATCTATATCTATGACTCCAGCTGTAGCTAGTTCATCAGCCGTGAGTAACCTATCACGCCCAGCGGAATCGCCGATAAAATCCCGCAAGCGGTCTAAAAACGTGCGCAGGTCACGCGGTATCTGCGAAGTAACAGTCGGAAGACTCTTACGCATTATTTAGCTCCGCCATAGCCTGCGCGACAGCAACGGAGAATACTTCGACAGACCCCTCAAGCTGCATTTCAAAGTCACGACCGGAAACTGCCGGTAGGCGGAAAGGATCACGGTCAGCAACCGTTTGGGTGTGAATCAACGAGCCATCGACGTAAAACTTAGCTGTAAGCGGGTAGGCCTCGGCTTCGATTTGGGCGCAGGAAAAACCAGCGACAGTCTGGCTAGTGAATTTCTTCGAGCGCCACACGTAGTTCTTCGCAGCCCCCACGTACCAAGGTTTGATGGAGCGATCTGCAAAAGCTAAAAACAGCTTGTCGATCTGTAGGTCCGTATACCCAGCAGTAGCGTACTCATCGTGCAGAATAAACTGTCCGGAAGTAAGGTCGTATATGAACCCGCCTTGAGTGACGCCGTTGTCGTAAAACGCTACGTATTTAAGGTCGTGCTGGTATGCGTGGATACTATCAGGTTTAAAGTACTGCTGCCACTGTGCGTGCGTGAAGTATTTCTCCGTGATTATCTGAGAACCGTTTGCCGACAATAGCACGAGGCCGTCAGGGCTGGCGTAAATAACTGATCCGTTGGTACTTACGATACTGCGTTTAGACGCACACGCCTGCGCTAAGTCAGACTGCACAACCACCATAGAGTCTGGGTGGCTACCTTGGATAAAGTACGGCGTGCCCGTAGTCAAAACCGCAAGGGTAGTGTCCATACGCCCAAGGCCCACAACGGGGTAGTCAATAGACTGCATGTACTGCACAGGCCAAGCATACGGGCGATACGGGTCGCAGAAGTAAATATCACGCCCAGTAAATCCGGCTAAAGTACCGTTGGGTAAGTTAGTCAAGCCTTTTAAGTCGTCGGGGGGCGGGAGCCACGTCAAGCTCGGAATTTCTTCGCCGAGAGCCTCGGCAAGAATGGTGTCTACATAGGTAGCGTCTGCAACAGGGATTTCTGCTACGAACAAAAACACTCCGGCTGTTGAACGATAAATACGACGGTGTGTTACAACATACCCAGAAGGCACGGAAGAAAAAGCGGCAATCGTAACCGGCTGGCTAGGGTACACCTCAACTTCATTAGAGGCAGGAGACGGTGCAGACTCTATCTCAAAACCAGACTCTTTATTAACCAGTGTGTACGCGTAAACCCTAGTCTCTTGAATTGCGTTTGTGTCTACCCCAGCGGTAGAACCAGCCGTAGCGGTGGAAGCGCCAACAGGGGCGGGCAGCCCAAGGGGACGAGTAACCGTAGGGTAATCGGAGCCAGACAACGCGATACTTGCGTAAGTAGCCTTGGGGACGCCATCCCCGGTGAAAAATGTCCACTCCGACGTGTCTTTGCTAATCTGACTGCGGCACACGTCTACATCAGTAGTCCAGTGGAACCAATACTCAGAGTCAGAAATAGTGTCTTGCCCAAACCGGTAAATAGTCTGTGGGGTGCCAGTCTTAGTCAGGGTAGCAACGGTCGCGCCGAGGCCCGCCAGAGGTTGCAGAGGGCCGTTAAAGACAGGGCAGTTTATGGCCACTTGCGCTTGGTGCTGCTGCAAAAAACGAGCAGGCACTTTGGGCGATATACCGCCAAATGTTTTCATGCTTAAGACAGCCATAAAATCGACCCGTGTGTGGTTTATGCTACTAGACCGGGTAAGTATACGGTTTTACCGTCTTTTTTGGTAGCCGTAAGTACCTGCTTCTTGTTATCACCGGGGTTGTAGCTGACATGCACCCAGCCTGAATCAGGGATGCCGGGAGTGTAAAACTCAAGGATAACTTGTCGAAACTCCATGTGGTCTACGATCCACTTAGCCAAGTCTGCGTTAGCAACACCGGGGATTTCAATATCCGCAGCCATGCCTTTGCAGTGATCTGAGGTCTTAGAACCGCCCACTTTTGCGTTTACATCAGGGTGACGGAAGCCAGAATTTACTTTGACACCAATCCCAAAATGCTCGCGCACAGGCTGCAGAACGCACTCACACAGGGCGGTTAGGTTTGCAAGCTCTTCCTCACCGGGAGTATTGTCCATATCTAGGCGTAAGGCTGTATCGCTCTTTACCATCTCCGCTAGGCTGAAGTTTTTCGTTATTTGCATTCCCTGTTTCCTTTAATAAGACCTGAATACAGGTCACATCGTACGCCCGAACATCCGGGTCTTGTTGCATTTTTTGGGCGGCTTTGCGGTTGACCGCTTCGCACTCATGTAGATACCGCTCGACGTAAGAATAATGAAAGGCGCACCCACCGTTAACCAAACAAACGAAAGCAGCGGGTACCCACAACATAATTCACCTCACTTTGTTACGCCCTTGTGCTTCTCAAAAGTACGTAGTCCACCCAAGCCAAGCATACCCAACAGCACGGGCATCATTTGGCTCATATCAAACTCAGGAAGAGGTGGAAGAGATACTCCGGCAGTAGCAACCCCGAAGAGAAGAATGGGCTGAAGAATAAAATGGTAAGCAAAAGCAAAACCGCAAACCCACCCAATGAAAGGTCGCCATCCGCCTTTAAAAATAGAGCCTGAAGCAGCTTCTGCCTTGTTGACTTCGATCTGAGCCATTGCAAGTTCTTGCGCATGCTTCTCAGACATAGTGGCAATTTCATGCGCAAGTGCATTTTTCTGATCCTTATCCTCGATGAACTTATCCAACAGGCCGGTAACTGGACCAATCAGTGCGCCTAGCATCACTCACCATCCTTCTTGTTACCCTTAGTGCCGACCATAATGCCCGACAGAGCGCCAACGATAAAGGTGGCAATTGGGTTCACTAACTTAAAGAACTCGGCATCGTTGGGAGCCTGCCCCACCATAGGCTGGGTTACGAACACCAGCGAATACAGCACAACGCCGACAATACCGACAAGGGTCAGCGCCATGGTCACGCCGACTACGAATCTCAACCATTCATCAAGGCTTGTTTTCAATGTAATGCTCCACTAAGTATTCAGTACAAGTTCCATCTGCTTCGCAGACAGGCGGGTTACACTCTTTTGAGTTTTGATTCGCAGGGTCTTGGCAGGGATACCGGTACTGATCGGAACAGCCAGCGATTGCAAAGACCGCGAACACAGTTACCAATCCAGTGCATACTAATAAAATCCTTGTCATATACCGTTCTGCTTCCATTCAATTGCGGTAGCGATCATGCCCCACATAGCCCAGCCAGCAGCGACAACAGCGACAACGGCTATTGCGTACCACATCATATCTCGACGACGTTGCTGTTGGTGAATCTTCTCGCGCTCACGCTTTAGTTTAATCTGACGCTGCATGTGCATCAAGTCATCAAACGCCTGCGGCCCGTAGGCCAGCTTCACCATGGACATCATCTCAAGGTGTTGTTTGCGCATGGCTTCGCGGCGCTGGAGCTGCTCCATTGCCTCTTGCTCGACGGATTTACCGCTGCCGATACGTTGGAATAGACCCGGCTTTTTGTTGTCGACTTCAGCAAGCTCAGAGGCTTTACCCATCCAAGTGCCGATTTGACCCAGAACATCTTCGACCTCACGGCCCGCTTCCACCAGCTTCTTGACGGTGTTGAAGGCGGCAGTGGCTGCCATGAAGATGCTAATCGGGTCCATGCCTACTCCTTGTAAGGCTCTATTGTGCCCGTTTTACTCGTCTGCGGGAAGAGGCTCGTTACCCTCAGCCAGCCACTTCAGGTACTCTTGGTAATCTGTGTTGGCGGGGTCGAATGGGATGAAGGCGTTGTCGGACAATCGCACAACACACTTTGCATTTTCACTATCTAGTTTGTACATACTCATAGCTCCGAAGATGCTTCCCATCCAGTTACATAATTGCTATTGGTCATTCCGTTTAAATACGGAGCAAAACCGGCGACAGAAATCATTTGAGACCCTGAAGCATTATAAGTTGATCTATAAAATGTTAAACCGCTGATTGTTGGAATAGCTCTCATGTAAACAGGAAAATATATAGGGCTTCTTCCATACCCGCTTCCAAGTTGCTCTATTGAATAAAACCAGCTTTCAAAACCAGTTGGGCTTTTTTGATAATACCGCTGACACAACGCCAACTCCTGCCCATACTGACGATGCTCAAAAGGCGTGGCTACACTGCCTGCCTCAAGCTGTACGCCTGTGATGTAGAACGTGGCTCCGTTGGTGCCGACTACTGAGGTTGCGCCTGTGGCTGACAAATAAAGCGTACCAGCCCAAGAACCAGCAGTGCCGCTGTATGTGGAGCCAACACCCATGCCTAAGTAAAGAGTTATTCCAGCGCCATTTGTTTTTAGCCATGTGCCAGATGTATCGCCAGCTATGGTGACGGTTTTTTGCTCCCAAGTATTAGCTACACTAATTGTGTAAACAAATGGGTATGAACGAGAACCACCGCTATTTCCAAGCACCCCACCAAATGTTCCTGTCAAAGAACTGCGAACCCAAAAAGACAAAGTCACGGTAGCTGCATTTGCAGTACCCCAACCCAAATCGGCTACGTTAAGTCCCTCAATAATCTGAGTAACTAAAAAATAGTCACTAGAGCTGACAGAATAAGCTGAAGTCGATGTGAAGCCCAAATAATTTTCAAACCCTGCTGGCGGCGTTACAGACCCAGCGTTTTGCTGTGCAGTAAATTTACTTGCTTGTGACGAGTAATACACAAATCTATCAACAAGGTATTGCCCGTTCGTAGGAGTAACACTCGCCCCAGCGTTCCTCTGGTCAATCCGCATATCTCCGTTGATGATGCGATTCCTGCCAGCCATGTTAGACATCGTGGGGGTGTACCCGTTGATGGTTGCTGTGTTGCCACCACTAGCGTCTGTGATGGCGTTTGTTGCTAATGTACTCATGGCTTGGGATACTCCTGTTTCACTGCGGCAATCGTTGCCTTCCAAGCGTCAATGCCTTCGTGGTAGATGGTGTCTAACTGGTCAGTAATGGATGGGTAGGCGGCGGCTCTTTTTGCTTGATAAGCGTATGAATCAACAAGGGCTTGCACAGCCACTTTGTCATAAATTACTTCGTTACCATCAGCGTCAAATGCTTTGTCATTGATTGTTGATACAACCTGTGGGTAAAGTTTACGCAAGCATTGAATGTCGTTTATCATCCAGCAATCTCCCAAACAGTAATTGTTGATGTATCGTTGTACAATGTAGTGTTAACGCCGCGATTTAGGTAAGCAGTTCCAGAGTTAACCCACCATTGCAATTTATATGTCAATGCAGATGTTGTTGCAGGAGAGTCCAGATATTGAACCCCGCTATTTGTGCCGTTAGCTCCGCTATAACCTTGACTCAACCATACCCTATGTGCACCACCTGAGCCGCTTCCAATAACAGTTCCGTTTCGATCGATCCTTGTAGAACCAAGGTTAGAACCGTCCATTTCAGTGTGCAAACTAGCAATGATCAAAATTTTACTGGTCGAATAATATGGAGTGATGCTTACTGACATATCTCCCATGTCAGCCCAACCACCACTATGAGTCGCTGGTGTTGTGCTTGTAAAACTTTGCACTTGAAGAACAGAGCCAGCAGGTAAATTTGCGCGAGAGATTGCGGACGATGTTGTCATCACCGTCCCCGCTTCATCAGGCAACACAAGCGTTCTATCTGTATTACTATTTGGGGATGCTATTGTAAAGATACCTGTCCCACTGGCATCCCCTTGGATGGTTACCTTGGACATTACAGACCCTCGACGATGGCTTTCAATGCGTCCACATCAGCGGCAGCATCAATAGACGTTTGTACATCAGCATACTTGGCACGAATGGCAGCACGGGCTTCTTCAGCCGCAACAGCCTCAGATGGGATGGTGGCTTTAATGTCCAATGGTGCAAACTCTTCTGCACGTTTGGCACGGCGAACTTCGTGGGCAATGCCCTTGGCTTTATCTACGTTAACTGTAATCATGCTGAATACTCCCATGCGTTGCGAAATGTACGGTCGGCGGGCACATCAGCCACATCGACAATCTTGTAGGGCTTACCTGCTGGTACAGCCTTTAGCACCTGCTCTTGTGTAGCGCCGGGTGCAGGAACGATAACGGCAACACCGCCTTCGTCTGTTGGGTAAATTACTCGTTTGTTGTCCATGTTAGACTCCTTAAAAATTAGTTGCTGAAGACAGTGACAGTTACTGCGGTTGGGTCCACGTTATAACTACCAACATCACCAAAAGTTAATACGTTAAGAGAAGATGCTGATGAAGTATATGGAAATGTCCACCCAATGTTTCCTGCATACCCTGTGTGATTCGCAGTATAAGCATAAGTTGCATCAGCCATTGGAGTTGTATAGTTCACCGTGTAACTTCCGGTTCCGTTGTCAGTGATTGAACTCACATTGTATGACTCCCTAATCGCCACAGTCCCTGTGCCATTAAAGTTAACCCACGCCTTACAAGCCTGTTGACCTGTTTGCATTGAGGTGCTATCTGGAAAGGTAACACCGTTTGTTCCGCTTATTGTTGTACTCATGGGATTCCTTTAGCTGAAGAACGTAGCGTTAATACTATTACTATCATAATAGTCAACTCCGGGATTAAATATTCTTAATTTGCAACTACTGGATGTAGAATCCCCGTTAATGTAGTCAGATAAAATCATAGCGTATTTACCGTTATCGTTTGCACCGTAGTATCTAAGAGCTACCACCGAATAGTTATTATCTTCCATTGCAGTTGTAAAGTTCACCGTGTACTGCCCAGTGCCATTATCAGTAATACTCGCTACATTAAAAGCCCTACGAATAGCAACCGTACCTGTCCCGTTAAAGTTCACCCAAGCCTTTGCTGTGCCGTTAACCACTGTGTCTACTGGGACGGTTGCGTTGCTAGGGGTGCTTAATGTTTCTGTTTTAATTGTTGACATATTAGCTCCTAGCGGAAGACGGCGAGGTTGATATAGGATGAATCAGCCGAACTAAAGTTGTAGTTATAAGCGTTAACACTAAAAGATGAAGCAGAAGGGGCTATTGGTTGATTTGTTTCTAACAAAAGCCCGTTCAAGGCAGCGCCACCGCTTGATGTGGCACGTCCTGCGCTTCCTGATATTGAGTAGCTCGCATCCGCCATTGCCGTAGTAAAATTCACCGTGTAACTTCCAGTTCCGTTGTCAGTGATTGAACTCACATTTCCACTCGCACGAATCGCCACAGTGCCAGTACCATCAAAGTTTACCCAAGCCCTACACTTGTAGTTCTCTGTGCCGTCATCGTTAAGCCAGCCGTTAAAGTTAATATTTCCGCTCATACAACCACCCAGAAAGAACCAGTTGGAACAGTAACTGTGACACCCGTGGCAACCGTAATGTCACCCACGCTCATAGCGTTCTTGTTTGTGCCAATGGTGTAGTCAGCCGTAATTGTGTTGTCAGTCTCGTAGAAAGCAACGTTAGTTCCAGAGCCACCTTTGCCTACACCAGCGGCTCCTGTGATATACCCATCACCGTTTAATACAATAGCCATATATACCCCTTAGACAATGGCCCAGCGGGCGCCGGACTCGATGGTTACTGCTACACCACTGTTGATCGTAATTGGACCAAAGGTTCCTGCGTTCTTGGTGGATACGATGGTGTAGTCATAATTGACTGTCTGCCCGTTCTCGTAGAACACCTCGTCGGTACCGCCACCTGTGGCTCCGCCGCCTCCACTCTCAGATACCAGCTCTACAGGGAAGTAAGCAATGGATTTGAATTCGTCCGAGGCTGAAGCCGCTGATGTCAGGAATACATTCACCCCGTTTGGTGCTGAGAAGTCGGCATTGCTAAGCAGCACCCCGTTCAGGTACACGTCAATATAACCGGGCGTGTAGCCGCCAGACGGCGCGAACACAGTCTGCCCAGCCGTCGCTGTAATTTCAGTAACAGTCCGGACTGTCTGCCCAAACGGTGGTACGCCGATATATGACATTTATTATTCTCCTACCGGATCAGCCGGTTCGGGTTCGTTGCCTTCTTCTAGCCAACGTAAGTACTCTTGGTAGTCTGTGTTGGCTTCGTCGAAGGGGATAAAGGCGTTGTCTGACAGGCGTTTGATAACCTGTGAGGGTTGGTCTTCAAATGTAGGTTTGATTTTTTGATACATAATTAAAGCTCCGCACTAACCAGCAAATAAGAAGCTCCACTAGAGGGGACGGTTTGCAAATACACTGGCAAATTGGCTCCACCAACTGAACTGGTGTAGTTAATATCCGTTTCCAAACAAAGCCCATTGAGAAGATAAACAGTACCAAAACTGCTAAACGGAACCGTGCCAGCTACTAAATTCCAACCCTGTAAATTTACAGCAGTCAAAGCAGGTGTCGCCCGCATTGGATAGGGCACTTGAATCATGCTTCTCCACCCCGAGCTTGAGCCGTTACTCATACCTCTCCCAATGGTAATAGTATATGTACCAGAGAGCCTACCTAAAAATACCGCATACCGCTGACACAACGCCAACTCCTGCCCATACTGCCGATGCTCAAACGGGGTAGCGACACTGCCTGCCTCAAGCTGGACGCCTGTAATGTAGATGTTTGCACCAGTGGTGGCAGTCAACTTTGTGCCGCCCGTCAAACCAAGGTAGTTGGCGTTCTGCCAAGAACCCGTATTCGAACCGCTGTATGTCGTGCCAACACCACAATCAAACAACAGGTCGATACCCGTGCCAGTCGTTGTGTTGTGAGTTCCATCAGTACAACCGGGAACTAAGATCGTTTTGTATTCCCATGTGTTTGCTGAATTGATTGTGTAAGAGCCACAATAAGAGCGAGTGTTGTTTGCTGTACGAAGGGTTGCTCCAAATGTACCTGTCTGGCTTGATCGAACCCAGAACGACAGCGTTACCGGGCTTGCAGATGCAGTGCCCCACGCTAGGTCTGCTGTGTTGTAACCCTCAATGGATTGCTGGATTACGTTGTAGTCAGTGGTGTTTGTGGTTGCGCCGCTTGTTACTGAAAATAACAAGCTGCTTCTGAAACCTGCTGGGGCAGTAGACGATTGAGAGGCTGCAACAGTTGCGCCACCGTTTTTGCCAGTGATCCAACGATCAAGTGAATACACATTTCCTGATGGGGTGAAACTTGTTCCTCTTTGCGAGATAACCATCGCACCATTGATGATGCGGTTTCTGCCAGCCATGTTGCTGGCGGTTGGGGTAAAGCCATTTATAGCGGTGTCGGCTGAGATGCCGTCGGTGCCAATTTTACTTAGTGCCATGTCTTATGCCTTTGGGTACTTTGCTTTAACAGCCTGACAAGCCGCAATGTATGCGTCGATCTGCGCTTGGTCGCCCTTGACTACGCCATCGATGTAGTCGGTGATTGGAGGGTATTCGGATGCTCGTTGGTCTTTGTATGCGTTAGCGGCTACCAAGGCTTCAGCGGCAGACAAGTCATAAGCTACTACTTGCTCGTTTGCGTCATAGGCAATTTGATTTTTGAGAGCCGAAATAGACGGGTTTAATTGTTTGATTGCTTCAACTAAAGTCATGCTGCAATCTCCAGTAAAGTTACGCTTGAATAACCACCATCAGGATTGAGCTGTGCATTGCTTCCATTTTGTAGCGCAAATTCAAAGCGATACAGAGCAGGGGAGGTTGTATTAGGCGAGTCTAAAACACTAAGGAATATAGGAATTGATATATACACACCAGCGCCGCTGTAATCATAATTGCGGTAATATGTGTGATAGACATTACTGTTATTTCTTTTTACAAGAGTCAAACAGGTCGCATTACTACCTCCTGAACCATTTACTGAAATTGAGGGGTTCATTAAAACTAAAATTTTGCTAGAAGCTGAAGAGGGTGTAATAGTTGCCTCTAAATTTGTAGCAATATGATTGCCATCATAAGATACGTATGCAGTTGGCGTAACGTTAGACACCACCTGCAACACACTACCCGCTGGCAACCGTGAAGTCCCCAAAGTCCCCGTAGTTAACGCACTGGCATCATTAGACGGTGGTACGTTATCCAAAGCGCCCAAGGGAACATCAAAGTTCCCCGTGACTATATCTGCAAGGTTTCTTGCGTTACTCATGCTTACGCTCCCTGTTGGGCTGCCATCTCAGCTTCCATGCGAGCCTGACGTTCTGCCGCAGATTCCACGTTAGCCGCCATAACGATGTCGTCCTTAGAGCCAGTGATGGATTCACCAGCGGCTAGTTTGCGTTGGACTTCAGCCGCTACGATTTCCTCGATAGCAATGCGGCACCGCTCGTGTACTGCGTTGTCAATCCAGTCTTGTGCTGACATAGCGACAACATGAAGTGCTTTGTCTTCGGCATCGCTTAAAGTAATTGTGTAAGTTGTCATAATTTTTCCTTTGAGTTAGCCGATAAGAAAACCAGACCAAGTAGTTGGTCTCTCAGCACTACTATAAAGATCCCCCGACGAGGTTATCACGGAATATATCTCTACATAATCACCTGCTGTAAGTTTTGTAGCGGCAACCAAAACACCATTAACAGGGTTTACGTTTGATGCAGACGCGAACTGAGAACGTATAAACAGGCTACTATTTTTCCACAGAGTTACTTCATGGTTATTAACAGTGTATGCGTAAACAATCACATTAAATTGGTAAAAACCTGTAACAGGTGCAGTAAACCTTTTATTAGCGGTACTATAGTTACTTCCGTTTTCGTAGTCTATTGTGTCGAAATTAACTTTTGTTCGGACACCAGCGGAAAGACCTTGAGTAGCAGACAATCTAACTTGGAAAGCAGGCTGATACGGCATCGTGACCCGACCTGCGGAGTCGATGCGCATTTGCTCCGTGGTTCCTTTTAAGAACCTAAAATGATCCCCAGCTTTTATTTCTAGACCATCGAATGCTCTGATTCCATAGTTGGTTGTCCAAAATTGGACTTCGTTGGAAGTTTGCATTTGCAAAGCTCCCGTCATCGTATCACCAGTCTTGGCAACCCGACTAGACAAGTCCACAGCACCAATCAACGCATCTGTCTGAGCTTTGGTGTATGTATTGGGGTCAGTAATTGAACCCACGGGGAAGTCGCGGTAGACGACGTAGATGTTTGCTGTGCCGCTTGATGGGGCTGCTGAGAAGGTGAGCGTCGTGCTGCTTACGCTGTATGAGCCGTCGTAAGGTGACTGCTGGACGTTATTGACCATCACCTCAATGGCATTGACTGCCGAGACAGGGCGGTTCAGGGTAAACGCAACAGTAGACCCGTCGCCGTTAAACGACTGGGAATTGACCCCAGAGAACCCGACTGGGATAACAGCAGCGGATGATCCTACGTATGACATATTTATACCAAGTAGCTGACAACAGTATCAATCGAAGCGGCAGCGCTAGAGACAACCCCAACGTCGTCACCTTCTTCGATAACAAGTTTCTGATCCCCGCCAACGACAACCAGTGCGCCGCCCACAGGAACAATCGCCCCTTTGACCATATATGCAGAGGACCCGCCGTTCTTATTCAGAATGACATCCGCAGTGATGTTGCCGGTAGTGACGTTAGCAATAGACACGCCGATAAGAGTATGCGGAGAGCCAGCACTCACCGTATCAGTAATAGAAGTCTCGGAAGTTCCGATACCTGCTGTGAGAGTGGATTTAAAGGCCATTTTTTACCCCAAGGCGATAGCCATAGCTACAGAATAGCTTTCCGCTTCGCTTTTACTATAGACGTTAAGGTTAGTACGGGCAGTAGCCACACTAGCTAGGTCGCTTAAGTTTGCAGATTTCTCCGCCTTATCGGTGTTAAGGTTAGAGAAATTATTGTCTACCTCAGTGTTCGTCAGTGGCGAACCTTTGGTATTGCGAAGCGTTAGCGTTGACATAGTTGACTACCCCCGCCTTAATTAGATCGCACTCAGTGTGATGGTCCAAGTGACAGTCATTGTATCATCGGCTGCCTTATTTACAACACCAAACACAGTACGACACAGCATGTCACCGCCTGTAGGAGCATTGAAAATGCCAGCTTCAGTAACAGCTCCGGTGGCATCGCCAGCTTCAAAAGAAGCTACATAAACAACCTTTTCGTTGTTAGTGCCAGCAATCGTAGTGCTATCCAAAACTTCACGAGCGCCAAGCAAACTGCCTAAGTCTGTGTCGCCTGCAGCTGCTGCTGAAGTACCGGAGCCTAGAGCCATGTGCGACATAACATTTTTAGACGTGCCGGTCATGCGGCTGATGATGTACGCCAGTCCGGAGTTAACTACAAGGTTTTTCACCTCTCGGTTATCTTTGACGTTGCCGTTTTTGTCTTTGAGGACAATGCTTAACTGCCCTGCAAGTTTCAAGTTTTCTTGGATCATTTAGATACCCTCGTTAAAAAGTTCTGGAAGCCCCGACGTAGTCTTCCGCAAAGTAAGTGAAGTCGCAGTACCCTTGACTTCGCAGCGACCCCGTGTCGGAGAAAAGGGCCGAATCTGATTTACCCAAGCCGGGCGTGTTAAAACTACTATCGGCTATAGAAAAAGCGTCGAGAAAAGGAGCCGGGCTAAAAGCCTTGGCTGCCTGTTCGGCTATACCTGAAGTGTCCGCTATTCCTCGTAGAATGTCAAAATAATGTTGCTGGCTGACAGCAGCTGCATCAGCCCGCGGAGCACTAAAATCCACGGTGGCAACATCGGAGATTGCGGTAGCCTCTGAAAAAGCTCTAAAGTAAGCTACTAGGCGATAAAAAACGTCGGATGCCGTTGCGGGCTGGGTAATAGCCTTAAAAAACAGCATCTCTTGGTCGTCTAGGATAGACGCCGCCCCATCTACGTCATCAGTTACAGAGATACTGCTCTGTAGCACCTTACTCAAGAACGAAGCTGAGGAATCGCCAAAGGTGGGGTTTTCCTCTAGGGCCTTAAAGAACTCAAACACCTGAGCGTCTGTAAACCCGGTGGTGTCGGTAAGCGCTTTATAAAAGTCGGAGGCCAAAGCCTCGGCGACCGCAAAATCGTCCGTCTTGTTCTTAAAAAAGTGAAGCAGCGCTTCTTCTAGAGCAGTTGAGTTACTAGAAGCTAAAACAGTCTCAAACGCAGCCAGCCTGTTTAAGAAAAACCCAATCTCGGCTAGCAGTTGAACGTGCGAAACCCCGGCGTCGAGAACTGTCCCGAGGCGAGTTGCTTCGCTTTGCGCTCTTTCTACCGTCTTAGCCGTTAATCTCACACAAAGTCCTCTCTGACTTTGAACTTCAGTATGTCGTAGATAGTTTCCCGGAGGCCGCTTGAGCGGACAATCTCTACTTCCCCTTCGTACTCACCCGCGTCTACATCAAGGTCGCCGACAGCCCACTCAACAATGCAAACTCCAGTTGCGGCGGTGGCTGGGTTAATGTAGGCAGCTCGCGAAAACAAAACCGCTGAAGAACCAGCCGCACGAAAGTGCAACGTTACTGTCGCCCCTGATAAATCAGAAGGCGTTCCAGTGTCTTCATCTGTAAGAGTCAACCGAAGCTGCGGGCCGGTATCGCCTTGAACTAATTTAATTTTTTCAGCCATGTATTACCTCATTTACGGGGGGCCATGCCAGTAGCCCCACTTAGTTCTGTCGCTAAGGCGGCTTTAAATGCTTCAAAATGCGCTACAGCGCGTTGAGCGTTAGCGGCGACTTCGCTGTCTTTGGTGAGCGCGCGGTATAAAACATAGTCAACCAGTGCATTGGCATATGTGTCTGGGAGATCAATGTTTCCAGTTACCGATGTGTAAGTAGTTCCGGCTGCAGGCTCTGCCACGTCGGTCGGCAGGGCCGAATACACAATCTCCAGACTAGCGGCTGTATCAGCTGGCGGGTACACATAGAAAATCTGCGGATCGCGAGGATCGTACATGTAATGCAGAATGGTGTCTGACGCAGTAGACGTATACCAGTTGGGCTTCTGGGCGTCTAGAATAAAGCGAGTAGTCAACCGGACAACTCGACCTGATGTATTCCTGATAACCTCTACAAGCCGCGATACGCCCGCTGGTAGCGTTTGTTTGGCCCCGGTAGTAAGGGCCATAGTACCATTAGTAATAGTCGCGTCTGGGCGCAAAATAACGGCTTCGCGCTGCCCATCGTTAAGATAGCGGACAAGCTCGCTAGTGGCCCACCGAACGGCGGATGTGTCTTGTAGCGTAGTGGCTACGCGCTGAATAATTGACTGGGCTGTTATAGCCATGGTTTACCTCACACAAAGGGCCGTGGGGAGACTCGCATAGAACCGCGAACCATCCCGTAGTTACTCTCAACGCGAGAGGCGGTTATCTTTTTGGCAGCAGACAACGCAAGAGCAGCTGCTTGTGCTGGGTTTGTGAACGGCTGATCTGGAATCATCATCGCACGGGCGATGGCGGACTCGCAAATCGGGTCGATCCATAAGTTGTACAAATCGTTATCGAGCGATGTAGCATCACGCGCGGGGCGCAACGCGGCGATAATTTTTACTGGGTACACTGCATCAGGCGGAGGTGCAAGCCGCAGGACAAGTGTAGAGTCTACGCGATCCGTATAAAACCCGGTTGGTTTAGCAACAGCTGTTGGGAGATCGCTGCGAACTGTCTCCGTCATTACTGGGGCAAGTTCATCCCCATTCACATTAACGCTCATCACACGAGCAATAATATACTGGTTGGACGGCGGGTCTAGGTCGTACTCAATGGCACCGATGCGTGTATTAAAAGAGTCTAGGGTTTGCCGCAAGACGGGAGCGCTCTCGCAAAACTCAATGGCGGCGTCAAGCAGAACCTGATCTACTAAAGGCTCTGAACAGCCGGGTAAAAACGGCATGATCCGCGGATAGAAATCGCTCAGAGCTTTCATAGCGTACCTTACTCGTCGATATTAACGTTTAGGCCAGTAGCTGGCGCACGTGACACTTGCGCTGATTCTACAGGAGATGACCTAATTTTACGAGCTTTTGAGGCTTTTGCGTCATTTTCCGCAGCAACTTGGTTAGAGTGCAAGTCCGCAAGGGCTTTACCTTCGTCGGTAAATACTAACTCTGCGCCTTCGTAGCGACCGATAACAACAATCTTCCCGTCAATAGTGGCACGAACGCGGGCAGACAAAACTTCGCCACCAAGGCGATTCATTAGCTCTACAACAGTCATAGTTTCTCCAAAGGGTGAAGGGGGCCGCTAGGGCCCCCTCTTACTCAGCTATTAGCTAGCTGAACCGACCTGAGCAACCACGAGGGCTTCAGGCTTAACCACTTTGCGACCGTAGATAGCCAGACCGCGAACGATGTCGCCGAAGTCTGTCTGGTTACGCAAAGGCTCAGTCTTGTTGATGGTCATGGCAAAAGACGTTGCGGCCTTAGTACCAGCGATCATCGTACGACGTGCTTTAGCGTCAGTCACATTGCCACCAGTAGAAGTAGCGGACAAGCCAGCAACCAGCGCCTTACCAGCTTCGCCTTTTGGCAGCAAGTTAGACACATAGACGCTGAAGCGGTCCAACATACCGATCTTGCCGGTGCGGATGGTGCTTGAGTTGTCACCAGAGAAGTACGCCTGAGCGATGCTTGATTGCATCAACAGGTGACGGTCATAGGGAGACAGGATCAAGAAACGGCCATCTTCAGGAACGTTCTGCTCGTCCAGAGCCGTAGACATGCGAAGGATAGCCTTCAGCACGTTTTCAGGCGTAGCTTGGTCGATAGGAGCAGTGTCAGAGCCCAAGTTGTAGGCAGCAGAGATAGCACCAGCAGTCGCGCCTTCGTTAGCAGCGGCAGGGCCTTCGGTCACAAAGCTATTGAAAAACACTTCGTTTTCGATGGCGATCTTCAACTGCTTAGCGGCGTCTTCGGTGAACATGTTCATCAAGTTCATGTCAGACTGATAGGCCAACACGTCGTTGACTTGCACGCCAAAGTACTTGCCCTTGTTGACTTGCATGTCTTGGAAGCTAGGAACTGGCACTTCGTAAGACAAGTTCTGACCGACAGTGTAGTCAGAGATGCTGATTGAAGGAGCCAAACGGATACGGACGGTATCGCCTTGGTTCTTCAACTCGCCTTCGTAGTCAGTGTTAGTGACTTCTGACAGCATAGTGTTCTGATAGAACTTAGCCAACAACTTGCCTGACCACAGCGTGGGGATAAAGGCACCAGAGTATGAGGGGGTGGTGTCAAACGCACCAGAGCCCGTGACGGGATAAACAGCAGCCATTTTGGCCTCCTTAAAAATTTAGAACAGGTTGGTTAGACACCTGTATATGTTTTACGCGGTAACGCGGTTTTCCATATACGCAGCATCAATTTCAGCTTCAAGTTTCCTAGCCGCATCCAGTTCGCCTCGGCCACCCAAGTCCGCTGCCTTTTTAAACATCGCCTCAATCTGTTTTACAGAGTAGGTCTTGCCTTTAGGCTGGACAGGCGCAGCGTTAGTCGCACTACGGTTCGGTTGAATCTGACGTTCTAGCTCTTCGTTCGGACCCTTCGGTTGCGACACTGGGGCGTTGCTCTGTTTGAACAAGTCCACATAGTACGCTACCGCTTCGGCATCGCCTCGGTTAAACGCTTCTTGGGCAACAGTCATTCGAGGTGCTCGTAGCAACGGATCAACCTCATTCAACCACGAAATCCACTGGGGATCGGCGTTGATGGCGTCAAAATCCGGCACCATACGGTGCAGGCGCTGCTCAAAACTAGCTTCAGAAACCTGTGAACCGGTCTTTGTTAACTGCTCGCGCAGGACATCGTTATCGGCTCGCAACTTCTCAAGCTCCTCTTGGAACTCTTGGGCCACTTCGCGGGCAACCTTGCGTTGTACCTCAATAAGGTCTTCGCCAAAGGCTTGGACATCATCATCGGTGACCAGTTTCTTACGCTCTTTAGGCTTAGGAGCTTCCTCAGCTTTAGGTTTCTGCAGCTCATCCATCTGAGCTTTCAATTCCTTTAACTGGGCGTGCAATCTTGGGACTTCTGCATCGTACATCCCTTGCAGGGTACGGTACTTCTGTCTCCAAGTTTCCTCTTCCTTAGAGTCGGCTTCAACCGGTTTAGACGGTTCTACCTTCTGTTGTTCGTCGGTTGTAGGCTCTTCAGCTACGGGCGTGGGCTCTGTCGGCGTCTCTTCAGGCGGGTCTTCCGGTTCCTCCTTTGGAGGGGGTTCGTCTTTTGTCCCCTGATCTTTAGCCAACTGCGCTTCCAGCGCTTCCAAATCCTTTAACGTTTGCTCAACTTGTTTAGGCAATGCCATCTTAATTTCCCTTTTAGCTCCAACTCTGCTCTGGGCTCCTGCTGCGGTCTGCCGTTTGCATAATGGTTTGCTTCGGTTTCAAAAATACGGGTTATTTAACCCGCTCGACTATCTCTGACGATCGTTCGACCGCTTCGAGAAAATCTTGGAGGACTTCCGCGCGACCTTGCAGGCGGTGAATCATTACCTTGTCTTCTGCCATGACTAAAGCATTTTTCGCTTCGTCTAGCCTAGACCGGAATAATTCGATCAACGCTGCACTTTCCGGCTGCTTGCAGCGTAGTAACGCTTGCATGTGCTGCCTGTCAGGCTTTGGTCCAATAAAAATCCTCATGTGCTTAATTTTATAGCAACTTCACTCTATTATGTCAACTACTTACATACCATTCGGTCTTGGCGACATAAAGTTCCCTTCACGACCGCCTACTTGAGAACCATCGGGTAACATATTCTTAGGCTGCATTTGTGGGCCGGGCTGCCCGCCCTGCGCCATCTCGGCTTGACCCATAACCATTTGTAGTTGTTGTTGCAACTGCGCGATCATTTGCTGTTGCTGCTCCATCGTAGTAATCTGCTGTCGAGCAGGAACAATACGATCAACATTACCGTTTAAGTTACGAGCAGACTCGCGGAGCAATTCAGCTGCGCCGTTCATGCCAACAATCTGCTGGGCAACTGGGCTACTAAGAACCAGCTGCAAGAACTCATTACGGCGAATGGCTTCAGCTTCCTTAACAACTAAACTAGACGCGCCCCGTGCGACGATGTTTACATCGCCTATCAAATCAGGGTCATCGCTGTACCGCAAATTATCTTGGTACAACCGCTCAATAGCCGGAACAATTACGTTGTGGTCAATGTTGCTAATAACCTGTTTAATACCCTTACCGGCGTTGCTAATCAACATTGACAAGCCAGACGAAGTACGCCCCGCACCGGGTGTGTGCTCACCCGTCATATAACGAGGAATCATCGTGTCTTCATCAGCGCGGGCTGAGAACTTCTCAAACACTGTCAGTAATTCACCTGCATTACTGTTGGGCTGGAAGAACTGAATAGGCGCAGAACTATCACCATAATCAGATGCTTGGAACTGCCAAATCTTCCAAGGGTGCAGTGCAGTAATATCTTCGCCAGCTGGCAAGCGAGACACGTTTACACCGACCTGCGGGCCTGATGAGATGCCCATGTTGTTTGCTAAAGCGCGAGCGGTAGCGTTGACCATAGCCTGAGAGTCTCGGCACAAATCAGTAACGCCTTTACCCTCAACTGCGCCGGGTAACTGCTCGTAGGAAGTCAAATAATACGGCTTGCGGCCCAGTGGGTCGTAGTTCAGCACGGCGCGAATAACCGTACCGCCAATCAGCCAAACTTCGCAGGGGTAAGTCATGGCTGGGTCTGGAATATCTTTTTCAGACAGGCCCCACTCAAGCAAGTACTTACCCTGTACTGAATCCCACAACTGAATCGCGTCGATTAGATCATCAGTAACAGTTGCGTCGGTCGTGTTTTTGCCTTCAGCTTCAGCCTTTGCAGTATCGCTCCACAACCATTCTTTCAAGCCACCGCCAGTAAATTCGTCTAGTACTGTGCGGATTGCGTCGTTGTTGTACCCCGGGACGTCGATCAAAGCCTGCAAATCTTCCGGTGTCATGCGGTGACGCTCGATTACAAACCCGTCGTTAATATCCCAAGCCCAAGGAGCCCAGTACAACATAAACGGATCGACACGTTCCCACTCGTTACGGATGACCTGTTTGGGGACCAGCTTTCCGTTCTGCCAAGCCATGGTCTTACGGCGGCGTTTGATAGGGCCCTTAAGCGCCGCGAACGGAAATGTCACGATGTCATCAAGGAACTCGTTAAACGCCTTAGCCCAGCCGCCTTCTAGCAACTGATCTTCCATGCGTTTCTCCATCCGCTTTACACGCTCGGTTGCTTCTTCTTGCAACGCGTGTTGCGCACGGTCTTTCATCTCTATAGCAATCTTGCGAAGTTGCTCTTCGCTAGGCATGGGCAAACCCTGCTGCATAGCAGCTAACAGTTCCTGCTCCATCTGAGCCTGCAAGGACTGCAACACCTCCGGTGGCATATCCGCAATAGGTGATGGGTCTACTGCCCACGGTTTGTCCGAGCCGTTCCCCAGCAGTGTGTCGCGCAACCAGCTAGTAGCAGCACGGCACTTAACTGATGTTAGGTTAATAAAGATGTCAGAGCCACCCTGCTCCATAATTTCAGCTAATTTATCAGGGTCGTACTCGCCATTGCGTTGACGCAAACACTGAAGCATGCGTTCTTCTAAATCGCGCTTACCTGTTTTAGCAATATCCCAGCGTTTGCGCACATGCGCTGCTAGGCCTTGGATAATGGGTTGGTTCTGAAGCTCGTCGCTTCGACGTTTAGCTTCTGCTTGCGCGTCAAGTTGTGTCGCTGTGACAATAGGAAAAAGGGCGATGCCACTCGTTGCCATAGATGTTCCTTAGATTACAGTTCGTGCCACAGGGCTTTAATCAACCCGCTAGACGCTGAGTTGTCTGTGTTTGTCACGCGAATATAGTACGTACCAGCGGGGAAGCCGATTTGGAAGTTCTCTCCAACGGATACTCCAACTGACTGGTTAACATTATCGCCTGTATTTACTAAAAACAGGTCAAGTGTCGTGCCGCCAGTAACCGTGCCGCCGGACTGAACCGTTGTAGTAGACGCTCTAGGTGCAGCAGTGCTCATAGTGTTAACAGGAAATACAGGCACGGATTGACTAAATGTACCGCCTTCAGTGCCGCCACTTACGATCTCAACTCGCGCAGTACCGGCCATCACCTTGATAATGAATGACTCCATTACGGTATCGCCAGTAATAACTACTTTTACCACCTCAGTCCCGAGCGACGGCACTGAATACTCGTGGAACATAAAGTAGTGCTTGTTATCGGGAGGAGATATGTTTCCAGCGTCAACAAAAAGACGACCGTGCAGGCCGTGAACCTGCTCGAAGAAACCTGAAACCGGGTTCAGGTAGTTGGTCGTCATGTGACTCATAGCGGTGTCCTACCGTAAATATACTAGAATTGTACTCTTTGCAGCCGTCGGGTCAAGTATAAGCATACTTTTTGGCTTTTTTGATCTCTCGCCGCCCAGTATTTAAAAGCCCAACCCCGCGAATGTTCATATCAATCACGGCATCGGCGTACTGGTTTGCGTCATGCACGTGTGAAAACTTGTTCTTGTCCGGCTTATCCTCAGTCTCTCCATTTCGCTTAATTTTATAGCGGTATCCTGACTTAAATCCTTGAACTAACATAGTACACCCCGGGTCAACAAGATACATCGCTTTGCCTTCGAGCTGCTGGTTCAACAAACGCTCAACCGCTTGAATACGTAGCTCCGGCATGTTGGTAGGGGGCCTAACGCACTTATACCCTTCATTCTTCAAGACATCAACTAGGGACATTTCGTTCTGTTGCTGTTTCGCAAACCCCGCAGGATCAGGCGCGCAGACGAAAGTACACCCTCCCATATTGTTGGCGATAAACGGGTTGAGCCTCGTACGGACAAAAGTCTCGATGCCCATATTCTCCGATGTTAGCTCTGCTAGTGTCAACACCCGCCCTCTAGGGTCTCGTTGTTTAAACACAGCAGCAGGCGTTCGCCCAAAGTCGATGCCAATAACAACGGGGTAGTCCGCCGAGCGAATAACTTTCAGCGGCCCCTCAGAGATGTGGAAGTCAGGCACAAAAGTTTTCTCGTACACCGGAGTCCCTGAAAGTGAGCGACCGTACTCTGATCTAAGGTAAACACGCAACCAGTCCTCGGTTTTACCCGGAATCAAGTTGGGGTAATACTGCTTCGGCAAGTTGTCGTAGTTGTCAGCCTCGGGGTTAACTACCCACTCTTCACCGTCCTTGTCGAGCAGCACCTCATCAGGGTCTTCCTTGAACTTCTCTATATACCGAGCTGGTTTGATGATAGCCGCTGGCTGTTTAAAGATCGCCCAGTTACTAGGCGGCTCTTCCATCTTGTCCTGCCACCACGTATCTTCGTCTGGCATGTTGGTATCGAACAACGCACACGACCGCGTCGGCCCGCCGTCCTTCATGCTGGGGTAGCGGTTTAGACGACCGAGCAGGCCATCGACAACATCAGGGTGCAACTCTCGACTCTCGTTACCCCACAAGAACGTAGTTTCTAGGGACAGCGCTTTTCTCACGTCGTCAGGTGTATCCAGAGCAATAAACAGCCACTCTGACTCAACAACAGTGTTATCAGACAGCTTCGCTCGCAGCAAAAAAGTCTTTTCCACCGCCTTCCAGACTCCCATTTCCCCCGGTGGGAGCCAGTCAAATACCGTTTTTCTAGTCGTTAACGCCAGCTGATCGGCAGTATTTCGGACAATAACAGCCCTAGTTTTGCGTATATTTTGAGCATTTGGGGCCTGTCCGCACGCTAATTTGACCAACTCGTGCACACAAGTGACAGATTTTCCCCCTCCAACCGGGCCTGCTAGCACCCTAACGTATGCTTCGTCAGCCATAAAAGCCGCTTGTGTAGGGGTAGGGTTGTATGTACTCATGTGTTAGTCGTCGTTATCCATGTCTATAGTAAGTGGAGGCGGCTCGGACGCCCCGCCAAGCGACACTGTACCCCCATTGATGATAATAGTGGGCAAATTCAGCATCTGCTTGTCTTTTTCTTCCTTCGGCTCTAGCCCGCCTAACTTAGAAAACGTCTTAAAAGCGTCTAATTTTTGTGCAAGTGGTGCTTTTGGGTTTTTTGCCAACACGTATATGTCGTCCATCAAGTCCTCAGCCCGCATAGCGGCCTTAGTTTTGAACGTTATACCCTTACTCTCAAACTCAGAGCGCTTGATATTAACCTGAAGTTGGAACCACTTTTGCTTTTCTAGTTCCTTATAGGACTCAAGACTATAGCCGTGGCGTGCTGCCACGATAACATCTTCTTCTTGCCCCAGCGCAATGCTGTTAATCATCTCACTTGGGACAGACGGGAACGAGGACTGCTGTTTTGGCCCTACCTCAAGCGGGTCATCGTCAAGATCAAGGTCTTCAGGAAGCATTTGCTGCCTCTTGCTCAGCCGCACGCTTCACAGCCGCCAGATATTTTGAGCACGCAATCCTTGTCAGCTTGCTTGCCGTGATGTTGTGGGCTTTAGCCACTTCTTTGATCTCATTGAGAAGATCGTCGGGCATAAAAAGTGTCCATCGCTTCATGTCTTTTTCTGATTCGGTCATGTTACCTCCTTCGTTAATACGTGCATTGTACATACTTTTTATTTTGTAGCAACATGTTTCAGAGAAGCGACTGTGGTTAATACGTCACTATGGGTAAGTTGCTGCAGCGGGCTGGGTCCACGTTAATACATACCTAAAAATTGGGCTTGCTGTATGAGCGCCTCGTAAGGCGGGGCGGGGGGCGGGGGTGGGCTGGGGGGCCCGTGGGCTAGGTCGAATCCTGTCATTGTAGACGGGGCAACCCCGATACGATTAGGTGGAATCCTAGTCTTGAGAGTATCGCCTCTCGACCCTTCGTTTATTAACAATGTGCGGATAGTCTCGCCAGTAGTGCGCCTAGTGTTTCGCTTTCAAGCTGTCATGGTTTCGAGGGCAAGCGCGGTAGGTCATCTACTAGCAACATGGGGTTATCGGTACATTAGGGCGCGGTGTTTAAAAATTTACGGGGTATAGGTTTTCGGTAGCGCGTAAACCATGATGCGGTAATAGTGGCGCATCTGACTGAGCATCCAACGCCTAGTGCGTTGGCAAAGCAAGAACCAAAGGTGACCCGCAATAGGGGTGACGGAGGTCAAGTCGATCATGTTTGAGACCCAAGTAACGGGGAAACCCGTAGGCGAAAGATCATCCCTGCATGGATTGGCGGAAGTGCACTGCGAATGTTTGCGGCGGTAAGAGTCCGCCCAAGCATAGGCCTACTGGAAAGACAGTAGCAAGTAACGTCCACTTAAAGGGACGGTGAGGTAGTCCGAGCGCACCAAGAACAGCAAGCGCGTAATCCCCCTCGCAAGAGGGCTTCATTGTGTGCATATACCGTGTACACATCAAGCCTTTTTAACTATCAGGAGAGTACCATGCAAAACGCAATCGCAATCATTGAAAACGCAAACAACGGTTTAACCGTTACTATGAACGCCAAGGGTAAGCAAGGCACGTTCGCTCGTGCCATCGCCTTTGCATCCCGTGATGCCCGCATCGCATTAGGTCAGGCAATGCACCTTAAGTGGTTACAGAATGGACAGTATCGCCCACTGGTGAATGACATTCTGTCCTGCGGTCTTGTCCCCAAAGCGGCTGTGCCCTTCGTGTCTGGTCTGATTCCAACGAACGGCGCGGTTCCCAAAGAGCAGTTCATCTCTCTGTGCCAAGCGGTGAAGTACGCAGTCGACAACAAGCGCAACAAAGACGGTCAGCGTGTCGAGGTTAAGGGCGAGAAAGCCTTCGTGTACGGTCTGGTCAACGCCATCGTGTCAGAAGTTGCCCCACAAACTGTGGATGCTTAAGGGTTTACCGAGTACTACACAGCACCCGAATTAGACGTGTTCTATTAAGCACTACTTTCTGGGTGTGTGTAGTCCCAAAGTACCTAATAAGACAATTAGGCAGAGGGGTATCGGCTCTGTCTTATTACAACAGGGCTCCCAAGTTGTTGATTTCATTCCAGTTTC
>Ga0255783_10001111_pt1 | contig 29420 bp, 35 predicted proteins | sample 011ome_22_FD_179981 | JGI IMG/M metagenome (GOLD analysis project Ga0255783, IMG submission 179981) | Coastal salt marsh microbial communities from the Groves Creek Marsh, Skidaway Island, Georgia - 011507BT metaG (version 2) | ecosystem: Environmental > Aquatic > Marine > Intertidal zone >... | reverse complement strand
AAATGGAATATCATTTTAAATTGAAGCTGCAAAAATATATATATAAATCAATTTGATAGATATTTTTATCCTATATTTTTACGGCTTGGCCTGGTTTTTGCCTTTACTGATGGAGTTAAGTAGTCGAGAGGCGTAAAAAACATGGTTAAAGTTTGTATTGAGAGACAGTTGCTTCCTGTTGCGGATGCGTTGATCGATATTTTTACAATGCGGATGGCCGAAATCAGCATTAAAGAAGGTTTGACAGCTAAACCATCAGGTGAAGATGTGACTAGTTCAGCGAATGCGAATAGCCAGATCCCGCAAGGCTGTGACGTGTTCGTATGTAGCGCCGAATTTGCTGATAGAAATGGTGACACGCTTGGAATTGTTGATTTGGCACGCAGTATGAAAGCCAAGAAATTGATGGTGATCGGGCATGGTGAGAGTGATCAGTTCTTTGTCTCGCATGAGATGAATGGCAAATTAATTCGACTTAATATTCCAAAATCCGCACAAGCCAAGCCTACGGCGGAAAATTATAGTCTGCAAATGGCAGCCACCCTTTGCCTTAACAATGACCATGTCGCCGTTGCAGACGCAAGTAGCCGCGAATTAATGGTGCTAGCAAAACGTGTTGCATTGACTGATGTCACTATATTCATTAACGGCCCTACTGGGACGGGTAAGGAAGTTCTGGCCAAATTTATCCATAATCAATCAAACCGGAGGGACAAGGCCTTCGTCGCTGTTAATTGCGCCGCAATCCCTGAAAATATGCTCGAAGCAATTCTGTTTGGTCATGAAAAGGGTGCCTTTACTGGCGCATCAGCTGCCAACAAAGGTATTTTCCGTGCTGCTGATGGGGGTACATTGCTTCTTGATGAAATTTCTGAGATGCCTCTGTCATTGCAGGCTAAATTGTTGCGGGCGTTGCAAGAACGCAAAGTTACCCCACTTGGCAGTCACCGTGAAGTTGATGTTGATGTTAGAGTGATTGCAACAACAAACCGAGAGATGTTGTCTGAAATAAGCAATGGTAAATTTCGCGAAGATCTGTATTACCGGTTGAATGTTTTTCCGCTGACGACACAGCAATTAGAACACCGTACAGATGATATTATTCCAATAACCAGTATTTTGCTGGCTCGCCACTGCATGGTTCTGGATGATCTTCCTTCCATTGATGATGAAGCGGTAGAGATTCTGCTGTCTTATAATTGGCCGGGAAATGTTCGTGAGCTGGAAAACGTTTTGCAGCGTGCCATAGTTTTGTCGTCTGGTGGAAGAATCATGGCTGGTGACATCATGGTGGATGGTGTCATTCAAGAACGGATTGTTAAAAATATAACAACAGAAATGGCTCTTGCAAAAAGCTCGAGTGCTTAAACGGTTGAGAGGTAGATATGACACAAATTAGTTCAATGACTGGCCAAATTTCTTCACTTCGCGCCCAACTTCGTGCACAAGCTGATGCGGCCCTTGCTCCCGAAACCACCAATACTGGATTCACAGATCGCATGGGCAATGCCCTAAAAGAAGTGGCAAATGCCCAGAATGATGCCGCCAGCATGACCAAAGCCTATGAGCTTGGCACCGAAAATGACATTTCAAAAGTTATGATCAGCCAACAGGTTTCCAGCCTTGGATTTCATCTGACCTTGAATGTACGAAACAAAATGCTCAGCGCCTATAAGGATATTATGAATATGCCGGTTTAGGCAGCATCAAGCCGCGCTTGAAAATTGAAATTAAAATCTATCAATTAAAGGTTCAGGACATAAAACCATGGCCGACGCAGTTGTAAATCAAAATAGTGAAATGGTTTCAAATGACTCTGGTGTTTTACGCCAAGCAGGGTCACTGGTATCACAAGTCAGTCGTATTTATAATCAACCAGCATTTCAACGCTCATTGCCGACTTTTGTTGCCTTGGCGGTTGCGACTATTGGTCTCGGAACCTATCTCTGGATGCAAACTCCACAACGAACCACACTTTATGCTGGACTTCCCGAAGCGGAAAAGTCGCGCGTTCTCGATGCGCTTCGCAATTCGGGGGTAAATGTCGCCCTAGACCCTGTTACCGGCGATGTTCTAGTCCCAACTGAGAACTATCATAGCTCGCGAATGACGCTCGCTGCGCAGGGCCTTCCTCAATCTGCCGCAACAGGTTATGATCAGCTAGACTCAATCCAAATGGGGTCAAGTCGATCAGTTGAAGCGGCCAGGTTAAAGCAATCGCAGGAATTGGAACTTGCCCGCTCGATCAGCGAGATTGATCTGGTGATAAGCGCAAGGGTGCATCTTGCTCTTCCTGATAAAGAGGTGTTTGTTCGACAGCAGGCTGAGCCAACAGCATCAGTTTTCATACAACTTGCGCGAGGACGTAGCCTTGGTAAATCGCAAATTAACGCGATTTTGCATTTAGTTTCAGCCTCAGTGCCAAGCCTGAACAAAGAAAATGTCTCGGTAGTTGATCAAAATGGTAATTTGCTTTCACGGAGCAGTGGCAGCACAGAGAGCCGTTTGTCAAATGACCAGCTTGAGCACCGGGTTCGCCTTGAAGATATTTACCGCACCAGAGTCACATCTTTGCTGGCTCCAATTGTGGGTGCCGGCAACATTAATGCGCAAATTAATTTGGATATTGATTACACGCGCAGCGAAGTTACTGAAGAAATTGTTGACCCAAATGGTAATGCTCTTCGAAGTGAGCAAAGTACATCAGACAGAACAATGGCAGCGCAGGCAAAAGGCATTCCTGGTGCGCTTGCCAATCAGCCTCCTGCTGCAGCTAACTTACAAACCCAATCAACTGCAAATGGTGGCAATGAAGAAATGCGGTCGCAATCTTCAAGCGAAGTGAAAAATTATGAGGTGAGCCGAACCGTTTCGAGTAAAATGAATCCGAGCAATGTCATTAGAAAGATTAACGCAGCAGTTTTGGTGCGGGAACAGACTATCATGGATCCAGAAACAGGCCTGCCAACAACACAGAAAATGACTGAAGGTGAGCTTTTACAGATTGAGAAGTTGGTTGCTGATGCCATCGGTATTGATGAAGAACGAGGCGACAGCTTAACAGTATCAAGTGCGCCTTTTGTAAGCGAGTTATCTGATAGTGTGAAGATTGAGTGGTATGAAAAACCTTATATGCGTTCAATTATCAATCAAGGTGGATTTGTGCTTATACTCGGCATTGTTATTCTTGGCGTTGTTCGTCCGCTGCTCAACCGTATATTGATCCCGATTACTGTCCCGGGTATGGCTGGTGCACCTGGTTCCGAAGATGAAATTGATCTTGATCAGATCGAAGTTGGAGAAGGTGAAAGCCTTGAGGATATCAAGGCAAAGCTTAAGCCGAAGAAGGCCTCAATTTCAGCAGAAATGTTGGATACGGCGAACACCTATGATGACAAAGTTGCGGTAATTCGTATGATTGTCTCTGATGAGGCGGGTCGTGTATCTGCCGTGTTCAAATCGATGATGTCTCGCGATATCGGCTAAACGGTGAGATGACAAAGGTAAAAGGAAAGTAACATGGCTGTTCCAGAAGAAGACCAGGAAAACGACAAAGGGTCAGTTTTTGACAATTTGACCGGAACGCAAAAATCAGCAATCTTGATGATGTTGATTGGTGAAGATGAAGCATCAGAAATTCTGCGCAATCTGTCACCGCGTGAGGTTCAGCATCTGGGCACGGCAATGTATTCAGTTCAGGGCCTTGATCAAGAGACTGTAAACCTCGTTCTTGACGAATTTCTTGTTATCATTAAGGCGCAAACAAGTCTTGGAATGGGCGGCAGTAACTACATTCGTAATATTATGGTTAAAGCGCTTGGAGAAGATAAATCCCAGTCGGTCTTAAGCAGGATTGCGCCATCAACAAGCGAAAGGCCTATTGAAATCCTTGACTGGATGGATGCGCGTTCAATTGCCGAATTGATTTCTGATGAGCACCCGCAGATTGTTGCGCTCGTTGTCTCTTACCTTGATTCTGGGCAAGGAGCGGATGTACTCGGACTTTTACCTGAAAATATCCAGGCAGAAGTAATTCGTAGAATTGCTACTTTGAAAACAGTTGGCCCAGATGCAATTCGTGAACTTGAAGAGGTCATGCAACGTAAATTCAAAGCAAATGCCTCACTCCGAGCAACGCAAGTCGGCGGTATTGATGCGGCGGCGAGAATAATGAACTTTACCCAGCAAGCAATGGAAGGCCGTATTATGAAAGATATAGCCAAGGGGGATAAGGGTTTGATGCTGGCTATTCAAGAAAGCATGTTTGTTTTTGATACCTTGATAATGTCAGATGATAAATCATTGCAAACACTGCTGCGGTCGGTTGACACTGAGCTTTTAATTATGGCCTTGAAAGGTGCGGATGAGCCGCTTCAAGAAAAGCTGTTTTCATGCATGTCAAAACGTGCGGCTGCCAATATTATGGATGAAATGGAAGCGTTGGGGCCGGTGCGTCTCACAGAAGTTCAAAGTGCCCAAAAAGAAATCATCAATGTTGCGCGGCGCTTGTCTGATGAAGGCAGTATTGTGCTTGCCGGCCGTGGCGGCGATGATTTTGTTTAGGTTGGAAATAGAGTGTTCGTGACATGGTCCACACGGTTAAAATGGATAAAGAAGAGCAAAGCGGCCATCTTGCTGAGAACGAGGTCGCTCGTCTTCTTTCAGTGTTGAAAAATGCTGAATTTAAACGGTCCGAAACCCGAAATATCACCACGGATTATAGTTTTAAGCCCCGCAGTTTGATGGAAATTGCGGTTGAAGCCCAACAACGTGATGCTGAAATCGAAGCTGTCAAACAATCCGAAGAAGCACTCGCCGTAGCAAAGCGCGCTGAGGCAGCGTTGGCAGGTACGGCTCAAGCGGGCGACCCCGAAATCCCTAATGACACGGTTCTAAATAATCAAGAGTCTGCAATTGACAAAAATAGCGATGGCGCTTCGATATTTGCTGATGGCGCCGAAGATTTGCGCCTGCAAACCGCATCGCTTGATAATCCACAATCGCCAATCGTTGATGCCCACCCAAATCTTACGCAAGACATTAAGCCAGATGTTAGGTCAGATGATAAATCCCAAGATTTGAGCAGCGATTCGGCCAATTGGGCGCTTACTAATGATAGCCTTGCCAATGATGTGATAAAACATGATCCAGTAGCCGATGATAATAACGGCGATGCTGATAAAGGTGCGCAGATTGCGACTAACTTTGAAACGGTCACTGCTGCATTTGAACGTGGCAAAGCTGAGGGTATTATTGCCGGACGCGAAGAAGGTATTGCCGAAACCATAGCCGCGGCCGAAGAAGAGGCACAGGCTAATTTAGCCGATAAAATTGCCGCTTTTGAAGCGGCGCTTGTGGCACTCGTCAAGCCGCAGGCTTTGCAGGCAGAAGATTTATCACGTTCAATTCATGCTGCAATTTTGAAGCTGGCAAGTCAGCGCGCCGGACAACAGATTGACGAAATGCCCACAAATTTCTTGGCTCGTATCGAGGCTCTGGTAATCAGCATTGGTCAGAAGATGGCCGCTGGAAAAATACATATCAATGCTGATGATTATAAAGTCATGTTGCCATATCTGGCTGATGCGCATTTTAATTTTGTTGCCGAACCCAGCCTTGCGCGCGGTGACATCATTCTAAAATTTGCCGGTGTCGAATTGCATGATATTGCTGAATCACGCCTTGGTGGGCAATATGCCGAAACCACAAAGGCTGCGGCCAAAACGCCTTTTGATGCTGTGGATATTGTCCCCGAGGCAACACCACCTGAAATAGTGCCAGCCGAAACAACGCCAGTGGAAGCCGCCGATGCGTCCAGCCCTGACCAAAATGCAGATAATGCCTTATCTGATAACGATGCACCTGATAACGCCCAAGATGATGGGCGGCCTTCGCCGTTAGATGAGGCATCATCATGAGTGCACTTCTGGGACAATTGACAAGTGATATTAGCGCGCTTGATTTTGACAAGCCTATCCGCCTGTCGGGCCGCGTTAGCCGGTTTGACGGCCATATTATTGAATGTGATGGTTTTCCCGCAACGATTGGCACGCTTTGTCAGGTTGATACCCAAAAGGGCGAAACAATCAATGCTGAAGTGATTGGTTTTCGAGATAATAACAATCTTTTATCAGTTCATGACCATAATGCGCAAATCAGCGTTGGTGCCAAAGTCACGGTGAGTGATGACGGCCATTCTGTCAAGGTGGGGCCAGAGTTGCTCGGCCGCGCGATTGACGCGCTTGGCCATGCGCTTGATGATGGACCGCCAATGCATCTTAGTGATAGCTGGCCTTTGAATGGCAAAAAAACCAACCCGCTTGCGCGTCGTCCGGTCGATAAGCAGCTCGATGTTGGTGTTAGGGTAATCAACAGTCTTTTGACTGTTGGCCAAGGACAGCGTGTTGGCATCATCGCCGGATCCGGTGTTGGTAAATCGATTCTTTTGGGTATGATGACGCGGTTTACCGAAGCTGATATTGTTGTGGTTGGCCTGATTGGTGAGCGTGCGCGTGAAGTGGCAAGCTTTGCAGCTGAAGTTTTAAACGGCGCATCCCGCGACCGAACGGTGATTGTGGCAGAACCGGCTGACCGTTCGCCTTTATTGCGGATACGTGGCGCAAATCGGGCAACTGCCATTGCCGAATATTTCCGGTCAAAAGGAAAGAACGTCCTTTTAATCATGGATTCGCTTACTCGTGTCGCGCATGCACGCCGTGAAATTGGACTTGCACTTGGTGAGCAGCCAACCTCAAAGGGCTATCCACCATCGGTTGTGTCGATGATACCGGCTTTGGTCGAGCGAACTGGAACTGGTATTGGCAATCAAGGGTCAATCACCGGTTTCTACACGATTTTGGCCGATGGCGATGATGCGAATGACCCGGTGGTCGATACCGCCCGAGCAATTCTTGATGGCCATATTTTGTTGTCACGTGAACAAACTCAAATGGGGATTTATCCAGCAGTGGATGTGCCGTCTTCGGTCAGCCGAGTAATGAATGACATTGCTAGCCCAACGCAGATTCAAGCGGCGCAATATTTTCGGCGGCTGGTCTCGCTCTATATGGAAAACCGGGATTTAATTTTGATGGGAGGCTATTCGCCTGGACAGGATCAAGATCTTGATCTTGCTGTCCAGCTATGGCCAAAATTAATGGCACATATTCAACAACCCTTCGATCAAAGCGCATCCTATGCCGATAGTTTGAAAGCGTTGACTGACCTTTTTAACCTGCAGGCCGGTCCATGAACCGCCGTGCCTCAATTTTTGACCGGCTTGCGCTAAAAGAGCGTGTTGCGATTAATCAGCAAATGAAAAGCTTTGGAGCCTTGTCAAATGAGTTTCGGCAAATTGATGAAATGCGCCAAAAGCTTGATGAAATGGCGCGAGATCAAGCGCCCAGTAATGGTGTGCAGAATGCAGGTTCACTTCGGGTGGCGGCGCAATTAAATTTTCAGATTCGTGTTCAGCTCGAAATGGCAAACAACCGGTCTGAACATCTTGCCGAAGAGTTGCAGCATATGCGGCAAAGAATTGCCCAATCCGATCGCCGCCGTGAAAAATCGACCAATAAGGCCGATGCGCTTCGAACAAAGATGCGAAATGATCGTGATGCTAAGCTTGAAGATGATGAAGCATCGCGCCGGCGTAATCAGCCAAGGTAAGACAAATCTGCCAGAAAATCCAATTGGGACATCATAAATGGCACCCGAATTGCAGGCAGTGCACTTTGAGTTTTACTCAATCTAGATAAGTGGGCTTTATACCTATGTCAGAAATTTTGTCTAAATCGATGCATATGCCAGGTGCCGGCACATCGGCTTCTGCAGTGGCGAAAACCGAAACTAATGGCGATGATCTTTTGTTTGCCGGGCTTTTTGGCGGCGAAACAGGTAATATATCTGCCGGCGATGACAATGGTGACGTTGTGCTCTTGACTGGGGCTTTTGAGGTGCAAACAACCGAACAAGATAATCCTGAAAACCCACCACAAGAGGCAATGCTTGCGATGATTGCGGCGTTGCAGGCGGCTAAAGGTTTTGATCAAAAACAAGCTGGCAAGACAAGTGATGTGGTTTCGGAAAATAGTAAAGCGCTAAACGAGGTTGAAAATAGCAATGCTTTAGCGGGTACGGTTGCACATGTTCCGCTTGGGGGCCATACTGATCCGGTAAAAATTGATACTGCAAACGGCGCAATCGCTAGTCAATTGCAAAATATAAAACCAATTCAAGTCAATGTGGCCTTTGAAGACGGTAAATTATCGGGTCAAGCTAACGGCAATATGCCGAAAATTGGCCTTGGCCCAATACAGGGCTTAAGGCAAGGCCCAATGGCGCAAACAGTGACAATGATACCGCCAAACAGCCCTACAAAATCTGCCGGTGAACTGGCAGTAACGGTGCAGGTATCGCCATCTGAAACATTTGTTGGGCCGGTGCCTGCATTGTTGGGTGATGCCAAGGTGGCGGCCAATATTGCCAATCTTCGTGCTATTCTTGCGGCTAATCTCGAACAGCGTAATGCCGAAATCAATGCCAAGCTTGAAGGTGATGGTGCTGATGATTATTTAGGAAAGCCAGTTAAAGTTATCACCACTGCGGCAAGCCTGAAACAGGCTTTTATGTCAGATAGCGCTATGGTGATGGGTGACAAGATGCTGGCGCGTGCAACCGCTGGCCATGAGATGGCGCGGCCAAGTCAGGCTGCGCCAGCCTTGGTTGACAGCGCATTTGGTGCTAGTGGGCAGTCCTTGAGTCATCAAACTGGTGGTCAAACTGGTGGGCAATCAGGTGGGCAATCAGGTGCTACGTCAAATGGAGGCTTGTTGAATAATCTGAACATGCTGCAAACACTTGACATGACCAAAAACAATTGGACTGAGATGTTGCTTCATCGCGTTCAAAAAGGGCTTGCCGGTGGCAAAGACCAGCTGAATTTCCAGCTGAACCCGCGCAATCTTGGCAAAATGCAAATCAGCCTTGTGATACAGAATGACCGCACAAATATTCAGATTCAAACTGAAACCTTTGCTGCGGCGTCAATGTTAAGCGACTCTGAAGCAAGGTTGGTACAAATGCTGGAAGCTTCTGGTCTTCGTCTTGGCGCTCTCAATTCAGGCCAGTCGCAAGGGTTTGGTGCCAATATGTCGGGCGGACATGCGAACCAACAAAATCAGGCTGAAACATCTGGTAAGGCGATTACTAACAAGGCCGGTGATGATGGTGCTAACAGTTTAGATACAATGACAGAGCGATCAGAAAGTTTAATAAATATTCAAGCCTAGTACAGTCGCAATTACTAATGTATTAGGTAAGGACGTCCATTGGAGGATGAGTCTATGGCAGATAACGAAAATAACCAGCCCAAAAAGAGTCGTGGGATTTTAAAAATTCTAGGATTCGTCTTTGGCGGCTTGTTTTTAGTTGGCGCAGGTCTTGGTGCCGGATTTTTCATGTTTGGTAGCGATCAACCAGATCCGTCAGAAGAGATTGAACAGATCATCGAGCGTAAAATGGTCGAAGCGGATGAAAAGAAAGCCGCCGAGGAAAAAGCTGCTGAGGGAGAAAGCAAGGTTGCCAAGGAAACCCCCGAGGTTAAAACCTTCATGACAACTTATTTTGAATTTCCGGGTACCTTTACCACAAACCTGATGAATTCACGCAAATTCCTGCAGGTTGGTCTTGGTGTCTCGACACAATATGACGACAAGGTCATGGTAAATGTCGAGGCACATCAATTGGGGCTTCGCTCGGAAATCTTGAATACGATAAGCGAGTTTTCTGAAGCTGATATCCAAGGTAAAGCTGGGCGCGAGCAACTAGCAAAGGCATTGACCGAAAGCATTAATCAAAAATTGATTGCGCTTGAGGATTTTGGTGGCGTCCAGGAAGTTCACTTCACGTCATTCGTGCTGCAATAGATGTCTCACGGTAACGCTTAAGGTCGGTTAGATCATGTCGTCACGCAAATTATCAAGCGAAGAAGTTGATGCGCTTATGGACGGGCTCAAAAGCTCGGCCTATGACGTGAATGCTGATGTTTCCGGATCTGGTGATGTGAGCGCTTTCCAGTTTGGTCAGGATGATTTGTCGTTGATGGGTGACTATTATGCGTTGCGGTTGATCAATGAACGTTTTGCCCGTATCGCTCGCGGTGTATTTTTGCCGATGTTGCGCGTCCAGCCTCGTATTTCGCCATTTCCGCCAGAGGTTAAAACCTTTGACGAATATTGTGACAGCATCGATGGTTTTATGAATTTGAATATTTCGCGGATGGAAGAACTCCGTGGACCAATGCTGATGACAATGCGACCAAAATTCATCTCGACCTTAACCGCGTCTTATTATGGTGGATCAATTTTCCAACCAGATCAGAAACGAAATGAATTTACTACTACCGAAGAACGCGTGATTGAAATCATTCATCGGGGTTTAAGCAATTCGCTTGCCCAGGCTTGGTCGGATTTGATGCCAATCACCTTGGCGCAGCCTAGCCGCGAGGTGAACCCGCAATTTGCGTCCTTTGTTGATGGCAGCGAACTGGTGATAATCTGTTCTTTTTTGATCCAGCTTCCCGACGCTGAAGCGGTCAATCTCGAGGTCGTCTATCCTTTGCAAACATTAAAGCCCATTGCTTCACAATTGCGGTCACGCGTGCAGTCGGACAACGGTGATGATGATGTGACCTGGCGTGAAAAAATGGAACGGGCAATTTTGAATATTCCGTTGAATATTACCGCGCTTCTTGGCGAGCCTGTTATGTCGATGGGTCAGTTAATCCGCTTGAAAATGGGTGATGTTGTTCCCATCCAGATTAATGAAGGTATTGAAGTGAGGGTCGAAGATAATCCAATTTTCTTTGCTGAAATCGGTGAAGTGTCGGGGCAGGTGGCGGTAAGCCTGTTGCGGCGGATCTAAATAATTTACAATTGAAGGCCGGTGATCCGGCAAAAAGAAGGAAAAGCACGATGGCAGATGAAACTGAAAACAAGACAGCCGAACCCGCAGCCGCACCAGATGCCGCTACGGGAGCCGCCAATACGCCGTCAAAAGTGACCGCTGAAAATCTGCGTGTTCTCGAAAATGTTGAAGTGCAGATGACAGTTGAAGTTGGAAATACCGAAATCAAGATTCGTGATTTGCTGCGCTTGAATGAAGGGGCGGTGATCGAACTTGACCGTCTCGCCGGTGATCCGTTGGATATTCTGGTCAATGGAACCATGATCGCCAAAGGTGAAGTCGTCATGGTTGGCGAGCGATTTGGCGTGCGCTTTACCGAGATTGTTGATCCCGAAAAGCGGGTAGAGAATCTCTAGGTCGGATTTATCTTTGCGTGTCATTCATTTGACAGCTGGTACATAGGCCAAAAGGTGCTTTGGGTCGAAATTGCCAGAAAACACCCTATCAAGAAACCTAGAAAATACAATATATTCAGCTTCTTAATGTTTATTTAAGGGGCTTTTGTCTTGTCTGGCACATTTTTTGCCTCTTCGATAATCAGGATCACCCTGACGGAGTTGGCAATGTATATGAATATCATCGGCACACAGCAAATTATGATCACCGCTGCTTTTCTTGGTGTGATGATCCTGATGTTAATTGTCCTTCGCAAAAAAAGTACGGTCATTCGCGCCAGCATGAAAGCTGGAAAACGCGTTTCTATTGTCGAAGATACAGCCGTTAGCCCAACTGAAAGGTTGCGGCTGGTCAAGATTGATGCCCAAGAATTTATCATGGTATCGGCCAAAGGCCATGCACCAAGTCTTGTACCGTTGGCAGTTTCAGATAGCGGGTCTCATTCGCCAAAAACCCAAACAAACACCGGTACAAGCGATCATGACGCGTTAGATGCTGCTGTTGCTGATGCGATGCAGGCGCGTGCCACAGCCAAGCCAACTCCCAAAAGCGATCCTCTGCATACGTCCGGCCAAACAAATGCGGTGCCATCAGATGATCAGCAGCAGGCCTTTGCCAAGACCTTTAAAAGCTGGAGGCAGCAAAATGCAGTACGCTAGCCCGATATCTATCGGTCGTCACCTAGCGGTTGCAGTGATTGCCATTCTGGCAGTTGGTGCAGGCTTTGCCGGTCAAGCCATGGCGCAGGACGCTGCGGGCAACCTTGCCAGCAATATGGCTGGATTTGGAGCTGGTCTACCAGCTTTGATCTCCAATAACGGTGCTGATGGCAGCACATCCTATTCATTGTCTTTACAGATTTTGGCATTGATGACGGCAATGACGGTTTTGCCTTCACTGGTGCTTGGCATGACATCTTTTACTCGTATTATTATTGTGTTGTCGATTTTGCGGCAAGCGATGGGAACCCAGCAAACTCCGCCTAATCAGGTGTTGATTGCAATTGCGCTATTCCTGACATTTTTCATTATGTCACCAACGCTGACAAAGATTTATGAAACCGCTGCCGAACCTTATTTGAATGGCAGTGTAAGCGCCGAAACTGCAATATCCTCGGCAAGCGGTGATATGAAAAATTTCATGATCATGAATACGCGAAAAGACGACCTGAACATGTTTATGGACCTGGCTGAAAAAGGCGCGGTGGAAACGCCTGAAGATGTGCCTTTGACCGTATTATTGCCAGCCTTTATTACCTCTGAATTGAAAACCGCCTTTCAGATTGGTTTTCTGCTGTTTTTGCCATTTTTGGTGATCGATATGGTGGTGGCTTCAGTGTTGATGTCGCTTGGCATGATGATGCTAAGTCCAATGCTTGTGGCGATGCCTTTTAAACTACTTTTATTTGTTCTGGTAGATGGCTGGAGCATGACAGTTGGATCGCTTGTCGCGACCTATGCTGTTTAACTCCACTGGGGTGGAAGGGTGTTGATTATGGGATTTGATATGAATGTTGAATTTCTCAGAATGGCATTCTGGCAAATTGTTGTGGTTGCTGGACCAATTTTGCTTACAGCGCTTGGAATAGGTTTGTTTGTAGGCATCATTCAGGCGGCAACATCTATCAATGAACAAACCCTTAGCTTTGTCCCAAAGCTTTTTGTTGTATTGATAACATTTGGTCTTTTAGCAAATCTGATGATGGTTCAATTGTCAGATTATTTCCTTTTCATATTCGAGCAGGTTGCACAGGTAGGCTAAGCGGATGGACGATTTAGCATTGTCAAATTTGGGTGGCGTTGGGGCACTTCCTGGGCTGAGCTTGCAATTTGTAATGGAACTCCTCGCCGGATTGTTTTTGGCAAGCTTGCGCATTGGCGCTTTTTTGATTGCATCTCCGTTTTTTGGTGGCAGTTACGTGCCGTTACAAGTCCGAATTATCATGGCGATGCTTCTTGGCGTTGCCGTTATGAATAATGTGACTGTCCCTGAATGGCAAAGCTTTACCGCCTTGACCGGTATTCAGGTGATTATGACCGAGCTTGCAGTTGGCGTTGCCTCAGGGTTAATTTTAACCATCTGGTTTTCGGCAGTTCTTCTTGCTGGTGAAAAGATTGCCGCTTCGTCTGGCCTTGGTTTTGCAGCACAGATTGATCCAGACTCAGGTGGTCAGACGCCTGTTATTAGTAAAACATTTTCGCTGTTTTTGACGGTAATTTTCCTGTCATTGAACGGGCATTTGATGGTTTTGCGAGCAGTTGCCGATTCATATGAATATCTTCCTGTTGGCGCGATGCCAGCCTTTCCCCTGTTGATACAAGGGGGAATTGCAGCAGCGGGATCGATGTTTCTTGCAGCAACCATTATCATGCTTCCAATAACCGCCTTTTTGTTGGCAATTAATCTTGTCATTGGTGTGATCACACGGTCAGCACCACAATTGAACCTGTTTTCATTCGGTTTCCCTATCAGCATGATTGGTATTTTTGTTTTGCTATACCTTTGGGTCGATGTACTTGCCGGTGCGATGGATGATTTGTCGCATGCTGCCATCGAAAATGTTCAATCGGTTCTTGGGGCAATAAGTAATGGCTGAAGAAGGAGATAGCAGCCAAGAAAAGACTGAGGACCCCTCCCAACGAAAAATTGATAAAGCGGCGGAAGATGGGAAGGTATTATCCTCTAAAGACATGTTTGTCTTTACTGGTCTTTTTGGCGGATTGTTGATGATGTTTGCTGTGCCCAGTGTTTTTGAGATGGTACTTAGCAGTTGGAGCTCATTGCTAAGCCTTGAACGTGACGCCGATCTGGATGCGCTTATGGGCCAGCGTGTCATCGAAGTGATTAAAATGATTCTAATTGCTGGCGCGGTTGTTGGGTTGCCTTTGATGGTTCTAGTTGTTCTAACACAGGCAGCAGTTGCGGGGAGTTTGAATTTTGCTCCAAAAGCTATGTCTTTTAAGGGTAATCGGATGGACCCGCTTAAAGGTTTAGCGCGAATGGTCTCGATAAAAGCCCTTGTCGAGCTTGGAAAAGCATCGCTTAAGGTTGTTCTTCTTTTTGGTGTTGCAACTGGCATTCTTTATATTCAGGCCCCTAAAATTCTGCAATTGCCATTCCGGTCGCTTGGCGAAGCGGTGGCAACGGCAGGGAGCATGTTTCCATCGGTTCTTGGCGGGCTATTGCTGATGCTGGCGGTGATTGCCCTTCTTGACTTCATGTGGCAACGCCACACGCACATTAAATCGTTGAAAATGTCCAAGCAGGATCAAAAAGACGAATATAAACAGACCGAGGGCTCGCCGGAAGTCAAAGCGAAAATCCGCCGGATGCAGATGGAAAGTGCGACAAATGCGTCACGCCAACAAGCCGCATTAAGTGATGTGCCATCGGCGACCGCGATCATCACTAACCCAACACATTTTGCGGTGGCGCTGAAATATGATGTTGGCGGTTCCCAAGCGCCAAAAATTCTGGCGATGGGGCGAGGCAAGATTGCCGAAATGATTATCGAGCGCGGCAATGATGCAGATGTCACAGTCTTCCGCAGTCCGCTATTGGCGCGTGCGCTGTTTTTTAGTGGTGAGATTGGTGGTGAGATCCCTGAATTATTGTATCAGGCGGTGGCGATTGTTCTGGCTTATATTTATCGGGTCGATCGCGGCGAAGATCTTGAACGGCCAGACGTTGAATTGCCTGAAGATATGCGGTTTGATGAATTTGGTAAGCCGCTGGTGGATGGGGCAGGAGGGTTTTAATGCGTAAACAAAGATCAATCGGTGAGATGATCAGCACGGTAACGTTCTTTGGTTTGTCCATCTATCTGGTGATTTTTAGCCTTGGGTTGCTTGAAGAAGGCGAGAAACTGCGGGGTACAATCGGCTTGCTGGCAGCGACCTGTTGCGGCCTTGGTGGTTTGCGATTTGTGATTGCTGAATTTGTTGTCAAATGGCGAGACAATTAATGCGTGATGATACAAAAAATCAGGTCAGATGTCATGGCTGTGCGCATTATTTTGTCACCCATGATCGCAACCGTCCCTATGGTTGCGCAAAGTTCGGATTTAAGACCAAAAGCCTGCCATCGCAGGTAGTGATTGAATCAACTGGCATGCAATGTGCATATCGGATAGACCGTCCGGCCACCCTTGTAGGCCATAAAGCAGAAAATCATAGGAAAGTCTGATGGCAGGTGAACTAAATTCAGTCCAGGAAAGTATTAAACTTGCATTGGACGCTGCGGATGCAGCAACCGATGTAACCTCGGAATATAGTCAGGTTAAACGCGAACATAAGAAGTTGGAAAGCAAAGTGTCACAAATTCATCGTTACACCACCATAACCTTTGTAAGCGCCATTTCAGCAGCGGTTATAGCGATGGCCTTTTCGGCGACCTTGTATTTTAAATCAATTTCTGAGCTGAAATTGATGACATCGACCAACCGGCAAGGGCTGATTGTGTTTTCTGAGAATATCGAAAAGCTGAATGCGGTTCTTGCTGAATTGCAAATTTCACTGTTGAAACAGGAAGAGTTGATCATGTTGAGCCGTGAGTCAACGTCTCAAATCAGTGAATTGAAAAGTGTCATGGCCGATGGTAATACTAATATTGTGGCGCAATTGCAAAAGATTGGCGATGGTATGAGCGGATCGACAGTCGCGCTTGGTGACGATTTGAAAAAAGCGCTGGCAGCGCAAAACAAAAAGTTAACAAATGATAATAAGGTTAATCTAACCAGCCTGCAGTCATCAATTATGAAATCAATTGAGGCCATTAATAAAAAGATCGCCAGCAATACGGCTTTGCAGAGTGTCGCATCTTCTCAGGCCAAAACTAAAAAAGAAATTGAAGCTTTGAAGTTGCAGACCAAGGAAATCCGAAAACTTCTTGAAACCCAGCAAAATCGTATTACATTTCCGTAAACAGAGCGCCGTTAGTTCAAGGTCCCTGAAGAAAAATTTTTAGATAACGGAGATCGAGGTGGCCGAATTTGATCAAGATCACGTAGACAGAATGGAGGCTGAACCCGGATTAGATGCAAATCAGGATGCAGCGACCACGCTGTTTATCAAGATCAAATCATTATCGCGCGTCTCGCATGGGCGCGACCTCCGGCTTCGTGATGGTGATATCATTATCGCCATTGATGGTGAGTTAAATACCAATGATATTCAAGCGTTTCGGGCGCTTGGCGATGAGGCTAAGCTTCGTCAAGAAAAACAGCTGCTGACTATCTGTCGCGGCGGGATTGTTTATGATGTGTTTGCCGAGGGCAGGCTTGGTGCTGATCTTGATTATGCTGATGCCGAAGCATCAAGTGCGGCTGCGGCTCTATTTGCCAACCATCACATGGGTCCAAAAGACCATTACCAAAATTATGAGGCGCTTCGGGATGTTCAGCGCCATGTCGTGCTTTATGATACCGGATATTCGTCCATTGCAACCATCGCTCCACCAGCCTGGCTGCTACAACATCGCGCGTGGGAACCATTAGCGGCGACAGTTGCTGCTTATGCAGCATCTTTTGTTGTTCACTGGGGTTTGTTTGCCGCAACAGCAATATTGATGGCAATCTATTTCCACCGAATCCAATTTCGTATAATTAGGAACTATAGCCTGTTTACCGAGCATTATTTCTGGCATGTCTGCGCAGCGCGTTCGTCAGCTGAAGCTCAGCTGGTTTGCCGCCAGATTGATCCAAAATGCCGGTTTGATTTCTCGCATGTTGGCCCACCTCAAACTGATACAGCCACAACTCCGTCACACCAGCAGGTGGCCTAGCATTTTCCTGCTCTTTATATCACCTTTATTTTGATATTGACTCCCCTGATGGGTTGGTTTCTTTGACTGGTGTTTTTTGTATATATGTTTGCCATTTTTTTGATGCTATTGCATGGAGGACAACACATCCATTCATTCAAGATTGCGTGCACGCTTTTTGAGAGGTTTACATAGAGGATCCGTGTGATGTGTCAGGGTACAAATCTGGGGCAGGGGTCACCACGCCAACCCCAGAATATGTTTGAGGCCAATGAGCCAGTTATTTAAGCTGCCACCGTTGGTACCAGCGATCATAGTGAGCTGTAACTGTTTAGCCCCATTTCTCAGCACCAGTTATTTTGGCTTTATCTAATAAGGTTTCGGGAGCGGGTGACCTCATACCCAATGTGTGATGAGGTCTGATCTGATTATATTGCCCAAGCCAGACATTGATTGCGACCTGAGATTGTTTGCTGTGGAACCGTTCAGCATTGAGCACTTCTCGTCTAAGTGTTCCGTTGAAGCGTTCGTCATATCCACTCTCCCATGGGCTGCATCGATAGATCGGCAGTGGCTGGCCGACCCTTTTTAGCCAGTCCTGGAAACGCAGTGCAACGAACTCAGGCCCTTTGCGTAAGCATAAGTGAATGGATGCAGGTAAACTGCGCGAGGTGAACAAATCCGTTGTTGCACCGACAGCATCTGTGGAGTTCATTTTCGCTGTACGCGGATAGCCACGCATTTGCGGCTTAATTCATCAAGCAAGCTGCTAATAGTTGATTTCGATTTCGATCCGTCGATTTTTTGCGCGGCCGCTAGCGGTGTCATTCGGTTCAACCGGACGTGACTCTCCATAGCTGATAGCCTCAAGGCGCTCTTCAGAAATAGTGCCATTGGCCGCAAAAGCTTGAACCACACTTGCTGAACGCGCTGCGGCGAGATCCCAATTATCACGATAGTTAGAGCCAAAGATCAACGGCACATCATCGGTATGGCCGGACACCTTGATTTCGCTTTTACCGGCAGCATTTACTTTGGCAATCCGATTCATGATGTCGATCGCTGCAGGGGTTAAATCGGCTGATCCTGAGGCAAAGGCACCGCCAGCCCCAACAGTGATGATAACTTTATCATCCTCGCGCTGAACATCTGCAAGCCCCTGACCAATTTCCTGACGCAAGGCAACTTTCAATTCATCTTCAGCAATCTGTGCCTTTTTATTTGACTCGGCCTTTGCTTCGGCTTGTTCTTTGGTGGTTTTTGCAGCGGCGCTAGCGGCTGCGGCTAGTTCGGCTAATTGACCTTCAATGCCACCAAACAGAACATCCTGTTCCGATTTGCCGGTGGCAGCCTTGGCCTTTTCAATGGCGTTGAGGGTTTTCTGAAGCAATTGCGGCAGGTCTTTTTGTTCGGCCTGGGTTGGGGTAAAGTTCACTACAACATTTTCACCGAGTGTTTCAACTTGTATATCACCACGCGCGACCGCTTCTTTTAGGGCTTTGACAAGATCGTCAGCATCGCTTTGTTTCTCGCCGCTGCCATCACTGTCTTTGGTTTTAGTTTGCGATTCAAGATCGGGCTTTGTTGTTTCGGTTGTTTGCTGGGTCATTTCATCGGTGACTGACTTTGCGGGAGAAGGGCTAAAATTCAACGACAAGACGGTTGTGCCTTTTGGCTGTTCAACAATTGGCACGATCTTTTGCACACCAAAGGCGTTTTTCAACGAGCCTGAAATCTGTTTGAATTTTGGTACGTTGAACTCGGCAAATGACAGAATCAAAACAAAGAAAGCCATCAACAAAGTTGCCATGTCGGCAAAGGTTGCCATCCATGCCGGCGCGCCAACAGGCGGGCATTTGGGACATTCTTCTTCTTCTTCTTCGATAACTTCGTTTTCGTCTTGTTCAGCCATTCTTTATATCCTTACAGAGAGATAATGCGTTTTGAGGGCAATCTCTCATATATTATGCGGCCTCTAATTTGGCCTGCATTTTAGGAGGGAGGGCGGAAACCATTTGATCCTGAATGTTGCGCGGCGACTCTCCTCTAGCGATATTACGAAGGCCTACGACGACTAACCCTCTGTAGATAACTTCGTATGCTGTATAGCCTTCGAGCTTGACGAGCATTGGCATGAAAATAATATTTGCAATAATCGCACCATACATTGTTGTCAGCAAAGCCACCGCCATGGCAGGGCCAATGGCTTTTGGGTCAGCCATATTGCCAAGCATCAAAACCAAACCAATCAATGTGCCAATCATTCCCATGGCTGGCCCAATATCAATCCAGCCTTTTACAACATTTTGGTTTGCTTCATGTCGGGCTTTCATTGCCTTGATCTCGGCGTTCAATTGCGTCACAAGCTTTCCCTCATCCGCTCCATCAACAAGCATCTGCAACCCTTTTTGAAAGAATTTGTCAGGTACGTCTTGGCCTTCAAGCGCCATCATACCGTCTTTACGGGCAATCGCTGCCAGCTCGGCCATACGCTCAACCAACTGATCCATTTTTTTGACTGGTGGAAGGAATGCCTTCGCCATCGCGCCAAAGCTTCCAAGGAAAACTGGCAATGGGCAGGTGTACATCACTGAAAAAAAGGTTCCACCAATCACAATTAAGAGCGATGGAACGTCAATAAAGGGACCAACGCCACCACCTGAGATCATGGCTCCCAATATCATGCCAATGGCGCCTATGAATCCAATAAGGGATGCTATATCCATAGTAATACACTCTTTTCTCGACTTGTTTCTAGGGCCCAACCATCTTTCTAAGCAAAAACGATACCAATACAATAATGTGGCAAGATTTTAACGGGGAAAATAAAAATATTAGCATCTCATCATATAAATAGACTGACTTGGCGCAAGATATGCTTAACTCCTGAGTTAGTGGGTTTGTAGCAACAAAAGTTAATGAATGGAGATCATTATGCGGCAGATGCAGATTTTCGCGTTTTTCCGAGTGATCGTCTGGCGCCGTGGTCTGGCTGCAATCTTGGTCATGCTGGCTGGTATTGCGTCAGCGATGGCGCAAGCCCAATCATTGGACGGCGACAATCCCAAAAATGAGGTAATCGTCAAATCAGGTCATTTCATAGTTCGCGACCATCTGGTGATTGATCTTCAACATGGTGTCGAATGGATGCGCTGCTCGGTTGGTCAGGTCTGGAATGGCACTGGCTGCGAAGGTGTGGCCGTGCAATTGACGCAAGAAGATGTGGCAAGGGCGATAGTCATTGCGAATGCGCAATTAGGGCCGGGCTGGCGTTTGCCAAGCCGTACCGAACTGGAAGGCCTGGTCTGTAAAGCCTGTGCGCCAGTAAAGATCGAGCTTGATAGTTTTCCAAATACGCTCGGTGAGCCGTATTGGACTGGCGAGGTCAACGGCTTTGCCCCGCGGCATATCTGGACAGTCAATTTTATGACTGGCCATACCTATGGACGGTTTTTTCCGACACAGGAAGTTTTGGTTCGGCTGGTTCGTGACCGTTAGATAATTTTATTAAAAAGCTTCCAGCTAACTAGCTTCATCACAAAGCCAAATAGCCCAAGCGTAATAATGGCTGTTGCAAAAAAGGCGGGGGTGAGAAAATTTATCACCTCAAGCCGTTTGCCGCCAACAATTGCCAAGATCACCAGCATGAACGTAAACATAATGAATGACCGGATAATCCGACATCGATGGCACGGGCCTGATTTCGCATCGGTTCGTGTTTGAAGCATGAGACCCTGAAGTGATGTTTGTTTGTTTATTGATATTTCTAGCAAAGCATAGGACGAAATTTTATAATGATCAATTGTGTTATTCGCTGTTTTCGCCTGTCTAAATACTGACGTAGAGGAAAAGTAAAAATCTTCCAAAATCATAAATCATTGAAATTAATATGATTATTTGTCGTATTCTTGACGAAACCGCTCGTCAAATAGATTTTTTGCAAATTGCATGCCGAAGCCTCAGAGTTTTGTCAGGAGGACGGGATTATGCAACTTTCTCAGTCAGTAAAACTAAAACAAAAACAGTCATTGGTGATGACGCCGCAATTGCAGCAAGCAATTAAATTACTGCAATTGTCCAATCTGGAACTTAGCCAGCATCTACAAGAGCAGGTTGATGAGAACCCGTTTTTGGAACTTGGTGATAGTGAAGAACCAGGTCAGCCAACAGCCGATAGCAGTGCCGATACAGCTGCATCAGCCGATGTAACCGACCTTACCAATATGAAAGAAAGTGCAGCACTGGCCGAAGACCCCACCGAACACAGTGATTTTGAAAACCGGTTTGACCAGTCCATTGTTGATACGCCACGTACCAGCACAGCCAATGCACCGTTTGAGGGTGACTATGATGCCATCAGTAATGTGTCATCAAAGGAAGGCTTTTATCCTGGCCTGTTTCGTCAGTTAAATCTGGCAATAAATGACCCAAAACAGCGTTTGATTGCTGGACATTTTGTCAATGCGCTTGAACCAAGTGGCTGGATTGGTATGCCAGTACAAGATGTTGCTGATGCCAGTGGCTGCAGTCTTGATGAGGCCGAAGATGTATTGGCTGTTTTGCAAACTTTTGAGCCAACCGGCTTGTTTGCGCGTAATCTTGAGGATTGTTTGCGTCTGCAATTGACCGAGCTTGGCGCCATGACCGATGCATTTTCCATTTTGCTGGAAAATCTTGATCTTCTTGGCCGCGGTGAGGTGAAACGCCTTGCGCGTCTTATTAGAGGCACTTCTGACGACGTTATGAAAATGCTGGCGATTATCCGCACATTGAATCCAAAACCGGGTGAGTTTCTGGGGATTGATCATCTTGAAATGCCGAGCCCTGATGTGATTGTAAAGCGGCGATCAGATGGCTGGGCGGTCGAGTTAAATCGCTCAACGCTGCCAGCGATGGTAATCAATGAAGATTATGCGGCGATGGTAGCCACCAAAAAGATGGATGATGAGGCGCAAAACTATTCGGCAAATGCTTTGAATAATGCGCGCTGGCTAAAGCGGGCGGTTGAACAGCGTAATTCGACAACTTTGAAAATCAGTGCCGAAATTATTCGCCAGCAAACTGATTTTTTGGAAAAAGGGCTGGATTATTTAAAGCCTTTATCGCTTCGCGATGTAGCGCAGGCGGTTGGCATGCATGAAAGCACGGTTAGCCGTGTAACAACCGGCCTTTTGATCTCAACACCGCGTGGCGGCATGCCGTTGAAATCTTTCTTTAGTGTCAATATTGCATCGCGTGCGCCATCAGGTGACGCCTCGGCCGCTGCTGTTCGCAACATGGTTAAGCGATTGATTGGTCAGGAAACCCCTGGCAAGCCGCTTAGTGATGAGGTGATTTGTAAAATGATCGCTGATGAGGGAATTGATCTTGCCCGCCGGACCGTCGCTAAATATCGCGAGATGATGAATATCCCATCATCATCACAACGCCGTATGCAGGCGCGCCTTGCCAATACTCGCTAGCGTGTTTCTGGCTTCGGTCTCTTACTATCTGTGCTTGATCGACATCCGGTTTCGGGTTGGCGGTCTTGTCACTGGTGGTAAGGGTCACAGGACGGAAATCTGCTGATGCCAAGGTCGGAGACGAATATGATTATTTACTGGCCTGCGCTGCCACTAAAGACCTTGTGATAAGATATTCTTCACTGGTCAACGGCTGGTCGCTGATAAAATTGCCAAGTGGAACGATATGCTGGCTTGCGAGTTTGTCGTCTTGGTCAAAATGAAAAAACTCAATGCCAAGGTTTTTTGCTTCAACGCCGGTCTGCTCAGCAAATTCGTTTTCAGAATCAATTGTAAAAACTGGTTTTGTTTGACGGCTCATCCCGGCTCTCCTCTTGTTAACATTCACCAAAATTTTTGACAGTTTTGGCTGTTTCCTTAGTAATGCATTTCGCATGCCATAAGCTGGTGAGGATATGTCAACAAAGGAGAAACACGCGTGTGTTAGTTGCTAGTCAATAAGCTTGGATTGGCGTAATTCACCAGCAACACTGATTTCACGGCCAACGGTCATGAACCTGACCGGATCGATGGATTTATTGTTGACCCGCACTTCATAATGCAAATGCGCGCCTGCCGACCTGCCAGTATTGCCCATTTTTCCAATAACGTGATTTTCGCCAATATAATCGCCAAACCTGACGGTGATACGCGCCAAGTGAGCATAGGTTGTGACAATGCCAAAGGCATGCTGCACCCGCACAACTTTGCCAAATGAGCCTTCGGTGCCAGCATAAATCACGGTTCCCGGTGCGGTCACGCGCACATTTTCCTGCCATGTCCCCGCCAGATCAACACCGTGATGAAATGATATCTTGCCGGTTTTTGGATGTTTTCGGTTGCCGTAATCGCTTGAAATATAGAAATGTAGCATTGGTGGTTTAAAAGGGATTTTGCGAAGCGCCGCGCGATGTTCGGCGAGATTCACCATTATATTTTTAAAATCGTTATCCTTTGCACTGGTGGCAAGCTGGATTTGGCTTGGCAGCGCCTCAGCCGAAATGCCAAGGCTGGTAACGGTTGCGCGGATATATTTGATCTCCTGTTCTAGTGCCAAAAGCATTTTTTTAGTTCTTGCGGCCTCGGTCACAAGCGGTAGGACTGGTCCTTGGCGTTGTGTGAAAAAACCGGTTAGCAATCCGTCGGCTTGGGGTATATCAGGGTCGACTGGCAGTGCGGCAGATGTTATGGCGGGTTGTTCAGGCAGGCTTGGCGATGGTGGGGAAGGGAGCGCCGCATCAACTTCATCACTATTATTTTCACCTGGCTGAACCTGGGTGGTTCTCCGGTCTTCAGGTGCAGATGTAAAATTAGGCAATAGTGCAAGGGTAAATTCTTGAGCGTGCGCGGCAATGTTGGCAGGTTTGACGCCATTCTCAATGATCGGATTTGAGACCGTTGTCACCAGATTTTGATCAGCATTTATCTCTTTTATCTTGGTCTGTTTGGCATCGATCTGTTTGGTATCAATCTTTGTAATGAGGCTCTCTTCGCTAGCCGTTGTTTCGATCATCTTTTGGGCGGCAAAGCTCGGCTCAGCAGTCATTGGCGTAATCTTGGGTGATGAGGGATCATTCGTCCATGGTTTGCTTGCTAGTTTATTTGTATTATCGCCAGATCGCGGGTTAGCAGATGCAGCATTGCTGGCAAGGGTGACACGCTTGCCGCCCTGAATAATCATTGGCGTGGTATCGACGGCAACGATTTTGGCATCTTCTGTGATTTTGGCATCTTCTGCAATTTTGGCATCTGGCGATATTTGCGGTGTCTGCGGTGTGGTTACGGCAGGCTGTGCTGTAACCCGACCAATGATTAGGCTTGGCGTTTGCGCTATTTTACCGGCAATGGTCGGTGGGTGCGTATCGTCGAGGCTGGTTGTTGGGTTGTAATCGAACCATTTTAGTGCACCAACGGCAGTATTATCTTTGCTGAGAGCAGCGCCGCCCATTGGGTTTGCGCTGACTTGTGCGGTTTTGATGGTTTCGTCGCGCATCACCCCGATGGTGCTGTAGCTGGCAATGATCGTCGAATAGAAAATGGCCGCGACACCAGCCATGCAAATCAGAATTCCCGTCAAAACCAGCGATGGTTTCATCGTCACTTCAATAGGGCCGCCGCGGGTGAAAACTAAAAACCAGTTTTCGCGCAAAAACCAAGTTTTGTTGGTCGCGATGATTGGCGTATCAGGCTGGTTGCCGTGCCGCATTATGGGAGCAAACCGTGCGTAAAGACCACCAAGTCCCAAAGCGCGAAAAACTCTAACAACGCTTGATATGACAACTTTTTGGTCTTTATTCGTCATCTGATTCTTATCCTAATTTCATCCAGACCATCAAAATCAGCAGAACATTGGTCAATAATTGAATGCCAATCACCGCCAGCAACAGATTGTTGGAGGTTTGATTGCGCACATTCAATTGGAAAGCCGGCATTTTCAGGGCGGTTTCAAGGCCTCTGTGCACGTTCATCATGTCATCTGAAACCAGTCGATTGGCAGATGATGATGTCTTAGCGGTATGCATTGGGCTGTTGCCATCATTTGCCGCGCGGATTGAATGTTCGATTGGCTGTGTACTAAGCGAAATATCAGCATTTTGGCCAACAGCATAGGTTGCGTCATTTAGCTCTTGGCGTGAGACAATGGCTGCTGAAACTTCATTTCGCATTTCTTCAATTCTTTTTCGAATATCAACAATGTCATTGGCCATGATTTGCTCTAATTGCATTAAAAATTTAGTAAAAATGTCATTATTATCGTCATACCGTTTTCCCAATTAAGCAAACGTCGTGCCATCTAATTTTCGCTGTGGTAAACGGTATAATATGGTATCGTAAAATCACGGTTTTGGTGAGATAAAAGACAAAAACCAAGGCTTTTTGAATAAAAAAATAATTATAATCAGAGAGTTAATATGTTCGGAAAAAATAGCATCAGCCCGGCGGCACCGCTAAGTCACTCGCAGATTAATGAAGATGTACGAATCACTGGTGCTATTACCGTATCCGAACCACTTGTAATGGCAGGTCAACTTGACGGTGATATCAAGGCCGATAACCTTCACATATTATCGACTGCGATTATTATTGGAGACGTAACCGCGCAGAGTGTAACAGTTGACGGCAGGGTTATCGGGAGTATTGCCGCTGATAAGGTGTATTTATCGACAACGGCCCATTTTGAAGGGCAACTAAACTGTCAGGGCATCGCCATTGATAATGGCGCATATGTTGATGCAAAATTTACCAAGGAGCTGGTGACAAATGGATAAGCTTGGAAGCAAGACAATTATTGGTGCTGGTTCAACTTTTATCGGCAAGATTGCCAAGGCGCGTGTCATCGAAGTTCATGGCAAGGTGAATGCTGATTTAACAGCGGAAAAAGTTACGATTGGCGAAGATGGGCATTTCGATGGTTCGATCTGCGCTGAACTTGTTGTGGTGTCTGGCCATTATAAGGGCAAGATGCAGGCTGGCAGCGTTTGGGCCACGGCAACAGCGTCAATTTCTGGCAAATTGCATTACAAAACATTGCAGATGGATCGCGGTGCAGCGTTGAATTGCCATATTATTCATAACTGGACGGAAAAAAATGCTATTGCGGCGCAAACTGACAAAGACGATGCGGGTTTGCCATTGGCGAAAACATCGGATAAAGCAAAAAATGGTGCGTTGCAAACATCCCCTGAAAAAGGTGCATAAACCATGTCAGCAAAAACATATGAACAGACGACCAGCCTTCACGAAGATACAACCTATATTATGGGTGACGTAATAATGGAAGGCTCCCTAAATGGTGGCGATCATCCGGTTGTCATTGATTGTCAATTCAATGGTGATATTACCGCAATTGATGTCATCATCCGTGAACAGGCTAAAGTGACCGGCGCCGTGAAGGCAAAGACGGCTGTCATCAATGGTCATTTCAACGGTAATCTGGTATGTGAAAGTCTGAATGTTACTGCTACGGGCATTGTCGAAGGCGAGGTTCAAGCAAATGCATTGTCAATTGATCTGGGTGCCGAAGTGATTGGGTCAATCAGCCGAAAAAACACAAAATCAAAATAGATTGCCCAAAATAGAACAACAAGGACCCTACCGCTGGGTCGTAGATTGGTTGCATGGTAGCGATAAAGGAGGCTTTGTGAGTAAATCTTTAATTAGGCATCTTCATCCAAATGCTGCATTAAATCATCACACAGCTCGGCTGTGACAACACATTGATCCATAAAGGCCATTGTTTCGGCACGGCCCTGAAGCTGAAACATGCGCATCGCAGCGTAGCGACCAGCAGCCATTGCCACGGTTAGAGGCATATTTTCCGACGTTGCCACTTTTTCAAGCGCCGTTTCAATCGAATCACGGAGTTGTTCAACCTTGTGAACATTATTCTTTGATAGTGCTGTAGCATCATTGGTTACAGTTTTTGACTCGGCGCGGTGTTGATTGAATTGAATGATTTCCCCCATGGCCTAGTTTCCTCGTGCTAGCTTTAACGGACATTTCATCATCCGTGCTTCGATTTTGATATTTGGTGATGCAACAGGATCAGCATCGGTTTGGTTCATACTCAAAGGAACAAGAATATTCGTGTTCAGCCGATAGGCTTCGTTTTTCAAAACAATCAGAGCATCGTCGATTGTGCCTGAATGTAACACTTCGATAATCCCGATGCTGCTGCATCCAGCCAATTGGCTATTTGTGCGGTTGCTGAATTGAATAATCTGTGATCCGTCAATCGGTGAGGGCGCAGAGTGGTTTGCCGGCATGACAATCTCTTCTGCTGGCGTATCGATTACTGGCGTGGTTGCGGCAATGGCTGATTTATTCGACCGTAATTCATCGGCAATGCTAATGGCCATCTCCTTGGCAATATCGCGTGCAACATCTGGCCGTATCTGCTGGCCACGAAGTGTATCCCACTCATCCGTAGGAACAACGACAACCGATGTTTTGCCGGTTTTGCGGTTATCAATCAGCAGCTGGCAACTGGTCGTTGTCATGCCGATGACCGCAATCGCGGCGATGGTGAGAAATCTATTGCGCACGTAGTTAAACCAATTCGTTGAAATTCTGTTCAGGTAAAAGAACGACAAAATGCAATAAACATTTACCGGTAAATTTGAATTTAATGAATAGTGGTTGTTAGTCTAGTCTTGATGGACTTTCGTATGAAATTGATATGCCCTTTGTGCCGGTAAGATCAAATCTTGCATCGGCTACAATCAATTCAAGTAGATGTTTGTTCTCAGTATCAAAATCATTTAACATTTAGCCATCTTAGAGCGATGCAAGAGCAGGTTTTGGTTGTTTGGGTTTATCCCTATTTGAGTTTCGCCCGTTATTATTTGTTGGAATTACTTAAAAATGATAACGCCAGCATCTGGATAGCAATGATGATGACACAAGATTTTTCGATTATTCGTCCCGATCTAATCGCGCGGATCCATGCGCTTTGTGAGGGTGAAGAAGACTCCATTGCCATTATGGCTACCGTTTCGGCCGAGTTATTTCATGGTGTTGATGGGTATAATTGGGTTGGGTTTTACCGTGTGGTTGCTCCTAATTTGTTGAAGATCGGCCCTTATCAAGGTGGGCATGGCTGTCTTGTTATTCCGTTTGACCGCGGGGTTTGTGGTGCGGCTGCAAGAAAAGGGGCAATCCAGCTTGTCAATGATGTTGATCTCTTTGACGGGCACATCGCCTGTTCAAGCAGCACTAAATCTGAATTGGTGATTCCTTGTTTTAACCAAGGGGGGCAGTTGCTTGGCGTTTTGGATATTGATTCAGATCAACCCCATTTTTTTATCTGGCAGGATGCGGACCAATTGGATCAGATGTTACGCCAGCTTTTTCAAAATGCCTCGTCATAAGTTTATTTTATCCATCTTTTGGCTTGGGTTTTTGATTAAGTATGCATAAGCTGACCGATGGTCAATTATTATTTTGGGGGCAAGGATGCAGCCTATGCAGCGTGCCAGATCTGAGACAGCAAAATTAGAGCGCGAAGATTCGATTTTGACAGCGACTGAAGTTTTGCTTCGGCAGGCTGGCTATGATGCCATGACAATGCAGGCGGTAGCAACAGCTGCTGGGCTGGCAAAAGGAACGCTCTATCTATATTTCACCAGCCGTGAGTCACTTGTTCTTGCGATTTATGGCCGGTTATTTGATAGGTGGATTGACCGGTTTGCCTCTCGTCAGCCTGAGTTGGCCGGTTTTGAAGGATTATGCCGAGATTTTGCAGAGTATTATAGTTATGACCCTTTATTCCTGCAATTGGCCGGATTTGCCAATACATTGATTGAACCGCAGCTCGACCGCGAGGCTTATATCCAAAGTAAACGTAATATGAAGCGGCGGGTCAAAAGACTCGCAGGATTGATATGCCAACAATTTTCCATCGCGCCTGCGGCGGCGCAAAAGCTGATTTGGGGGTTTTTGACAATTGCTGGTGGTACTGCGCAAATGACAGTTAGCCCGCCTATCGCCAAAGCAGATTTGCCCAATGATGTTATTGCCTTTATTGGGCTGGCGAATTTTGAAACCGTGTTCTTAAATGCTGCTGCACCGCTTGAGGTGAATTTTATATCACGTTAGCTAGACTAAGTGGGGCTGGTGAATTCGTTTTATGAAGGCCATCAACGCGCATAAGATGCACTTTTTTATTGTCTTCACTGGCACCAAGTAGAGGTTGTAAGTGATCCTATTTTATCATCCAATTCGCTAAATGTTTTGGGCGGCGGTGATACCTTGCAAGATAGCGCTGTTTCCTGTCTTTTAAAAATGGTCAGCTTGCTT
>Ga0255783_10001107_pt1 | contig 29505 bp, 15 predicted proteins | sample 011ome_22_FD_179981 | JGI IMG/M metagenome (GOLD analysis project Ga0255783, IMG submission 179981) | Coastal salt marsh microbial communities from the Groves Creek Marsh, Skidaway Island, Georgia - 011507BT metaG (version 2) | ecosystem: Environmental > Aquatic > Marine > Intertidal zone >... | reverse complement strand
TTCTTTTTCGCAAAGTCGTTCGCTCCTCGTCTGGGAACTCTCGGTTGCGTCGTGCCCTTCTTTTGCTTCTCCTTCTGTTCTTTGTGTTGTTTCAGCGGCGGCGGCGGCACGAAACCCGCTTCTTCTTTTCCTCCTCCTCCTCCTCCTCGGCGCGCGTTGAAACCATCCCCAAATGCATCTTCCTCATCCCGTCTTCTCGGAGGGGCGCCTCGCGCGGATTTCGGCTTCTCCTTCTTCCTCGTCGTCTTCTTCTTCGCATTCGTCTCGTCCTTCTTTTCCTCCGTTCCCGTTGGCGTCGCGCGACGTGAGTCGTTTTCGGACGATTCATTCATCGCGTGTATCTTTCCCTTATAGAGAGTACGCGAGGAAGAAGATTTTGAGGACGACCGACGACACAAAGAGAGAGAGAGAGAGACGTTCGTCCTCCAACGCGGCCCGCGAATGCTCGTCCTCCTCCTCGTGCTCTCCTTTCCGAAGGCTTTGTGTCGTCGTCGTCGTCTTCTTCTTTTGTCTTCTTCCGTGTGAAGACGTTTTGTTTAGGGTATCACTTGTAAACCCTAAATAGAAAAGTCGACCCATTGGATTTCTCCGAAACACAATTTTGCCTTGTCGTCGTCACATCTCCTCTCGCATACACACACGCACGCTTCACATATATATATAAACGCGTAACCAACAACGGAGGAGAGGTTGACCTTTTTCCACCACGTTTTCTCTTCTTCTTTTCTTTTCTTTTTTGTTGAGAGAAAGGGGGCAGAGTTTTGTGTGAAATCTCTCTCTCGGAGAATTGAAGAAAAAGGCGCACATTAGCGAGAGAGTGATTGGAAAGAATTGTCTCTGCGCTTTCTGCGTGATAAAGAAACGCGCGTTCGAGGACGATTCAGAGAAAAAGAGAGCGTTTTCGGGAGTTCTCGGAAGCGTCGTCTCTCTCTCTCGTCGTTCTCTTAACTTTGTTTCGCGCGTCGTCTGAAGTGTTCAAGGAAAAGAACCTTTTTGTGGTCGCGGGGGAGTGGAGCGAGAGCGAGAGAATACTATAATACGAGTAGAGTAAGTAAGACTCGTACTAATGACGCCCTCATCCACGGCGAAAGGCGGCGGCGCGGGGAAGAAAGCATCCACAAACACCACCACCAAAACCACGGGCGAACAACAACGGAAGCGAAACCAAAACGTTTCGGACGCGATGAACTCGGCGGCGCCGCCGACGTTAGCGCAACTCTTAACCGCGGCGGGCGTTCCGGTGAACCCGCTGGATGGGTCCACGACGCAACAGCAGCTGTTGCAATTTCAGCAACAGCAAAACGCGGCGGCGAATTTCGCAGCGGCGGCGGCGTTGACCTTGTCAGGGGTCACGACGCAGTTGAAGTCGTTCGGGAACAACACGTCGGGATTAGTAGGAGGTCCGGCGAATAGCGGGGGGCAACCGGCGAGTCCGTCGTTTTGGAACCAGTTCTACGCGCAGCAAGCGTTGGTTGGGAGCATTTACGGGCAGCAGCAGCAGTTGCAAGCGGCACAACAGGCGCTGTCCAACGGCGCGAACTTGAACAACGAGAGGTTGAGTTTTTTGAGCAACTTTTCCACCGGCATGGGGGGAGGAGCGCAGCCGACGATGTCAAACAGGACGCAAAGTAGCGGAGGCAACGCCATTTTCGATAACGAGGATTTAAAAGAGTTGTTAAAGATGGGTACGGCGGCGAGGACGCAGCAATTGCAACAGCAATTATTCGGAGCCTCCGCGGGTATCGGGGAGATTAACAGCAACGACGCCGCGAAGAAGAGGAAATTGTCCAACGTAAACACGAAGAAGAAAGCGGGGCAGAATACTAATAACAACAAAAACAACAAAAGGAAACAACCGGATTCAGCCGGGTATCAACAACCCGGCTCGAGAGGCAACTCTGCGTTTAGCCCGTTTGCAAACTCCGCCGGCGACGGCAACAACATCTTCACGAGCAGCGAGTTGAGGAAAGTCGCCAGTTTGCAACATCAGAAGAAGAAAAAACGGGGCGCCGACGGGAAGAAGAATAGCAAAGACAACAGTAAAGACAACAAGAAGAACAGCAAAGACAACAAAGCGACGTCCCAGGAGAAGAAACCAGGAAGAGGAAAAGGGAAGAAACAAGAAGAGACGAACCAGAAAACCATGCAATTAGCCGACGCCGCGATGAGCTTCGGCGGAGAACAGATCAGCGACATAAAGAACGACCGAAAGATCTTAGCCGAGGTCATGAAGTTACAAGAAGGGTACCTGAAAGAAACTCCGGAAGAGCGAGAAAAGAGAGAAAAAGACGACGCGGCGAAGAAAATGAAACAGTTGAGCACGAGAGGGCACACCGCGCGAGCGACGGAGAAAGAAGAGCTGTATAAATCCATCGTCGATGTGGACGGAAACTTGTTGAAGCCGGACGTGTTGGAGCGCTTCGAAGCGAATGCGAACAAAATGACGCAACTGAACAAAGAACACGAAGAGGAAAGGAAGAAAGCGGGATTGGGAGGAATGAAAAACGATGGTGCCGTTACGGATTTAGCGCAAGCCGCCGCGCAGAAAATCACCGGCGCCTCCGACGACGTCATGGCAAAAGTCCGAGGTATTTTAGAAGAGGAACTTTCCGACGCGGAGACGGATATCGCGGAAGGCGACGAGACTGGGGAGTTGGACAGCCAAGCGGCCAAGGTGAAAAACGACGACGCGGGGACAGAGGAAAAGAAGTCCGGGGCATCATCAGATAAAGTCCCCGGTAAAGATATCAAAGTTCGCTCGCGATCGTGGTCGCAAGAAGAAGACGATCTCGTCCAAGTTTTAGTTTCCCAAGTCGGTCCGAAGAAGTGGGCGTTAATCGCCGGTCAGCTTTCCGGGAAGACGCAAAAACAAGCCTACGCGCGTTGGAGAGATTACTTACAACCCGGTTTAACCTCACGTCCGTGGACGAGGTGGGAGGAGACGCATCTCTTGGATTGCCAAGCGCACATCGGCAATCAGTGGGCCATCTTAGCCAGATTCATGCCCGGACGCTCGCCAAACGCCATAAAAAACAGATTCCACGCGACGAAACGAAAAATGGAGCGCAACGTCGGCGCGTTTACGAACGAAAAGGGCGACTTTTCCAAACTCACTCCGGCTTTAACGAGCGACGAAGAGTTAATCATGAAGGTGGTCGCGGAAACAAAAGCTGCTTCAAAAAAGGCATCGCAAACGCGCAGTTAAACCAAAAAGACGACGACGAGAGTTGGCTCGAATCGCAAAGCGAATTGAAAACCGGTAGACCGAAACGACGTAAGCGTGTGTATATAGTAGTTGATCATTTGCATATATTTTTACCGTATACTAGAAGAGAACAACACCAACAATACCTGCATCCTCGCGGTTCCTTTTTCTCGTTGGAAAAAAGCCCGTCGTCTTTGCTCGCGAACGTTCGCTTTTACTCCTCCTTCTCGTTGTTTGAATACTATAAGGAACTGATTTCTCTCTTTTCCAACACAAAAAATCCAACCTTTTCACTCCTTTGATTAGTACTCCTGAATGAACAACAACAACAACAACTTGAACACCATGCCACTCTTTTTATTGAACAGACACACTACCAACAGCACGAAGAAACGAAGCAGCGCGTTGTTCCTCGCGTCTTTGGCGTTGTTTTCCGGGTGCTCGTCTTCTCTCGGTGCGTTACGATACGTGTTTGTCTTTCTTTCTTTCTTTCTTTCTGTTCCCCGGGAAATCATCAATCCGATCGGATTTTAAATGTTAACTCTTTAACTCTCTCTCTCTTGCGCACGTAAAACATAAAACAGTGTACTCTTCGGCGGAGGAACAAACGCAATCGGTTTCGAAACACATCTTAACCGACATCCCGGACGCCTCCGCGAGCGTGGACACCACGGTTGTCTTTCCAGGATTTGGCACCGATTTGCAATTCCCAGCAGCCGAGGATATCACCGCGCTGCTCGGAATACGAAATGTCGGCGATTCCACGATCGAGTTACAAGCGATCGCCGGGTCGGTGAATGCACCTCAGGCGTTTCATTATTTCGTGGCAAACTTTTCCAAGTATGAATTCAGTATGAATGATGACGAAGAGGAGGAACAGTTCGCGTCGTTTAACCCGAAGATTGGGAGCGAAAAGTTGGCGACGAAACGCCGAGCGGGAAATGCCGCAGGCGGGAAAACAGGCGCGGCGAAGAATTTGTACACGAGTAAAGAGCAGTCGGTGGTGAACGCGGGGAGAGAGTTGACGGTGCCGTATTCGTTTCAGTTACCGACGCCTTTAGCTGGGATGGATTTTACGCTGGCGTTGACGGCGTTTTACCAAGAAGACGGGGAACAATACGCGACGACGTTTTTTAATCACACGGTGAGAGTGTTGGATCCAAACGTGGCGGTTGATTTTCAACTGACATTCGTGTACGTCGCGTTGGGGAGCTTTGCGCTCGGTATTTTGTATTTTGTGTTGAGAGTGTTTGGGTGGGACGCGTATTTACCTTTCATCGGGGAGAACGCCATCGAGGCGAGCAAGAAGCAAAAGAAGAAGACGCACGAAATTAACATGGCGGCGGCGAGAGCGGAAGCGGCGAAGAAGATGAGCGAAGGAGGTAGTGCGGCGGGTAACGGGAATAAGAAGAGTGGGGGTAAAGAGGACGATTGGCTTTCCGGGACCGCGTTTACGAACCCGAGTTCCTTCTCCACCGGGGCGACGAAAGCAAAGAACCGCAAAGGAGGCAACAAAGGAAAGAAGTAAAATTCTAAATAAAAATATAATACTCGAGTATGACCTACCTGTAATCAATAAAAGAATGAATTAAACAAGCACTTATTAGGAAGTAGTCACCGCGTGCATGGCTTGCGCCAACTTTTCGACCGTCTTACTCGTCACGCCCGCCATGGAGATTCGTCCGTTCCTGGTCATGTAAATGTGATGTTCATCCTTTAATCTATCCACCTGTTCGGGAGTTAAGCCAGAGTAGCAAAACATCCCAATCTGATCGGTCACGTGCTTCCATCCCATGGTGCTCCCACTCTTCTCCAACGCCTCTCTTAATTTCGCTCTCATGTCGATAATTCTATCCGCCATCATCTTCACCTCGGTTAACCACAACGCGTTCAATTTTTCGTCGCCTAAGATGGTCGACACCAAATTCGCTCCTTGCAACGGCGGCGACGAATACATTGCTCTCGCGATTACTTTCAACTGCGACTCGACGACCGTCGCTTCCTCTTTGGACGCGCACACGATGGACAACGTCCCAACTCTGTGCCCGTACAACCCCATGTTCTTGGCGAAACTTTGCGCCAACGCCATGGCGTGCCCGTCTCTCTTAAACATTCTCAACGCAAAGGCATCCTTATCGCAATCGCCACTGGCAAACCCTTGGTACGCGCTGTCCAAGAATGGAAACAAATTCTTATCCTTGAACAATTTCGAGATTTCCAACCACTGTTCTTCGCTCGGATCGACCCCGGTTGGGTTGTGCGCGCACGCGTGCAACAACACGACGTCCCCTTCCTTCGCGTTCCCCAAATCCTCCTTCAACCCGTCAAAATCCAATCCCCTCGTGTCCGCTTTGTAATATCTATACGCCTTCGTCTCCACTCCCGCGTCGCGAAAAATGTTCAAATGATTCGACCACGTCGGATCTGGAACGTAACACACCGCCCCTTTCTTAAACCGAGCGATGAACTCCGCGAACAAGCGACACGCTCCAGTCCCCGATAACGTTTGAATCCCCGCAATCGCTCCCGCGTTTCCAATCTCCTTCCCGTACGCCAGATCTAAACTTCTCGATATGTACTGGTTATCTCCTTGCGTCGGTAAATACTCCATGTTCTTCGCGTCTTCGATGAGTTTCTTCTCCGCCTTTCTGACGCACTCGAGGACTAAAGGCTTACCGTTATCGTCTCGGTAAGCGCCCGTGCCGAGGAGCATTTTCGACGGATCTTTGTCCGCGTGAAACAGTTCCGAGACCCCCAAGATTGGGTCCTGATGATTACGAGAGCGACGACAACAAAACGAGAGAGGTCAGCGAAAGGGTACTCTCGAAACGAGACCGAGTGCAAAACGTTGTGTTCACACAAAATGGTCTTTGGCGGCCGAAAACCCCCAACGACGAAAGAGATAAAATACAAAACGAATCAGTACGCGTACCTTTGGCGCGGCTTCCACCTGCGACCACATCGAGACGACTCCAAAGTCGCGTTTCGTCGTCGTCATCGTCGCAAAAGGAGCGCGTTTTCTGTGTGTTGTCTGCGTTAAAGTTTGATTAAAAAGGTGTTCCCAAACCCTCAGTCTTCTCGCGAGGGTGGATGTGCGCATGCAAAAAAGTAAATACTGCCGCTCGTTTTGCGGGTTTTTTGGTCAATTTTTTGAAGGAGAGAAAATAAGCAAGATATTCAGAGTTTCGTCGAAACGGCTGTTTTTTTCTTCTCGGAAAAAACAATCTCATCAGGAGTTTTAGAGTATATCAAAGAAGATACGAAGAGAGAGAAAGAAGATTAGCGCGAGATAAGAGCGAAAAGCATCTTCGTCTCACGTCTGGAGCGACGACGACGCGAGTTTAGCAGAAAAGAGTTTCTTTGACGATGATCGGGGACGAGAGAGATTCTTTTTTGTTGTGGGATTTGATCGTGAGTAACGACGATGTGTGTTTCCAACACATTCTTCCGAGATTGAATTCGACGGATGTGAAATTCTTGTACGAGGTGAATACAGAGACGAGAGCTTTGATTAAGAGATCGTCTCGTAAAGAAGAGTTGAAAAAGAAGTTTTATGTTAAAGAGATGTCGTCGATATCTACGTTGGAGTTTATGTGGGAGAATAAATCGTTGTGGACGCTTTACATAAAAGGCGGAACAAATTTCTGCTATCAGGTTGCTCAAACGAATAAACTCGAGTTGCTCAAGTGGGCGCGAGAAGAGAAAAAGTGTGAGTGGAGTATAGGGCCGATTAATGCGGCCGCAGAACAAGGTAATCTGGAAATGGTAAAGTATTGCGTGGCAAAGAAGTGTCCTATCGGTGAGTGGACGTGTGGAAATGCTGCCAAAAACGGTCATCTCGAGGTACTCAAATACTTACGCGAAGAAGCCAAAGCGCCTTGGGGTTCGGAAACTGCCAATTGGGCGGCTGAAAGAGGTCATCTCCACATACTCGAATATCTTGTTGAGCGTAAGTATAATCAATTTGACGAGTATGCGTGTACGGGTGCGGCCATGTCCGGCCACTTGGACTGTTTGAAGTACTTACACGAAACCGCCAAAGCGCCTTGGGACAAAGAAGCGGTACGCTACGCGCACGAGAACAAACACCCCGAGTGTTTACAATACTGCCTCGACAATAACTGTCCTCTCCCAGAAGGCTGGTCTTACGAAGTTGGAGAGTTACGCGTGCCAGACCATTCAGAATCAGAATCAGAATCAGAATCAGACTTAGAATCAGAATCATAATTCGACTTCTTTGAATACTACTCGTACTGCGCGCGCAAATATTTCGCGAAGAAGGAAGTATTTTCCTCCAAAACGGCCACTTTTTTTTCTTCAAATTCAAACGCAAATCACATTAAAGAATAAAGGAGAGTATTCGTATTACTACTATTTACTGGTATCATCATCATCATCATCATCATGGCGACGAAACTCGCGCAAAAGATACAAATCACGGAACAAACCAGCCGAACGATGGTTGAGAATCAACTCAGAATCGGGTTAGACGTGGTGTGTTATCAGAGAGGTACGCGCGAGAGAGATTTGGTTTTTGAATTCTCTTTTCTGGTTCTGTTTCTTCTTCTCGTCGCGACGTCTCGTTCGCAAAAGTGCTGACCTTTTCGTCTTCTTCTCTCTTTACGGCTTTGGGGTGACGCGTGTGGTCTTCTTTCTCCGCGTGCGATTATGCAGGTATATTTGACGCGAACACGCACTTTACGGAACCGAAGCAACCACCACAAACGAATAAGAGTAGTACGAGTGGTGGTAATAACGCGTTGAACGTACCAAAGATGCTTCGGAAGTGCGCGAAATCGAAACGATTGCTCGACGCGATGGAAAACGGCGTGTTCGATGCGCTGGAGCGAGGGTACTTGCGAACGGTGGCGTTGGTTATTTCGCACCCGGACGATCCGAAGACGTTGTTGGAGGAGTATTTGTTCACCGTAGAGTACGACGAGGCGAAGCGAGCGAGGGTGTTGACGAGCGGCGGCGGCGCGAAAGACAAAGAAAGGGTTTTGTCGGCGGATGCGGCGACGGGGAAGAAAAGAGACGAGGAGAGACTGACGGATCCGAAAAGGATTCGAAAAAACGCGATCGCGACGACCCGAACGCTTTTGTCGCTGGTGAGAACGCTCGACGCGTTGCCGGATGGAAGCGCGGCGAATTTGAACTTGACGTACACTGAGGAAACGCCGGCGACGTACGAACCTCCATTTTTTGAAGCCGCGGACGACGCCGCCGTAGACGATGAGGATGGCGACGGTTTGTCGATGAAGGAGGAGTATCACGACGGGTCCAAGACGTGGAAGAGAGATCCGTTTACGATGGAGCTCGGAAAAATTGAAACGCTCTATCACACAATGAAGGTGAAAGCGTCGAGCGCGTTGGATCCGTTGTTGGACGAGGAAGAAGAGGAAGAAGAAGAAGAAGAAGAAGAAGTTGTGATTGAGGAACAGATTGGAGTGGTTCAGAAACCAACGGTATTGACGGTTGAGAAAGAAAAACCGAGAAGACAATCGACGCGCTATCCAGATCGAGACGCGATGAGAATCCACGGAGGCGTCGATCCCAACGCAAACGTTGTTCCGGAAACGCAGTTAGTTGGCGCTTTAACGATGGTTCATCCACCACCGGTAGAAAAGAAGAAACGTGGAAGACCACCAAAAAGAGCCAGACCAGCGGAACCGGTACAAAGGAAAAAGCGCGGCCGACCGGCAAAGGTTTCGGAGGATATTTCGCCGCCTCCGAAGCAGAAAAAGGCAAAAGTTGTCGCGAAGAAGGAAAAAGAGAAGAAGAAAAGAAAAGTAGCCACCGTCGCTACGGTCACCGATGACTCCGCGTTAGCGTCGCTCAAAGAGTTCATCGAAACCATGGGCGGCCACCTACCGGCGAACTGGTCCGCGAAAGTCGCGAGTCGCGAGAGGACGGATAAAGGACGGATATCGCTTCACACGGACGTCACCTATATCGACCCGAACGGGAAGAGATACAGATCTAAACTCGAAGTCGCGAGGTGTTTAAATTTACTCGTCCAGTGATTATTGGACGATGATGATGATGATGATGATGATGATCAAAGTGATTTTTGAACAACAACAACAACAACAACAACATTCAGAGAGATGCGAAGGTTTTATAGTGGCTTTTAAAAACATACACTCATACTAAGGTTGTAAAAACAGAATTTAGCGAAAGAGAAAGACACGCGCTTTAAATATATATTACCGGTACCAGTACCTGTTTCCTAGGTGTACATATAATTACAAATACTTTACAAACGCCGGGACACCTTCGCTAATTCTTCGCAAAGACATGACCGCTAAGAGCAAAATGTCCGCCTTGGATTCACTTTCCTTCTTCTGACCTAAAATGCGTATGCCGTCGTCGGTTGTCAACACATCGCCTTGGAATCGTTCGTCCATACCGGTGACGAGCATATCTTTTACTTCTCCGGGTAAATCGATGATACAATCGATGTACCCGCTTCTATTCTTTACGCTCGAGCTCACCGCGATGACTTCTTTAATACCTAATTCAGACGCTGCGTAAGCAATTTCGCGTTCGAGCAAAGCGCACGAGGTGAAACTGTCCGTCACTTCGCCGAAATGTTTTAACAAACAGTGCGAAGCGACGGAAAATTCACGCGCGGTTTTTGCTTTGAACACGATATTTTCAGCCGTTCTCCTGGCGGTATCCGTGGCGATGTAAGCTGGCGAGATGGACAAGTCTTCCGTCGATTCGCGAACTTCAGTCGTAACCAGCATCGCGTCGTTTTCAATATCAGGATTCTTGTCATCTGGGACGAGCGTTTTGTGAATGATTTTCACTTCCCCTGGAAGGCATGCTTTCAAGCGCATCATTTCAACGCGTTGTAACTGCGAATAGAGCAACTCGAGGTACAAATCTGCACCAACCGAATCGACTTCGCCGGATTGTTTCTCGCCGAAGAGAGTACCGACGCCTCGAATGGACATGTCTCTTTCCGCCAACTTGAAACCTTCGCCTAATCCACACGACTCTTCCAACGCTAACAAGCGTTCCTTCGCTTTTTCGTTCAATGATTCTGGATCTAGCCCGTAAAACATCCACGCGTGCGCTTGACGATCGGCGCGACCGACGCGACCACGCAACTGATACAACGACGCTAAGCCGAACGATTGCACTTCTTCGATGATAATCGTGTTGCAATTCGGAATATCTAAACCAGACTCAACAATCGTCGTGCACAATAAGACATCCGCCTCGCCGTTGGAGAATTCATCCATAACCGCATCCAAAGTATCGCCGTCCATTTGTCCGTGCGCTTCAATCACGCGTAAGTTTGGCAAAATGCCGAACAACCTTTGCCGCGAATCGCCCATCATCATGATTCTGGGAACGATGTAATAAATTTGCCCGCCTCGATTGATTTCGTACTCAATAGCCTCGCGAATTTTGTCTTCGTCCATTGGCAATAAGTTTGTTCGAATCGGTCGACGTTCTGGTGGCGGCGTTTGAACTAAACTCGCGTCCCGAAAACCAGAGATGGCCATATGCAACGTTCGCGGAATAGGGGTCGCCGATAAAGTTAAAACGTCCACGGTAGCTTTCAACGCGGAAATTTGGTCTTTGTGCCTCACCCCGAACCTTTGCTCTTCGTCAATGATCAACAGATCCAAGTTGTCGTAGACTTCCGTCGATAAGTTCAACAAACCGTGCGTACCGACGATGATTTGTGCTCTTTCTGAGTCCTTTTGGCTAAACTTCTCTAAAATTTCTTTTTGATCTTTTGTCTTGACGTGCCTCGTGAGAAGATTGACTTCTACACCCAAGTGTCGAAATCGCGCAGCGACGTTCGCGGCGTGCTGTTTCGCCAGAACCGTCGTTGGCGCGAGAATAAACGAATTCTTGCCGGAAAAGCACGCTCGAGATATGGCTCTGAAAGCGACTTCTGTCTTACCAAAACCGACATCGCCGACGATGATTCTATCCATGGGAGTGTCTCGAGTCATGTCCTCGTTGATATCCTCGATAGCCATCTTTTGGTCGGGAGTGAGCTCAAAACGAAACCCTTCAGCAAATTTTGCCTCTTCATCCGGTTTCGATATTCTATACGGTGCTCGGACGCACTGTAATCGTTGTAAATACACGCACATTTGGTGCACGACTAAATCGCGAATCTGTTTTTGCATCTGCGCTTCTTTCGCTTCCCACGACCCGAGTTTATCGTACAGCTTTGAAAGTCTCGGCGGTTTTACTTGCGCGCCGGGACTGGCGTATCTATACAATTGCATGGACGCTTTCTTCGGTTCAATTTTTGCGGTATCATCCGCGAACTGAATGAACAAGAACACTTTCCTCGTGCCTTCGTTTCTTCCGGTCTCCTCGTCTTCGTGGTTGATCGAACGCATACCTAAAAACTTCCCAATGCCGTATTTTCGGTGGACGACGTATTCACCGATAATCAACTTGAACGGATCAATAGAATTGTTCGCTAATCCGTGGGTGCTGTCGTTGTAGCCTTCCAAAACACGGTTGTTCATTTCCAACGCGTAGCCGATTCCATCGAGCGCCTCTCGCACATCCAGTTCGCTCATCATCTCAGCTAATCCGCCTTCGTCCTCTGACGACGACGATGATGCTCCTAACCGCGTCTTCTCGACGTCAACTATGCTTGCTGCCATGGTCGTCATAGCGCCCAGCTTCGCCGCGTCTTCGCCTTCGTTGAACGACCGTTTCACCGCTCTCATGCCTCTTTGCCTTCTCTCCGTGAATAATCGACGCAAACGGTCGCTCGCTTTCTCCTCGTTTGTTTTGCTGCTATCACTATTGCTGCTGCTGCTGCTGCTATTACTATTATCTTCCTCCATTTTATTCTCCTCGAACATCCTCGCCAACTTCGTCTCTGGATCCGAGGACGCTTTCAGCCGTTCCAACTTTAACCGCTCTCTCAACGTCTTGAACGCCTTTTCAAAATCCGCCACGAATTCCATTTCGTTTTGCTTTTCTCTCGCCTCTCGCGACGGATTATATTTCGGCGCGATAATGTGCGAAGACGACGACGACGAAAAAGACGATGAAGGCATCATCGCGGTCACCGACGAACCGTCATTTTTGGCGTTCCCGTTGACTGCTGTAGAACCTCTTTTCACCGCGCTGCTCTTCTTTTTCACTCCTTTTTTCGAAGAAGACGACGAAGACGCGGTCGCGTCGGAGATCCCGCCACCTCTTCTCACGACGCGCCTGCGCACTTTCGCGTGTTGCACTCCCGCCGGAGGCGAAGTCGCGGCCGTCGTCGCGGTTGTCATATCTTCTTCTCCGTCGTCGTCTGAATCGTCGTCTTCTCTTTCGTCGCTCTCGTTCTTCTTCTCTCGACTACTACTACTACTGGTAGTATCACTCTCCTCATCCCCTACAGTCACTTCTTTCTCTTTTGCCAACATCATCTTCTTCGTCGTCGCGAGGCTTTTCCTCTCCCTCTCCAACGCCACCACCAACCGGTCCACGAGCTCTTGTTTCTTCCCAGTTTTCTTCAACTTCCGCTTCTCCAGTTCGCTCTTTAAGTCCGGGACTTTTAGTTTCGAGAGCACGAGTTGCATCTGTTGTTTGCTTTCTTCTTCGTCATCGTCGTCGTCATCTTCTCCTTTTCCTTTTCCATCTGCGCCATGCAAACGACGCTCGAACGAGGCGTCGATTGAATCCGTCTGTTGCATCGCTCGAATGTTCCAACGTGTCTTTTCAGCGCGCGATGAGACTCCTCCCCTTTTCCTCCCGCGCACAAAAGGCGAAGAATATCTTCGAGGGGTGTGAAAAGAAGCCGTTGCGGTGTTCGGCGCGGTGAAAGTGGCGAATTGTGGTGTCCTCGCACTCATTTTGTGTATTCAATGCGTGCAAATGTAATGACGAAGCCGCCACAAAAGTTTTCCCCGGGAGTAGGGAAAAGAGAAAAAGGTACCACGTTTACGATGCAAAACGTCTCTGCCTGCGTTCGATCCTCCGCGCATTCGTACGTCGTCGAAAGGAGGAGGAAGTATGGTTCTTGTGGTTCACGCGCTGGCGTCGTCGTCAGAGCGAGGAAAGGTTTACTCGCGGAAAAGTTCGAGAAGGAGGAGGAAAAGGACACGAACGGGGAAGCCGTCGGCGAGGACGATGCGTCGGGGGATGCGGTGCGACTGTGCGCCTGCAACAGCAACGAGACGTACGAAAACTGCTGCCAACGCGTGCACGAGAACGGGATAACGCGAGAGACGACGCCAGAAATGATCGTTCGCGCGAGATTTACGAGCTATAAGGAAAATAAACCGGAGTTTATCGTCGAGAGTACGCACGAGGATTCGCCAGATTTTACCAAGAGAGACGAGACGGATGCGGAAAACGCGCGGAGGACGCTCGAGTCAGACGCGAAGGCGACGGCGAAGAAGATTCGGTTTTTGAGCTTGAAAATCATGAAGAAAGGGAGTAATGGCGAAAATGAGAGTGGTGGTGAAGAGGCGTTTGTTTCGTACGAGTGCGCGTTCGACGCGGGAGAGAAGAGGGCGAAGAAATCGAGGGCCAAGGCGAAAACGCTCGCCGAGCGAGCGAGGTATCGAAAGGATAAAGATGGGAAGTGGAAGTACGTGGACGCGTTGCAATTGAACGATAACGTTCTTTCTGCGGATGGTTTTGACGATGGAGGGCACAATCGGGGGAAGAGTAATTGGGGGAACGGTAATTTAGGCAAAATCTTTTAGCGGGAGGAGGCAAGATTTTCTGACGTTTCTTGCCCTCGCTCGAGGGAGCGCGCGGGCGTTTTTGTAATCTATTATCAATCTACGATTTCGTAATCTTTCGAACGAATGACGAAGGCGTCGATTGTTGTGGCTACCATCGCTGTTACCGGCGTTGATGGCGGTGCTGCCAGCGGCGACGACAACGGCGACGACGACTCGTGTCTTTTCATTCCTCCCGTTGTCGTCATTTCTGCTCGCCTCGTCAAGCACGCTTTGCGCATTTGCGGGTTCAAGCACGTCTTGCATTTGCCGCATTTTTGACTCGAACGTATGATTGGGAAGGTGAATTTCTTCTTTGCTCTTTTTTGCTCGCTGTTGTTTCCATCGCCGTCCTTCTCGCTCTTCTTCGTTTTCTTTGCGCTCGCCCGGTTATTGTTCTTCTGTTGTTCTTTCTCGACAGATTTACGTTTCAAGTACGAACGAAAGATATCGTTATTGAAAGGCGTTTCCGGCGGCGTCGGTTCTTGATTGATGGCGATTGATATCGTCTCCGCCGGACGTTTTTTCTTTGGTCTGCCGAGTTTTGGCGCTTTACTCGCCATCGCGGCTGCACTTTTTTCTGGGTGCAGCAAAGGACTCGGAAAGTCAAATTCAGTGAATTCTTGCCCGGTCGAAGCGACTGGAACGACAGGACATATCCATTTTGGCAACTCGCGCGGATATCCGGTACGGCGCTCCCATGCCCGAACGCACAAGACTTGGTGATTAAACAAACGCGTGACTTCCGTCCTCGTCATCCCTCGCGTGACCGAACCGATGGACGCGCCGAGTAGAGTGACTATTTTCGGCGACGTTTTGAGAGTTTCAATGTCGACACTCACAGGTTTTGCCGCCGAACGAAGGTCGAGAAAGACTTCATTCACTTGAAAGTACGTGCCGTGCAGCGGGAAGCTGCGTTTACAGGCGCACAAGGCGGTGACGAAGAAGACGCATTTTATTGAAGAAGGCTCAGAGGGAGGAGAAAGATGAGAAGGAGCAGGAGGAGGAGGAGGAGTGGTAATGATGATATCCTCTTCATCATTCTCTTTGCTGATGTTCGTCTTTGCATCTTCCATGACGATATCGTCGTCGTTGTCGTCGTTATCGTGGTTATTTTGTTCGTGCTCCTCTTCGGACGACGTTGATATTTTATAGACGCGTTCAAAATCGCTCGCCTCTCTCGGAGCTGCGATGACGCAATACCGCCGCGTTGCGTCGCATTCGCCGATTATAGACGTTGGATGTGGCGAGAGCGAATGCAAAAGTTCCGCCGGAACGCATTCATCTGGCACTCGCCACCCTTGTACCTCTGAACGAAACTGCGCTTTTGTGAACGAGGATAAATCCGCGAGTTGATTGTGTCGATTAGGGGTTAAAAACGCCTCCTCCTCCTCCTCGGCGGTTGTCGTCTTGGCGGCAGTTGCTGCATTGAACTTTGCGAACCGAGGATCCTCGACTTCCCTCAAAACTTCGTCTTCGGCTTCGCTTTCAAACGCCGCATCATCTTTCAGCGCTCTCTCGTCGACTTCAGCAACCGCTTCCATCGCCTTTGTTTTCGCCTCGGCTAAAATGCCAAACGCGGCGGACGCTCTCTCGAGATCGTTTCGATTTTTGTCCGGGTGGCAGATTTTTGACAACGCTTTAAATCGCCGCATGATCATCGCTGCCACGGCGCTTTTGTTTTCTTCGACATTGTCGTCGTCGGAATCATCCTCCGAGGAAAGGAGTAAAAGAACGCGCATGGCCTTCTTGCCGGCGGGTTTACCTAAATCTGTCCAGATCTTCCCGGCGGCGACGATTGAATCCATCGTTTCCGCGACGTTGTTTGCGAACGCGTCGTTTTGTAGAGAGAAAGGAGCAAGGGGCGCAGTATGTGATGGTTCTACATGCAGAGGAGACGCATCTTCTACCGATGCTGCTGTTGCTTCGGAAAAATCCTTCTCATTTTGCTGCTGGTGCTTCTGCGCTTTTGCACGCTCAACGAATTCTTCAACTGTGAGAACATCCGCCGCAAGATTATCAGACGATTCCGTAGGGCTGTTGAATCCATCTAGACTAGACGGTGATTCTATGCTCGAATTCGATGGAAACCGTTTTCCAATGACGTTATTATTCGTCGCCGTTGGCGTCAACGGCATCTTCGGCGACGAACCCTCCGACGGCGACGCCAAGCCGATATCTTCGATATCTTCGATCGGTTGCGTTCTCGTTTGTTCCTTCGTAAGATCAATCGTTACTACTTCTTTCGGCGGCGTTGGAGGTTCTGCGTTGTTGACGTTCGGTGCAGGCGTGTATACTCCGACGTTGTTCATCTTATTATTCCTTCGTTTACCACCACACTTGGCGTATTCGCAGTCGGAGTTCATTGGACAACTCGCGCAATTCGGATCGCGCTTCGCGCAAAACACCTTCCCAAGCGTAATCATGTGATAATGCAGCTCGTACAACATCGTCACGTCGAACGTGTTCAATCTTTCGCTCAAAAATTCGTACACTGATTCTTCTGGGGCGTACTGCTCGAGAAGTTCGAGCTTGAAATCGTCTTCGAGCGGAACCCATCCTAGGCGCGCCATGATTCGTCCGACGTTGACATCTACAGGGAAGTCTCTATTTTCCAACGAGAGTAAGTTTACGCACGCCGAAGTCTTTGCGCCCATGCCTTCTATCTCGTTGAGATACGCCTTTGCTTCTTCTGTGGAGGCTTCACGAAGGAATTCGAGCGACAAAACGCCGCGTTCGTCGAGCACACGCCGAAGAATTTTCTTGATTCTATGCGCGAGCATGGAGTGCATGCCGCGACATCGAATGCACTCGATGATATCGTCGATTGAGGCTTCGTGCAAAACGCGGTGCCAATCTACGCAGTCGCGCACTATAATTTCATTCTCGGTAGGATCGTTGTCGCAAATGAAGTCTTGACGATCTCGAGCAGCTTGCGCGAGCGCTTTCAATTTATCTGTCTTTGCTCGTCGCTCGCGTCGGTTCAATTCTGCCCTCGAGGCTGCTTGTTGCTTCGACGCTTCTCTCTCTTCTCTCAGTTTTGCTTTGTTTTCGCGCATTTTCTTTTCTTTTGCTTTCTGCTCTTCGTCTTCTTTGCGCAAAATTTCCGCTTCCCGGACGATTTCGTCGATATCGTCGTTCAACATCTCCTGCGGCTTATCGCACCCGTTGTGTCTTTTATCGAAACTTCGAGAGCAGGTCCAGTTCAAGTAATCCGCTGCTTCTACGTTCTCCGACGTCGTGTTGTGAGTAAGTAATGAATCTGCTAACGCTTTTGGTATCCGTCGCCACTTACCGCAATCCTCGTTCGAACATTCGATCCACGCCTCTTTCTCGCTAAATCTGCGCTTCGTCAACGGCGTTTTCGAAAAATCGTTCCACATTTGTCGCTCGCTGTAATACAGTTGCTCTAACGGAGACATGACAGGTAACTCGACAATAACTGAAGACTCGTGAAGGTCTGTATTTTCATCAAGTGATGTCCTATCGAGCTCAAACGAGGACGAGTCGATCTTCGGAACACCGCGACAAAGGAAGAAGGAAGGTTGCTCGATGTCATCTTTATCGTCAATCTGCATGCGCTCAATCACTTCCGCCACGGCTGCTGCTCCCATTTCAGTTTCTATATCTAAAGCATCTCGCATTTCTACATCCTCATCCTGAGCAATATTATCTCTCCCGGTTTCTCTCGAAACAATGCGATCAATTGCATTTCGTACAACCTCGCTCGCCGCTTGCGCGCATTCCTTCTCATACCTCTCCCTGTCTTTTTCAACTACCGAATTGATGACATTTTTCACCAAATCCTTCACTCTTACCGCTCTCTCGACGCGTTCTAAATGCTTGCTTTGCGTTTCCTCCGTCACTGGAAACTTGGCCATCAAATTTAACATCGCTGTTGATGATAAAACGTCCGTCACGTTTTGCGTTAAATTCGCGCCGATGACCGAATCGAGGACTGAACCGCCCCAGGAGACGTCCAAAGGTCTATGACCGAGAGTTTTACGCGATTTACGAAGAAACTCGCCGATTTTATCGCGCCACATCCGTTTCTCATCGTGACCAAACTTTTGAATGGCGAGTTGTCGCCCTTTCCAGATTTTCGGGATGACGTTTTTCTTCTTCGATTGCTGCTGCGCAAGAGGAGGCGGCGGAGCTCGCTTTCGCTGCACGTCGCGAAAGAAAATATCTTCCGAGTCCGATTCGCTACTACTAGTGCTACTATCGGAGGAGAAATAATCGTCGTACGATTCGCGCGGTCGTGATTCTATCTCTGGATTCGGATGTCGCCATCTTTGCTGAGCATCTTGAGAACCGTTTTCGAAGGCGTTTCCGGATCGGAACCAGCCGCGTTCGCCCGGCGTTCGCGGACCGCTTCGCTTGGATTTCGCCAACCACGTGACTTTTGGTTTCACGACGACGGCAACAGCAGCAGTAGGGAAAGATGGCGAAAGCGACGTTCTCTTAGCGTAGCTTTCAAACGTGCTCGCATCCCAAATTAAATCTGAGGCATTCGTGGCGAGTTCTGTTCTTGGAAACGGTGTGATGCGATGGACGAGAGCTTCGCTCGACTCGACGACGCGTTCGATGGCTTCTTTAACGAGCGTACGAACGATGCACCTTTCGTGATCGTCGTCGTCATCTTCATCTTCGCATGGAAGAGTAACTTCTACTTGTTTTTGTTGTTGCACTCGACCACGACGCAAATTTGTGGCGCCCGTAAGAAACCACTCGTCTCGTACTTTCGTGTCCGAAACGAGATTTTGTACGCGACGTTTCGCATCGGCGAACAAGTTCTGATACATTTTTATAGTCCCGTGCGCGGGTACGACGGACACATCCAGAGATCTCAAAAAGTCTCTGTAAATGTCTTTTTGTGCGCTGATGGCTTTGGGCATGTGCATGGTACTTATCGCGTCGATGTGATCCATAATGTGTTCCTGTTTCCTCGCGTTTATATTTTGACACGTCTCGCGAAGGTTCAGCAAATTCGAGCCTACCCAATCGTGAATGGTGTCGAGGACATCCGTGAACGAGTAAGAAGGAGACGATACGGCCTCCGCTTCCATTTGAACACCTTCACCTTCTTCTTCTTCTTCTTTTTCCTCGTTTGTATCTTTCTTCAAAAAGCGTATGGGATGCGTTCTCGCTTTCGGTTTTCGAAAATCCATCACCGCGGCCAACCGTCTCGGGACGATCGTTTTCGGCACAAAGTTACGCCTCTTCTCCTCCTTCCTTTTCTTTCTCTCCAACTCTTTCAGCCGTCTCTTCTTCTCCTTCCTCGATTTCTTCGTTTCGTAATACTGCGACAAATCGTAAAACTCTTTGGTAATCCTCACTTCCTCCTCGTCCTCGATGCCTTCGAATCCCCATCGAGCGACGTTAATCCCTTCGACTAACCTCGTCAACCGCTTAAACCTCGATTCCGTTTTAATCCGCTTATAATCTTTGCTAATGATGGACTCCAAAATCACCGCCGGTCTCCTGTGACCATCGTTCGACCGTTTCTCCGTAAACCTCGTCACCGGTACTGGATACAATTTCAACCACTCGGCTTCGCGAAACTCCATCTCTTTCGCCTTCTGCGCGGTGATCGGCAACAGATCCTCGCCTCGATTGCGCAACCCCGGTCGGTAGGCGTTCGCGCTCGCTTCGGATTGTCTTCGTAACCGAGCTTGATGTTGCTGAGATTTCGTGAGGTGCTTTTCGTACGCGATGAACACGTCCGAGTGATTCTCATCATCGTTCGTGTTAGTAGTATTCACGTCTGAATCGTCGTCCTTCTTTTCAGCCTCTTTGCCTTTGTCTTCTTCTTCTTCTTCCTTCGTTGTTACCTTTTGCTCCCGCTGATGCTTTTTGTCCTTCTCCTCCTCACTGAGTAGGAGTTTACGAATGCCATCAAACCCGCCGCGCTGCTCAAAAATTCTCGGTTTCCCTCCAAAAATAGGAACGTTAAACTCGTCTCGTTCCTTCTCCTTCTCCTCATTCTCTTCCTCCTCCTTTCGACGACGACGACGGTCCCGCAAAGATGACAATAAACCTCCTTTTTTCTGTCCCATCTTCTTTAACTGTATTTTTGTCTTCGATGATGATGATGATGATGATGATGATGATGATTCCTGTCGTCTCGCGCGCGTGTCGCGCAGCGAAAAACGTCCCACGACGAGAACACCTCCGCGACCGTAACCACCACCACCACCCTTAGTATTCGTAGTATTCGTCGTCCTCGTCTTTAACTTTCTTTTCTTCTTCATTTTTATGGTAAAGCTTATGTGTGATGTTAAATGTGCGCTTTTTTTTATCCAGAGTGTTTTAGATATTTTTTTTCCTTGCAAACGAGCTCCTCGAAAAGAAGGACAAATTAACCTCAGAAAAGGATATGCAGATATACTACTATAAATGAGCAATACGACGACGACTTTGATGAAAACGAATACAGTGCTTTTTTGCAAGAGGACGACGACGACGACGACTGGAGGAGGAGGAAAAGGAGGAAAAGGAAGAGGTGGAGTGTTCTTGCCGTCGTCTCGGGAGAGAAGAAGAACATTACGAACGAGACGCAGAAAAAGGACGGCTGCATTTACGAAAGCAGCAAAAGCTGATGATGTCGATGATGATGGTAACAATAAAAGTAATAAAATAGGCCCAACTGCGGCAGAACCGACCGCGATGGACGCAGAAACGTTCAACCAGCTCGTTTCCTTAGGCACGTGGGACAAAATTGTCCCCGAGTGTAAGAGGTTAGCGCTGATTGGAAAAATTACAAACGGAGTGCTCGGTCAAGCGTACGTTGTCCTCACCGCGTGTAAAAACCAAGGCGAAGACGAGAACGTTCTGAAAACTCTAGAAAATATCATTCAATTACTCACGCAAACACTTTTGCAACTGGAGGCGGATTCGCCGTCCAAACGCGCTTTGGACGAAATGATGACGTTAAACCCGGACGAAACGTTCGACGGCAAAGCGGCGTGTCGAGAAATCGCGGAAAGAAACGACGCGAGCGTCGACGACGTCGTCTTGGAGTTGCAAAAGTTTTTAAAGAACTGCGAGTTGCAAGACGCCGCGTTCGAACGAGATTTAGCGTTGGCCACGGAAACGGACAATCGCGAAGAGTTCGATCGACTGACCGGTTTAGTCGCCGCCAAGTTAGAGGCGAAAAGGCGGACGTTGGCGATCTTAGGCTACCTCGAGATCTCTTAGAGTCGTAATAATACGTAACATTTTGAAAGAAATGAGAGTATTCATAGCTAGTAGTATTCCTCCGTGTATTCTCGTTCACTAAAATGCTTTTGTGCTCGCTCGCGTGAACGCCGCGGAAGCCTCCGCGTAGTATCGACGTTTACTGTTTTTGCCCTACGAGTTATAGAAAGAGGCGTTCAAATAGTTTAGGGTTTGAGTAAAAAAATCGCCAGAAGCAAAAAACCAAAAGGTCGGTCGACACCTCTGAAAGGAATTGATCGCCAAAAGAGCACGCACCGCGACGAGTGCATCATCAACGCTCTCGTTTTGTCGTTCACGCTCTCTATATATATTCTTCCTGGAAAAAGAGAAGACTTTCGCGTCTTTTTCTCTTCCTCTCGTGTGTTCGTTGTCGGTGAGATCTTCTTTTGCGCATAAAGACCGTTTGCAAACGCTCGAGGGTGAAGGAAGCCCCTTCGTCTTGTATTCAAACCGCCGGTTCTTTAAAGAGAGGTTAAAAAAATGATGACGACGATGAGAAACAAAGTCACGAGGACTTCTTCTTCGTCGAGAGAGAGTTTCAGAAGCGAAAACCGCGGAGGACGCGCGCTGCGAACGCTTTTCGTCGTGTGCGCGTTGTTCGCGGTGTTTTTGTCCAGCAGCTTCCCGCAAAGAAGCAAAAGCGCGACGACAAAAGAAAATAATTTTGGGAATTTCTTGTTTGTTGGAGCACAAACTTCAGGCACGGAAACGGAAGCCACGGTGGCGGAGGCGACGCCGTGCGACGCGAGCGCAGCACCATTAAACGGTGCAGTTGGAACGTGTGCGAACGTTTTAGACGCGGGCAAGACGTGTCAGCCGACGTGTAACAAAGGGTATACGGTTTCCGGGAAAACCACGTGCGTGGGCGGCGTGTTGGAAGCGGCCACGTGCGAGTTTTACTTTTGCAATTCTGATCCGGACACTTTTTTCAAAGAAGAAGGGTTGGGGGATTTGAAAAACTATTTTTGCGCGGTTGAAGATACGGTGATGACGACGACGTTGAAACCGACGAACAACGAGTGGGAAGCGGAAGGGAACACGCTGACGTACGAATTGATTTGCCCGCCGGACAGGACGTTGAAGGTTGGGGAAGTGGCGCAAGCGTCTTTGAGCGAAGGCGGGGTTTTATCGTTTACGCCGGATACGCACAAATTTTCTGAGAGTAAAACCGATTTGTCTCTGTTTTCGTTTCGTGTGACAAAGACGGTGTATGATGCTAACGGTGAGATGCTGTCGCAAGACACGGAGGTGTCGACGGGAAGAATTTACATCGAGCCGAGAAACGATCCGGCGAGTTGGCCCGATGATGTTGAAGATTTAACATTTGGACAACAAGTGAGACCGAATAAGTTGACGCCAACCGGAACGAACAGCGGATGGCAAGGGTATACGTTTGAATCGTTCCAAACCGCGACGGCATACGCGTTACCGACCGAGTCCGGGACATCCGGGGACTACAACACGTATATCTTGAGAGGCAATTTGAATTGCATCGATGCATCGAATGTGGGAGTGTCCGCAGATGGTTTCGTCAACTGCGCCTCGGGGTACGCGTATGGAGACTTGGATGCCGACCAGGATTATTTACAATACGTGATCACCAAGCTGCCGACGTACGGAGAAGTAAGGTTGTCGTGCGACTACACAGCCAACAATGGTAAAGGCGCCCAATTGTGTGGCGAAGATGCCGGCGCGTTTGTATATATCCCGTACGGAAATAACAGCGGATTGTCCGATACGTTCGAGTACGCGGTTAACGACGTGGAAGCGGGCGGACACGAGGGGTTGGATCCGCCGACGGGTTTGCCCGCCGGGACGAGAGGCGTCAATTCGGCCTCGAGACGGGTGAAGATCACCGTCGCCGAAAAGACGTTCTTACCATCCATCACGGGTGTGAAGGAACTCGTCACGAACGAAGTGTCCACGACGGCGAATGTTGTGGAGGATACGAAGACGGACTTCTCGGTAAAGCGCGCGGTCGCGGCGGATTTACCTCATTCCGGTAAAGACAAGAACGGTGAAGACGCAAGCATTACCGAATCGATGTTGAGAGTGTACACGGCGCAAAACTCTTTTTACGACGCCGTCACAGATGTGGATGGCTACGAAACAGTTGAGCACGGGAGAATCAAGTGGCATTGTTGGGACGAAGGGGGGGACAACGGCCAGTGTGAAGGCAACGTTTGCGCGCAGGAACATTCCGGAGAGCAGGTAACTGTGAACGAGTTGACCATGTACACGTGCGATTGTGAACCCGACCCCGAAGGAAAAATTTTCGAAGAGAACAACTTTTGGCAAACGTGCACGAAGAAAGTTTTGGAGGCTGGTACAGAGCTAAGCGCGTATTTTACTTATGAACCGACGAAGGACCGAGGCGGTGTAGATGAAGAACTTTGGATGCGCATCGGGGTCAAAGATGGCATCGTCACAGGTTTCAACTACGAAACTGCCACAGTGCTCATAAGTGTTGTCATTTCGCAGGTAGACGACGGGTCCGAGCTCGGCGTGTACGGCAAAGACGCGGATGGCGTAGAGGTTTTGAAAACCTCCAATCCAATGTTTACGGCGCCAATGACCGTGACCGAAGTCGTCGGCACGACGAAGGAAGAGCTCAGTTTTGAGGAGTACGCAAAGCAATGGCAAGAGTTCAAGATTAAAGCCGCGGATGAGGACACGGATAGACTTTTCATCACGTTGATAAACGCAGACGCCATCCAAGGAACGGTAACGCATCTCATACAGGGCGTGCAAACCGGCGATCTGACCATGGGTACGGACTTGAGTGACCTTTACGGGTCTATAAACGTCGTCTCAATGGGTGGGAACAAAGAGACGGGATTTTCCGCGACGCTCTATTATCGCGCGAAGGAGTATTGGAGAGGCCCGATGGAGACACTCAAGTTTGCTGTCTCGCAACAAGAAAATTATAGAGGTGGCGACGACAACGCTCAAATAATTGAAGTCACATTTTCTACCATGTGCGCTCCTGGACACACTAAGAACTCTTTGGAAACGCAGTGTACACCGTGTGGCTTTGGTGAATACGCGCAGTTGTTTGACATGATCTCGTGTTCGCCTTGTGCCGCCGGTACTTTCGCCGGGAAAACTGGCTCAGAGAAGTGCGAATCATGCGGAGTGACCTCGTATCAACCTTTTGAAGGTAAGAGAGCGTGCACCGCGTGTCCATCGAGATCGACCACGGAAGGTGGTGCCATTGCTCTCACGGAGTGTTTGTGCGACGTTGGAACGTACGGGAATCTGCTCACCGTCATCGACGACCAAACGAGCGACTTTGACAGCATTTGCAAGGTTTGCCCGCCTTTGGGGAGTAGGTGCACAGAAAGAGGTTTAATCGTTCCAGAAGCCGAGTTTGGATATTTCGTCGATATTCCAGACGCAGCGCTAGGGACTGAATTAACAATTCGTGAGTGCACGCCTGAACAAGCATGCCCGGGGAACGCGACTGACGATCAGATTTTGGCGGACGTCTACCCGTGGACTATCCAGTGCACGGAAGGATACGAAGAGAAGGGTTGCGCGCAGTGCAGTAACAATTACTACCGCTTGAAGCAGCAATGCAACATGTGTCCAGACACGAAGTGGGAATCGTATTTAATTCTTTTCCTGATGTTGGTTGGTTTCATCATGTTGTTGCCGATCCTCGTCAAGTTATTGAGAAGATTCAAAGCGATTTCGCTCTTGTTCGTGTTCGTCCAAATAACCGCCGTGTTATCGGATTTGGACTTCAAGTGGCCTCCGATTATTCAAAACTTGTACAAGTACTTTGCGATTTTCACGTTTGACATTCAGTTGCTGCAACCGGAATGTCACATTCCGAAGTTTGATTTCTTCTTGCGGTATTTTGTCGTCGTGCTCTCGCCGCTCTTTTTTGGAGCGACGTTCGTGTTGATCACCTTGCTGAAGTTTATCATCGGTCAAGTGCTCATCAGAATGCTTCTCGCGGGTTCGTTTGACTCGTGGTTCGCGTACGATACTCGCGATGTGGACGACGAAGGCAACCGCAGAGGTAAAGTGCAGAGGATGAAGGAAAGGGCGAAGAAGATGATCACAGATAAGAAAATACAATTGGAAGAGTTCTCCGTTGGTGATCACATCCGATCAACTGCGAGGATGTTTATTCGCATCATGCTCACTTTGATGGATATTTCTTACATCTTTCTCTCGAGAGCGACGCTTGAATATTTCGATTGCGTGAAAAACCCGGCGAATGGAATCTCGTATTTGGAAGCTGAACCGAGCATACAGTGTTACGACTGGGGGAACATGAAAAATCCCTGGACGCAGTACTTTCCTATCGCGTTAGTGTTGGTGTGCATGTACCCCTTTGGTATCATCTTGACGTTTTACTTCACGCTGTATCGAATTCGGGACAAGTTGAATCGCCCGGATACGGTCAAGACGTTCGGGTTTTTGTACGTGGGTTATCGCCCGGCGTGGTACAGATACAAGATCTTAGTCTTGCTTCGCCAACTCGGCGTTGTCGGCAGTACCATGTTGTTCTCGCAAGGAACAACGATGAGTCAACTAGGTCAATCTTTGGGTTGTATGATGACTATTTTCATCGCGATGACCATTCACTTCTTCGCGGACCCTCAGGAATCCAAACGTCTGGACCGTTTAGAGTCTGCGGCTATTTTCATCTCCTTCGTGAACATCTTCTCCGGTTTGATTTTTCTAACCGAAAAAGCCTCGAAGAGATTCGACGATTTTCTGTCCTGGTTCAACGCAGTTCTCATTTTAGGAGGCTTGACGATCTTCCTCATTTACATCTTCATGGAGGTTACTCCGTTTGTCGTCAAATCTGCGAAAAGCAACAAAGGCATCGTCGGCGTTTTCTTTGGCGACATGGATAAAGGTTTCAAAGGCGGCAAAGAAAGCAAAAATACGACGGCGGATAAGTTGGCGCAACTGGATAAACGTTTATCGAAGAAGATATCGACAAAAGCGGAAAAACAAAAATCGTTGGAGAAAGGCCCTTCGTTGTACCGACGAATGACGCTGGGTTCTAAACGGGACATATTGACCCCTGAAGAACTCCGCGCGGAGGCTCGATCGAAATTCGTCAACTCGCAACTAAAAGAAGCTAGTAAGAATGTCCTCGATAAGCATCAAAGAGACTACTTGCAACAGTTACCGGTCGAGGAGGAGGTTTTGGAAAAGTACCGAACGGAGTATGTGAATCCAGAAACCATGGATGAAGAGTTCACGGAGTTGAACGAATCTGGCGTGGACATCCAGGCGCAATGGATCGTTGAGAGACATTTACCAGCGCCGTTTACCAGAGTACACGCGGTTGACATTTTAAAAAGAGTGAATGATTTACTCGATCGCGCGAGACAGCGGCAAAAGTCTGTACAAGGCGTCAACATGTTGGGATCCTTGAAACCGTCTGGATTGTTTTCGTTGATTCGAAAAGGTGTCATTCCTCAAGTTGCGGATAACTTGATGAGAATTCGTTTAACCGCGGACGATGGACCGAACAAAGTCGTCTCGAAAGTTGTCCCATTAGCCACGGAAGGTTCCAAATCCAGATCGCTTGTCGTTATGTTTTACGGCTGGGTGATGCGACGCCTTGGATTCAACGTCGCGGAGAACGACACGGAGAGGAAGATTCGAACGAGAGCGGCGTTGAAAGCCGCTTTTCAGAAAGACAGAGGCGCTGCGAATATCATGGAGCGCCTGAAAAAACAGAGATCTGAAGCAGAGACGAAAGAAGAAGGAGACGGTGGAGGAAATCCGAAGAAGCTTTCGTTAGTTGAGAAGATCAAGGCGCAGCAGAAATTGGAGGAGCAGAAAGCCGCCAACGAGGCGGCGAAGAGAACTGGAGCCCCCACTTCAAAACCTGAGGCGCCGCCAGAAGCCTCGAATAAAGAACAAGATGCTCCCCAAAAACCGGCGACGGTGGAGAAGAAACCGTCGGCGTTGGAGAGACTCCGTAGCGTCGCTGGTGGCGGAAAGAAGGAAGAGAAGAAGGAAGACGCCGACGAGAAGGAAAAGAAATAGACCCCGACATTCTTTCACGCAACTTTACATTAGAAAGTATACTTTATATGACTAAAGAAACATTTGTATTTCAACTAATATTATTATTACTAAAAATTATACGATACTACTGTACTCTATTACCCGTCATTATTGATGACCTTTTGCATCCTCTTGCACCTCTCGATTCCGGAGCTCGCGAGAAGACTGGAAGGCGATACCCGTTTCACCGTCTCGAAATCCTCCAAAGCCTCCTCGAATCTCTCGAAATACTCCCTACACAACGCTCTTCTCAACAGACCTTTCTCGTTTTTCGGTTGCAATTGCAAAGCTTCCTCGCAATCTCTTTCGCACTCTCGCATCTTACCCATCTGTCGATAACACTCCGCCCGATTTAAAAACAACGTCGCGCGAAGACTACCACTGCTACTACCACCGTTACTCTCGCCCAGAACGGATTTTCCTTTCTCCTTACCTCTCCTCGTCTCCTCGTCTCTCAGCGCCTCTCCGTACATCTCAACAGCTTCTTCAAACTTCCCCTCCCGAAACATCTCCTTCGCTCTCGCTTTCATCTCGAAACAATCCTTCGCGAGCGAAAGACTTTCGAGTTCCAACGCTCTCAAGAACGCGTTCGCTTGCGCGTTGGTCGCGTCGTATCGCGTGCCAATCCGGAGAACATCGATCGCTTCTCGCACGTTTTCAAATCTGTTCTTCTTTTTCTCTTTTGTATCGTTCATCGCGTGTAAACATTTCGCTTTTCGATAGTACCCTTTCGTCCACGTTTCGTCCACTCTCGTGCTCGTTTCCGCGTCGAGCAACGCTTGCGGAAAGTTTTTGAGATTGAAATGTGCCGCCGCTCGGTTCGTGTATACCGCCGGGTTCGTGCCGTCGAACTGAATAGATTCGGTGTACTTTTCGATGGCCTGAAGTTTTTGAAGGAAGGAAGGAAGGAAGCGTCGTCGTCGTCAGCGTCAGCGTCTTTGACGAGAAAGCGACGACTTGAAGCGTTTTTCAACGAACGTGCGTTTCATGGAAAGATGCGCGAAAAGTGCACAAAAAACGAAACAACGCAACATTTTCACGAGAGAATAAAAGAAACGCACCTCCTCGTACCGCTCGTTCTTATACAGAACGTTCCCGGCTTCTTTGCATCGAACCGCGTTTTGTTCGGCGAAAGATGCCATTTGTTTTTATGGGGGAAAGTTTGTAACGCTTTTTCAAGAAGCCAAAAAGAGTTGAAAAGAAGTCGATGAAAATAAAGCTACGTTAATCAAGTACATCACGATCCAATTACACGTTTTGGGGGGCTAAAAGTTTATGTATATAAATCTCTCTCTCTCTCTCTCTCTCTCTCTCTTCTATAGTAGTCGCGTGTGTTATTATTAATTGTACGTCATCAAGTTATTCGCCTTCAACACGGCTTGTTTGCACCTCGCCATTCTCGACTTTCGTCTCGCGCCGGTATTCTTATGCAAAACGCCTTTCGAAACCGCCTTGTCGACACTCTTCGTCGCTTCGCTGATTAACTTCTCCAACTCCGCGACGTTGTCTTCCGTCGCGGCCGGTAACAATATTTCGGCTAACGTTCGGACTTTTTTGATGCGCGTGGCGATTTCCGACTTTCGCGCCTTGTTGTACGTGCGTTCCTTTTGGCTGAGGAGCGTTCGAGCGACTTTGTTTTGCTTGGCTTCGATGTGGAATTGAAAACCGGACACTGGTTTTTTCGTGGTGGTGGTGGACGTTTGGAAAGCAGATGCTCTGGAACCTGTTTGTTATTCAAAGAGAGAAGTTGAAAAGCGCGCGTCAGTCAAAGTCGCACATAAAAAGTGCCTCCTCCTCCCTTTCCTGCGGAGACGTCGCCAAAAGGATAAAGGGCGGCGAGAAAAATTCCTTCTCGAAATCGCCGCCTACTCCGCCACTCGCGAAACGAGCGAGGATGAAAACCGCGCGCGTTTGGATGCGAAAACATCCAATTTACGCGTTCATTTTGTCGCTTCCTTCTTTTTTCTCTCTCTCGCACGCTTCCTCCTCTTCACCAGCATCGCGCGCTTCTCAATTGAGAGAAAAAAAACATCGTGTTTCACAACAACCAGGCGTACAAATCACGCGGAACACAACTCTAAAACGCGCGGTCTCGCGACGTAAAAAAAAACGCTCTCGCACTTAAAAGGCACGCAAACGAAATCGTACCGTTCGAAAATCTGCTAGACAATAAAGACGACGGTGCAAAAGACGCGGTGGTGCACATAGTTGCGGACATTCTTATTTATTTATATATGCTGTGAAGAGGGGATGAAATGTGCAGAAAAACCTCAAAAAGGGGCAGCCATTTGAAAAGAAAAAAAAAAAAAAAAAACGAGGCGG